>Ga0181535_10000383_pt1 | contig 67166 bp, 43 predicted proteins | sample PEATcosm2014_Bin_44_FD_119774 | JGI IMG/M metagenome (GOLD analysis project Ga0181535, IMG submission 119774) | Peatland microbial communities from MTU Mesocosm Facility, Houghton, MI, USA - PEATcosm2014_Bin17_30_metaG | ecosystem: Environmental > Terrestrial > Soil > Wetlands > Peat | place... | reverse complement strand
GAAAGCCGTACTCCGAGGAATTAGTCAGGTCCTATTTGTGATTGCTGGCTTGTTGTTCTTTGTCGGAGGACGGGTGATCAGCGAGTTCACGAAGACGGATCGCGTATCTGCTGAAATGGTGGGAATCGGCTCGGCTTTCGTGTTTGGAATCTTTGGAATGGTGGCGAAGAACGCGTCGGATAATCTCGATGACGAGGACTCAACCGGTCAGTAAGTGTAATCGCGATGTTACGTCAATTATGCGACTCCTCATCCGGCGGGGAATGGCGATGGGACTGCCACAACCGCCAAACCTCGGAAGCAATATCTCCATACCGCTCCACTGAACCAGCAGTTCCGGCGTCGAACCAGCGAACAAACTCCTCGTGAACCACACGGAGCACATCGCTAGCGCATTTGCAATTTCGGAGCCGGGGCAAGATGGTGCCCGTCTCAGGATCGTATTCGTCGGTATTCTCATTGTCGAACGCGATGCCAATCGGATCGTGTCGAAAGAGGGGAGCCGACACCGAGTCAAACAACTGCCCATATTCGGCTTTCAATTGCCAACGCTCTTGTAGAATTTCTTCGCGTGTTCGGGGCATAGTTGGTGGAGGCGAATTTTGCAATACTTACTTTAGTCGAACGGCTGGTCCGAGTTTGCCGTGCAAGCCCCGACCTTCGATCCACGCGTTCAGCGCAAACCGTAGTTCGTCATCATTGCACCAATGCTCAAGGACTCTGCCATCAGGACTGATCGGGGAAACGTTGAACCCATCTTCTACATCTTCCCAGTAGATAGCCTGATCACCGTTTCGTGCGACCACGACCACGCTCTCCGTTTGTCCGTATCGCACGAGGGGCGCAGAAAAAGGCTCAACGCGATATTTGTTGAACGCCGCAAGTTGCTCCTCACCGCACGCCGTCAAATCCTTTGTAACAATCTCGTTGACCTCTTCTAGCGTTGCTGGTCGCCAATCGTCCATTGCGAGAGTTTAACAGCGGCTATGGACAGTTGACGAAATCAGGCGATTACACTCAAAACTCCTCAATGCGCTTAGTCGCGAAGGTTATGCCATCCGCTCGACGAAATCATCGCGAAATTAGCTTTCAGTCATACAAAATGGCCGGGATTTGTTGTCAAGAGGCAAAAAGGGGGCGAACTGCCTTAGGTCGTTGAGGAGAAAGGAAGATATAAATTCAGCTAACATGTCCCATCGGATATATGCTATCGGTTATACTAGAAGTATAGAGTAAAAAACTTGAGAAGCTGGGCGGGTACGGCAGGTCCGTCCCTTCGGGAGGGATGACAGATCGTGATCTTCGAGGACAGTTTTGAATCTCGAGGACAATTCCAGCGGTAGGGATACTTTTAACGGCGGAGGTTCCTTTTAGCGGTAGGGATCCTTCGACTGCGCAGTGCTTCGCATTCGCGAAGCGCTACTTCGCTCAGGATGACAGAATGATGTGGTGCGTCTGAAGCGGCCTCATGGGCCGCGATTTTTATTTGGGGCAAGAGGTGATTGTGAAGAAACGAAAGAATCTGGGATGCATGATCAAGGGGACCAAGGAACGGGGAGCGTGGGCGGAACTCTACTTCATGGTGCTGGCGATGAGCCAGGGGCTGAGGGTATCGAGTCCGTATGGAGGGTTCGCATCGTACGACGTGGGCGTGGAAAGCACGGGAGCGATTCTGCGGGTGCAGGTGAAGTGCACGATGTATGAGTATCGCGAAGGCAGCTACGGCATGAGCATCAATGTGAAGGATGGGTCGACGGGGCGGCGGCGCGGGTATGCGCGGGGAACGGTGGACTTCTTCGCGGTGTACATCATTCCGACGGATGATTGGTACATCCTTCCCTATGAAGTCATCGGAGATCGGGATGCGAATGTGTTTTTCAGGCCGGGCAGCGAGGAGCAGAAATATGAGAGGTATCGGGAGGCGTGGCATTTGCTGCTGGAAGCGTGCAAGGGCGCAGCCGCCGGGCCGATCGACATTCACGCGTGCTGCGACGAGGCGGAGGAGGAAAGCCGTTCACCACAGAGGCACAGAGACACGGAGAAAAGCAAAAGGGAAAACGAAAGCGTTGGCGATTTTCTCTGTGTCTCTGTGGTGAGGATTCCTCTTGCTGTTTACTGTTGCGGGGCGAAGTAGCCTTTGCGGGCGCGGACTTGCAGGTCTTTCTTGAGGGCGGAGATTTCGATGGAGCGGTAACGGCCGTCGGCATCGAAGTCGGCGGGCTTGTAGGAGACGACGTACTGGCTGCGGAGTTCGTCTTCGATGGCGGCGAAGGAGTGCGTGATGTCCTTCATCTTGAAGGGGAAGAAAGCGCGGCCACCGGTAGCTTCGGAGAGTTGCTCGAGAACCTTGTCGCCGCGAAGGACGAGGCCGCTGTCGTCGGTGGAGATGGCATAGATGATGACTTCGGCGCGCTGCGCCATTTCGATGGCTTGCGCCCGCGAGTATTCGCTCTGATTATCTTCGCCGTCGCTCACGACGACGATTGCCTTGCGCGTGGGGTGATCGGGACGGTCCTTCAGGAATTTCTCCTTGCAGGCGCGATAGATGGCATCGTAAATCGCCGTGCCTCCACCGTCCTGCAGCCGGTGGACGCCATCGGAAAGCAGTTGCACGTTGTCGGTAAAGTCCTGCGTCATGTCACTTTGCTGGTTGAAGCCGACGACGAAGGCTTTGTCGAAGCCGGCGCGAATGGAGTGCTGCAGAAAGCTGATGGCCGCATCCTGCTCAAACTCAAAACGGCTGTGAACGGATCCGCTGACATCGACGAGCAAGGCGAGGTGAAGCGGCAGATCGGTTTCACGGCGAAAATTCAGAATGGATTGGGGCGGCTTGTGATCGTCGAGAATGGAAAAATCTTTCTGGCTCAGATCGCGGACGAATTTGCCGTGCTTGTCGGTGGCGATGAACAATACGTTCACTTCGTCAACGCGCGTGCGAATGGTGAGCATCGCGCCAGCCTGCGGATCGTCGGAAGAAGTGGACGGGCTGCCATAGGCGGCGGAAGCGGCGGCGCCGCTGGCATACGAAGAAGCGGCGTAAGGATCGGACTGAGCGAAAGCCGGGCAAACGAGCGCCAATGCAGCCAGCAGCACCAGAATTCGGCCGGCCGACGGCGTGTACTTCATGCCCAGAAAGTCCAAAATTTTCACTCCACCCACAGCCAAAATGTACTTCTCATTCCTTAGATGCACGCTGAATGCCGAATGACTGGCGCCATCTCATCTCCCCAGCCCTATCCATCGACTGTAGAAGGGGGCGCGAGCAAGTGCCAAGTTACAAAAGGAGCACCCATTTGGTCATAGGGCTGAGGCTTCTGGGAGGTCGGTTTATGTCCGTCGAGGGGTTAAGATGGTTGGTCGTATCCAGTGCGATGGAACGAAGAGAATTCCGAGGGGGAACCGGCAGCGATGAAGCTGATACGAAAGAACATACGCAAGATGGCGGTATTCGTTACTCTGTGCACGTTCGTAACTCTTGGATTCGGCTCCGATGCGAGGGAAGAGGAGCGAGTGGAGGATTCCGGGCAGGTGTTGAAGGAAATTCTGAACATCCCGGACAATATTCCGCAGGACTTGCTGGATAAGGCGGAATGTGTGGTGATTCTGCCCTCGGTGAAGAAGGGCGCGTTCGGAGTGGGAGGCAGCTACGGCCGCGGGGTGATGGTGTGCCGCAGCGGCCCGCACTATGGCGGGCCCTGGGGACCTCCTGCGCTGTATGCGTTGGAAGGGGTGAGCATCGGATTCCAGTTGGGTGGGCAGGCGACCGATTTTGTACTGCTGGTGATGAATCCCCAGGGAGCGCGCTCACTGCTGTCGAGCAAGGTAAAGCTGGGAGCGGATGCTTCGGCGGCTGCGGGTCCGAAGGGGCGGACGGCGGAAGGTGCGACCGATATTGTGATGGAGGCGGAGATCCTTTCCTACTCGCGAAATAAGGGATTGTTTGCGGGAATATCGTTAGAGGGTTCTACCCTGCGCTCGGATGGCAGCGCCAACGAAAACTTGTATGGGAGAAAGTTGAGCGCGAAAGAAATCATCGTGGAGCATAAGGTAGCGGTTCCGGCTTGCGCGCGGGAACTGGTATCGCTGCTGAACGAAAAATCGCCGAAGGACAAGTCGGATCCCAAGTCGCTGGAGTAAATCGCCGCAGCCTGAAGGCTCGGCGGTCCGGGTCGCGAGGCGATAGCGCCGAGCCGCCTGCGGCTTTTCCAGCCCAAGGTTCATCCAAGCTCTATGACGAGAAAGCCGAAGGCCAGCCAACCGCTGGTGCGTTGCGCGTGGGCGCAGAGCGAATTGATGATTCGCTACCACGATGAGGAGTGGGGCGTGCCGGTGCATGACGACGACAGGCTTTTCGAGTTTCTCATTCTGGAGGGCGCGCAGGCCGGGCTGAGCTGGGAGACGATTCTCAACAAGCGCGAAAATTACCGTGCTGCGTTTGACGGTTTCGAGGCGCAGCGCGTGGCGGGGTATGATCGGCGGAAGATGGCTAGTTTACTGAGGAATCCGGGCATCGTGCGCAACCGGTTGAAGATCGCCTCCGCGGTGCAGAATGCCCGCGCGTTGCTACGGGTGCGGGAGGAATTCGGCAGCTTCGATCGCTATGTATGGCAATTTGTGGATGGGCGTCCGAAAGTGAATCAGCGGAATGCCAGAAATCCGGTTCCGGCACGCACGACGGAGTCAGACACGATGAGCAAGGATCTGAAGAAGCGCGGCTTCAATTTTGTGGGCTCGACCATTTGCTACGCGTTCATGCAGGCGACAGGAATGGTGGATGATCATGTGTTGGGCTGCTTCCGGCGTGGCAAAGACGGGCGACGAATCATGAGGGCTGCGAAATCGCTGGAGTAGGCGGGGCGAACTACTCAAGCAGTAGCGCGATCTTTATTGAGCATCATTGCGATGGCCGATTCTTCGCATGCTTATCATCAAGATCAAGGCCAAATGTGGGATGCTCGTAGGTCCCGGATATCCGCACGGGAACAACTTCTCCCTTGCGCTTCTTTTTGAAGAATGGATTCATCATTTTCAGCAGGACTGCTTTGGACCCGCTGGTGGTATTTGAAATCTGGGAGTCAACGCGCATCTGACCGTGCAAGTCAATCTTGTAACTAATCAGATTGTAGGTTCCATGCAGGCGAGCAGCTGCGCCTGGGACACCGAAAGAAAGATCGGACAATCTTGCCGTTCCGGCTAGCAGGTTCACTTGTCCTTTTAGACCGGTGAGCACGGTCTCAGGATCGCCCTGATCCTTTTCTCCGCGCGCACCGGCGCTAAGCTTGTCGACACCTTGCTGAGTGGAAGAATCCGAAAAAGTTCCGCCCGCCAGGCCGAAGCCGCCTTGCAATTTAACCTTCTTCAAGAACTCCTGGTCACCGGGAGGAATCTCGACCCGGGTCTGCAAGGTTACGCCGCCCGACATGGGAGCACGGTCGGCTCTTACAAACAGTCGCAGAAGATCCTCGATACGCGCGTTGCTCGCACTCAGATCGATCAGCGCAGTTTTTCCCTTTCCATCCGATGAGCCAGCGACGCTGCCCTGCGCCACGACGCGAGTTTTCAAGAAATCGGCGCTCACACGCTTCAGGAAGGTGTCTCCATGGATTGCATCGACGTAGGCGCTGAATTCCGTTCGCAACCGTACGGGGTGCCCGCCCGATTTCACTTCAAAGTCAGGCGTGTCGGTGACACCTGAGATGTCGATATGCGCCAATCTGCCACCAAACTTTCCCGTCGAAGCGAGCCTGCCGGCGATGCCTTCGTATATGGCGAGATCAGCCTGGTCAAATTTATATTCGCCGGAAATCGGAGTTTCTCCCGGATCGTTCATATTCCAGACCCCGAACTTTCCTTCGGCTGTGACTTCTCCCGGCGGTTCGGGGTTGTGGACTTTCACCTGGTACGTCAGAGGAGCTTTCCATCCCACGTCGCGCAGAAATGCCTGGTGAACGTCGAAGCGCAAAGATCTCTTGCCGGAATCCTGTGCGGCAAACTCGATGGCGGAGCCATTGGCGACGATCTCGTCAATGGTGATTTTTGAAGGCGTCGTGTGAAACGGTTCCGCCGTGCCGAACGGCGGAATCAATATGCGCAGTCCCTCGGCGGTGATCCGGCTCACCCTCAGGGCGAGCAGGCCAGGGTAGGTGCCACGAATCGTCAGCTTCTCGATGGTAATAAGGGGCTTTACTGCGGCAGGGCCACGCTGGAAGACGACTCCTTCCAGGATGCAACCGGGAGCCGGAAAATAAGTCTGATGAAAAGCACGGATTTGCACCTGGCTGTCGCTGGCCTCTCGCAAATCTTGCATCACACGAGTCTGCGCAAAGGGCCACCAACGGCTCAACCCCGCCGCAATCGCACAGCTTGCCGCCGCCCCCACGATCACGGTGAGGATGACAATCTTGCTGAAACGTCCGCGCCTTCCCTGGTGCCACTTCTGAATCGGGTGGGGTGACGCAACTGAAGCGGGAGGCATGATGAGTTTGGAGGACGAAGGGACTACCGGGGTTGCCGTCGAATACCGGGAGGTTTCGCGCGCAACGGGGAAGATTCGATTTTCGCGGCGATTGCAGCTGCAATCAAGATCTGTTTATCCACAGGCAAAAGGCCGCCCGTGCGGGCGGGCCCGCTGCGCGATAGTCGATTGGGACAACACGGCAATGCCAGGCGGCGCGGCCATGGAAGTTGTCGAAGGATTGTCACGGGTTTGTATAATTGCTGTCGCTCGTTAGTAGGCCATCGCTGCGGTTGCAAAGGCTGGAAGCGTCGATTAAGCTAGACTTTTCTTCTTCAGGTGCAATCGAGCCGGGATGGCGGAACTGGCAGACGCAGCGGACTCAAAATCCGCCGACCTTCGGGTCTTGGGGGTTCGACTCCCCCTCCCGGCACCAGCCTAAAGGCTGTAGACTCAGCGAGTATCAGACACTAGTGGCTTCGTCGGAATTTTCTTCGCTGGGTTCACTATGCCCGAAACCATGCCCGTCGCGAAGTTCTAGGGGGCGGATATTACATGTCGCAGCGGAATTCGTGATTCGTCTTTATAGGGATGTCGTTTTCAGCGGTTACTTGACGTTTCTTGCGAAGCATCTCCTAGCTGTAGCCTCTCGGTCGAGAATGTCTTCGGGTCCTCTAGCAGGCTGCGGAAAAACGACGGCTCGACTTAAAATGCTGTCCAGGTTTCGCGATTTTTGTGACTAAGGGGAGAGTTTTGGTTCTGCCGCTACGGCTTGTAGATCCTTTTCCAGCCCAGCCGGCACAGCTTGGCGTTGGCTTACATCGCGTGCATCGCCAGATTCCGCATGCGGACTAGGTTATAGGCAGTCGCGGCAAAGGTGAAGACCCATCCCACCTTGAAGATTCCACGATGCCGAACCTTCCGCATCAGCGCGATCGTCTTCAGCCATCCGAAACATTCTTCAATACGCTTCCTTTTCCGCTGACTGATGGCATATCCAGGGTGCTGCGTGGTACGAGCATCAATCGCACTCCCGCCGGGCCGCTCCAGGTTTTGGGCCACGTGCGGCGTGACCTTTAAGTTTCTGCACTCGGCCACGAAATCCGCCGTGTCGTAGGCCTTGTCGCCTCCCACGGTTACTTGTTTCGTGCCCGGAATCTGTTCCAGCATCACCTGCGCGGCATCGCGTTCGGCGGTCCCGTTGGCCTCGAACACCTCGGTGTTCACGATCAGCCCGTGGCGGTTCTCTACCAGCAGATTCCCGTTGTAACTCAGCTTCGCTTCTTTGCCCTTGCCTTTGCGGGCCATCTTCGCATCCGGGTCCGTCTTCGATGCGTGCGTCTGGTTCGACCGCTTCTCCCCGTGGAAGTCCACCGTCGCATTGCCAGGATCGTCCGGCGGAACGGCGTTCTTAGCATCCTTGCGCTGACAACTCTTCACACTCGCCCACGCTTCCAGTAACGTTCCATCCACACTGAAGTGTTCATCCGAGAGCAGCCTCCGCTCGCGTGCCTGCTGGAGTACGGCTTGGAAGAAGGCTTCGGCAATGTTGCCATCGAGCAGACGCTCCCGATTCTTGGTGAACACGGTCACATCCCAGATGGCGTCGTCCATGTTCAAGCCCACGAACCAGCGGAACAGCAGGTTATAGTCGAGCTGTTCCATCAACAGCCGTTCGCTGCGCACCGAGTACAGCGCTTGCGGCAGGAGCGCTCGCAACAACTTCTCCGGCGCGATCGACGGCCGCCCGGTTTTGGCGTACAGCTTGCGGAATCGTGGTTGCAGTTCTCTTAATGCCTCATCGGTCATGACACGAAGAGACGCAAGGGGTGGTCTTGGGGCACTCGCTGCCTGGCCTTACGTAGCTAAACACATCCAACTGCTGCTCGTCTTTTCCACGCATGCTTTCTTCTTATCAGGTTGGGCTGTGGAAACAAGAGAGTTTTCTGGTACTCAAGCCCCCTGAGCAGGGGTTGTTTACGGTCTGCCCACGCGGAGGTTGTTCAACTCGCTCCGAACGTGCGGAAGAGGAACGTGCTGCGGGTATCTCCTAAAAGAGGTTTGCCATTGAATGACGCCGCCCCGCTCGCATAGCCGCCCACGACATACTTCCATCCGAAGACGGTGCCGCCGCTCAGCTGGATGCTGTAAACCTGCCCGGGCGAAACCGGCAAACCGACGTTGGGAAAAACGAACAGAACGTGGCGGCAGTCGTCGACCGGCACGGCTTTTGATACTACCGCCAGCGGTTTCCCGGCTGCACTCAGCAGCGTCATCGTGACCTCGGCACTGGCTGGTCCGGGGTTGATCACTAGGAGTTCCACTTCGACGCCAGTGAGCCTGGGCAACGACGGCGTGAAGGTCTGCCGCACGTTGTTGAGCAGGTTCGTCGCTGCCCTGTCCCACGGCGCGGTGTTTGCCTGGTCCAGCGTTCTGGATGCGTACGGCGTGGACGGGCCGCCGCCAGCCGGTCCCACACGAATCGTTACCGTAAAAGTAAGTCCTTCGGGCAAGTCTGGATTTGAACAGTCGGTAATCGGTATTTTGACCTCCGCCTCTCCTTCGGCTGCCGCATGGAAAATGTAGACATGGGTTGCGAGACCCGGGTTCGCCGGCCAGGGCAGCGCAACGCTCTCGAGCCGGATCGAAGAGGAAGAGACCTGCGGGTCGCACGGAGCCATCGCTCCGAGGCTTATCTCTATCTGTTGACCAACGTTGGCGGCCAAGTGTTGTCCATTGTTCCTCAAATTGAGGAACAGTACCTGTTGCTCAACACTCATCGAGGAGATGCCGGCCTTCTGAGCGTCGGCATTGCCCCAAGAGATCCACAGGAAGGCCAGCGCTACCAAGGAGAATGCTGATCGTGAGTTCGACATTAGCCTACCCTCGGCATGAAGCTACATACACATAGAACTAGCGTGGCTCAATTTCTTGTGTGCATAATTGTTGAGAGTCATTCTTGCACCACGTCAGCCGAGTTTTTCCGCAGCCCGCTAGAGGATTCACTAGGTAGCTTTAAGGTCGAGCATGGAGGTGCGGAAAGCTGGAATTCCTGCAACACTAATTTAGACCATCGGAACGGGGAAAATATTACAGAGGATGTTGAATGGACGAAGATGGGCTACGCTGTCGCAGCTTCGAATCGAGGAAGGTCATGCTGAGAGAGACATAATGTATATATATTCAAGAACCTCAGTGATCACTTCAAAAGCGGCCAGCGATTATCGCTCCAAAACCGGCCAACGGATCTGCCACCCGGAACTAGATTGTTGTACCTTGTCAACTAAGGTCTAGGCAACAGCGATATTAGGCGCGGCTCTTCTGACTCGCGTTGGAATCGGTGTGCTTAGGCGGAAGAGGTACTTGTGCTGGGCAGCGTGTAGACAATGAACGTTCAGCTATCGGTCGCCGCTATGCTCCTACTTTTTCTACCGCCGCAGCGCGGTCCAGAAACGCCGGTCTCTGCGCATACAGACAAACAGGAACGGTCGGCGGTCATCGGGAGTATCCACATGTCAGATCGTGAAGAAGCCGGGCTTCGCGGCCCGGTCAGGACTTGCGTGCAGGAAACCATTTTCCCTAACCGGGAAAGTGTCTTGACTACCACGACAGAATACAGTCTCGATGGAAAGCTTCTTGCGGTTCGCTTTGGTAACCCGGACGGCTCGGGGTGGGTTACCACGCACACCTACAATGCTGAGGGCCGCCTGGCAAAGACCACTTCAGGCAAGTCGGGCGAGTCCGGTGTTGAGACACTCTACGCTTATGACGACGCAGGAAGGAGCCTGAGCATCAAGAATAGTCAGAATGGCGACCGAACCGACTTCCACTACGATGAACAGGGCGCCAAAAGGGCGATCCAAAGGTTCGATCCGAAAACCCTGCAGCGAGCACAAAACTCCGCGTACGGGGGCTCCGCCTGGAACGCCGCTTTCGCAGGCTTCGGTGTCCCTGTTGGAGGCAGCGTTACTACAATTTACGACGAGAACGACCGGCCGGTAGAAGCGCAGATCCGCGACGCCGAAGATCACCTTGTGAGTCGCGTCCTTCGCACGTACAACACGGCTGGACTAATCAGTGAGGAAAGGCCGATGTTGGACGATCCCACTTCAATGTTCCTCGACAGGCTCCCTGCTGAGGAATGGGCTCAACTAAACCCTGCGCAAGTGCAAGCGATCAAGAGGGGGCTGAGTACGCTCTTGGGTGGGAAAGCTCAACGCGGAACGCTCCACACATATGATGCTCAGAACCGTGTCACGAATGTGCGCGAAAGTACCTTTGTCTTCCAAAAAACTACGACAATCATCTACAACGATCAGGGCGACAGAGCCGAGGAGCACACAAGTTTCACTGCAAACTCTGCTGTACCGATAGGCGTTCCGTTTTCCGTCAATGAAGATGGCACCCTCACTCCCAGCAACCCCGCCGCCGGAGTACCTACGGTACCCGATCTGCCCAGGGAGTCCGAAGTCCGCTACGCTTATCAATACGACGACTACGGCAACTGGACGCAACAAGCGGGGAAAGACAGCTTCAACTCCGACAGTCCCTCCACCGTACGCCGCCGAAAGCTCACATACTGCTGATTGCATCTGGTTGATCCCGGCGGTTCTGCCCAGACGTGTTTCGACATTTTCGGGAGTAGTTCAGTTTTGGAAACATTAAAGGCAGCACATTCAAACTGAACCACTACCGTATTTTCGGGATCTTTGATGTATTGTCGTCACGGCAGACTAAGCAGCGAGGTGGGTCTTTACATCCTGCGCGCGGCCTTTCCACTCACCACCGCGACCGAGCCAGTATCGAACCGCGGAATGGATTGTAGCTCCCATATAAAACAACGCGACGAGAGGCAGCAAAGGTGCCCACAACAGCGAGCGCGAATAGAACCGCAGGGTCGGCCAGAATGCAGTGCTCATCAGCAGCCAGGCCGCGCCACCCCAAAGCGTCGCCCATCCGCCGAAGAACGCCACAATCGCTGGCACCAGGCAGGTAATTGCGAGTCCGAGAATTGTTGCGACCAGCAACCAAACTGAGTGCCGTAATTGGTAGAACGCCGTGCGCGAAATCATGCGACCAACACTGCCGAATGTCTGGTAGCCACGGATACTGCAGGTGTTCGGCGTTAATCCTAGCCACACACGGCCATTTTGCTTGATTTTCCGGGCCAATGCGCAATCGTCGATCAATTCGTTTCGAATGGCGGCGATTCCCCCGATCCTCGCAAGCGCGTCGGTGCGAACGAGGATGTCACCACCGGCAGCTGCCGCAGTCTCGTGTTTGGGGTCGCTCACCCATTCCGGCGGATAGAGCATGAAAAAGAAGAACACGAATGCCGGGATGAGCGCGTGCTCGGCCAGCGACGAGCACCGTAACAGCGCCATCATCGACACCAGGTCAAGTTTGCCCGCTTGTGCGCGCGCAACCAGACATGTAATGCTGTCGGGTGCATGGACGATGTCTGCATCTGTGAACAGAAAGTAAGCGGGATTGAACACCGCCGCTTGCTCCACTCCCTGCGCCAGCGCCCACATCTTTCCCGTCCAACCCGTTGGCAGAGGCATCGCCGAAGTGACCGTGAGCCGTTCGTCCTTGTCTGCCGCGGCCTTGCGCACCACACTCGCCGTCCCATCCGAACTGTGGTCATCCACCACAAAGATATGTAGTCGCCCGACATAATCCTGCTCGAGCAATGACTGGATCGACCGTCCAACGACATCCGCCTCGTTGCGCGCTGGCACTACGACTGCAACGTGGGGTGCTGACGGGAACGGCAGTTTCATGTCGGTCGCGGCGCTCGTCATTCGCCAAAATCGGCCCCTGGCGGCGAGCAAGTAGACCCATATACAGGTGGACAACGCGCCAATCCAAGCTGCGATCATAGGGTGATGTCCGCACAATGCGTCCTGCGCCAACACACGACGACAAGAGGGTGTCGACCTTGTGTGACACTCGTTTTGCGGGAAGGGTGGCGCCAAGCAACGAGTGGGAGGATGACTTGTTCACGCCGACCTCGCCTCTACCGAGATATGACCTCGGTCAATGCCCACTCCATTCGATCCACCTCTTCCCGAATCACCCGAATGGCTTGTTGACTGCTCGGATGCGGGACGGGATTGATCGATCGCCTCTACCGCGCGACGAATCTTGTAATTGCGATCCCGAATCAAGAAACGCATCATGACAATCTGCCCGCCGGAACCGGGCTCTTCGACGAATAACGTCTCAATGTTTAAGCCTTACAACTCAAGTTCGTTCCAGACCGGATCGCGGCTGACGCGATGGATGGGGCAGGCGCGATGGCATTGGTGAACATCATGCGGATTCCGTGCTTCGGCCGTAGGATAACCATGGGACGAGCGTCGATCGTTTGGCCCGGAGTCAACTGGAAGTCGTACTTTCGGAGCAGATCGCTCAAGATCATCAGGATCTGCAGCATCGCGTAATTTCCGCCGATACAGCCTCGCGGGCCGGCCCCGAAGGGAAGGAAAGTGCAGGGTGTGCGCAGCTTGTCGTTTGCTTTTGTGAAACGCTCCGTATCGAAACTCTCCGGATTCGGCCAGTAGCGCGGAGCATGGTGCGCACCGTACACGTACACAATGACCATGGATCCGCGGGGTATGGCGACGTCGCCCACGCGGTCGTCGGCGACCGCCATGCGGTCGACCATCCAAAATGGCGGGTATAAGCGGAGCGCCTCGCAAATGACCTGGGTCACAAATTCGAATTTAGGAACGTCGCTGTAGGTCAGCGGCGCATCGCCGAGTACGGAATCAAACTCCTGTCGGACCCTTTCGAGACAATCTGGACGCGTACTCAAAAGATAAAGCAGCCACGACAGTGCATTCGACGATGTTTCATGGCCAGCAACCAGAAGTTGCATGCTCTCGCTCAGAATGAGTTCATCGGGCATGCCTTGGCCATCGCTGTAACGCGCATCCATCAAAGTCTGCAGCAGATCGTGGCCAGGCGCTTCATGGCGGCGCTTCTTGATGTATTCGAGCAGAACGGAATCCGCTCGGGTTCGCATGTCTTCGTGTTTGCGCAGTTTGCCTGAGACGGCGAACCATAGATTGAGATAGGGCTGGAGCGTTTGCCGGACGATGAACTCCTGGACGGTGCAAATGGTGTGGCTGACCAGATCAATGTCTTCATCCTTCAACCGTGCGCCAAATAGCGATCGGGCGACCATGGTGAAGGTAATTTTCATCAGGTGGGTGTAGATGTCGACGGGGCCACGACGGACCTGTCTGTCGAAATCCAGGAGCGACTCGGTAAGAGAGTCCTGCATGATGGACGACAGCGCATCGAGTTGCTTTCGCTCGAAGCCCGTCTGAATGAGACGCCGCTGTGTGCGCCAGGCTTCTCCGTGGGTGGTGAGCAGACCTTTCCCCAGGAAGTGGCCCATCCGCTTTACTTGAATTTCGGATTTTTGGTAGTTCTCCGCGTTGGTCTTCAGCACGTGTTGAATGACCGCGGGATCGATGGTAACCATCGCATCCTTGAGACCACCGATTCGGAGCCAGAATGTGTCGCCGTAGATTTCGTTGTAGCGGGATAAAATCTGCACGGGATTGCGGGCCATTGCGCGAGAATCCGCAAAGCAGCGAAATCGGGACACAACGGGGACAGGCGTTGATGAGCTCATACCCAGGCGTCCTGATACTTGCCTCGATCCGCAAGGAATTTCACGTCACTTGTCGGAAGTGGAAGCTGGGTCATACCTATAGAGATAACGCACAGAATCAGTTTTCGTTCCCCAGTTGCTTCAAAAGTATCAGATGATGCAGCACCGCGGCCGTCATGGTGGAGTTCTGCCGATAGGAAACACCGAACTCTTCGGCGGTCTGCTTCACGATCCTGGTCAATGGAGCATAGTGAGTATGGCACACATAGGGGCACAGGTGATGGACGACGTGATGGTTGAGTCCGCCTACGAGCCAACCGACGAGTGGGGTTTCCGTCGCATAATCGGCCGTGGTTGCGAAGATGTGATACACCCCGCTGTCAAACTCATCACGGTTCGAGGGAAAGTAGGTGCTGTCGATGGTGTGCGTCGACTGGAACACGAGCGTAACGGTTAAACCGACAATCAAATTGACCACGAGGAACGACCCAGCGACCAGCCGAGGCGATTTTCCCAGCACCATCACCGGCAGAACAAGCATGTAAGTGAGGTAGAAGCCCTTGCCGGCAAAGAGAATCGCGTATTCGCGCAGAGGATGTTTGGTACGTCTCAGATAGTCGTGGGTCGGAAAGAAAAAGCACTGGAAGTCCCTGAAAAACACGTAATCGAGAGAGAACATCGCATAAATGAACAACGCGTAGATGTGCTGGAACCGGTGCCAGGGCAACCGGGATTCATAGGGTGTAAAGCGAAAGATGCCGCGTCCTGAAAGAGCGTCGTCTTCGCCATGGAGGTTGATGCAGGAGTGATGGCCTCGATGATGGAGGATCCGCCACATGTACGAACTGATTCCGCACAGATCGAAGACGTAGTTCAGGATTTTGTTGACAACGGACCGGGACGATATGGCGTTGTGATTGCTGTCATGGGCTATGTTCAGCAAAAGGAATGTCTGCGCGAGGCCGCCTAAGAGATAGAGGGCAACAAACTTCCATGAATCGAGGCTGAGCGCATACAGAGCAATCCAGCTGCCCCCCAGGATTGCCAGACCCGCAGCGATCTTGACCCGCATCGTACGGTCCGCTTTGGGGGAAATGTTGTGATCGGCAAAAAACCGATCCAGGCGGCCACGTAAGACTTTCGGGAAGGAAGAAGAACCGCCGACTGGCTCTATAATCGGCAGCGCTGAGGTTTCCGAGGGTACAAGATCCGCTATCTCGTGCTCTTGAGGAACCACTGCTTTGGTCTCGAACGTCACCGGCGCCTCCGCGATCATGGTAATTGAGTCCGGCGCGTTCCGCATAGCGCATCCGTGACCCTGGCCCGCAGCAAAATCGTCGCCGCGCCGTCGACAGCCTTAGGTGAAATTCTAGTGCGAGCCCTTAAGCGCTATCAAGAAAATTCGTAAACGAGGACCAATGCCGAGGCTGCGTCTGGTTCGTGGTAGCGATGAGGCATGGTATTTTCCGAATGCTTTGTTAACATACAACCATACCAATGAACCGTAACGAGCGGGTCCTTCTTGCATCGAGCCATGGAAGCGTGGCGTCGATCTGCGAGGTCTCTTTTCGCGCCCTCTGCGGCAATGAAGGAGAGCATCCGTTCCCGCGCGGGTTGGGCGACACTTATGCTGGGAAAAAATTACGTACATTCTCCCAATCGGACATTTCAGGTTCCGTGCTCGCTGGGGCGAAATGTTTCGTCTACACCATTCAACACTGGAGGATCGCTGATTGATGATGGCATCAATTTTAGACCAGCTGGATAGGCTGGCAGACGAGCACCCGGACAAACTCCTCTATTCGTACCTCGACGTAAACGGCGATCCAACCGAAAGCTACACCTACGCGTCGTTCCTCCACCGGGCGCAAGCGATTGCCGGACATTTGAGGAAGGGGGACCGTTTCGCGGCAGGCGACCGGCTACTCCTGGCCTACCCGCCGGGGCTCGAGATGATCTGCGCATTCTTTGGCTGCGTGCGCGCCGGATTGATCCCCGTACCGGTCTATCCTCCAAGTTCGCGCGGCTTCCAGAGCGCCCTATACAAGATGGTCCACATCGCAAAGGACTGCCAGGCCGCTGGGATCTTAACAAGCAGAGACTGCCAGGCATCCCTCAAGACGAACCTTGCCAGAAGTGGAGTTTCGGCATCCGGCGTAGACGTAGATTACATTTCCGGTCTTCCGTGGATCGTTACTGAAGATTTCGTGGATACGATTTCCGGCCGGCCACCTGTCGATCGGTCGGAAATCTTGTTTCTCCAGTACACGTCGGGTTCGACGATGGAGCCCAAGGGGGTGATGGTGACGCACGAAAATATCCTCACTACCTATGCGCTCGTGATCGACCATCCTGCGCCGGTCGTCGTTTCCTGGCTTCCGCAGTATCACGATATGGGACTGATTGGATGCTACCTATATCCAGCGCTGAAGGGTGGCGCAACATACGGGTTCGCTCCCATGGACTTCATTCAGAGGCCGATCCTGTGGTTCGATGCGATGACCACCTATCACGCGACTGCGACGGCTGCGCCCAACTTCGGCTACGACTATTGCTTGCGCGCGGGGAGGCTTTCCAAAGAAAGCCTGGAGGCTTGTGATCTCAGCTCACTCCGCGTATTGATGTGCGCAGCGGAACCCGTAAAGCCGGATACCTACACCCGGTTTCTGGAAGCGTTTCAGCCTCATGGACTCAAGTCCGAGAGTTTCTACGTCGCCTACGGGCTGGCCGAGAATACTCTGGCAGTCTCACTCGGTGGTCGCAACATCGTTTCCGTCAACAAGCGCGCCCTCGCGCTGGGGAAAGCACGGATGACGACCGAGGTCTCAGAAATCGGCGCGGCCACGCAAATTGTCAGTTGTGGAACCCCACTTCCGGGTCTCGACCTTAAGATCGTAGATCCGGAAGGGCATTTCGCTCTTGAGCCAGAGCGGATCGGCGAAATCTGGGTTGCCGGAAGCGGCAAGTGCCCGGGTTACTGGAACAATCCTGAATTGACTCTGAAGCAGTTTCGGGCGCGGCTTGTGGATGACACTCCCTATGACGACGGCTATCTTCGGACCGGCGACATGGGATTCCTTCACGACGGCGAGCTCTACGTCTGCGGCCGCATCAAGGACATGATTATTCTCCGCGGGCAGAACTATTACCCGCAGGACATTGAGCAGGTCGTGGAGAAATCATCCAGTCTGATCCGGCACAACTGCGTCGCAGCGTTCCAGGTTCAGGAAGAGAGCGAACCTGCCCTGGCGATCGTCGCAGAGGTCAAGAATCCTAAGGCGCCTCCCGAGGCACGAAAGATCGCCGCCGCCGTCCGGAATTACCTGAACGTGGAAGTGGCGAAGATGTGCCTCATCGCTCCTCGTGCGATCCCGAGAACGAGTTCGGGGAAGATCATGCGTCACAAGACCAAGCAGATGTGGCTGCAAGGTCAGTTCACCATTCTCTCCGACTTTTCCCGCGAGAAAGACGCCGGGAGCTGCGTGTCCGATTCCGACATGCATTCCACTTTCGCCGAATTGAAGGCCAGGTACAACCTGACCGGCGCGGAATCGTACAACCTCGTCGAAGCCGGCCTGGATTCCCTGGATCTTGTTGTGTTCATGCACGAGCTTAAGGAACTGCTGAAAGATCAAGGCGCCGAGATGCTGGCAAGGCAGGTCGATATCGGCGTCATTCAGCGTGTCAGCGTAGCCGAACTGTTCGGGCTAGCCGAACAACTGCAGAGCGCGCCCGAAGAGGCACTGGTTCATCTCCATCATTCCCTTGCGGCTTTCCGTGAGGAGCAGTGCGCCGCTGAGAAAAAGATGATGAGCGACGACAAAAAGCTAATCTTCGGGCCCTCGGTGCCTTCACCCACGCCGGAAATACCTGCGCTCAATCAGGTGCTGCTCACGGGTGGGACCGGTTTCATTGGGCCATTCCTCATTAAGAGCTTGCTGGAACAGACGCGGGCGAAGATCTATGTTCTCGTCCGGTCTTCCGACGAAAAGCAGGGCAAGCAAAGATTGAAGGCTGCGATGGAATCCATGGGACCGTGCGCGGCAGGGCTGATGGAGATGTTCGACACGCGCGTGACCCCCATCTGCGGCGATCTAGGGCAGCCAAAGCTGGGCCTGATGCAGGACACGTGGGATTTCCTTGCCAGTGAAATCGACACCGTTTTCCATAACGGTGCAACCGTGAACTACCTGTTCAACTACGACCTGATGCGCGATGCCAACGTGCTCGGAACCAATGAGGTCGTGAGATTGGCGTTCGAAGGAAGGCGCAAAGAGTTCAACTATGTCTCGACGACCTTCGTATTTGGCTGGGCGGTCAAATCAGTTTTGTATGAGACCGACCTGAACGAGAAAATGGAGCTTCTCGATTTTGGCTACAGCCAATCGAAATGGGTTGCGGAGCAGCTAGTGGTCGACGCGCGCAGCCGGGGACTTTCCACGCGGATTTTCCGCCCGGCTCTGGTGAGTCCTTCGATCACGGGCGGAGGCAACAACTTCGATATCGCCGTCCGCCTGGTTGCGTTCATGGTGAATCACGGCATTGGCGTCGACACGCTCAACCAGGTCAGCTTTGTTCCGGCGGACATCGTCGCCAACAACATCGTTGCGATCTCTACCACTCCCGGCACAGGTAATAAGACTTACCATGTCGTGCGCGACGACTATTCGAACATGACGGATATTACCCGGCTCATTACCAAAGCGACCGGCCGGCAGTTCGAAAGCTTCAGCCTTCCCGAGTTCGTTCCCGAGTTGATCCGGAGATGCAGGAAGGAGGACCTTCTGTTTCCCCTGCTCGACTTTCTGGTGGGCTCGGTCGACAACATCTCGGGGATGGAGTTCAAACGCTACGACAATTCTTCGTATCAAATGGCGCGGGATGCCTCTGTGTGGGGCAAAGCGGACCCGTCTCTGGAAGAAACAGTCAACGGCATTCTGAAATTCATGTACCGCAAGGGGATTATTTCGGTCGCGGCTCGTGAGACCAGCGCGAGGTCACCGATCTACGCGCATGAACGGAACAAAGAGATCCATCGAAGAAGTATGGATTGTGGTCCCGAATGCCTACAATGCCTGGCCGCGGCTGCAGATCCGGAGTGCGTTGAGGTGACTCGGAAGATCGAAGCCTCGTAGCAGGTCTGAGACTAAAGGGGGCATTGAGCGAAGTTAAGGCCTGACCGTTAAGCTGATATTGAAGTTTGCGCAAATGGAGTATCTGTTCAGATGCGCGCAGAGCCGCTAAATCTACGAGGTGCGGGGTCTCCACGGCCAGCGCTGACCGCAAAACAGACGCGTTTGCTATGGATCGTTCTTGGTGTAACGTTTACCCCGGTGTTGTTGAGTTACTGTTCTTGGTGGCCTAGGTTTTCAGATTTGTGCCGATTCGCGTTTCCCTGTTGTTTTCCCGCAGGTATATTCCTGCTGGAGCCAGCGTGCTCTTCTCAGAAACGGGATTGAAAATTCTTTCCTTGATTTGTACTTCTGCATTGCACTCTGCTGGGCATCGCGATTTACCTGTGGCGAATGTCCCCGGCGAAATTGAGCGTTCGTAATCCCGATTTCGGGTTGGGTTCGCGGCCCTTGAGTTTGCCGTATTCGCACTCAGCACAAAGTTGATGCGCCTCGGCAAACCGGCTAGCTGACGAAAACTCGCTCGCACTCGGATGACCTCAGAGCGATCCGGCTTTCAGACCGTTAAGATGTAACTCCGGCTACTTCTTAAATACGAGTTTCTCGGTTAGGTGTTGTCCCGATTCCAACGTTCCCGTGGTTGAGAGTGTCATCTGTTGTCCGTCCGCGGAGACCTGCCACCTGTCGTTTTGCGTGACTTGCTCGTCCCGCCGGTAAATCGCATCCACGGTGTGCGGATCGACAAGTTGAAGCGTCACGGTGTCGTTGCGCGAGTTCTTTAGATCGTATTGCTTTCCATCAAAACGGGCGGTGTAGCTATAGTCGCCGAGAAAGCGTACCCCGCCGCTTCCGTCCGCCTCGATTTTGAGCACTAACCCTTGCCGCAAGCGAGTCTTGCTGACGTCCTGTGCCCACTCGCCCGCGAACAGGTCATTGGCGATCTTCGCACCTCCGCTTCGCGTCCACACCGTGATGCGATCGGGGTGGCCCACGGTCGCCGTCGCAGCCGTGAGCTCGTTTCCATCTTTTGAAAGTTTTTCGCGAATCGTCGCCACAACGGTTCCGTCCTTTTTCTGCTTGACCTCGGATTGCCTCTTATCGATCCTGTGCAGCTCAATTTGATTGAAACCGAGATTGCCAGGCGCGGACGTTTCGTGTCCGTTGCGATTCGCAGTGAAATCGACATGGGTTTCGCCGGACATGACCACGTGCAGCCCGTCATTCGAATGTGTAATGGAAAGCCGGTTCGGAGGATTCAGGCTCGAGTCCGCAGAGATGAGCGTCCAGAGGCCAACGCGCGGGTCTGACACTCCAGATTGAGTCGCGGCAGGTGGGACTACGGCGAGCAGCGCGAGCGCCAGTCCGAAAAACAGCAGTGTGCGAGTTGATCTTCCGAGGCCGATGGAAAAAGTTTAGCAGATTTATATAGCTACCTTTTGTGATTCCTGCGCAAGTGGATGCTCGCGGAAAGTTTCCGTGACGACGCTCTTGTTATGACATGATGAGTGCGATGCATGTGCGCCGCTTTTGGATCTCCGGAATCGTCCTCGCAGCAACTATCGCACTTCTCCCATTCTCTTTTCACGCCGAGCGATACCTCGAGACTGCCACTCGCGTCGAGGGGAGCCAGGCTGCAACAGTTCAGCAGGAACTGGCCACTCGTTTTCGGTCGCCGTTCGTGGACCGTGTGGTTCTGGTGATCCAGGGACTTCCGCCTGTGGATTCCGAGGAAGGCGAGCAAGCGTTAGAACCCATCATAAGATCCCTGAGAGAGCAGCCCGGGGTTTCGGGCGTGGTGTCTTATCTCGAGTTGCGCGATCCGATCTTTCTGGGACGGGGAGGGGGAACGTTTGTACTCGTGGGACTCTCATCGGCCAACGGTCCCGTGGAGTCGCTGGTTCCGAAGCTGCACCAGTTGGCAAACTCGCTGGCAAATAAACTCCGGAGTCGCTATCCCAGGGCGAACCTCGAACTCACCGGCGAGATACCACTGAATTTCGATATTCGAAAAGCGAGTGCCGACGACGTGCAACGCGGCGAAACTCTGGTGATCCCCGCGACTCTGGTACTTCTGCTGGTGGCTTTCGGAAGCCTGATGGCTGCCGTGATTCCACTGGCGGTTGGCCAGCTTGCGATCGCGACCACTCTGGCAATCGCGGGATTCCTGGCCCAGCGCTGGCACTTATCAATTCTGGTTCAGAATTTGGCCACCATGCTGGGCCTGGGCTTAGGAGTCGACTACGCGCTTCTCATGGTCAGTCGCTTCCGGGAAGCGATTTCCGCCGGGTTCGACGGACCCGGGGCGTCGGTCATCGCGGCACGTCAGGCAGGTCGCACGCTCTTGATTTCAGCTTCGACGGTAGCCATCGGATTCCTGGCCCTCTTGACGGTTCCGATCAGCGAAATCCGTTCCATCGGTATCGCGGGGTTCCTGGTGGCGGGAATCAGTGTGTTGCTTACAAACACCTTGGTTCCGGCAGTGCTGGCGTTGCTCGGTCGACGGATTGATATCGGCCGAATGCCTTTTACTCCAAAGTTGGATGTGCACCGGGCCGAGCGTTCGGGAAATCGCTGGCGGCAATGGGGAAAGGCGATTGTCGCACATCCCTGGCTTGCCCTCTTCGTGGCAGGCACTCCTCTGCTTCTGCTGGCCTGGCAGGTCAGACGATTGGATACCAGTATCCCCCAAGGGGACTGGCTTCCGCCGGCGGCGGAATCTGTCCATGCGCTCCACACCCTTCGGCAGATGGATCGGGAGGGCGTTGTTGAATCGATGCGCATTATTGTCGACCTTCCAACGGATTCCATCGCGCAAACTGAGGCGGGCTGGAGTGTGCTGGATCGTCTCACTAAGCACCTAGCGAGCGACCCTCGCTCTAGCCGCGTGATTTCTATTACTTCGATTGCCGAGAGTAACCTTGCGAACCTTCCTGAACTGTCGCGCGAGACGCGCCGAACGTTCCTGAGTAGTGACGGACGAGCGGCCGTGCTTGAGGTTTTACCCGCGAGTTCGGTCTCCCTGCGCGACCAGGTCAACTGGGTGCGGGAACTCCGCAAGACCGGCGCGCTAGCTCTAACCGGAGTGCCCGGCGCAACGCTTCTGGTTGGGGGCATCCCGGCCCTCAACGCCGATTACGAAACGATTATCAGAGACCACTTTCTGCCGGTAACGGCGCTGGTGGTAGGGGGAACGCTCCTTGCGCTACTCTGTGGGTTCCGATCGATCTTCGCCGCCCTGAAGGCCATCGCCCTCAACCTGGTCTCAGTCGCGGCATCTTTCGGAGCATTGGTTTTCGTTTTCCAAAACGGACACGGGAGCAGCTTCCTCGGAGTTCCTGAGGGAACCGGCAGCGTGTTTCCCCTGGTTCCGATCGTCACCTTTGCCATCGTCTTCGGATTAAGCATGGACTACGAGGTATTTCTGGTTGCACGCGTTCTTGAAGCCAGGAGGAGCGGGCTGAGTGAAATGGATGCGATCCCCGAGGGGATGGCCAGAACCGCGGGCCTGATAACGAGCGCCGCCGCGATCATGATCGTGGTGTTTGCGGCATTCACTTTCGGAAGTTTCCTGGTCGTCAAGATGATCGGATTTACGTTGGCGGTCGCCGTGTTGATTGACGCCACACTCGTCCGTATGGTGATCGGTCCAGCGCTCCTTCGCATTGCAGGCGATTGGAACTGGTGGCCCGGCGGTTTGCGAAAGGGCGAAAGCCAGCTGGACGTCCAGTCGCGGAACAGGTAAACGCCGCTCTCTGGAATTAGAATGTCAGCGCCTTAGAGTTTTTCTCTGCAAGCACGGGTCGTAGCATCCAGCGCATCCAGAAACTGATGGGGCGTAGCGTAGATATGATCGACCGAAGCGAGCTTTTTCTGCAGCTTCTGTGACGGATGCTCCGGCATGTCTTTGTTCCTGCGCGGCACCCACACGGTTTGCATGCCAGCTTTCTTTGCACCCCGCAGGTTGCCGATCGTATCTTCTGCCATGATCGTTTCGAAGGGCCTAATCGGGTCCGCCGGCTCGCGCATGTTGTTTATGGCCGCAAGCGCTTTCTCAAAAACCTCCGGATGCTCTCCCTTTTTATAGGGAGAAATCTCTTCCAGCCCAAAAATATTGGGCTCGGGGATCACCCCTTTGAGACCGAGCTTTTCCAGCTTTTCCATCGCCTCCCCCTCTCCCTGCTTAAACGAATGCGTGAGGACTGCGACCACAACCCCAGCTTCCGTTAGCCGCAGAATCTTGTTCGCCAGTGCGGCATCGGCGCGGAGGAACCCTGTGCCCATGTGCCTATTCCACAGCCGCGTAATCCCCTTTTCACCTGCCAGGATTTTTTCTTGCAGTTCGCGGCGGGTGAGTCTGATCTTCTTCTTGCTCTTTTGGTCCTGAAGCAGCCTCAGATTGAAGGCCATGGCGATCATGTCTTTGTAAGGTGGATCAAGGGACTGATCATGCTGAATGTTTTCTTGCGAACGCGCTGCCCTCGCCCTGCGATAGTAGGTTTCGAGCAGGCCGATCACGGAGGCGCCGGGCAGGCCCTGGCTCTCCAGGCGTCCCGCCAGCTTGCCGATATGCTGGCATAAAGCGTCATCCGGATTCTTATTCGCTTCCTCTTTTGCCTGTTCAATCAATTTTTGCGCTACGTTCCTTCGGAAGATGGGAAGGCCGTATTCCTTTCTTATCGCCCGCCAGGCTCGCAGGACGGCATTTCGATATGCCTTGTCGTAAGGGTAGAGAAAGGCGTCCAGGTCCAAGATGACGAGCCGCACGTTCTCGGGATAAGGTTTAGGGTCAGGGTAGATTTTCGCTTTCATGGACTCAGGCGCACGGGCTTAGGATCGCGCACGGAATGGTCATTGCTCATCCCCAGCTATTCTATGGGGCGGAGCGGATCTCTTCGATGGACCAGTACGTACCAGCATCATTTCGCGCCCCTCTGTCGGCTTCACACGAATCCGCAAAGGGATTTTCGATCGACGTTTCTGTCAAAAGCCGCATAATCTGGCAGTTTTTTGACGGACACGAGCGACACATAAACTGCGCTCGTCGTTTCCCAGAGGAGATCGTGCGTTCAAGCTGTGATTCGTCGACACTGGCGAATGCAGAATCTTCTTGAAACGCATGTTTCTGTCCTCCTCCCAACCCTGGGTCGCTGCAAGACGCGCCTCAATAGATGAGCTTTAGCGAAAACTGAATTTGCCGCGAGGTTCCCGCGGTCTTGCTGATCATGCCAAACCCTGTACCCTCGATGAGGTTCGCTGGTAGCCCCAGGTTGACGATGTTAAACAAATTAAATAACTCTGCGCGGAATTGCAGGTCGGCTCGCTCCAAACCGCTTTCTCGGTGGCCAATCGGAGTCGTCTTGATGAGCGCAAAATCGAAATCATAATATGCGGGGCCGCGAAATGTATTACGGCCGAGCGTTCCAAAGCGCCCGGAGTTTGGTCCGGTCCCCCCCGCGATCCCGACCGGAATGGAAAAGAAACTTGCGTTGTTCGCGCCCCGCCCAAAATAATCATCGCGCGGTCGCGTTGAACTGCCGGCGCTCGAGAGGTCCGGAGTGCCAATCTGGTCGGGCCGGTCCGCGCCAATCGTTCCCGCACCCGTCTGCTGGATCCCCGAATAAACCGTAAACGGCGAACCGCTGGTAATCGTTGAGATGCTCAGCAACTCCCAGCCCTTCGTCAACAACTGGGTTCGATCCGATTGAAGTCTCAAATGCTCGAAATGCAAATCCTGTGCCGCGCTCAACGTGAACGCCTGCGTCACATCAAAGCTCGATGGCCCCCTCTCGGCTTGTGTATCGAAAGGGTCTTGTGGGCTGAACAATGTCACGGCACCGGTGGATCCGGTTCCTCCGAGGATGCCGCTGACATCATCCAGCGATTTGCCCCAGGTATAGCCTGCTTGCAATGACGGACCGCCGTGCCCGACATTTCCCGACAATGAGGTCTGCAAGGCGTTGTACGACGAGTGCGAGGTCGCCGTCATCACGGACTCGAATCCGAAACCACCCGTCACCGCGCCACTACCGTCGAAGTTTGTAAACCGCGCAAATTCCGGATCCGCTCCGGGATATGCGTTTGGATATGACATTCTGGGAAGTCGAAATGCCGATGTTCCAACATACGCGACATCGGCCGTGAGGCCGCCGAAAGCCCGTTCCAGCCCCAGCGTCCAAGTCTGCAAGTACCCATTGCCGAAGCGCCGGTCGATCCCGGCCAGACTCAGCAGCGAGAGCTGATGACTCGGCGCCAGCGCCGCCAAATCCTGCTGGTATCGATTTACGTCCATCGCCGTATTCGCCGGCACTTTTTTCGGATCGCCGCTGGCCAGCACGTTCACGCCGGCGGTGTTATAGACCTGCGGCAATTCGTTCGGTGTGATTTGGAATCCGTAGGCGATCTCCCCGTTTTGCGCTGCATTGACGCGCGGATAAACAACGTAGGGCGTTGACCCCGTAAGAAGATTGTCCTGCCAGATATTGGGTGGAATCACGGTGATCGCCCCGCCCATGTGCACATGCACTGCCTTTGGCGCATTCCAGTCCAGTTGCAAACGCGGCCCCCAGCCGTTCCAATCGGTTTGATAAGTAGGTTGCGGATTGATCAAGTATTCCTGTCCTACGCCCGCGGGTGGGAACGAATTTAGAAAACTCGACGTTCGGTCGGCCCGCTCCGAAATCGGCGTGTAGATCTCATATCGCAGCCCATAGTCGAGCGTCCATTGTGGATTGATTTTCCATGTGTCTTCGAGGTAGGCGTTCATATCGTTCCGGTTGATGGCCGCCGGCCCAATGTGCGCGCCGTTCGACGAATAAGGTGGGGCCACTGCAATCGTGTAACCATAGGGATATCCGATCAGCAGGCTGCTCAGCGTGTCTGGCAGCGGATCGCCGACTTGCACGTTGTGCTGTCCGCTAGCGGAAGCAACAAACACCGGAGAATAAACTGTTCCACCACCAAAATCGTACTCGCCATTGGGACTTATACCGAAGTATGTCGTGTCCCGGTTAAGGCGTGCTTCCACACCCCACTTCACCGCGTGCCGCGGGCTCGTCCAGGCAAAATTCAATTGTCCCTGGGACAAATTCCCGAACGCCGACATCACCGAGCCCGCCGCGCTGTTGTACGCCTCATACAGACCATCGATGAACTTGAGGGCCGGATCGGTGTGGTTCGGGGTCACAAACGAAGGCGTCGTTCGCGTGAAACTCACCGACGTCGACCAGAGAAAGTGCGGAGACACGGTGCGCGTGTAGGTGATGACCCCGTTCCGCTGCCGATCCACGTACTGCACGCCAAAGCTCGAATCGAGCAGCGTCTGATCTGGATTTGTTGTCGGTCCCGTCAGATTGTCGTAATTGAATCGACCAAACAATTGTCCCTTTGGGCCGACTTTCTGATCGATGCGGATGGAAAACTGATCCGTATCCGTGTTCACGTTTGAAGGCGCAGCATAGGTTCGCGCACCATACGCGCCGGTTGGGTTGTTGGGGAGTGGATAGCGGGCCAGGACCGCAGCAATTGCCGGATTCACCGGTACCTGCAGCGTGTCCGTGCTGCCGTCCGGGTACTTCACGATGTCCTGACCCGCTCGCTCGGCTGCGGTTGGTACAGCCAAAACCTGGGTCGTTCCCAGCACCTGCCTGAATCCCTGATACTGCACGAAATAGAACGTGCGGTCGCGTCCGTCATACACATGTGGCAACACGACCGGCCCGCCATTGGTAAATCCGAACTCGTTTCGGCGGAACGGAGGGATTCGGCCCGGGTCCGCAATCGACGGGTGATCGAAATAATTCCGCGCATCGAGGGCAGAGTTCCTTAAGAACTCGAAGAATGATCCGTGAAAACCGCTTTTCCCAGATCGTGTCACGATATTGGTAAAACCAGCCGCGCCGCGCCCGAGGTCCGCCGGCATCCAGCCTGAGCTTGATTGCAGTTCCTGAATCGCGTCCACGTCGAAATTCGTGAACGCGCTCCCGCCCATCTCTGGATCGCTCACATCCGCATCGTCCATCGCGAACACGGCCTCAACGCCACGCTGTCCGTTGATGGCAAACTGCTGGGTGAAATTCGTCTGCCCGTTCACGTCGGTCATCGTACCCGCCGCTAACAACAACAACGCGCTGAAGTCCCGTCCATTCAACGGTAATTCATTTACTTTTTGGCTGGAGAGTTTCTCCCCGCTTGTTCCGCTGGCTGCGTTCGAAGTTGTGCTCGGGTTCCCATTCGAGACTCCTCCAGAAGTTTGCGGATTGGCTGCAATCGACAGCAGGTTTCGATCGGATACCGTCAGCACAACTGTTAGGCCTAATATGTCCACTGCCGCGGGCGCTGTCGGGCGCCGCCCGGGCAGTTGCACGCTCACGTTATGTGGCCCGAGTCGAAGGTCCGCAATCGCGAACTTTCCGTCGGTTCCCGTAACTGCCGTTAGATTCTTTTTGGCGCCGGGTGTGAAGACCGTTACCTTCGCTCCGGCCACAGGTTCGCCGGCAGCCGTGCGAACGGCGCCAGCCCAGGCCGGCGCAGACGGAACACTCTGTTGCGCTTCAAGCGAGATTGCGACCATCAGTCCGAACAGCAAATACTTCTCTATCCGTCGGAAGGCCTTATGAAAGGCTTGAGCTATTGCGGGTTCCGTTGCGCAGCGATATTTACGCATGAAAAATTTCCTCGAGTGAAGACGGAATGCAATCGCGTGCATGAAGCCTCTGATCGCGCCGCATAGACCCCTGTCCCGCTCCGTCCTATGTCGACCCGGCGTACCGATAGAAGTGCCGAACCGCTTCGGTTTACGTACTTGTGACTTCTATGCCTTGGGAGCGGTAGGGATTCAGGACATCTTCGTCTGATGCATCGGTGATCAAACGTGTCAGTCGGGAAGCGGGACCGACCAGGTAAGGCAGGGATGTCCCCATTTTTCCAAATGAAATCAGGCCAACCACTTCCGTGGAAACCCCTATCATCGCTTGCTTCACGTACGCTTCTTCCCGGTCTCCGACGGTGATTCCGACCTCCGGGTGCAAACTGCACATTCCGAGAAAACATAGATCAGCGCGAATGGATTCGACTCGACGAATGGTCTCGATGCCTGTCGTGACCCGCGCCTCTTTAAGAAGATTTCCTCCGAGCATCAGCACGCTCAACTTCGGATGATCCGCCAATGCCAGCGCAAGCGGTGGGCTGTTGGTAACAATCGTCGCCGAACGCTCTCTTGAAAGGTAGGAAGCAATTCTTAGATTAGTGGTACCTCCATCAATCAGCACCACCTGACCGTCGCGGATCATGTCAGCCGCCGCTCGAGCAATTCCGATCTTGCTCTCCATGTCGATTTGTTGGCGAGACACGAAAGGAACGGCCTCGGCACGGCGAGGCAGGGCGCCGCCGTGTACCCGTTGGATCTTTCCCGAACTCGCCAATTCGCGCAGATCTCGACGAATCGTGTCTTCAGAGACCCTGTATCGACTGCTAAGGTCCGCGGCGAGGACTCGGCCCTCACTGCCAAGCAGCTCCAGGATGTACTGGTGGCGCTCTTCCTTGAGGGCGAATTGGGCTGCTTGCGCTTCTGGTCTCATTCTACCGATTTTGCACGAATACACTTGGTTATGCACGTATATACGTGTATTATCCGATTTATGCATGATACTGCCAAACGTAGCGCCATACAAGGTCTTTCGCAAAAGCGTTCGGTTCGGGCAGTCGTCTTCGATTACGGAAACGTCCTTTGCCTCGAGCAAACGCTGGAGGATATGAAAGGTATGGCGCTCGTGTGCGGCATTCCCCATGAGCGATTCTCGGAACTTTACTGGAAACTACGGCCACCCTACGACCGGGGTGATATCGATGGACCTGCCTACTGGACGGCGGTTGTTGACCAGCAAGAACTGGGTTTGAGCAGAGATCAGATAGCAACGCTAATCAAGCTCGATAGCGAAAGTATCACTCGACCAAATGAAGGCGCTGTGCAATGGGCAAAGCTGCTGCACCATGAAGGCTTCCCCTTAACCCTTCTCTCAAACATGCCGCTCGAACTCAGTCGCCATGTGACCAAGTCCTTTCCGAGCCTGTCTACATTTGAATACCTGATTTATTCCTGCGACTACGGGTCCATAAAGCCGGAGCTGGTGATCTATCGAAACTGTCTCGAACTACTCAAAGCGGCCCCGCAAGACATCTTGTACCTGGATGATCGCGCCGAAAACGTCGAGGCGGCAGCTCGCTTAGGAATTAGCTCTGTTCTGTTTGACACGGTCGAAACGACTGCATCAAGAGTCGAAAGCCGATTCGACATCCCTGTCCCGAGTTATGGCCGCTGTCGCTAATCAAGTTCACAGTACAGCTCAACAAATCGGCGCCCGGATCGGATGGAAGGAGAGTGTCGAAAACGGTGAAGGTATCCAGAAACGGGCTTCGGGGAAGTTGGTCGGATTGGCAACGGGAAGTCGGCTAGTGTCCGCCTACCTGATCTGGGCCACGCTTCGGCATAACCGAGGATCGCGCCTGGACAGACCGTTGCGTGTACTCATTCCGAGAACAATTTTACTCAGGATGAAAACGAATTTAAAAGGTTTCGCCCGGCTATTCAAACCGAGGCGCAAAGGGCGCCCACGGCTATGCAGCGTGATCCAGCGCTTGCGACCTGACCAGTCGAAACCTTTACTTACTTTCACGCTTTGTGCGCTGTAAGGCATTTTGTTAACCACATATAATTGAATACGCAGCGGACTCAAAATCCGCCGGCACTTAGTACCTTGGGGGTTCGACTTCCCGTCCCGGCACCAAGGCTAACTCTCCAACGCAGCAGTTTCGGGCACCGTTTACGAGCCCTAGCCCGGCGTTACTTGTACCGGAACTGAAAATACGCCTGTGGCGGAGCCAGGCTTCGAGGAATCGTCACGAGGATCCCTATCGCTCTGGATAGTACTTGTATGCGTGTCCGCGGCGAATCATTGGTGATTCCAGGTGACGCCAGGAGACTTTCGCCAGTGTGAATGTGACGGCCCAAGCAACCAAGACGGACGCCATATCCATGATGACGGACTTCGTGCCGCAAAAAGAACGTGCGATAGCCTGGCAGATAGTGTTCACCGCTAAGTGCACCACGTAGATGCAATACGAGAGGCCGCCAAGATTTTGCAAGGTGGTCTGCTTACAAAACCGCGACCACCAGCCATCCGGATGCATCAGGGCAAGAAGAGTAGACGCAGTAAAAAACAGACCCATGCAGGAAAAGCCCAAAGGGGGATCCCATCTTCCCATGGGTGCGAGGGTTCGAGCGGCAAGGTAGAGAACGCCGCCAAAAAGCACGGCTATGGCTGCGTACAGCCAATTGAGCTTCTGCCTGATCCGCTCCGCCCACCCTTCTTCGCGCAAAGCAAGGGCAAGCAAAACCCCCATGGCCAGTGCATCGGCCCGCAAGGGAGTCGCCGTGTATTGCGCACCATGCGTCCATCTAGAAAAAGCAACACGCAGCAAGGGCACCGCCGACAGTGTTGCCACGAGCAATTGCACCAGTCTGCGCTTGGAGAGAAAGTACACGGCGAGCGGGATCAGCAAATAAAATTGCTCTTCGACTGCGAGAGACCACAGTGGGCCGAGCCACGCGGCCGCTATTCCCTGTAGCTGTTTTGAGACGAGATTTTGCACGAAGAATGCATAAACTAAGGTCGGTCTCCATCCGGGCCAAATACTCCTGATAGACAGGGGTAGGTAGCGGAAAACGCTCAATGCCAGCGAAACGTACAGACCGAGCCACAGATAATAAAGAGGGAATATGCGGTGAAATCTGCGAAGGTAGAATGTGCGGAAATAGCGCGGAGACGATTTGCAGTCGAGGAGGATGCCGCCAATCAGGAACCCCGAAAGGACGAAGAAGAGGTCAACCCCATACCCTCCCAGGCGAAAGCAGTTCTGAATGTGGTGAAGGGTCCCAGGTGGAAGAGCGATAGAAAGCACGTAGTGGTAGAGAACAACCGTCATGGCCGCGATTCCGCGCAAACCATCCAACTGCGGAATTCGCGTTTGCCCAACTGGGAGGGACGGCTCCGGGTGGATCTCACGAACCGCGGTGGCTGCTCTCATCGTTCGTGCGGTAGCGATCGACAGTGTTAAGATCGGTCGCTCGAGTGCCTAGTACTATACGTGAAAAGGGATAGGCATTAAATCAGTTTATTACCAAGGGGTTGGCATTTGAGCGGCAGAACGCATTTCTAGCGTTACAATAGCCTTCCGATTGCGATGAAATTTCAACTGCGAATTCTTATTTTTTTCGCGCTGGGAGTGGTTGGGGCCGGCTTTCTTTTCATTGAATTGGAGCGGCGGCCGGGAACGTTTGCCAATGCGACTTATCTGGGCGCGATTCTTGTCCTCGAAATTGTTCTGGCTTGCCTGTGGCAATTCGAAAAAGTGTTCTTCCCGGTGACGATGGGATGCTTTCTGCTGGCGGCCACGGGGCTACCGGGTGCAGGAGAAAGTTTTACAGTTCGCTGGCTTTTTCTGGCCGTGGGCGCGCTGGTTGGCTTCAATCTGTGGTTAAGGACCAACCGCGCCCGGCACTTTGGCTCCTTCCACCTGGTCGCGTTGTTCTGCGTGTTTTCCGCACTTGCGTCGGCCAGCGCCTCGGCCTCAAGCCAGACCGGGTTGCTTAAGGCAGCAAGCCTGTTTTTGCTTTTCTTGTATGCTGCGACCGGCGGGAGGGTGGCATTGGTGGGCCGGGAGGAGGCCTTCGTTCGCGGACTGGTGCGAGCTTGTGAGATTGCGGTTTTCCTGATCGCCGCTTCCTATTTTGTGGGCTACAACCTGTTCGGGAACCCAAACAACCTGGGCGCTTTCATCGGAGTGATCGCCACACCGGTTCTGCTTTGGGCGGCATTAGTGGCTCAGGAGCGATCGGAAGTACAACGCCGGTACACTGCTTTGGCGCTGTGCGCGATCCTGCTCTACGTTACGGTGTGCCGTGCGGCCATTGTTACGGATGCTGCACTCACCATCGGACTCACGCTCGGCCTACGCCGCCCAGGCTTGCTCCTAAGGGCAGCCTTTGCCGGGGTTTTGTTGCTTGAACTCATGGCCGTCGCCAATCCAGCTCACATGACCGAGTTAGCGGGTACGTTGACAGGAAAATTCGTATATAAAGAGGGGCAAACGCACTCGGGCGTTCTCGGATCACGGCAAGGGCCATGGGATGACACCATTTCCGCAGTCAAGCAGCATCCGTGGTTCGGCACCGGATTCGGTACCAGCGACCTGGAAAACTACGGGACCGATATTCAAAGGTCTTCGATCTACACTGTGGAAGGGTCGAATCGTGAGCATGGCAGCAGTTATCTGGCGATGGCCGAATACATGGGGATGTTGGGGATTCTGCCGTTTATTGTTCTGTTGATTCTGGTGGTCCGATCAACAATGCAAGTGTTTGCCTGGATGCGAAGAACGGGAAGCCCGTCGCATTATGCGGTTCCGTTCGCGCTGATCACGGCGGCAGGTCTGATCCATGCGGGTTTCGAAGACTGGCTATTTGCGGCGGGATCGTACGTTTGCGTGTTCTTCTGGGTCTCGGCTTTTTTGCTGGTAGACCTCGCTTCCCGAGAAAGAACCGATGCGCCAACTGCGGCCCCGGCTTCTACTCCTCTCGCCTCCGGAGTGCTGCTCCGGAGATCCACTACGTCGGTCTGAACCGCGACATGCAATCTTTTCGCGTCGCCAACCGCTCGCACGCTCAACAGCTGGGCGACAAGTGGACGGTGGTGTGTCTGGCGTTACTTCTCATGGCGGGCATCGAGTTTGTGATACGCGGCCCGGTCCGAGCCCTTGAGACAGCAACCGGGTTTAACGATTTTCTTTCGCCATACGTGCAGGCGGACGCATTCGTACATGGTCTCGACCCGTACAGCCCGCAGGTTCTGCTGCGTCTGTGGCCGGCAACGGCTTCGCACTTTCTTTTCCTGCCCAAGGAAGTGGCGAACGGCTCGCTGGTCGCGAATCGAGGGATACCGACGGCATATCCGATCACCGCGCTGGTGCTGATCGCACCTTTCAGCTTGCTGCCCTGGAATCTGGCGTATGCGCTTTGGTTCGGGATGAACCTGATCCTCTTCGTAATCATGCTGTGGGCGCTGGTGGAGCTGGCGGGATCCTCTGGTGATCTTTATTGGCCGGCTACGATTTTGCTGGTTGCGGGCACGTTGGCGCTCGCCCCTTTTCATACCGGAATTGTGACCGCGAACGTCACGCTGGTTGGGGTGGAATTGAGTGTTATCGCAATTTGGGCGGCAGGGCGGCGTTACGAGATTGCGGCCGGACTCCTGCTCGCGGTGGCCGCTGGCTTGAAACCGCAGATCGGGCTCTGCTTTATTTTTTACTATCTCTTGCGGCGGCGGTGGCGAATCTGCGGGATTGCGGCAGCACTGCTGGCGTGTGGCGCGGCGTTTGGCTTACTGCGATTGGAGCTTGGGCATACTCCTTGGCTCGCAAACTATCTAAGTGACAATCACGTTCTGCTGGAAACTGGCGTGCTGGGGAACTTCACCCCGATCAATCCTACGCGGTTTGGCCTGATTAATTTGCAAGTAGCTTTGTATCCGATTCTCGGCAGTGTGCGGGTGACGAATGCTGTGGCCATGGCGGTAGGAGCGATCTTGGTTGGGGTGTGGATTGTCAGTGTGGCACGGAGAGAATCTCGCGACGATGAATTGCTGGACTTGAGCGCGATTGCCGTTATCAGTCTGCTACCGGTTTATCATCGGTTCTACGACGCCACGCTGCTGGTGCTGCCGTTGTGCTGGGCGTTGAATTCTTTTCGAAGAGAGCGCAAGTTTGCCGTGATCTCATGGTTATTGATGATTCCGTTCCTGATTCCGGGAGGGACGCTGCTGGAGACCATGGAAATTGGAGGACGCATCCCGGCGGGGCTGAGCCGCCATTGGTGGTGGGATGCCTTCGCGATGCCGCATCAGGTTTGGGCGCTCTTGTTCCTCGGAATTGTGTTGCTGCGTGCGATGAGCGTGTACGGGCGCTTGCCTGCCACCGAGACTGCCCGAGGTTAGCCCGAGGGCTCGAGCAACGTGCATTTTCTATCCTGTTTCCGATAAAGTAATGGGTTCCCATGCTTGATCTGAACTTCGTACGTGACAACCTGCCTCGGGTAGAAGAGACGCTGCGGCAACGCGGTGCGGACCCGGCTGCGGTGTTGAGGGATTTCCGTGAAGTCGATACGCAGCGCCGGCAGGCCATTACCGAGGCCGAGACCATGAAGGCGCGGCGGAACAAGGCTTCGGAAGATATCGCTAAGTTGAAAAAAGCGGGGCAAGACGCTGCGGCGGCGATCGCGGAGACGAAGGATCTGCGGGAGAAGATTCAGGCGCGGGAAAAAGCCGCGGCCGACCTCGATGCGCGTCTGCAGGATATTCTTTCCGGAATTCCCAACCTGCCGCACGAAAGCGTGCCGGTGGGGCACAGCACGGAAGAGAATGTGGAAGTGCGGCGCTGGGGAACGCCTCCGAAGTTTGACTTCACGCCCAAGCCGCATTGGGATTTGGGAGCGCAACTCGGAGTGCTCGACCTGGAACGCGCGGTCAAGCTCACGGGGGCACGGTTTGCCGTTTATTGGGATCTGGGAGCGAAGCTGGAACGGGCGCTGGCAAACTTCATGCTCGATCTGCATACGCGCGAGCATGGATACACGGAGGTTCTTCCGCCTTATCTGGTGAACTCCGAATCCATGTACGGCACGGGGCAACTGCCCAAGTTTGCGGCAGACTTGTTTCGAGTTCCGCATGGAGACAAGGACCTGTGGCTGATTCCGACGGCGGAAGTGCCGGTGACCAATCTTTATCGCGATGAAGTTCTCGATGCGGCGCGGTTGCCCATCTCGCTTACGGCGTACACGCCATGCTTCCGCAGCGAGGCGGGATCGTATGGGAAAGACGTACGGGGCATCATCCGGCAACATCAATTTCAGAAGGTGGAGCTGGTAAAGTTTTCCCGGCCGGAGAACTCGTATGAAGAGCACGAGAAGCTGACGCGGAATGCCGAGACGGTGCTGCAGAAGCTGGGTCTGCACTATCGTACGGTGACGTTGTGCACCGGCGACATGGGGCCGTCTTCGGCGAAGACGTATGACATTGAGGTCTGGTTGCCGGGGCAGCAGTTGTTTCGCGAGATTTCCTCGTGCTCGAATTTTGAGTCGTATCAGGCGCGGCGTGCGAATATCCGGTACCGTCCGGAAGGCAAGAACAAGACGGAGTTCGTGCATACGCTGAACGGAAGCGGGCTGGCCGTTGGCCGGACGTGGGTAGCGATCGTAGAGAATTACCAGCAGGCAGACGGAAGTGTGATCATTCCGGAAGTGTTGCGGCCCTACATTGGGGCGGAGCGGATCGTCGCGAAGAAGTTTTAGGTGTTTGATCCTAAGCTTTCGGCGCAAGACCGGTTACCTCAGGGGCTAAAGCCCGGGAGTTTCTTGGCTTTTAGTGGCACGGCTGAAGCCGTGCCCTTCCCGAACGATTTCATAAAAGAGATTTGGGAAGCTGTTCGCTGTATCATTGCCAAGAGAGGACACGGTCAATAGACTTGCAACGTGTGGAAATCAGCACGGGCGCGCCGGCTCTACCGATGAGCGGCGTTTGGCCTACAATCCGAAGCTATATTTTCTGGCAGCATGAGCGTGGCACGTTGCACTACGACATCATGGTCACGCTGATTCTCCTTTTTATCTTCTCCTCGCCCTACTGGATTAACTTCAACGATAAACCAGTCTCTTACGATCCGCATCTGACGGATGTAGTTGTGACGCCTGACGCGCAAGGGGGGCTGTTGTATGAGATTTCGGCTGCCGCAGTGTCGCCCGGCGAAGATAGCGCGATCCGGGGTGAGCTATTGCACATTATCGAGCCGATTTCCGGCGCAGTGACGATCGTGAAGTATGAAGCGGTTTCCAATCCAAAGGGGAAGGTGCAGAGCTACCGGGTCTGGGTGAAACGACAATAGTGAGGGCAACCGGAATGATCTTCGTCGGCTTCCTCTGGGTGGCGGTGTTGAGCTTGTCCTCAGCCGCGCAGGATAAGGCGCCGGTGACTCTGGAGAGCGTCGTCGAAACGATGGACGCGACGGCGGCTCACTTCCAAACTGCGCAAGCCGATTTCGTTTGGGATCAGTATCAGAAAGTTGTGGATGAAACCGATACCCAGAAAGGCACGGTTTACTACCGCCGGTCGGGCCAGGAAATTGAGATGATGGCCGACATCAAGGAACCCGATCGAAAATACGTGCTCTACAAAGAGGGCAAGCTTCAGGTGTACCAGCCGAAGATTGAGCAGGTGATTGAGTATTCGACGGGTACGAACCATAGCGAGATCGAGAGCTATCTGGTTCTCGGTTTCGGAGGCAGCGGGCAGGACTTGAAGAAGTCATTCGAGGTAAGTTTTCAGGGCGAAGAAACTATCGACAACATTGCGACGGCAAAATTGCAACTGATTCCGAAGAGCGAGAAGGTGCGGAATTATTTTAGCGAGGCGTATCTTTGGATCGACTTGAGCCGCGGCGTCTCGATTCAACAGAAGTTCATGCAGGGCCAGGGCGATTACCGGCTGGCGAGGTACTCAGCGGTGAATCTGCATGCCAAGATCGGCAACGACGTATTTCGCCTGAAAACCACGAGCAAGACAAAAATTGTGTCACCTCGTGGCTAAGTGGTTGAATTTGAAGCACAAGAATGTTGTTTCAGGAAAATGCACTCGGGCGCTATACTGCCTTGAGAATAGTGGGTTGAGTCCACGCATGGCCAAAGTGTTCACGATTCCGGTTCCACCGAAGTTGGGTCGTTTTACAAAAAGAGAACGTACGCCTGATCCTCGCTACGTGGATGGGCAGCGGCTGCTGGTCGAGGCCATGCGATACCTGGCTCAGAGCGACCCTGTGAGCAATCGCCCGGCGATCGAGTTGATTTCAGAGCACGTACGCACGCGCTTCCGCATGAGCGATTCACCACTGTCGTAGAGCTTCTTAATCCCCGCTCACTTCTACAACTTCAGAAAACGTAGCGCAGCATGAACTCCATCACGCGCGGATTGGAAAGCGTTGAGCTGAAGTTTCCAAAGCTGCTGCTGGCGGAAAGTTGGTCGTTTCCGTTCAGCTGCATGGTCCCGACGTCAAAGCGCGCGGAGTTGGTCACGTTGAACATCGACCAACTGAATTTCACCAACTGGCCCTCTCGGACAACCCAGCTTTTTGCTACCGTTGTATCAATATCAAAGGTGCCAGGACCCCGGAGGCCGTTCCGCATTCCTCCTTCACCAGGGTAGGCCGGCCTGAACAGATTGATGGCCGCGCCCGGATCGCTGCTCGATGCAGCGGTGATTCCCGGGTTTTGGAATACATTCGGCCCAGTGCCACCTCCAGCCTGAGCTACGATGAACTGCCCTGTCTTGGGACGCGCGCTGCTCACGGGCACGGCTGGAGTCTCAAGATCGTAGTTGGTGGCCCAAGCTGGACTGATCAAGGTGAAGGGATATCCGCTGGACCAGCGATATAGCCCGGATATGGTCCAGCCACCGAAAACTGAGTTGGCAACTCCACCCATGCCGCCACCAAAATGTTTGCCACGGCCAAAGGGCAGTTGGTAGACCCAGTTCGCGTTGACGATGTGAGTGGTGTCGAAATCGGATACGGCGCGATTCTGCTGCGGAATCCAGGAATTGATGACTTGGCTGGCGAAGCCGCCACCCTCAAATGTACTGACTCGTTCGGCGTTGGAGCCATCGTCGATGGACTTGGAGTATGTGTAGTTCAAATCGAATTCCAGCCCTCCGGATTTGTGCCGCAGACTGAACTGCCCGGCATTGTAGTTGCTACTACCGATGCTCCTCCATGCGTCCATGGAAGAAAACTGTGGGCTGTAAAAATTGTAGGGGGTGGGAGCGGTTTGACCAGCCAGCGTGGAACAACTGGGAAGACAAAAGGCGTCAGCTAGTTCGAGGGCCGTAGTTTCGTTTCCCTGAAAACAAGCGAACAGGTCATACATTGCCTGAGTCGCGGTAACGTTGAGCGGCACAGCGCCGTTGCTGGGGCCGCAGGGCGTTCCTGGACTATTCGTTGCCACACCCAGTTGGTTGCTAGAGAGGCCGGCGGCGCCAGGAAAGACATTTTCCCAATATTTGGTGCCAATGCTTGCCGCACTAATGCTTTGAATCGGCGTCCCGGCGTAGTATTTCCTGGCTAAGGCTTGCGCTGCCTGGAAATAAGTTGTGTTGCTGGCGGGATCTCTGAGATTGGTCGGCTCGGCCAAATCCTCCTCCTGCATGAGACGATGCGCCATGCGGAGGATGTAGGAGGCTTCGAAGACAAAATTGGAAGGTAATTCGCGGGTGATTGAAAAATCGACGACATGCGAATACGGAGTTTTCAGCTTGTCATCCAAGCCCCAAGTAATGGCGAAGCCGCCCGGAGTTGCCGCACCCGAAGGCGAAAAGACTGGAAATGGACCGGTGGGTGGCGCCCCGATCAACGGACCTAACCCACTGCTGGTGGGGATATTGAAAAGCCCCGAGTAGCGCGCGGAGCCGTCTACGGTCTGAATTCCGGCGGGGTTCACCTCGGCGGTGGTCAGGCCAAACGAGCCTTGGCGATCGAAGGTATTGGTGATGCCCTCTCCGAAGTGATCGAAATAGATGCCGTAGCCGGCGCGAATGGAGGTCTTTCCTGGGCCGCCCCACAGACGCTTCGAAAAGCCGTCATCAGCCTTTGGAGAAAAAGCAAAGGCGAGACGCGGAGCAACGTCTTTGTAGTCGTAGCCCCAGTAAGGGGCCTTTCCGTTCGCCTGGCCGGACAATTGAAAGCCGATCAGGGGATTGTAGACCTGCCCCTGCGACGCAGCCAGCCCGCGTTGATTGAACCAATCATGAAGACTGATGGTGGGTGATACCTGGGTTCCGGTGGTTTCATAGGGCGGCTGCAAGATCGTGTAGCGAAGACCGTAGGTCACAGTAAAGTTGGGCTTCACTCTGTATTGGTCCTGGCCGTAGAACTCGTATTCGTGATTTCGGAAATGGCGCGGAACGGATTCGCCCTGGGGAATCACGTTCAGGTTCTTGTTCAATTCGTAGTTGGCGTTGACCTGGGTGACGAGGCCGGCTAAAGCCGCCATGGCAAAGTCGTAGTTGGCTCCGAAATCGGAATCGACCGCGGGATAGAACGGCTGCTGAGTGGCGGGATTAATGGAAGCCGGGTCCAGGCTGCTGCCCGTATTCGCGATAGCAGAAACATTCAGCCAATACACGTTCGTCTGGCCCTGAAAAAAGTTCTGGGCGTTCGACTCGCGCAGGTTGTCGATTTGCCGATAGTTTCCGCCAAACTGAAGAGTGTGGCTACCTCTCACTTTGGTAAAGTCATCCACGATGTTTTTGACCGGGACGTGGGTGTTGATGGTGGGAGTAAAGGCATTGATATTGTCCATGCCGCGGAAATCGATATAGGGCTGGGTCTCCAGGCCCTGGATGTTGATGAGCTGGCTGATGTAACCGAAGTGAAAATTGTTGATCAGCGAACTGCTGAAAGTAGCGGTATAGCCCACCGTTATGCCCTTGTTGTTATCGTGCTCCGTTTGGCCCGCAGATTGTCCGGGAAACTCTTCGCCTCCGTCACCGGTGACGGTGTTGGGGGAGTCGACAAAGTTGCGCTCGGCCTCCCTTTCGTTATCCATGATGCCTTTGACGAACAGGCGATGGTTGCCGTCTCGGGTGAGGTTGTAATCGAACTTCACGACGTAGTCGTCCAGGCTCGACGGCAACGGAGATGGAAAGGTGTAGCCCTGGAAGTCGAGGCCATCGCCTACCGTGACGGTGTTGGGCATAGGATACTGCGTAAAAAGAGCGCTCGGGTTGGCGCCGTTAATGTTGGCCAGTAGCGGGTTTGGGCCCGGACCAAGAGGACAAGTCGGTGGAGCACTGGTGAAGCAGACAGGGTCCATCGCCTGGATCTGTTGCGGGGTCAAAGTCACGATAGCGCCGTTCGAAGGGTAGCTTATAGACCCGGTCCGAAATGCTGCGCTGGGAACGACGCGCGTCACTTGTGCATCTTCGCGCTTACGCTGGCCCTCGTACGCGGCAAAGAAAAATAAGCGGTCCTTGATGATCGGGCCGCCGACGTTCGCTCCGAACGTATTGCGGAGCAAGAACGGGGCGGTATTGGGCTCATTCGTTCCGATCTGCGCGGCCTTGTTGAACCAGTCATTCGCGGTGGTGAAGGTGGGCCGGTTGTAGGCATAGAGCGAGCCATGAACGTGGTTGGTGCCGCTCTTGGTGACTTCAGAAACCTGACCACCGGAAGAGCGGCCTGTGTCCGCGTCAGAATTGCTGGTAGTGACTTTGAGTTCCTCCACGGCGTCGAGGGGCTCGCGGATAGCTCCTGTGAAAGCCGTGCCCAGGAGTTCGTCGTTGTTGTCGACACCATCGAGGGTGATGTTGCTTTGGTCGCTGCGGGCTCCATTGACGGCACCGGCTCGGCTGTCCGATGCGCTGGAGATGTGATTGCTGTTGCCGGTGAAGACGACTCCGGTTTGCAGGCTGAGAATGCCAGCGGGATCGCGGCCCTCGAAGGGAAGGTCGGCAATTTGGTCGGCACCGAAAGCATGACCCATGGTCGCATCCTGGGTATTGACGAGAGGGGCAGTGCTGCTCACTTCTACGGTTACAGTTCCACCGGCGACCTGCATATTGACGTTAAGAGTGGCAGGAGTAGCCACTTGAAGTTCCAAGCCGCTCTGCTTGACGGCGGCGAAGCCGGCGGCGTTGACAGTCAGGTCGTACTTCGCGGGAGGCAATTCGAGAAATTGATAGTTGCCCTGGCCGTCGCTTTTGGTCGTGCGGATGAATCCCGTCGCTGGGTTGCTGAGGATCACGGTTGCGGCAGAAACGACCGCGCCTTTGGCGTCATAGACCGTACCGCGGAGCGATGTGGTGGCAGTCTGGGCCCAGACCAGAGTGCTGATTGCGAGGAAGAACCCGACCGACAGGATAAGTACACGTGAGCCGAAACGCATTGTGAACTCCTCCACCCACGGGGGCGTTGCACTTCGATTGTGTTGCCCAGGAAGTTAGGGACGTGCGCGAGACCCTGGGAGACTGATGGGGCGCTATTGTGCAACTCCGGGGCCACAAAGTTCAAGCTGAATCTTCAATGGTTATGGCGGTATGAAACGTTTGAATACCGCTTTTCACATACCACGTTCCAGATTTGGAAGCCTGTTTATGCGGGGTTTCGATGCATGCGATGCGATTTACCGATGAAGAGCGCGGCGGCCGCGACTATGACCACGGGATAGCATTCCAGCGTGTAGCGAGGCTCAGGATTCTCCAGAGTGCCGAGGAACAAGGAGCGCATCGCGAGGAACAGAGCCAGAAGGCCGACGCGATAACCTTCGCTCCAGCGCAGGAGTCCCGCGAGCGCCGCAACCCCATAGGCCAAATTCACCAGGCCGAAGAGAATGCTAACAGCAAGGCATCCGCGGGCGTCATTGAACTCCCACCAGCGCGGGTCGGAAGGCAGCAATTCGGTGCGGGGGCGCAACCACATATCGGCAATGCGCACAGCGGGAAGCCACAAGTAATAACGGAACGGGGCGGAGTGAATCCTTGCTGACGCAAGCTCGGCAAACCGCGCATCGAGTTCCGGAGATACATCATGGTCGCGGTTGTAGTCTGCGAAAAGACTCGCAGTTTCCAGGCGCTGTTGCTCCGAATCGAAGGCGCGGCGCGGGAGTTGCTTCACGTTGATTTCGGAGCCGGGAACGTTCCAATAGATTTCTTCCACCGAGACATAGTCGGCGATCCAGGTCTTGGTCCAGCGATTGAATCCCACCATGACAGGTTCATCGGAATCGTTGGCGTAGCGAGGAGCGAGCGGTTGGAAGCGATGCAACGTATGCAGGTTGCGCAGCGTCCAGGGGACCAACGGCGCGAGAGCGCTGACGACTAAAATAATTGCGGAGCGCAGAATGGGAAGCAGGCGGAGCGTTTCCGATTTTTGTCCGAGGATTGCCTTCAGAAAAAGTAGAAACAAAAAACCTGCGACGGCAGCCAGCAGAATTCCACCGTCGGGCCGCAACAGGATGCAGGCTGCGACGGACAGACCGCAGCCGATCCAAACCGCGGTCGATTTTGAGTTGGCCTGCGGCGAAAAGGATGTGAATCCGCTGCAGGCCAAATCCAGCGCCAGCACGGTGAAGAAGATTTCCAGCGTTTCGGTGAGAGCCGCGGCAGAATAGTTGGCGAGGAACGGACAGACCGCGGAGAGCATGAACGCTGCTTTGGCCGCGGGCTCGTCGAACAGCCGCCGCGCCAGATCCGCTACCAGAAAACAGGAGCCCAGGTCGAATAGAACCTGAATCAGCAGGACGGCGCGGAAGTTGCTCCATCCGAAAACGGCGAAAACTGCTGCCAGAAACGCCGGGTACCCGGGCAACCGGGAGAGCGTGGGGACGACATGTCCGGAATTGGTGATGCCGTAAACGCCATACTGCAGCCAGTTCATGGCGATATCGGCGTAGAGGCGCGAATCGTCGACAATGCCGGGAAAATGAAGGACAAAGACTAGCCGCAGCGCGACTGCCACCAAAGTTCCTGCCAGAAAGAATCGAGCATCCTTACGCAGCAGTTGCAGCACGATGAGAATATAGCGCGTCGGAGTCAACTTGGCGGCGGGAAAGCGCATCTTATTCATTAATTCGTGCTTATCGGGTTGCCCCTGTGACTTCTCCAAAGAATTGACCACCTGCCGACTGCAGCATACGATGATCGATTAGCGATCCATGTCTGAACCTGTCTTTTACGACCCGCAACGCGCGCGCTGGAAACGTCTGAGACGACTGGTGGACGTATTTGTCGCGGCGCTCTCCGCGCTCATCATCTTTTTCGTCTACACGACATTGCGGGACGAACGACTGCCGGAGTTGCTGTTCTCTCCGCAGAAGCGGGCTTTCAAGGCGCTGAAAGAAAACGAAAAGGATAAAGGGCGCGAGCGTCAGAAAAAGCTGGCCAGCCGCTCCCACCGGAAGTCGAAGTTGCCGGCATCCGAGGTGAAGTTAAATCAGGAAGAGGGCATTCGGGCGGCGTTCTATGTTCCCTGGGATGCGGCCAGCTTTTCTTCCCTGCGCGACTTCGCACGCCAGATTGACTTGCTTTATCCCGACTGGCTGCACGTGCTCACTCCCGACGGACGTCTGCAGGGCGTGGACGACCAGACGAACAAATTTTTCGATGTAGTGCAGAACAACTCCGTGCGCCCGGTTGACGACCGCGTAATGCCGTTTGTTAAAGCGGAAGCCTCCAACATGGAGGTCTTCCCAATGATTAACAACTTCGACGGTGCGAACTGGGTGGGAGACATCACGGGATTTCTGAATGATCCTGAGGCGCGTGCGGTATTTCGCAAACAGGTGGGAATGTTTCTTTCCTCCGACCGCTTTGGCGGCGTCATGGTGGACTTCGAAGCCTTCCCCGATTCTGGACAGCCGGGATATGTGGCTCTGCTGAACGAGCTTTCGTCGGACCTGCATGCGCGAGGCATGAAGCTGTATGTCAGCGTGCCGCCGCACAACAAGGGATTCAACTACGCCGCAATTTCCGCGCCCGCGGATGGAGTGGTCGTCATGAATTATGACGAACACTATCCTGGAGCTGCATCGGGGCCGGTCGCTTCCCAGGACTGGTTCGTCGAGAACCTGAAATTCGCGGTAAGCGCGATTCCCAAGGAGAAGCTGATCTGCGCCATCGCCAACTATGGATATGACTGGGTGCTCAGGCCGAAGAAAGGAAAGCTGCCGCCCGAGGTACATGACAGTTCCGTCAGCGTGCAGGAAGCGTGGCTGGCGGCGCGCGATTCGGATGAAGATGTAACCTTCGATGACGATGCGCTCAATCCGCACTTCAGTTACCTGGACGAGCGCAGCCTGCGCCACGACGTGTGGTTTCTGGATGCGGTGACGGCGTTGAACCACATGCGAGCTGCACAGACTTTGGGCATCCAGACTTTTGCTTTATGGCGACTGGGCGGCGAGGATCGATCGTTATGGCGGGTGTGGGACGTTCCCGGCGACCCCGGCGCCGCCGACAAACTGCGAGATGTAGCACCGGGCCAGGATGTCGACATGGAGGGGCAGGGCGAAATCCTCCGTATCGAAGACCGGCCAACCCACGGCACTCGCGACCTTACCATCGACGCAAACACAAAGCTGATCACCGACGAAAATTTCCAGAACCTGCCGGAACCTTTTCGCGTGGGGCGCTACGGGTACAGCCCCAATGAGGTGGTGCTCACTTTCGACGATGGCCCCGATCCGGAATGGACGCCGAAAATTCTCGACGTGCTTAAGCGTGAAAACGCGACAGCCACATTTTTTCTGATCGGCATCCAGACGGATAAATTTCCGGGAATCGCGAAACGGATTTACAACGAAGGCCATACCATCGGCAATCACACCTTCACGCACCCCGATGTCAGCAATATTTCTTCAACCTACATGAAGGTGGAGTTGAATCTTACGGAACGGCTATTCGCCAGTCTGATGGGCATTCGCGCCAAGTTGTTGCGGCCGCCCTATGCCATTGACGAAGAGCCTGACACCGCCGACCAGGTGAAACCGCTGGAGTTCGCGCAAGACATGGGCTACATCACCGTCGGGAACCGAATTGATCCCAATGATTGGAGTGACAAACCGCGGCGGCACACGGCCGAAGAGATTTCGTCGTACGTGCTGGCACACCTGCCGCCTTGCGGGCCGAACGACCTTCGCTGTGGCAACATCGTGTTATTGCATGACGGCGGCGGCAATCGTGCTGAGACAGTTCGCGCATTGCCCATGATCATTGACGGCATTCGGGCGCGCGGTTATTTGATTGCGCCGGTCTTTCAATTGTTCGGCAAGACTCGCGCGGACGTAATGGCTCCGCTAAGCGCTGGAGAACGATGGGCGGCGCGCCTGGATGGGCTGGGCTTCTGGCTCTTCGAAGCAGGCATCATCTCGATCACGTGGATATTTTTCCTCGGCGATCTGCTCATGACAGGGCGCTTGCTATTTATTGGAACGTTTGCGATCTATGATCGGCTGCAGGAAAAAATATTTGGCAAGCCGGCGGAAGTGGCCTCGTACAAGCCGAAGGTTGCGGTGCTGATTCCCGCCTATAACGAAGAGAAAGTGATTGTGCGCACGGTTCGCGCCGCGCTCAATTCCGATTATCCCAACCTGCGCGTGATCGTGATAGACGACGGATCCAAAGATCGCACGCTAGCCGTCGCGCGGGCCGCCTTCGTTCCCGAGGAAAAAGCTGGAAAGGTCCTCATCCTTACCAAGGTGAACTCTGGCAAGGCGGAAGCACTCAATTATGGCATCGAGCATATCGAGGATGCGGAACTTTTCGTGGGCATCGACGCCGACACGATCATCGCGAGTGACGCCATCTCGCGCCTGGTGCCGCATTTCATCAATCCCAAGGTTGGGGCGATTGCGGGCAACGCCAAGGTGGGGAACCGAGTGAATTTGTGGACGCGCTGGCAAGCGCTGGAATACATCACCAGCCAGAACTTCGAGCGCCGTGCCTTGGATGTGCTGGGCGCTGTCAGCGTGGTGCCGGGAGCGATTGGAGCGTGGCGTGTTTCCGCGGTGCGCGAGGTGGGCGGCTACCAGATTGATACAGTCGCCGAGGATGCCGATCTGACGATGGCTTTATTGCGCCGGGGCTACCGCGTGGAATACGAAGACATGGCGTTGGCCTATACCGAGGCGCCCACCAATGCGAATGGCCTGATGCGCCAGCGTTTCCGCTGGTCCTTTGGAATTCTGCAGGCGGTTTACAAACATAGCGGGGTTTTCGGGCGCAAGGGAGCGCTGGGGTTTGTCGCGCTACCGAACATTGTGATCTTCCAGATTCTGCTGCCCCTGGTGTCGCCGCTCATCGACATCATGTTCGCCTTCGGCGCTCTCTGGTATTTCATTCAGAAACATTTTCATCCAGACTCCACCGATCCCTCGAGTTTTCACAAACTGGTTGCGTTTTTCTTCGCCTTCCTGGTGATTGACTTTCTGGCGTCGGCGCTGGCGTTCGCGCTCGAACGACGCCGGCCCGATGACAAAGAAGACCCTTGGCTATTGAGCCAGGTGTGGCTGCAACGCTTCGCCTACCGGCAGGTATTTTCAGTAGTGCTGTTCAAGACGCTGAAGCGCGCCCTGGAAGGCAGGAAATTTGCGTGGGACAAATTGGAGCGTACGGCGGCCGTGAAGCGGGTGGCGTCGGAGGATCGAGAGTCGGTCAACGTGCCGTAAGAGCGGCGACGACTCCGCGCATTAATTTACCGGAACAGCAGCTGCGAAAACTCCGCCAGATTCCGCCGCCACAGCATCCAGGTGTGCATTCCCGGCGTTTCGATTTCTGTTGCTTTCACGCCTTTGGTCTTCAACCATTCGCGCAGGTTGCGGTTGGTCGTGATCAAATGATCCTCGGTGCCACAGGCAACCCATAGCAGATGAAGTTGCTGGTTGGCTTGCGCATCCAGCGATGGAAAATCTTTCGCGAAGTCTTCGGGGATACCGCCGCACGCCGTCGGCGACGAAGGAATAACCGTAATAATCGGGAGCAAGAGAGGTTGTGGTTAAACTCCAGACGCCTTGGTCATCCTTCTGCAGTGCTTGCGGCTCGGCGCCTTCGATGTCGAGCTCCACGTCTTTTGCGTTGGGCGCGCGGAAGCGGAACGTCACACTGCCGTCAGAGTGCACCTCGGGAGAAACCAGCGAGAGGAGTGTTGCCGGAGACGGCGCAGGTTTCACTTGTTGAGCTGCTGCAAACCCCGTCGGACAAAACAGAAGCAAGAACACATACGCGGAAATGGGTGAGGTTGCATTGCGTGCTCCGTAACGGAGGGAAAGATGATGATTATTGTTTCTGCGCTGCAACTTCCAACCGCGTCTCGGCCTTGTGCATGGCGTTGAGCGCGCGCTCGACATCGACATTCGTATCGCCGCTGGTGAGGCGCTGCTCGGCTCGGGCTTTGGCCTTGCGGGCGCGCTCCACATCGATCTCGGAAGGGCGCTCGGCGGTTTCGGCGAGGATCGTTACTTTATCTGGCAGTACTTCCGCAAAGCCCCAGGCGACCGCGAGATGCTGGTCCTGTCCGCCCTCGCGAAAAGTGATTTCGCCCACGGCCAGTTCGGTGATCAGCGGGGCGTGTCCGGGCAGGACGCCCAGATATCCGTTTTTGCCGGGAATCTGAACTTCCGCAGCCGTCGTCTCGACCACTTTCTTTTCCGGCGTGACGATCTCGAGTTGGAAAGTATCTGCCATAAACCAGCTGTCAGCTTTCAGCCTTCAGCTATCACTTTATTCCAGCAGCAGTGCCCTTCACGGAAGAGCTGACCGCTGAAAGCTGTTCTACGCTGCTGTCTTCATTTTCTCCGCCGCTTCCAGCACTTCCTCGATTGGGCCTTTCATGTAAAAGGCCTGCTCGGGAATGTCGTCGTATTTGCCTTCGACAATGGCCTTGAAGCCTTTCACGGTGTCGGCGATCTTGACGTAACGGCCTGCCGCTCCGGTGAACTGCTCGGCGACGTGGAAGGGCTGCGAAAGGAAGCGTTGAATTTTTCGCGCGCGAGCCACGGCGAGCTTCTGATCTTCGCTAAGTTCGTCGATACCGAGAATCGCGATGATGTCCTGCAAATCTTTATACGTCTGCAGTGTTCTCTTTACCGACTGCGCCACGTCGTAATGCTCCTGGCCGACGATGCGCGGATCGAGAATGCGCGAGGTCGAGGCCAGCGGATCAACGGCGGGATAGATTCCAATCTCGGTTAAGGCGCGGGAGAGCACGGTGGTCGCGTCGAGGTGAGCGAAAGTTGTGGCCGGGGCGGGATCGGTCAAATCGTCGGCGGGAACGTAAATCGCCTGCACGGAAGTGACCGAACCTTTCTTGGTTGAGGTGATGCGCTCCTGCAGTTCGCCCATTTCCGTTGCCAGGTTGGGCTGGTAGCCTACGGCGCTGGGCATGCGGCCCAGCAGCGCCGACACTTCCGATCCGGCTTGGGTGAAACGGAAAATATTGTCGATGAAGAGGAGCGTGTCCGCGCCCTCGGCGTCACGGAAATACTCCGCGACGGTGAGGCCGGTCAGCGCCACGCGCAAGCGGGCACCGGGAGGCTCGGTCATTTGTCCGTAGATGAGAGCGGCTTTCGAGTGCGCCGGATCGCCGGGCTTGATCACGCCGGACTCCGTCATCTCGAGCCAGAGGTCGTTGCCTTCGCGGGTGCGCTCGCCGACGCCGGCAAACACGGAGAATCCGCCGTGGTTCTTGGCGACGTTGTTGATCAGCTCCATGATGACGACGGTCTTGCCGACGCCGGCGCCGCCAAACAAGCCGATCTTGCCGCCCTTCAGGAACGGTTGAATGAGATCGACAACTTTCACGCCGGTCTCAAACATTTCCGCCGTGGTGGCCTGCTCGTCGAAGGCAGGTGCCAGACGATGAATCGGCATCCGTTCCTTGTACTCGATGGGGCCGAGTTGATCGACGGGCTCGCCGATCACGTTCATCACGCGGCCCAGCGTGCCGCGGCCCACCGGGACGGAAATCGGGCCGCCTTGATCGATGGCGTTCATGCCGCGCACCATGCCGTCGGTGGCTTCCATCGCGATGCAACGCACGCGGCCTTCGCCGAGATGCTGCTGCACTTCGAGAATCACGTTGATGGGAGTGGGCACGGTAAAGCCGTCACTCACGACTTTCACGGCTTGATAAATAGGCGGAAGGTGGCCTTCGTGAAATTGCACGTCGACGGCCGGCCCCGCGATTTGGATAACATGTCCGATATTTTGTGGCATAAATTCAGCTTCTAGCTGCTAGCTCCTAGCTGTTAGCTAATCGTTTTAATCTATCTACACCCATGCGGAGTAACTCGCGAATTTCTCAATCACAAATTCCGTCTTGCTAGAAGCTAGTAGCCGGAGCTAGAAGCTTCTTACATCGCGGCGGCGCCGCTCACAATCTCGATAATCTCTTTTGTGATCTTCGCCTGGCGCGCGCGGTTCATGGCGAGCGTGAGCGAGTCGATCATGTCCGTAGCGTTGCTGGTCGCAGAATCCATTGCAGTCATGCGCGCGGCGTGCTCGGCTGCCACCGATTCGAGCAGGGCGCGGAAAATCTGGATCGCCACATACTTCGGCAACAACGCCCGGAATAATTCTTCGGGCGATTGCTCGTAAATGTAATCCACTTGGGCCGTACCGAATTGCGACGGTGCCGCTTCGCCCTCTGATTGGGAGCTGCGCAGGCCCACGCCCGCGCTGATTGCGGCTTCCTTAGCTCTCTTCTTTTCTTCCTCCGTCATCTCCTCGGCGAGGCGGACGGTCTGTTCGCCGATCTGCTCGACGGGAAGAATCTGTTCCACGATCAGGCGCTGCGCAATTACGGATTTGAATTCGTTGAATACAACGTAGACCGCGTCGATCTCTTCACGCTGGTAACGGCTGATCACGCTCTCCGCCAACGAGCGTGCCTGGGAAAATTCCAGCTTGCCGAGAACGCCAACATGTTCTCCGGTGATTTGTATGGGACCAGCACGCTCGGCTTTTTCTGGCGGAGTTTCCAGCGATTCTTCGGGCTCGGCCAGGCTGTGGGTCTGAACTTGAGCAGCGGGATAGCGTCTGCGCAGGAAGTCGCGCCCTTTGCGGCCGATGGCTTCGATATCGACGTTCTTTCCGGCTTTCGACTCGAGAAAACGCGTGGCGGCTTTGGTAACGTTGGCGCTGAAGGCGCCCGCCAGGCCTTTGTCGCCAGTAATCACGATCAGCAGGATATTCTTCTCTTCCCGCTGCGCCAGCAGAGGATGCTTGGGCTCGCCCGTCTCGGGATCGTAGATCTCAGCGCGCGACACAAGCGACTTCAGCACATTCGTCAGCATGCGGGCATAGGGACGCGCCGCCATGGTGCGATCCTGCGCACGGCGCAGCTTGGCTGCCGAGACCACCTTCATGGCCTTGGTGATCTGCCGCGTGTTCACCACGCTGCGGATACGACGCCGAATGTCGAGTATGTTTGCCATTGGAAATCAGTTGTCAGTTCCTAGTTGCCAGTTAGAACCGCTCGGCTCTGAGTTCTTGCTGAGAACTGAGAACTGGGAACTGCCGACTATTATTTCGCTACTGCTTCACGCTCCGATACGAATTGCTGCTTTGCCTGCTTGATCACATCGGTGAGCTGCGCCTTCAGGCCGTCATCAAGGATTTTCTTCTCCATGATCGTGCGCAGCAGGCCGGAGTTGGTTGCGTCTACGTACTTGTACAATTCTTTCTCGAAGTCGCGGACTTGATTCACCGGGAGGTCATCGAGAAATCCTCCGGTACCCGCAAAGATGATCAAAATCTGTTTGGAGAATGGCAGCGGCGAAAACTGGTCTTGCTTCAGCAGTTCGACCAGTCGCTGGCCGCGATTGAGTTGAGCTTGCGTGGCCTTATCGAGATCGCTGCCGAAGGAGGCGAAGGCGGCCAGTTCGCGGTACTGCGCCAGTTCCAGCTTGAGCGTTCCGGCCACTTGCCGCATGGCTTTGATCTGCGCGCTGCCGCCGACGCGGCTCACGGATAATCCTACGTTCACCGCGGGACGCACACCTTGATTGAACAAATCCGTTTCCAGATAAATCTGGCCGTCGGTGATGGAAATGACGTTGGTCGGAATGTAGGCGGAAACGTCCCCGGCCTGGGTTTCGATGACGGGGAGAGCGGTGAGGGATCCGCCGCCGTTTTTATCGCTGAGCTTGGCCGAGCGCTCGAGCAAGCGCGAGTGGAGATAGAAGACGTCTCCGGGATAGGCCTCGCGGCCGGGCGGGCGGCGCAGCAGCAGCGAGATTTCGCGGTAGGAGGCGGCGTGCTTCGACAGATCGTCGTAGATGACGAGCGCATGGCGCTTGGTGTCGCGGAAATATTCTCCGATGGCGCACGCCGCGTACGGGGAAATGTACTGCATAGGCGCGGGTTCGGAGGCCGACGCCGCCACCACGATGGTGTATTCCATCGCTCCGGCGTCTTCGAGAATTTTCACGACTTGCGCGATCGACGAGCGCTTTTGGCCGATCGCGTTATAGATGCAGATCAGGTCGTTGCCCTTGCTGTTGATGATGGTATCGAGGGCAACGGCGGTCTTGCCGGTCTGGCGGTCGCCGATGATCAATTCGCGCTGACCGCGACCGATGGGGATCATGCTGTCGATGGCCTTGAGCCCGGTGGCCATGGGCTCGCGCACCGGCTGGCGGTCGATGACGCCGGGCGCGAGACGCTCGAGAGCGATAAATTTGTCGGTGGTGATCGGGCCTTTGTCATCAATGGGGCGGCCGAGGGAATCGACGACGCGGCCGATCATGGCATCGCCCACGGGTACGCTCATGATGCGTCCAGTGCGCTTCACTTCGTCGCCTTCTTTAATCTCGGTGTATTCGCCGAGCAGCACCACGCCGACCTGGTCTTCTTCCAGGTTCATGGCAATACCGGCCACGCCGTGCGGGAAGGAAAGAAGTTCGCCGGCCATGACTTTGTCGAGTCCATAGACGCGGGCAATGCCGTCGCCCAGGGTGATGACGGTGCCGGTCTCGTCCACGGAGATCTTGGTCTCGTAGTTCTCGATCTGCTCGCGGATCAGTTTGGTTATTTCGTCTGCTTTGATCTGTGCCATAAGTAGCTCTCAGCTGTCAGCGATCAGCCTTCAGCTCAATCCTTCGCGGTCCGGCCAACAGCTGATGGCTAATTGCCGCTGATCTGTTCCCGAATTCTTTCCAACTGGCCTTTTACCGAACCGTCGTAAATCGTGCTGCCGACGCGGACTACGGCGCCTCCCAGAAGGGACGCATCCTGGGCGTAGTGGGCGCGGACTTTTTTGCCGGTCAGCTTACCGACCTGCGTCTCAAACTCGCGCTTCTCCGTATCGACTAATTCCCGGACGGTGATGATCTGGGCTTCGGCGAAACCCAGCCGGGCGTCGAGTTCTTTCACCAATTGCGTGATCACGGGTTCAAGAAAATGAGTTCGGCGATGATCGATCAGAACGGCAACCAGATTTCTTGCCTGCTTAGAAATTCCGTCGCGCTCGGCAATCACATCCAGCACGCGGCGTTTCTGGTCGGCGGGAATCGCAGGATTCTCCCACACGCGGCGTAGGTCGGAGCTCTGGGCCATGAGACTGGCGATGGCGCGCAAATCTGCGAGGGCGCGATTCACGTCGAGATGCGAACTGAGGACGACGTCAGCAAAGGCACGGGAATAAGTGCTGGCGACCGAAGCCATGCGCTAGTGCCCGTCCTTTCCCGAGCCGTCCCCTGAGGGCGTTACGCCCAACTGGCTGGCAAAATTTCGCACCAGCGTCTGATCGGTGGCGGCATCCACGCGAATCTGCTTCTGCGCCAGGGCAACTGCTAAATCCGCGGCATAGGCCGTGAGCTCGCGCCGCGCCGCTTTGGCGGCGGCGGCAATTTCCTGCTGCGCCGATTCTACGATCTTGCGCTTATCTTCCTGGGCGGCGGCTTGAATGCGCGCTTCCTCCGCGGCGGCTTCCTTTTCCGCGGCGTCGCGCATCATGCCAATTTCCCCGTCCAGCTTCATCAGCCGTGATTCGATTTCAGCCAGCCTCCGGCGCGCTTCTTCGCTGGCTTTCTGCGCCTCCTGCATCGCCTTCTGGATGGCCGCCGTGCGCGCGTTGAAAAATCCGGGCAAATACTTTCGGCTGGCCCAGAAAATCACTCCCGCGATCAGGGCAAAATTCAGCAGCACGCTCACCCAGTAGGCATGGCGCATACTCAGACCTGTCCACTTGGCGATCAGGCTCACTGAGGACGACTGCTTGAATTCGCCATTTTCGTCTTTTTCTTCACCCGCAACTTCCCGCGACTCGTGCACCAGTTGCTGACCGAAGCTCCGCGCCGGCGGCGCCTGCCTGACCTGGTGCTGCTGCGGATCGGTTGCAGGCTTCTGCTGCGCGTACAACGGCGCGAACGTCACGAAGAAAATTACTGCGAGAAACGCCAGCAGGCTCAGGCGGGGCATTGTTCCGGAGATTCCATTCACCTTCTTACCGGAGGACATCGTCTTCGAGATCGCACAGGTTGACATTAGCGTGCGGCTCCAGCCGGCTGCAATACGCGCCGCATGATTTCGGTAGCCAGAGCTTGAACCTGGCCCTGCAATCCAGCCTGGGCCGCTTCGCGATCTTTCTCGATATCGCTCTTCGCGGCCTGCACCTGCGCCTGGGCTTGGATGCGGGCTTCGTGCATGGCAGCGGCGCGCGCGTCCAGCGCTGCCTTGCGGCGGGCTTCCTGCGCGCGGAATAATGCAGCGCGCGCCTCACGCAGGCTCTGCTCGTACTCGGAGGTGCGCGCCTCAGCGGCGGCAATGTCAGCCCGCGATTTCTCCACTGCGCCTTCGGTTTTGCTGCGGCGCTCCTCGAGCACACGTCGCAAAGGTTTATGGACGATAGTCGTGTAAAGCGCGTAGAGCAGCGCCAGCAGAATTATGGTCGGTACGGATCCGAGCAGTAATCCGCCTAGTTGACGTAGCGTTTCATCCATTGAGTGCGCTATACAGGGAAATGAGGGCTATGAAAACTGTTAAGTCTAACGTCCGAAGGAGTTTATGTCAACGCAGAGGGGTGGATTTTCGGGCAATTCCCCGGGCGGCCGAAGTGCCGAAGTGGGAGAATTTTCCTTTGTCAAGCCCTAACTATTTGGCGCCGTGCAGAAACTTGCAACTAACGCTTGACATCCCGGGAAAGAGGATTAGCATTGAACTATCACCTCCGATCCAATTCAGGATCGAATGGGCCGATAGCCAAGGAATGTCACCGCTTCTTGGTTGCCGGCCCATTTAAATTATCGGGCATCCGTGATCGCCCATTCTCTCACTCGCCTTGCGACCGACTCCGGCGCCTCGACATCCAACTCCACTGCACCGTCTTTGTATTCCCGGGAATAAATGCGCGCCTTGGCTTCCAGCAGGGCCAGCGTCTTGCCTTCCTTCTGTGGAATGCGTAGATGCACGCGGCTGACGCGGTCTTCGTCGATCATGGCATCGATGCGTTCCAACAACTTGTCCAGACCTATGCCCTCGGCGGCGGAAACATAGACCGTATTCGCATCGTCGCGATGAGCGTCATGCACCAGGCTCTCAGCCACTTCCACATCCAGCAGATCAACTTTATTCATCACGCGCAGGCGCGGCTTCTTCTCCGCTTCCAGTTCTTTCAAGACAATCTCGACCTGCGCGTCCTGCTCGGCGGAAAGGCGGCTGCTGGCGTCGGAAACATGAAGAATCAGCGAGGCGCGTTGCACTTCCTCGAGCGTGGCGCGGAAGGCCGAGACCAGCGTGTGCGGCAGGCTGCGAATGAATCCTACGGTGTCGGAGAGCAGAATTTTGCGCTTCGATGGGAGAACGACGGCGCGGATCGTGGGATCGAGGGTGGCGAACATGCGCGGCGAAGCCAGCACGGCGGCTTGCGTGAGGGCGTTGAACAGCGTGGACTTTCCGGCATTGGTATAGCCCACCAGCGCGACAGTCGCCACTGGCGCGGATTCTCGCCGCTGCCGTTGCTGGGCACGAATGCGGCGTACGTTCTCCAGTTGCTGCTCGACGTGACGAATGCGGCGGTAAATCTTTCGACGGTCAGTTTCGAGTTGGGTTTCACCGGGACCGCGCGTACCGATGCCGCCGCCGAGCTGCGACATTTCGATGCCGCGCCCGGCAAGCCGGGGTAACAGGTATTGCAGCTGCGCCAACTCCACCTGCAACTGGCCTTCCCGGGTGCGGGCGTGACGGGCAAAGATGTCGAGGATGAGTTGCGTCCGGTCGATCACACGACGCTTGACGATTCTTTCGATGTTGCGCTGCTGCGAGGCGGTGAGATCGTGATCGAAGAGGAGCAGGTCGGCATTTACCGAGGCGGCCGCGCCAGCAATTTCTTCCAGCTTGCCTGAGCCGATCAACGTGGCTGGATCTGGCCGGTCGCGGCGCTGCAGAATTTCGCCGACAACTTTCGCGCCAGCACTTCCCGCCAGCGTGCGCAGTTCGGCCAGAGATTCTTCCGCGTCAAATTCCGGAATGCTTGGTTTATTGGTGCTGGGCTTTGCCGAGGCATGCGCCGGGAGTGCAGCCTTCGCATTCGGAGCAGGCTGAATGGAGGCGGCATCGCGCGCGGCCTGCGCCTGTGCCGTGACCTTTGCCCCACCGCGGGAGCGCGTGCGCACGTCGAGGCCAACCAAGAAGGCGCGCTCCTGGGAATCCTCAGGGAGTACGGGCGGAGTGCCGAGCGGCATACGTCCGGCAACGGGCATGCGTGCGCGAGTCTTCTTGGGATGTGCCTTGCGCAAACCGAAAACGCCTTACCCTTCGGTACCGGAAGCGCTTGCCGCCGACGCGGTAGCCGGGACCGATGCGGAGGCCGTTGCGGTGGTTCCGGCCACAGTCTTCCCGTCGGAATGCACTGCGTGCGTGCCATGCGGTAGCGGACGGCCCATGACCACGGTCGAGATGGCGTGTTTGAAAATCAGTTGCTCTTGTCCGTTGGCCTCCAACACTACCGAATATTTGTCGAAGGAACGAATGCGGCCCGTCAGCTTTACTCCGCTCAGCAGATAAATCGTGATGCTCAGTCTCTCTTTTCGGGCCGTGTTAAGGAAGGAATCCTGAATGTTCTGCGCCGGCTTATTGCTATCCATAGCCGATCTCCTTAGATTTTGACCTGCGAACTATCCAGCTGCGCCTTCGGCATTTGCCTCAGGATCAGCTCAAAACCAACAGCGCTTCCTCGCGGCCTTCGGCCCAAGGAATACGGGGGGCAACCTGCCTTAGCGCCACGGCTCCGATTTTCCGAGGCCGCGCCGCCGAGCAGGCAACTGCGAGTACAATACGGCGTCCTGATGCTCTTTTCAACCCGGAACTTGCGGCGGTCGCCATTTGTTTCAGGTTTGTTTCAATGTTGAAGACGCCGCGTTGTGTACAATCGGCCCGGTGGGCAGATTCCACCGCGTGAAATCTTAGGAGGCAGCATTCTTATGGCAGGCGCCGCTCTCGCAACGTTTTTAGGACCGCAGATCAATTTCCCCTCCGACGTCAAGACGAACGTCGAGATACTTTTGCGCTGGGTACACTTCCTGGCCGGGATCACATGGATTGGACTTCTCTATTTTTTCAATCTGGTCAACGTTCCGCTGATGAAAGAACTCGACCCTACAACCAAAGGCAAGGTGATGCCCGCGCTAATGACGCGCGCTCTGATGTGGTTTCGCATGTCAGCGGCGCTGACGGTGCTGGCCGGAATCAGCTACTGGGAAATCATTGTGAGCTCCGATGTCCACAATGCGCAGGCCCTGGGACTAAACCCGTCGCATGGCGCGGTGATGGGCAGCTTTTTTCTGATCTGGACAATTGTGTGGGGAGTGCTTTACGCGTGCCTGATCCCCGGCAAAGGAATCTTCGACAACGGCGCATTCGTGGGAGTCGTTTATGCGGTGGTCGTCGCGGTGGCGTCCTGGCTCTTCCTAAGCTTGAACAGCCATGGCTGGGAGAGCAGCCGGTTGCTTTCCATCGGAATCGGCGGCGGTATCGGGTGGGTGATGCTGCTGAACGTGTGGGGCGTGATCTGGCGGATCCAGAAACGGATGATCCAATGGACCCGCGACAACGCCACCAACGGCACGCCCATGCCGGATAAGGCCAAGAGCATGGCCCGGCAAGCCTTTCTGGCGAGCCGCGCCAACGCCTGGTTGTCGGTGGTGATGCTGTTCTTTATGGGAGCGGCGAGTCATTACCCGATGTTTGGGAAGTGAACCGCTGGAGAAGACAATATTGACGCAAGAAAAGGGCCAGCCTTCCGGCTGGCCTGACGTTTGGGGAGACTCTGCCCTAAAAGTCGATTCGTAACGCGACTTGCAGGACACGCGCATCGTTTGCTGTGGAGGTAATTACGCCGAAGTTGCCTCCCGCGGAAAATGGGCTGGAGATGTCCGCGGTAGCGTTTGTGCCTGGCAAACCAAGGTTCGTGTGGTTGAAAACGTTGAACGCGTCTCCACGGAGTTCGACGCCGACCTTCTCCGTGACGGGGAAGTGCTTTGCGAGTCCCAAATCCACATCGAAAAAGTGTGGACCCCTTAGGTTATTACGACTGCCGGCCTGCAAACCCAGCGGACCTGTGAACGCCCCAACCGCCGCGTCGGGGTTAGAAAACAGCTGGATCTGCGGAAATCCCGAAGCCGGGTTAACGGCCACATGCGGATTTGTTGCGATCGCGGCGTTGTTGCCGTCGAAAACAGCAGGGGCGTTGTCGGCGAAGCTGATGGGAAAAGCGTTGGCGACGGTCTGGAAGGCCAAACCTGTCTGCCATGTGGTTATTCCGGAAATCTGCCAGCCTCCCAGCACCTCATCCGCCCACCGCGGAATGGTGCTCCCGAAAGCTCTCCCGCGACCCACGGGGATCTGATACAAGACATCGGATGTGATCACGTGGGTTACGTCAAAATCAGAGTTGCCGTAGCAGACGCCGATATTGATCGAGTCGCACATGATGCCGCCGGCACCATTCGATCCAAATGCCTGGTTCGCGGGAGCAGAAATGTTGTCAAGAGAATGCGACCAAGTATAGTTCACGTCAAACTGTAGTCCCTGTGACAACCTCTTATGCAGCTGCACCAGCAGGCCGTTGTAGTTTGAATAACCCTTGTTGGTGATATAAAGCTGCGTTCCGAATTGCGGCGCAAGGCCCACCCCCGCCGGCAGAACTCCCGCTCCTCCGAGAGCTTGCACTGTGTCTCCGAGATCGCCACGGAACACGAGCGCGTTAAGTATGTCCGTTACAAACTGGGAGCAATTCGGCTCCGGGCTCGGGAACCCGAACAGAAGGGAAACGCCAGGGCAATCGGTGCCATAGTGGTTTTCCGAGGCTGCGGTCATTTGATTCTCGAAAAACGGCTGGGGCGTGACCGCTCCGCCGTTTCCCTGTCTAACTTGCTGCGACAGACTGGCAAAAGCCGCCGCCAAGTGTTGGCCAGATGCGGTATCTGTGAAATCCACTACCTGCCCGGCATCCGCCTGAGTCAACAGACGATGCGCAAAGCGGCCGATGTAAGTCGCTTCCACTAAAAAGTGTCCCGGAAGTTCACGCTGGACTCCAAAGCTAATCATCTCTGAGTACGGCACTTTCAAATGGGGGTCAATGGCGTAATTGAACAATCCCGCCCCGGTGAGCTCTCCGGTAGGTACTCCATTTGTCGTAAACGGTGCATAAGGCAGGGTCACTGGCGGCGCAGGAGCAACGCTGCCGGCGGGCAACGTGCCAACCGGAGTAAACCTGGGATCGTTGGTCAGCGCTTGCGTGGCCGATTCTCCGAACCCATAGTTCACTGCGGTCGAGTTCTGGAAGATGTACGCGTATTGGTCTTGCAGGAAGTTCAGAGCGTTAGTCACCGGATGGTCAAAGATGATCCCGGCCCCGCCGCGTATAACGGTTTTCCGGTCGCCCAGGAGGGTTCCCCAAAATCCGTCTTTCGAAGACGGGCTGTACGAAAAACTGACCTTCGGCGCAAAATCATGCCAATCGGGGTGATAGAGCCCGGGCCCATGATTCGCCTTACCGGACAAACCATAGGCGACCACCGGGGCCACGGAGAAGTTGTCTGCTCCCGATCCGCCGGCTTGGCCGGCTGCAAGCCGTGGATCGATCACCTGGTCGAACCCAACATTGGGAGTCGATTCAAGCCCGTGCACCTCGTACGGAACTCCATAATACTGATAGCGCAGACCGTAGGTTAGCGTAAGGTTGGGCGTTGTTTTCCACGAATCCTGCAAATAGGTTTCGGTTTCATAGTACCGATACTGGCGAGTGTGCCCGGTGCCCTGCGCCAACGCTTGCAACTGCGCATTGTAGTTGTAGCTGGTGTCAACAAAACCAAGTCTTCCCAACGCAAAGGTGAAGGCGCTATCCCAATCAAGCTCCGCGCCCGCAGTTGCTTGAAGATCCGCCGGCCGAAGGTTAGAAGTTAAACTGCTCAGACCCCCGCCCAATCCAAAGCTTGAGTCGTTGAAATCATTAAGCAGTTTGTCGGTGGTCTTGATCGGCTTGAACGTTCCACCGAATTGAAACGTGTGCTTGCCGCGAACCCAAGTAAAATCGTCGCGAAACACGGGAATCGGTACTGTGCGCCCCTGAGTGCTTCCATCGAGATAAGGCGCGGATAGGAGATTACCGTTTTCGCCGTTGTTATCGAAAATCTGATACTGGTTGACTCCCACAGGATTGTAAAGAGTGTTGAAGCTGAGTTCCTGGCGAGTCTCCCCATAAATGAACTGGTTGATCTTTGTGTTGCTAATGGTCCAGGTGTGGCCAAAAACGTAGGCATAGCTGTGGTCAATAACCGCCTTTGTTAGCGGGTCGCCTGCGAACTGGATAGAAGGGGTGCCGACGAAGCCATCGTCCGTTTCGCGCACCAGGCTTCCCCTCACAAAGATCTTCATTTTGCTAGTGATATTTGCGTCAATGCGGGCGACATAGTCGTTCAGAGTCTGGTTGCTTGGAGCGTCATATACATACCCGCCAGTGTTGATGCCGTCCCCGAGGGCGGTGCTGTTCGAATGAGGATAACGGCCTTGGATGAAGCTCATAAGCGTGGGAGACCACCCAATCCCCTGGGGATCGAGCGCCGCTACCTGCGTCGACGTTAAGGTTGTAACCCCGCCACCGGAGTTGATGTATGAGACGTCGCCGTTGCGGAAAGAATCCAACGGCACAACCTGAGAGTTGCTAGCTTGGTGGGCGTCTCTTCGGCCTTCATAGTTAAAGAAGAAAAACAGCTTGTCTTTCCAAATTGGCCCGCCCAAGTCGCCACCGAACTGGTTGCGCACGAGCTGTTCCCTGGGAACCTTCGGGTTAGCAAAGTTGTTGAAGAAGTTATTGGCTTCGAAGTCGGTGTTGCGGTTGTACTCATACAAAGCCCCATGAAACTGGTTGCCGCCACTCTTGGTCACGAGATTGATCTGTGCGCCGCTACCTCGGCCCTCGGCCGACAGTGGGTTAGCCACTTCTCCGCGAAATTCCTGGACCGAATCCACAGGCGCGTTCGCAACCGTAGTGAATGCGAAGCCACCGGCAAAATCGTTGATATCCAGTCCGTCGAGGCTGACATTGCCTTGATCTGTTCGCGCGCCTGCGGTTGCGCCATCACGGCTTTGATTGGGGTCGTCACTACTGGCGGCAGAAATTACGCCCGGCTGCAAGCGCATGAGTGCGGCGGGATTATCGCGAATCTGGACGGGCAGCTCATGCACCATGTTCATGTCAAAGCTGTTCCCCACGCTAGCATCCGTGGTGTCCAGCGATATCGCGCTGCTCTCGCCCTTCACCTCAATGGTGGTCGAGCTCTTGCCTATCTTCAATTCCGCGTTTTGCGTGTGCGTGGTGTTGACCGCCAAGTATAGCTTCGGAATGACCACCGTATCGAAGCCTTCCTTGGCGAAGGTTACTTGGTAGCCAGGTCCTGGCAAGAGGTCATGGAACGTATAGGCGCCCACCGAATTTGTCTTGGCTTCGTAGCTGGTGTTGGTCTTGGTGTCCAGCAGGGTCACGTTTACGTCTTGGACCACCGCGCCGCTGGAATCGGTGACTACGCCGGTCAAAGAGGCCACATCCTGTGCGGTTGAGGTGGTTGGCAAGGCCAGCAGAAGGGCCAGCGTGAGCGAAGCAAGAAAGACTCGGGTCAGAACCGGGCGAAAGGCGAATTCCATTGATCTTTCTCCTAAGGCAACTGATCTCCAAGGGGAGACCCGCAGCTTATGTCTGTAACTCTTTTGCAAATGCGACCGGCAGGGCGAGACCCACTTGTGCTTGTGAAGAGGAGCAGCTAAGCTTCCAAAGCAGCTATGGGTGTAACGTCATTACATATCAGATACATGCGCGGGAAACACGACTTGCTTGTCACAGGCAAACATGAGTTTGCGGATGCTTTCTATGATAGTTGGAATAGGCACACGAAGTCCTGGGAGACGAGAAAAACCAGAGGGCCGTTAAGCCCTCCGGTTCGGGACAAAACTAGACTAGAAGTAGAACTTCGCGCCGAGCTGGACCAGCCGACTGGGATTTACCGTCTGGACTTGGCCAAAGGTGGTCGCCTGTACGTTGTTCTGGATGCACGGGTAAGGACCCGCAGTATTGCAGAACTGCGTGTGATTGAACGTGTTGTAACCTTCGAGTCGCAGCTGCAGATACTGGGATTCGTGGGAGGGCCGGAAATAGATGTGCTTCTCAATGGCCATGTCCCAGTTATTCAGTCCTGGACCATGGAAGCTATTGCGGGCTACTCCGAATAACGCCGGCCCACCGAGTGAGGGGAACGCAGGCGCAAACGTAGCCGGGCCATTGAAAAGAACGTGGCTCACGACATTGGGCGCTGTTCCGAAGGCATCCGTCCGTGGATTTCCTGTCACGAGCGGGGCTATCTGTTTGGGAGCGTCCCAGCAATCATAGTACTCAAATACATCACAGGTAGCCGAGGTGAAACCGGAGTCCGAGATGTCCACTGGGAATCCGCTCTGGAAGGTTGTAATGCCGCTCAATTGCCAGCCGCCAACCAGCATATTCAGCGCGTCATGGCCATGCAGTCCCGGGGCCTGATAGGTAAACCCGGCCACGAAACGTCTCCTCGCGTCGTAGGAGGAGTCACCTTTGTTCAAGTAGGCGAATTGCGGATACGGATTGATGGCGCGGATCTGGAAGCCACTGTCTTCAAACCCCGAGCCATCGTCGATGGCGTGACTCCAGGTGAAGTTGGCGAGCATCCCGAAGCCGTGACTGAAACTCTTGTTAATACTTGTTTGCAAGGCGTTGTACGTCGAATTTCCCTCAGTCGCTTGCGTTCCTACCGATCCGAAAATGCCTCCGTTATAGACGGAGTGAGTTGGATAGAGCTGATGCTGGAACAGGAAACCCGTCCCTGTCGCCGGATTGCACGCGGGGTCTGCAAGACACTCTTGCTGTCCTGCCAAGGTGATCGGGTTACCCTCGACGGGCCGGATCAAGTGGCGACCAAGCGCTCCAACGTATCCAATGCTGAATACAGTATTGGCGCCCAAGTCACGCTGGACCGTCAAGTTGTAGTTCATGGCTTCCGGCGTCGTGTAGTTGGGACTAAACACATTGAGCGACAGCGGGAAGAAATTACTCCAGTCTGTAGCGGGGGCGGCAGCTCCCGACGCAGGTACGAACGGGAACGGGTTTGCTTCATGGCCGCCCGCCTGGCCCGCGACATCGGTATAGGGATTCGCAAAGCCTGGACTAAACTGGCCGCCTAGATCGTTAACGCCATGCGATGTGATGGAGAAGGGTGGAGTGCTCAAGTTCTGGAGAATTCCTTCTTCCTCCGCCCGGTTGTAGTAGAAACCCCAGCCTCCGCGGACGGAGAGTTTCCCGGTGCCTCCGCTTATGCGGCCCGCGTCAGGAGACCAGGCAAATCCAACGCGGGGACCGAAGTGTGTGTATGGCACTTTCAATCCACCCGTGTTGTCGCAGCCATGATCGCCGGGATAGAGCATGCCCTGGGGAGCGTTGGGGAATGCGGTTGATTGCTGTCCCGGACGGAAGCAAGTTACATCTTCGCCACCAAACTGGTGGTTCGCAAGCGGGCTATCAACCTGCCAGCCCGTCCCCAGAGTCAGAGTGAGGTTCGACTTCACCTTCCACTGATCCTGAACATACGTGTAAGCCTCGTAGGCGCGGCCGATGATCAGGCCTCCTGAGCCTTGAGAGAAACTATCGGGAATTCCGAGCAGGAAGTCAGCCCCAGCATCTCCTGAGCTGAATGCACCTTTACCGTTGTAGGTGTAATCACCGTTATTGTTCCCGGAAAATGGGTTCCACACGTCGAAGCGGCGGCCGTCGAAGCCGGCCTTAATCGCGTGCTTGCCGATGACCTTGGAAAAGTTGTCAGTAATCTCGCGGGTCTCGTCCTTGCGGGGCTGCGGACCATTGGTGGTGAACCCGATCGCGAAGCCATACGCACCCTCAATATTCATGAACGGAATGCTTTCGCCCGACGCCAGCTGAGGGATGATGTTAAAGCCAACGGACGAAGGAGCAACTACATTCGCCGGCGCATCGGCATCGAAGTTAAACCGGGTATAGCCGACCCGAAACTCGTTAAGAGTTGTGCTATTGAAGGAGTGGGTCCAGTCGACGATAAATTGCTTGTAGTGGCGCTTATTCACCTCACCAAAGCCTGGAAGACTCGTGGTACCTGGAAGCGGAATTGCGCCAGTCGTCGGGTTGGTCTGCAAAAGCATCGTGCCCCATACAGAGTCCGTAGAACTAATGGTGTGATCAATACGGAGGATCTCCTGATAGTTGCCCGATCCCGTCTGGAGTGGATTAAAGGTGAACTCGTTGGTGCCGGAGTTTGGCAACGGGATGTATTTCGAGACCAGAGCGGAAGAGACGGAATTGAAAGCAGTAGCCCCCCCAAGGTTTCCGGTTGGGAATGCAACGCACCATGGAGTGCCAGCTGCTGCTGTCCCGACTGCAAAGGGCAACGGGCCCGGACCAAAAGGTCCCGTGTAGTTTGCACCGCAAGGAGAGGTTGCAGGCTCAGGATTTGCTCCCGTCGCTGACGTGTAAAAGGAGGGGCTGCTGGAAAAATCCCCGGTCAGCTGGGGCTTGGTAAAAACGACCGACTGGCTGGGCGCTCCGGCCTGAGGCTGCCGGTTCTTGATGCCCTCGAACGAGAAAAAAGCAAACGTATGGTTCTTCCAGATCGGGCCGCCGATGGTGCCGCCAAAATCGTTCTGGTGGAACTGCGGAGGCGTCTGAGTCAACCAGTTGGAGGTATTCAGGAAAGTGTCGCGATAGAATTCAAATGCGTCTCCATGCCACTGGTTGGTTCCACTCTTCGTGACCGCGTTGACGATCGCCCCTGAGTTGCGTCCGTATTCCGGGTTGATCGTGTTGGTAATGATGTTGAACTCTTGCAGCGAATCCACGCTCGGAATAATGGAAGGCGCGTTTAGTGGCAGATCGTTGGAATCGATCCCATTGATCAAATAACTGCTCTGATTCGACTGGCTGCCATTGGCCGAGTAGGTGCCGAACCGGTCCGACGCCGCCACCACTCCAGGCGTCAACTGCTCAAGCGCTGTCCAGTTCCGGCTGATGAGCGGCAAATCAACAATTTTCTTCTGGTCAACCAAGGTTTCAAGCTGGATGTTGGTCGTCTCGACCTGAGAGGTGTCGGCGTGGACCTCGATGGTCTCCGAGGCCGATCCTAATTCGAGCCTTACCGGCAGGCTATAGACTTGGTTGACGGTCAGGGTAAACGCACTGGTCTCAAAGGTCTTGAAACCGGAGCCGGTGGCGGTCACCTTGTAGGTGCCGATCGCCAACTGCGGGAAGACATAGTTCCCGTCGGAGGACGAAGTCGTGCGAGTCACAATACCGGTGTCGGCGTCGGTCGCGGTAATAGTTGCATTCGCCACAGCGGCACCCGTTGGGTCCGTGACGATGCCGCGAATGCTCGCGTAAACGTTGTCGGCGCTCGCCGAGGGTGCCCAGACGAAACTAAACACCAATCCCAATACCAGAAAAACAACCGCAAGATAACGTGCAAGTTGCTTCATCGCGCTTCTCCTGAACTCAATTATTGAAGAGAACCCTGGAAAGTTGCCTGCCCGACCGAGGGACTCTTGTCGCGGCGCGCCACCTGGAAGCATTTACGGGAATGAGTGCTGCGCCCCGAGCAGAGACTTTCGTGCAACTATCACACCAAACTGACAGTTCGAAACACTCTTTGTTATCAATAATTTGTTGTGTCTACCATAATTCAGTTCCCCAAAAAGTGAATCGCTGGACGAGTAATCTATTAAATTTGGTATTCTGCGGGAGGTCTCTCGAAACCACATAAATCGCTGGAATGTGATTTTCTTGACCGTATCAGTCAAGGTATCCAAGCAGTTTTTCCCGTCCCTGCTACAATCGGCCTTTCTGTGACAACGTCTTTCAGCAAGCGCGAATCGCGGGCGCCGGATGCGAGGTCGCTCGGCGCTGTCCCGATGCTCGACCTGCAGCGGCAGTATGTGCAGATTCGTGCAGAGGTGCTGGCCGCGATTGAAGGCGTGTGTGCGTCGCAGCATTACATTCTGGGTGCCGAGGTCGAAGCGTTGGAGCGCGAGATCGCGGACTTCTGCGGCGCGCGCGAAGCCGTGGGATGCGCTTCAGGAACCGACGCGCTATGGCTGGCACTGAGTGCGGCCGGAGTGCAGCCGGGGGATCAAGTTCTAACCACGCCGTTCAGCTTTTTCGCTTCGGCGAGCGCAATTGCGCGGACGGGCGCGCGCCCTGTGTTCGCCGACATCGACCCGGCAACGTTCAATCTCGATCCAGCGCAGGTGGAATCTTTCGTGCGAAGCAGCCCGCATGACAAACTGCGCGCGCTGTTACCGGTTCATCTGTACGGGCAATGCGCTGATATGGACCGACTGCAGGAACTCGCGAGAGAATTTCGTCTGACAGTGATCGAGGATGCGGCGCAGGCGATTGGCGCGCGCTGGGGCGAGCAGCATGCAGGATCGATGGGCGTCTCAGCGGCATTCAGCTTTTATCCGACCAAGAATCTCAGTGCATACGGCGATGCCGGCCTGGTCAGCACGAATGATCCGGAGATGGCGGCGCACATGCGCCGGTTGCGCAATCATGGCAGTCCGCGCCGCTACGTCCACGAAGAATTTGGATGGAACAGCCGGCTCGACGCGATTCAGGCTGCGGTGCTGCGCGTGAAGTTGAAGTACATCACCGAATGGAACGACGCCCGCCGCGAGCGCGCCGCCCGCTATGACCGACTTTTCGCCGCTGCCGGCCTCACGGCTGGAAGCTCGGCAGAGGACTCAGGGCCGATTCGGCTCCCGCAAACCTCCAGACAAGCGCACCACGTTTTCCATCAGTACGTTGTCAGGGCCTATCGGCGTGACGAACTGCGGGAGTTTCTCAACGCGCGCAAGATCGGGACGGAAATTTACTATCCCATCCCGCTGCACCTGCAACCGTGTTTTGTGTATCTCGGATACCGCGAAGGCGATTTCCCGGAAGCCGAGCGCGCCGCGCAAGAAGTGCTCGCGCTTCCGATGTTTCCCGAACTCACCGACGACGAGCAGTGTTGGGTGGTCAAGAGCATCGCGGACTTCTACTGCTAGTTTCGACTCCGGAGAACCATGTAACTTTCTGCCAGAACATGCGTCAAACTCTTTACAGTTCAGAGGCGAAGGCCATGAGAAATTACCCAGTTGCAGCATTCGGACTCTCTCTCGTGCTTTTTCTGGCCTGCCTGATCTTGTCGGCAGAAGCGAGAGCACAAAGCTCCCCGGTCGAAGCTGCTCGCAGGCCAGTGCTGGTTGAGCTATTCACCTCAGAGGGCTGTTCGAGTTGTCCGCCTGCGGATGCGTTGCTGCAGCAATTGGAACAGCAGCAACCGGTACCTGGGGCCGAGATCATCGCGATCGAAGAGCACGTCGATTATTGGAATCACGATGGGTGGATCGACCCCTTCTCCTCGCCGGAATGGACGCAGCGGCAACAGACCTATGCGGCTCTGCTCAAAGAGGACTCGTATACGCCGGAAGTCGTGGTGAACGGGCGCAGGCATTTCGTCGGCAATAATGCGCAACGGGCCAAACTGGAAATCGAAAACGCGGTTGGCGGCTTGAAGACGGAAGTTACGATCGCTTCCGGTCGTGAGGGCTCAAAGGGATCGCAACAGTTCAGCGTATCGGTGGGAAAGATGGAGCGAAAGACAGCCGACGATGTGGCCGAAGTCTGGCTGGCCGTGACCGAGGACGGCTTGCACTCGTCGGTGAGCCTGGGAGAAAACGCCGGGCACGTGCTGCATCACGTAGCCACGCTCCGATCCCTGCACAAAATAGGG
>Ga0181535_10000377_pt1 | contig 68311 bp, 52 predicted proteins | sample PEATcosm2014_Bin_44_FD_119774 | JGI IMG/M metagenome (GOLD analysis project Ga0181535, IMG submission 119774) | Peatland microbial communities from MTU Mesocosm Facility, Houghton, MI, USA - PEATcosm2014_Bin17_30_metaG | ecosystem: Environmental > Terrestrial > Soil > Wetlands > Peat | place... | reverse complement strand
GTCTACTTTGGCGGATCGCATACGTTCGAGTCGATTCTGAAGGGCGATGTACCGGTGCCTCAGGGGGCGGTGCCGTTTGTGCGCACGGTGGCCCATGCGTTTGTTTCGGCGAAGAATTACTAGGAGCAACGGGACTGATTCAAGTGGGATTGAAGGGCAGTCTGGTATGTGCCGGATCGCCCTTTGTTTGGTAGTGAGTCTTTAGAAAAAAGCGTTGCCTCAGAGGTTAAACAGGCTGCGGAAAAGAGCTGATTTTGGTTTTTCGGCGAAGAGGAATTTTGCAGGGGCTAAACAGGCTGCGGAAACAGGCCTTGATCTGAAAGAAGGACCAGAAAAGCATACCTCAGGGGCTAAAGCCCTATTCATTCCATTGCGCTTATACCGGGGATAAATCCCCGGCCTACCGCCCGTAGGAGTTTTTCCGCAGCCTGTAAAGCCCACGCAGATTTTGCGGCATTTGCGGCCCGACTAAAGTCGTGCCCTGTTACAAAGCCTTGAGGATTTGCACCAGATACGAGTTTTTCCGCAACCGTAAAGCTCTCGTTGATTTTGCGGTGTGTTACGGCACCCTTCGACTGCGCTCAGGGAGGCTTTGAAGCCGTGGCCTTTCAAAACAACGGCTCAACCAGAGTTCTTCTGCAGCCAGTAAAGCCTGTACCCTTCAAAGGGCCCACTACCTTCTGTTTGTATGTTGCTGGGCAAGTCGCGCAGTGAAGCTACACTAGTGTTTGTCTTCGACGATGAGAGAACGAATCGAGTACTGGCTGGTGGTGGTTGTGGCGCGCACATTGGGGCGCATGCCGCGGGGGCTGGCGCGTGCGTTCGCGTGGGCTCTCGGCTTCACGATCCATTGGCTGTTCGGGCGGTTGCGGCGGGTGGGGATGCGGAATCTGGCGATGGCGCTGCCGGAGCTTTCGCCTGAAGCCAGGAAGAAGATTTTGCGCGGGGTTTATCTGCATCTGGGCTGGCAACTGGTGGAGTTCTGCCGCATGACGCGGTACACGCCGGAGAACACGCGCAACTGGATGCGGACCGAGGGGCTGGAACACTACCTGGCGGCCGAGGCGCGCGGCAAAGGGGTGCTGGTGATTACCGGGCACCTGGGGGCGTGGGAGCTTTCGAGCTTCTACCACTCGATGATGGGACACCCGATGGGGATGGTGATCCGGCGGCTGGATAACCGGCGGCTGGATGCGTTCGTGAACGGGATCCGCTGCATGCATGGAAACTATGTGCTGCATAAGGACGACTTCGGGCGCGGGTTGCTGACGGCGATGCATGCGGGCGGGACGGTCGGCATTCTGATGGACACGAACATGACGCCGCCGCAGGGCGCGTTTGTGAAGTTTTTCGGCATCGACGCGTGCGCGGCGACGGGGCTGGCGCACGTGGCGCGCAAGACGGGCGCGGCAGTCTTGCCGGGGTTCATGCTTTGGGAAGAGGCGGAGCAGCGGTATGTGCTGCACTTCGGGCCGGAGGTCGCGATTCCGAAAACTGAAGACGTGAGCGCGGATATTCTGGCGGGGACGCAGTTGTGCACCTCGGCGATTGAAGAGTGGATTCGGCGCTATCCCGACCAGTGGTTGTGGATTCACCGGCGTTGGAAGACGCGGCCGGCGGGGGAGCCGGGGCTGTACTGAGTCGTGTTCGGAGGAAAACGCATGACGCTGGGCGAACTAGTGGAACAACTGGGCGGCAGGGTGGCGCAGGGCAGCGCTGCGATGGCGATTGCCTGCGTTGCGAGCTCTTCTGAGGCCACGGGGACAGACCTGGTGTTTGCCGAGGATGCGGCGTCGGCTGCGATGGCCCTTGCCGGGGCTGCGGGGGCCGTGGTGCTGAAGGCTGGGTGCCTGGAAGGCTATGGGGCCAATACGGCGATGGCGGTTGTGGAGGCCGATCAGCCGCGGTTGTGGTTTGCGCGGGCGGCGCGGCTGCTGAAGACCGTTGTGGCGGTGGGCGGAGTGCATTCGACGGCGGTAATTGGGGATTCGGTTGTGCTGGCGAAGGGCGTCACGATTGGGGCCTGTGCGGTGGTTGGCGATCATGCCGTGCTGGGCGCGGGAACGCGGGTGGAGGCTGGGGCTGTGATCGGCGAGGGCGTACGTATCGGCGAGAATTGCCGGATCTATCCGCGGGCGGTGCTGTATCCGGGGACGACGCTGGGCGACCGCGTGGTGGTTCATGCGGGGGCGGTGCTAGGGGCGGACGGGTTTGGGTACGTGAGGGATGCGAAGACAGGGGCTTACACGCAGTTTCCGCAGCAGGGGACGCTGGTGCTTGAGGACGATGTGGAGATCGGGGCCAACTCGACGGTCGATCGGGGGGCGCTGAAGCAGACACGGATCGGGCGCGGAACCAAAATCGACAACCTGGTGCACGTGGGGCATAACTGCGACATCGGCGAGAACGTGATTCTGGTGGCGCTGACGGGGATTTCAGGGTCGTCGACGGTGGGCGATGGGGCGGTGATCGCGGGGCAGGTGGGGATTGGCGACCACGTGCAGATTGGACCAGGCGTGATTCTGGGCGGGCAGGCGGGGGTCTTCAGCGGGTCGAAGGTTTCGAACGAGGGGCTACGGCCGGGAACTGTGCTGTTCGGGACGCCGGCGCGGCCGCTTCGGCAGGTTCTGCGCGAACAGGCGGTGCTGGCGCGGATGGCGAAAAAGGCAGGGAATAGGGAATAGGGAAGCTGGGTGGTGGAGTGCTTTGCTATCCCACCCTAGACGCAAAGGACGCGTCTAGGATGGGGCACCCTGCAATAGCTTGGTTTGCGAGGTTCTCAGGCGGATGGACGCGCTGGTTGAGAGCGCGGGCTGCGACGGGATAGCGGGCGACGGTGGGTCGCGTTTCCGGTTGAGGCGGCTGGGGCGGATTTCGCCGTCGATGCCGAGGTGGTGACGGGAATGGCTTGAGGTGGAGCACCTGTGGGATACATCATGGTGTTGGTCCTTTCCAGGCAGAGACTCCGGTGCTTGGTCCGGGCGGATTTGGTACGGGTTGGTGAGCGCGCGGCTGTTCGGTTGCGGTTGTGCCGGGTTCTGTGTTTCTGAGCAGGATGGCCATGCCTCTGGCGCCGTCCATCTGACTCTCCACGAGGAGTTCGCAGGACAGCTTGAGGAACTCGGGATGGTGCTCGAAGTGCTTTGCGGCGGCCTGCACAGTGCTGACTACGTGCTGGGTTGAAAAGGCTGCGCCATGGAATCCGGCTACGCCGATCAGCAAGCCCCGAATGAGCACAAACTGAGCGGTAAGCCTGGCAAACTCGAGCGACATCCGCGGCGTGGCGCCGGGTTCGATGCCTTCGCGCCCAAACGGAAACTGGCAGCGGATGATGGTGTTGATCAGGTAGTTCTCCAGGATGTGAGGATGGCGGCGGACGAACGGCTCGAAAGAAGAGTCGTGGGCCAGCGTGTACTGGCGGGTCAGGCTCTCGAGCGTGGCGCCGGGGCCGTTGCCGATGCCGGTGGTGAAGGCCTGAACGCAGGCGGCGAAGCGGGGGCCGACGCTGGAACGGTGGAGCAGCAGGCCCGCCAGCCGTAGCACCACATCCAACTGGGCGGGGCGGTCGACGGGGAGCGTCTCCATGGCCGCGCGCAAGGCCCCGGCCCTTACCGCTGCTTTGAAGTCGGCAAGAAACTCTGGGACGCTGCGCTTCAACTCGCCGCGGGCGATCGAATCCAGGCGGCGGCACATCAAGCCGAGGAGGAAGATCCGCTGCCAGAGAGGGTAGGAGCGCGTTTGCACCAGCGCCAGGATCGAGGCTCGGATTGACTGGAAATCGTGTGGGAGCGCGTTGTTGCCCTGCGCAGGATCGGTCTGTTGTGGCGAATCCCGGAGTAGATTCACGGCCGGCTGTTGCAGGCTTTGTGGCTTGGCGGCAAGCAGATCACGATTCAACAAGACGAGGCGCGCGGCCTCGGGACAGGACAGCGCGAGAGCGGTTTCGCTGACGCCGCCGTATTCGTGCACGATGCGGGGATAGGTGGAGCAGGTGCGCGGAAGCATTTCTTCGCCCAGTTCGGCATGGATGCGGCAAAGCCGATCGGCGGTGAGCAGAGGGCAGTGGCCGGCGGCGTCGATGCGGATTTGCGCGAAAACGGCAGTTTTGCTTTCAGGCGCGCGATGGACGAGATCCGTTCCCGTGGGCGCGCTTTCAACGTTCCTGGAGACGCTGTCAGCGATCAGCGTGCGCAGGGGGCTCGAGGGCAGACTCTGGAATTTTTCGTAGGAGACTCGATCGATGGGGACGTTCCATCCCTGGCAGCAGGTGTCTTCGCAGGCAGGGCCGATGCAGCGGAAGGCTTGTGCGTATGCGGAATAGGTGGGCTGTGCCGGGTGCAATGGGTCTCCTCGCAGCGATTGCGCATCCCTGATGCGAACCGCTTTCGGTTGCTGGCGGAGATGGAGCATATGAGTGGCCTTTGGAGCGGCCACATGATGGGGAATTTCTAATGAGCCGGTTTCAACAGGCGCGAAAGATGAGTTGCGTTTGATATGGGTGCGAGGAGAATTTTGCAGGGGTTGAATGGGGCAGGGAGAGAGGCTTGGATTGGAATGAAGGCCCCGAAAAGCATGCCTCAGGGGATAAAGAGGTTGTGGAAAAAGGCATGATTTTGGAGGAAAGGCCCGAAAAGCATGCCTCAGGGGCTAAAGCCCTATTCATTCCATTGTGCTAATACCGGGGATAAATCCCCGGCCTACCGCCCGTAGGAGTTTTTCCGCAGCCTGTAAAGCCCTCGTTGATTTGATTGGCTTGATACCGGGACTAAAGTCCCGGCCTGGCGCAGTTTTTCCGCAGGCGGTGAAGCTGGGCTGAGACAAGAAAGAGAATTCCAGTTGGGGAGTACGGTCAACGATCAAAGTGGAGTGGATTGAACAAAGGCGGCGAGTTAGCCCCTGCTGCGCAGGGATGGCGAGTTAGCAAGTTAGCGGCGATGTTCGATGGCGGGGTTTTATGCCATTGCGGGTAGGAGAATCCGGAGGACTATCGTCAGAAAGCAGCTAGTGTGGTGAGTCAGAAGTTCGAGGTATAAATCGGACACCCGAACCGCAGGTCCTTCGACTACGATTATGGCAAAATACGCGCCAATCTTCGCTCAGGATGACAGTCAGTGTTTTGCTGCGAATATCGGAGACAGGACTCCTAGAAGGGTTTTTCGGTGAGGAAGGGCTCGGGTTTGAGGGAACCGTCGCGCTGCTTGACGAGCATTTGCACCTTGCCTTCGGCGGCGTCGAGTTCTTGTTTGCAGGAGGCGGAGAGGCCGACGCCTTCCTCGAAGAGCTTGAGGGAATCTTCGAGGGCGAGGTCGCCTTTTTCGAGTTGATCGACGATGGTTTCGAGTTTTTTGAGGGACTGTTCGAACGAGGGCATGATTCTTACTCCATGGGGTTTCGGCGATTCCAGGGAAACTTTTCCCAACAAACTTGATTCAGCGTCGCCGCTCCTTGTTGGTCGCGTCGACTTTAGTGCATCGCCATCGATTAGGTCATCCCTGGAATCGCGGGGGTGCCGCGGGGCAGGATGCTGGCGACGACTTCGGCTGCCACGCTGTAAAGGCCGAAGGGGGCGCTGACCTGCACGCCCTGCACATAGGGACGCACGGCTTCGAGCATCTCCTGGGCAATCTTGATGCCCTCGTCGCGAGCGGCATCGGGCGTGTCGGCCTGGGCCATGCGGAGCATGATCTCTTCGGGCATGGAGTTGCGCAGATCGTTCTTCATGTATTCGGCGTTGCGGAGGCTGGTGAGAGGCCAGATGCCGGCGATGACGGGAATGCGGAAATCCTTGATGTGCTCGAGGAAGTTTTCAAGCAAACGCAGGTCGTAGACCGGCTGGGTGATGGCGTACTCAGCGCCGGCCTCGACTTTGAAGGCAAAGCGGCGCAGTTCGTTCTGGATGTCGGGGGCGCCGGGGTTGGCGGCGACGCCGATGGTGAAGTTGGTGCTGGCGCCGATGGAGTTGGAGCCGATGTCGAGTCCGCGGTTGAGGCGGTGGACGATGTTGACGAGACCGATGGAGTCAACGTCAAAGACTTGAGTAGCGTCGGGATAGTTGCTGAGCTTGAGCGGATCGCCGGTGAGGCAGAGGATGTTGCGCAGGCCGAGTGACGAGGCTCCGAGCAGGTCGGACTGGATGGAGAAGATGTTCCGGTCGCGGCAGATGTAATTGAGGATGGTTTCGATACCGGTGTGCTGTTGAATGAGAATGCAAAGGCTCTGCGCGCTCATACGCGCGGAGGCGTGGGGCGAATCGTACACGTTGATGGCGTGGACGCCGAGTTGTGCCAGAAGGCTGGCGCCCTCGATTTCTTTGGAGCAGTCGATGCCTTTGGGCGGGACGATCTCGGCGAGGGTGACGAATTTGCCTTCGGCGAGCAGAGAGCCTACGCGGGAGCGCGCACTGAGCGGAGCGGGCGGGGTTTCCGGGTTGGGCGCAGGAGTGGCGCCAGAGATCTCGATGCGTGTCTGGGCGTCCATGGCGCGGATGGCCGAGCGCATGGCGCGAATGTGGTTGGGAGTGGTTCCGCAGCAGCCGCCGACGATCTGGACGCCGGCTGTGATGGCTTTGCGGGCGAAGCTGGCCATGTACTCGGGCGAGCAGAGATAGATGTTGCGACCCTCGACGGCGCGGGGCATGCCGGCGTTGGGCATGGCGGCCAGGGGCAGGGTAGTGGCCGGACGCATGGCTTCAATGGCGGTGAGGACGGTGGTGGGCCCGGCGGAGCAGTTGACGCCGATGGCGCTTGCGCCCCACTCGGTGAGCAGCGCGGCGGCCTGCTGAGGCGAGGCGCCGTCGAGGCAGTTGTTTTCGTCGTCGACGGTGACCATGACGAGCACGGGCAGATGGGGAGAGACGGAGCGGGCCGCCTCAAGGGCGACGCGGGCTTCATTGAGCGCGGGCATGGTTTCGATGATGAGCAGGTCGACGCCGCCGTCGGCGAGGATCTGCATTTGCTCGGCAAAGACGGAGCGTGCTTCGTCGAGGCCGGTTTTGCCGAGGGGCTCGAGGCGCACGCCAAGGGGGCCGATGGAGCCGGCGACCCAGGCCTGGCCGGGCTGCTTGTCTTTAAGATGGGCGACGGCTTCGCGGGCCAGGCGCACGCCGGCTTCGTTAATCTCGTTTACCTTATCGGCCAGGCCGTGGCGGGCCAGGCGGATGCGGTTGGCGCCGAAGGTATTGGTTTCAAGAATCTCGGCTCCGGCCTGCAGATACTCCTCGTGGACGGAGCGGATGAGGCCGGGGTCGGAGAGATTGAGCTCGTCGTAGCAGCGGTTGATAAAGATCCCGCGGGCGTAGAGCACGGTACCCATGGCGCCGTCGGCAAGCAGGGGGCGGTTGGCGAGGATCTCGGTAAATTTGGCCATTCTGTAGTCATGCTAAGCCACCGCGGGCGAGCCGCGCCAGAGCAGAGGCCTGCTTTGTTATACTTCGGGAGTCATAAGCTGGGCAGAACAGGCTACCGGACGGCGATTTTTGCGGTCATTCGGATGGGTTGCGGACCCTGCTCAAAACCTTTGCGGGCCCAGTGCCCGGTGCAATGCCATCATCCGCGGATAGTACCGCGCGTTCGATTGAGGTAAGGGATTTTGAAGAAGAGAAGTCTTTGGATAAGCGCCAGTGTCGCGTTGATGGTTGCAGCCGGGCTGGCAGGTTGTGGCAGCACCACGTATTTTGCCGGGCGCAGCCTTCCCCCCAGCGGGTTGACGAACCGTGTTCTGATCGCAATCCAGAGCCCTAGTGTGTTTACCAAGGGCGCGCTGCAGATTGTGGATGCGTACTACGACACGCGCAGCGGGTACACCGGGCAGCCGGCAGCATTTTCGCTGTCGGGCTATGGCGGCGCGCTGCCGATCAGCATTCAAAGCATGCCTGAAGAGGAACGGGCGGCGGTTTACGGCTCCGGCGACGGCAGCCTGACGGTGGCTGACTATGCGACCGAGAAGACCACGGGCACAGTCTCCAACCTGAATGGGCTGTCTTCCAGCATCTTCATGACGCGCAACGGGACGTACGTTTTCGCTGCCAATCAGTCTACCCACGTGCTCACCGTGGTCAACCAGTCAAACAGTTCCGCGTATCCGCTCAGCCTTCCGGGCGTGTATCGGGTGAGCGTGAATCCCGGCGGGACGATGGCGATTGCCTTCGCACAGAACTCGAACTATGCCTACTATCTGCGGCAACTGACGGCAGCGCAGTCTCTCTCCTACTCCGGTGGGTCGAGCACCTGGCCGAAGGCCGCCGTCGACTGCGAGCCGCAGAATGCGCCCGGCTGGTGCCTGTTGCAGGCGCAGAGCCCGGACGCGGTGGACTCGACGGGCAACTACTACGGCGCTCCCCTGGTCTTTGACCGGCCGGTGAAGGCAGTTTTCTCTGCCGATGGCAGCACTGCGTATGTGTTGAACTGCGGACCCGAGTGTGGTGGGACCAAGGCCTCGATTTCGCTGCTGCCTGTGGCGCCGATGATCTTTCCGCTTGGTCAGGCGTCCGGGCTTCTGCCCTGTAACAGCGCTCCGTGCACGAACACCAAAAGTTCGGCGATGGTCAACATCGCCATACCTGGCGGCGCCAGCAATGCGCTGGTCTCGACTTCGACCATGTACGTGGTAGGACAGCGGCTGATGCCGGATGGCTACTTTGGCGGTTATCTCACACGGGTGAATCTTTCGACGAACGCAGTGATTGCGTCCACGGGCAGTTCGCCGAATCCAGTTTCGATCAGCGATGGAATGCCGGGCGCGGTGAGCCGCATGATTCAGGCCGACGACAACACGTTGTGGATCGGCATGACCAAGTGCAACGATGGCGAGCGCTTCTACAACAACCAGGCCTACGGCTGCCTGACGATGTTCAACACCTCGACCAACACGGTGACGCTGCTGGAGCCCTACATCGGCGATGCGACGGGCATAGCGGCGGTGACCGGCCTGCACAAGATCTACACGGCGCAGGGCGGCCAGGTGTACATCAACTCGACCAAGGACGGAACGTCGATCGACAACCAGTTTGTGACAGTGACCGGCACGGCGTACGATGTGGCCTACATGGACGCTGTTACGGACGCCAACAACACCGTTTACTAATGCGGTGAACCGAATGCCCGACGAGGCTGCCGATTTCCGAGCTGATGTTCTGGCCATTGCCGCCCATCGGGACGACGTGGAACAGACGTGCGGCGGAACTCTGCTGCGGATGGCGGCGCGCGGACTGCGTACCGCCATTCTCGACCTGACGCAGGGCGAGGCGGGAACACGGGGCAGCGCAGAAGAGCGGGCGGCGGAAGCGACGGAGGCGGCGAAGCTGCTGGGCGTGGGCTGGCGCGAGGCGCTCCGGCTGCCGGATGGCGCGGTTGAAAATACACTCGAAAACAGAATTGAGATTGCGCGCGTGATTCGCCGGCTGCGTCCGCGCGTGGTCGTTCTGCCGTACTGGCAGGCGCGCCACCCGGACCATGCGGTGGTTGGGACGCTGGGCTATGATGCGTGCTTTGTCGCCGGGCTCAAGAAAGTGGAGACAGGCGCGGCTCCGCATAGACCTTTCAAGATTGTTTACGCGAGCCTCTATGCGGATGTGCGGCCGAGCTTCGTTGTGGATATTACGCCCTTCATGGAGCAGCGCCATGCGGCGCTGATGGCGTATCGCTCGCAATATGCGAACCAAGCTGCCGGCGGCGGACTCTTTGTGCCGGAAGAGGAGATTCGCGAACGCACGTTTGCCGAGGCGCGCCACTATGGGTTGCTGGCGGGCGTGCGCTACGGCGAGCCGTTTGTGCAGAAGGAAGTGGGGCTGGTGGACGATCTGACGCTGGTTCCGGTGCAGTCGATTTGAGGCGGTGCGCGGCTGATTTCCTGGGCGCATTTCTGCCATAAAGAACTCTTATACAAATCCAAAATGGAATAACTTTGCCTTATGTTTCTGCGCGCCTCACACTGAAGGTGGAGGTGCGGTTTGACGCAGACATGGGATGCAGAGGCGTATGAAACGAACGGCGCGTTTGTTCACGGGCTGGCAGGCGGCGTGGTGGAGTGGCTGGGAGCCGAGCCCGGCGAGCGCATTCTGGACTTGGGCTGCGGCGACGGGCAACTGACGGGGCGCATAGCCGTGAGCGGCGCAGCTGTGGTGGGCGTGGATGCGTCGGCAGAGATGGCGGCCGCGGCACGATTACGCGGGATAGCGGTGGAGGAAAGCAGCGCCGAGTCGCTGCCGTTTGCCGATGGCAGCTTCGATGCTGTGTTTTCGAATGCGGCATTGCACTGGGTGCGCGATCAGGACGCGATGCTGGCTGAGGTGCGGCGCGTGCTTAGGCGCGGCGGGCGGTTTGTGGCGGAGATGGGCGGCCAGGGGAACATCGCGGCGATTTCCGTTGGACTGAGGGCGGCGATGGCGCGGCATGGGTTCGATTGCGGGAAAGAGGACGTGAATTACTTTCCTACGGCGAAGGGATACAGACGGCGGCTGGAGCGGCATGGATTCAAGGTGGAACGAATGGAGCTGATTCCCCGGCCGACGCCGCTGCCGGAAGGCGGCATGGACGGGTGGCTCAGGACGTTCAGGCGCGGGGTGCTAGAGGCTTTGCCGGAGGGGCTGCGGGAGACGGTTGTGGCGGAGACGGTGGAACTGCTTGTGCCGGCGCTGCGGGACGAGGAAGGGAACTGGGTTGCGGACTACGTGCGGCTGCGGTTCATTGCTCGGGCGTGAGCTGGCCAGTAGTTTCAGGAATGGTATAGAGGACGAACCATTCCCTCAGGGGCTAAAGCCCCGCTGATTTTGCCGAGTTTACGTACGGGCTAAAGCCCGTACCCTTCACCAGATCGAGTTTTTCCGCAGCATGTGAAGCCCGTACTCTTCAGAGCATCTCGACACCAACGGTGAAAATGCGTTAGGCGTGAAAGAACATCCATCCGCCGACGGCGACGAGGGTTCCGGCGAAGACGCGGCGCAGGACGAGCTCTGAGATCATTTGCGCGCCGGCTGCGCCGAAGTATCCGCCCACCAGAAAGCCCGCCGCCAGCAGAGCCGCCACGCGGATGTCGGCGTTGCCCTTGCGGTAGTACTCGAGGAAGGCGAGCAGGCCGACGGGTGCGAGCAGAGCGCCGAGCGACGTGCCCTGCGCCTTGTGTTGATCCATTCCGTAGAGCCACACCAGGGCGGGGACAAAGAGGATGCCGCCGCCGATGCCTACGACTCCAGAAAACACTCCGACAATTGCGCCGATCAGCAGAGTCAGCCAGGTCATGTACGTTCTCCCCAGGGCGCGGCCCTGGTTGCGGGCCGCATTCGCCTTCTCCAGCGTAAACTACTGCGGCAGCTCGAACAGTAGCTGGGAAGCCGGACCAACCGGACGCAAATTCATCAAACGTTTGCAATCTGTTTGCCTGGCTGCATTAATCTGTTAATGGTTCCTTGCGGCCCATGCAGCGTGCAAATCAACGGCCGCCGGGCGAGGGCTGACAGGTTGAGCCAAACCGTATTTGTATTGGAAGACGACACTGATATTGCACGGCTGGTGCAGCATCATCTGGAAGCGGCGGGATTCGATGCGCGCCTGTTTCACACACCAACCAATGTGATTTCCGATGCCGAGCGCAAGCCGCCGGTGCTGTTTCTGCTCGACATCATGGTTCCGGGCGGGGACGGGCTGGATGTTTGCCGACGGTTGCGCAGCCACCAAGGGCTGTCGACGATTCCCATCATTTTTTTGACGGCGCGCGCCGGCGAGAACGACCGCGTGCTGGGACTGGAACTGGGCGCGGACGACTACATTACGAAGCCGTTTTCGACGCGCGAGCTGGTGGCGCGCGTGAAGGCGGTGCTGCGCCGGTTCGAGCGTCCGACGTCGCCCTCGATCATCAGCTTTGAAGAGGTGATCATCGATGCCGGCGCGATGCAGTTGAAGGTGCGGGGCGAACTGACGACGACGACCGCTACCGAGTTCCGTTTGCTCGACTACCTGGCGCGCCACCCGGGCCGCGTCTTCAGCCGCGACCATCTGCTGGATGCGGTGTGGGGCGACGCGCGGTTTGTGACGCCGCGCTCGGTGGACGTGTACGTGCGGCGGATTCGGGAAAAAATCGAGGTTGACCCGGAGAATCCGCGCTACCTTAAGACTGTGCGCGGGGCAGGGTACCGCTTCGAGATGCCGAAGGGCGAGTGATTTTCGAAGCTGTTCAAGAAAACTGCAAGAGTGCCGGGGATAGGACAAAAGCATCCCTCGGGGGCTAAAGCCCAACTCATTTTGCATGGTTTATGAATGTACGGGCTTAAGCCCGTACCCTTCGCCGAAATACGAGGTTTTTGAGCGGATTTTCCAGAGTGATTTTCGAGTGATTCATTGACGCATAAATTCTTTACCAAGCTACTCGGGCTGTTTGTGTTGCTGCTTGTCTTACAGGCCGCGGCGATGGAGCTTGTCTTCATCCCGTTTATCTCCTCCAAACTCAAATTGCCTGTCGGTGCGACGTTTCGCAGTCTCAGTTACGAAGCGCTGCTGTCAGGACTCATTGCGCTGGCTGTAGTGATACCACTGGCCGTTTGGTTTGCCAGCCGCATCTCGGCGCGGTTGGAGAGCGTGGTGGCTTTTGCGCGCCAGATTGCCGGTGGCGATCTGGAGGCGCGGCTGGATCACGAGGGGGAGGACGAGCTCTCCGCAATGGAGGCCGCGCTGAACCAGACCGCCGAGCGGCTGGGCAAAAACTTTGCCGAGCTGGAGAGCCGCTGCCAGGAGCTGGCCGCGATGCTCGACTCGATGCAGGAAGCGGTGGTGGCGATTACGCCGGAGGGATTTGTCCGGTGGTCGAACTCGGTGATGCAGCGCGTGGCCGGGATGCAGATTCATTCTGGCCGGCCGCTGGTTCACTCGGTGCGGGACCCGGAGCTGCTGGCCTGCGTGAAGGGCGCGCTTGAGGGGCGTGAGGTGTGCTTTGGCCGCGCCAGTTCGCTTGCTCCGGGGCGGGTGTTTGAGATCAACGCCGCTCCGCTGCCGAGCGGGGGCGCGCTGGCTGTTCTGCACGACGTGACCGGGATTGAGGCGGCGCAGACATCGCGGCGGGAGTTTGTGGCCAACGTCAGCCACGAGCTGCGCACGCCGCTCACTTCGATTCAAGGCTATGTGGAGACGCTGATCGAAGATCCGAATCCGAAGCCTGAAACCACGCGCGAGTTTCTGGGCGTGATCCTGAAGAATGCAACGCGCATGAACCGGCTGACAGAAGACCTGCTGGCGCTGGCCAGCGTCGAGAGTCCGGATTACAAACTCTCGATGCAGCCGGCGCGCGCCAGCATGTTGGTGAAAGACGCCATCGATTCGCTGGGTGGTATTGTCGTGGACTCGGGTGTGGAACTGCAATCGGCGGGGGCTCCGGACGCGCTGGTGATGGCCGATCCCGATGCCATGAACCAGGTCTTCGGCAACCTGATTGAGAACTCGCTGAAATATGCCAAAGACAGCAAGAGGATTCGCGTCGGTGCAGAATTGCTGGAAGGCGAGGTTCAGTTTACAGTGCAGGATTACGGGCCGGGTATTGCTTCCGAGCATCTGGAACGGATATTCGAGCGCTTTTACCGCGTGGACAAGGCGCGCTCGCGCGAGGCCGGCGGGACGGGGCTAGGTCTGGCGATCGTGAAGCACATTGTGCAGGCTCACGGGGGACGGATCTGGGTGGAGAGCGAACTGGGGAAAGGCGCCTCGTTTCATTTCACGCTGCCGCTGGCGCCGGGGGCTGTTGCGGGGGCCCAGGGCATGAAGTGAGCTTCTTCGGTTTGCCAGTTGAATGATTTTGATTCAACAAGAGCCCATGGTGAAAGTCAACAGGATCTAAAACCATCTCTCGGGGGCTAAAGCCCATCCTTCTTGTCAATTACTTACGGCACGGCTGAAGCCGTGCCCTTTCAAAGCTCGACATTCACCATTGGCTGCTGAACACCGCTTAGGTTTTCCTTTGACGATTGAGCCGGGAAACAATGCGCTCCACGTAACGCCGGTAGAATTAGGGTTGCAAGTTGCCTGCGCATCCTGCGGCGGCTCTGCTCAAGGAAGAACCTTATTCATGCGAGTTTCATTGAGAGATGCCAGCGTGCTTCAGATTGCCGCGGTTGTGCTGATTGCCGTTTCCGCGGCGCTTGCTGTTGCCGCGCCACCGGTCGATAGTCCCGTCCCTATCGATTTCTCCTACGCGGGCTATCAGGCCGGCCGCCCTATTCCCTGGGTGAAAGCGGTGCTGACTGTGAAGCCTTCTGGGGCAGACGACACGGCTCTGCTGCAAGGCGCGCTGGATCGCGTGGCCTCGATGCCGCCTGGGTCCGATGGCTTTCGTGGTGCGCTGCTTCTGGCTCCGGGCCGCTTCCACGTCAAGGGGCAGCTTCATCTGCGCGTTGGTGGCGTGGTGCTGCGCGGCGCGGGCGTGGGCGCTGCTGGAAGCGTGATTGTTGCTGAAGGCATCGATCGCCGGCCTTTGATCGTTGTGGGCGCCGCGAACGACGTTGCTCTTGGCGCGGCGATTCAGGTGCAGGATGACGCGGCAGCCGGCAGCCGGACACTTCATCTTGCCTCCGTTGCCGATTTGAAAGTTGGCGAGCACGTCGTTGTGCGGCGGCCAAGCACACAGGAGTGGAGCACCGCCATGAGCATGACCGGGCTGCCCGGTACCTTTGCCGCGCAGCGCCTGGACTGGAAGCCCGGCTCGCACGATCTGGTCTGGGACCGGGTTCTGACGGCCGTAGACACGCAGGCAAATACGGTCGAGTTGGATGCGCCCATCACTACCGCCCTTGAAAAGCAGTATGGTGGAGGCACTCTGGCGATTGTTACTGGCGATGCGACGCCTGAAAAGATCGGCATTGAAAACCTCACGATTGAGAGCAGCTACGACCAGGCCCGCCCGAAAGACGAAGACCACGCCTGGATTGCAATTCTGATGGACCATGTCGAAGATGCGTGGGTTCGCAACGTGACCGCGCGTCACTTTGTCAGCTCCGCAGTGCGCGTTAATCTCCGCGGGCGCCGCATTACGGTGGAGAACTGCCGCAGCGAAGCGCCTGTTTCTGAAGAAGGCGGGTACCGGAGGCAGTCGTTTCTGGTAGCCGGGCAACAGGTGCTTGTGTATCGATGCCACAGCGAAAAGGGCATGAACGACTTTGCGAGTGGGATGCTGGCCGGTGGTCCGAATGTTTTTCTCGATTGCGATGCAACCGGATCGCTGGGGGCGAGCGGGGCTTTCGAGGGATGGAGTTCGGGCGTGCTGTATGAGAATGTGCATGTGCCCGATGCGCGGCTGCAACTGATTCTCGATTTCTCGCGCGCGCAAGGAGCGGGCTGGACCGCAGCGAACTCACTCCTGTGGAATTCCACTGCACAGAGCGTGGATGCGATTGGGCCGCCGGGGGCACGGAACTTTGCAGTAACTTCACCGCAGCCGTTGTACGAAACCCAGCTAGCGGCGAGAACAGGCCTGCGCCTTGCGGCCGCGGAGCCAGCGCATGCGGCCAGCACGCAGACGCTGCCAGAGTTCCGTGCCAGCGACATCAAGCCAGCGCCGTTAGCGCCGCCGGTGTTTCATCCTGTCGAGATTGTGAATGGGCATTTTGTGCTGGACGGTAAAGCGCTGTGGGGTTCTTCGCTGACCGAGGCATGGTGGCGCGGCGATACGTCGATCTACACGGCAGCGCAATCGACCGGGTCGAGCGTGACGCGCTTCATGCCGGGCGTTACCGCACCGGGCCTCACCGAAGATTTGGGTGCGTGGGTTGCGCGGCTGCTCGAGCGCGGGACCATTTCCATCCAGGTCAATCCAGGTCTGTGGTACGACCATCGCCGCGATGCGCATAGCGTGGAGCGCCGCGCCGATGGCGATGTATGGGCTCCGTTTTATGAAGCGCCGTGGGCGCGCAGCGGCAAAGGCGTTGCCTGGGACGGGCTGAGCAAATTCGATCTGTCACGGTACAATCCCTGGTACTTTCAGCGGCAGCGCGAGTTCGCTGTCGACGCGAGCAAGACAGGACTACTGGTCTTCTACGACCTTTACAACACGCACAACGTGCTTGAGATCGGCCCGCACTGGATCGACTACGCATGGCGCCCTGCGAACAACATCAACGACACCGGCCTGCCGGAGCCGCCACCCTTCAAGCCGCACGGCCGCAACGATGTTGGCAACGAGTTCTATAGCACTGCCTATGCGCCGCTGCGCGCACTGCACCGCGCCTATATTCTGCACACGCTTGACGAGCTTGGCGATGTGCCTAACATCATCTTTGGCGTTGCTTACCAGTACGCCGGGCCGCTCTCGTTCGAACAGTTTTTTCAGGACACGGTGCATGAGTGGGAAGAGACGCATGACAAGCATGTGCGCATCGCTCTGACCACGAGCAAGCAGACCACGGATGCGATTCTCGAAGATCCGGTTCGATCGAAGCAGATTGCCGTGGTCGACATGCGCTATTGGGAGTACCGGCCCGACGGTACGCTGTTTGCGCCCAAGGCTGGCGAGAATCATGCATTTCGGGAACTGATCTCGAAGGAGTTCCCTGGCTACACAGATACGCCGCCCGACACGACGGCGGAGCAGGTGTATCGCCAAGTGCGCGAGTACCGCGACCGCTATCCGGATAAGGCGCTGATGCCGATGGAAGAGGGCACGGGGCCAATTCCTATTCTGATGGCTGGAGCCGCGGCTCCATCGGCACTACAATCGCGGCCGCCTACGCCGCCGCCCACAGCGCTTGAAAGCGCAACGGGGATGTATCCGCAGCGGGCAACAACGACGCAGGTTCCCGGTCCGCTGTCGAAAGCCGATCTGGTTGTCGATCGCTTCGTGCGCACTTATCTCGCAACGGAGTTGATGAAGATGTCTCCGAAGGATGGATGGGTGGGTGCACCGGAGCACACGTGGGTGCTGGCGGGGGACGCGGGCGATTCGGTTCTCATCGACTCGCTGTCAGGCGGGGATATTGTCTTGGCGGGGCCGTTACCGGCCAGGGAGTACAAGGCGATGTGGATCGATCCGCGCACGGGGGATGTGCAGGATGCGAAGACCACTTCCGGCGCCGCGCAGACCGTGCTGACAAAGCCCGACGCGCGCGAATGGCTGTTGCTGCTTTCGCCGGAGCAGCAGGTACCGGTCGGGGTCGTGCCGAGGGCGCGCAACTGAAGCGAAAGGCCCGTGGCTAAAGCCGATCTTGTGCAGGCTTGACTTCAGGGGCCTGAAGGCCTCTGCTCCCTCCGTGTGTGGGATTGAATGTCGTCGGTCAAAGAAGGAACCGCAGGTCCTTCGACTGCGATTGGCGCAAAATACGCGCCAATCTTCGCTCAGGATGACAGTCCATATTTGACATGAACTTCAGAGACATGCACGAGGTCTCTGACTGCATGAATTTGTACTTTGAGTTCATGCTATCCCAGGTCCCAAAATCGGGATCTCCACCCCAAGGACAAAGAGCTGCCCTTGGGGACCCTGGACCTGGGGCATCCACCGTTGGTGCAACAACAAGCGGTCAAAGACCTAGTCCTGCAGCTTAACGAGCTTGGCTTTGTTCTGCGCTTCGATTACCAGTTGCGCGGCCAGCAGGCATTCTTGCTGGTTCTGCGCCACATGCGTGCGGTTCACGATGTCCGCCACAAACAACGGGCCGAAAGGAAGCGGCATCTGGTTGCAGTCGATGTAGCGGGCCTGCTTGCCGTCGACGATGAAGAGATTGTTTCCCTGGTGCTTGACGGCGATATCGGTGTACTTGCGGATTTCGATGTAGCCGTCGGTGCCGAGGATGAAGAGGCGGCCATCGCCCCAGGTGCCGAGGCCGTCGGGCGTAAACCAGTCGAGGCGCACGTAACCTAAGCCCTTATTGCCGCGCAGAACCATGTCGCCGAAGTCTTGGAAGAGGGGACGCTTCGGATGGCGCACATTGGCGATCTGGGACTCGACAATCTCGGCCTCAGTGGAACCTGTGTAGTAAAGGAATTGCTCGACCTGGTGCGAGCCGATGTCGCACAGAATGCCGCCGTACTGTTCCGGGTTCCAGAACCACTCCGGCCGCTGCGATCCACCGCCCGCGTCGCCGCCGCCCTGGAAAATCTGGTGCGGCGCGATGTTGATGGTCTGAATGACCTTGCCGATCGAGCCCTGCCGAACCAGTTCGCCAGCGTAAACAGCCGCTTTCACTTCCAGCAGTTCGCTGTACATGATGGCGTAGATCCGCTTGGTCTCGGCGATAGTCTTGCGCACAGCGGCCAGTTGCTCCAGTGTCGTGATGCCGGGCTTATCGGAGAGGAAGTCCTTGCCCAGCTTCATCGCGCGCACTGCCAATGGGGCCCGCTCGTTGGCAATCTGCGAGGTCAGCACCAGCTGTACCGACGGGTCGTTCAGAATCTCGTCCTGGGCCGCCACCATCTTCACGTCAGGGAAGCGCTTCTTGAACAGGGCAATCTTGTCCGGCTCGCCGGCCCAGGCGGCCACCAGCTCGCCGCCTCCGCGCTGTATGGCGCCGATCATGCCGTAGATATGGTCGTGGCTCATGCCGCAGACCGCAAACTTGATGTGATTCTTAGGCAGATCGGAGTCCTGCACCGGCACCACCGCATCTTCGATAATCGCGCCGCGCCCGCCCAGCGCCATTGCGCCTTCCGGCATGCCTGCCATCATTGCCATCGATCCCATGATTCCGGCTTGCTTCAAAAAGTCACGCCGGCCAGTAGAATTTGTGTTCATCTTTCCTCCGCATTTCAACTGCATGATTGGTTGAACAAACGACGAACGTGCAAATCCCGCGCGAATTCATCATTTTCATTTTTTGCGCGCTTCCTGCAACGCGCGGATTTGCCAGCCAGAACATTCCGACCTTCGGACTCGCGGCAATGGCCGCCGCATTGGCACAACTGATCATAATCGTCTTTGCCTGCCGGCGTGAATTCGCGTATGAACTTCCTTGCAATAAGGGCTAAGATTGTTGGTTCAACAAAATGGTGGGCGTCGAAGGCTGCCGTAATGCAGGCAGAATGCGCCGGTCCGTTGTATTGAGAAAGCACAGGTGGAAGCAGCATGGAACGAAGTGCGAATTGCCTCTCGAAGCTGGAGCGGATGAACAAGGCCCTGCGCCATGAGGAGCCGGACCGGGTGCCGGTCAGCGACTTTTTCTGGGGTGGCTTTCTGGAGCGCTGGCGGCGCGAATTGGGTCTGGCCGCCGACGCCGACATCTACCACTACTACGACCTAGACTGGCAGGTGGTGAGCCCCAACATGGACCCCCACATCCAGCCTTTCGAGATTCTGCGCGACGACGAAACCGAAGTTACGGTCCGCACCGGCTTTGGCGCCACCATTCGCAAGCGCTTTGACCTACCGATGCCGGCCTTTCTCTCTTTCGAGACCGATACGATTGAGAAGATGGAGGCGTTTCAGTTCGACGATCCCTTCGACGAACGGCGCTACTTCCGGGGTGGCGACGACCAGATCAACGGAGTTGGCGACGGATTTACGAGGGACCTGGCGCCGTTTGTCGATCGCGTTGCCGCTGTTTACGAGGATTTCCCCGTTTTCGGTTCGGTGTGCGAGGCGCATGAAATGATCTGGCGCATTGTGGGCACGGAGAACGTGATGCTGTGGATGGGCGAGTATCCGGATGCGATTGCGCGCTTCGTCGATCGTCTTCACGACTACAACCTGGGGCTGATCCGGGCGCAGATCAAGGCCGCAGAGGGGCGCCTGGCCGGCATGGTCATCTGGGGCGATGTGGCATTCAAAAAAGGAATGCTTTTCTCGCCGGCCTTCTGGCGCGCGCACTTCAAGCCCGGCGTAAAAGCGATGATCGACGAGTGCCACAGCCACGGAATTCCCGTCATCTACCACGGTTGCGGCAATGTTAGCCGCATCTTCGAGGACTTTATCGAGATTGGCGTGGATGGCTACAATCCGCTGGAGTACAAGGCGGGCCTGGATGCCGTCGATCTTAGGCGCAAGCTCGGCCACCGGCTCTGCTTTTGCGGCAATATGGATGTGCAACTGTGGGCCGCTGGCAGCCGGGAGGAACTGCGCGCCGCAGTGCTGACCAAGCTGAATGCGGCCAAGGGCGGGGGCTTCATTTTTCAGTCGGATCACTCGGTACCCACAAATGTGCCCGCCGTAAGTTACGATTATGTGGTCAAGCTGGTGCGCGAATACGGAGTCTATCCGCTGCGGCTCGGGGAGTTCGATCTGCCCGATCTGGGATGATGCGCCGGCTGCTAATTGTTTCTGAGGAGATGAAATGACTCGTTACGGAATGGTGATTGGCCTCAAGCCGGAGACAGAGGAAAAATACAAGCAACACCACGCCGCCGTTTGGCCGGGCGTGCTGGAGATGATCCGCAAATGCAACATCCGCAATTATTCGATCTACCTGAAAGATCACACGCTCTATAGCTACTTTGAATACCACGGCGACGACTACGCTGCCGATATGGCGAAGATGGCAGCGGACAAGACGACGCAGGAGTGGTGGGCCATTATGGAGCCCATGCAGAGCCCTCAGCCGACGCGCAAAGAGGGCGAGTGGTGGTCGGCCATGGAAGAGGTTTTCCATCTGGACTGATGCGGTGTCGGAGGAATCGGGGGCTGCGGTCTGGGCAGGTCAGGGCTAGGGCCGGTACTCGTCACAGCTAAAGCCTGTACCCTTCAATGCATAGTTTTTGTGCAGGCCATCAGGGAAGTCTTTCGTTTTCTGACGCCTGCGGCGTACACTGGAGGGCGATTATGAAAACGATTTCAATTCGTGCCTGTTTTCGCCGCCTTTGCCTCGTCGCTATCACCGGTCTGGTTGCCGCGTCTTTGGCCGTAGCACAGCAGCGTCCGCCGGCGGTTCCGCTGGTAGTGCATGATCCTTACTTCAGCGTGTGGTCTACTGCGGACAAACTCACCGACCAGGATACGAAGCACTGGACCGGGGCGCGGCAGCCGATTGCAGGGCTGGCGCGCATTGATGGCAAGACCTATCGCTTTATGGGGGCGCAACCGCGGGGCGTGGCGGCGATGGAGCAGGTATCGCTCGAAGTTACGCCGACACATACTGTTTATCAATTCAAGGCTGATCAGATTGTTCTCACGGTCAACTTCTTTACGCCGGCATTTCCGAAGGATCTCGACGTGCTTTCGCGGCCGGTGACTTACCTGACGCTGAGCGCGACGGGCGAGGGTGGACACGAAGTTTTGATTCTGATAGATGTGGACCCGGTCATCGCTGTGAATACGCCGGATGAAGATGTGACTTGGGGACGGTCGCGGGCGCAGGGATTGTCGGTGCTCAACGTGGGCTCGCGCGACCAGAGGGTTTTGAATCGGCCGGGGGACGATCTGCGGATCGACTGGGGCTACTTCCACCTGGCGGTTCCGGATGGGGTGGGCGCGCAACTTGCGGAGTCGCACGAGGCGATGGCCAACTTTGTCTCGACCGGCACGCTACCCGAGGCCGATGAGATGGACATGCCGCGGATGCCGCGGGATGGGGCAGCGCATCTGGCTGCCATGCTACCGATGGGGAAAGTGGGCGCGAGCCCGGTGAGCCGCCACGTGCTGATGGATTACTCGGAGGACTACGCGATTGAGTACCTGGGTCGCAAACTGCGCCCTTACTGGCAGCGCAACAACATGACGGTTGAGCAGATGCTGGCGACGGCTGAGAACGAGTATCCGAGCCTGGTGAAGCGCGGCGAAGACTTCGACAGAGAACTGACGGCGGACCTTGAGAAGGCCGGCGGCAAGGACTATGCGCAACTGGCGATTCTCGCTTATCGGCAGACGTTTGCGGCGCACGGGTTTGCTGCGGACTTCGACGGGACGCCGATGCTGTTCCCGAAGGAGAATTTTTCGAACGGCTGCATCTCGACGGTCGATGTGCTTTATCCCTCGGCGCCGTTCTTTCTATTCTTCAATCCGGCGCTGATCGAGGCGCAGTTGAAGCCGGTGATGGAATATGCGGCGCTGCCGCGGTGGAAGTGGCCTTTTGCGCCGCACGATCTGGGCACTTATCCGCTGGCGAATGGACAGGTGTATGGCGGCGGGGAAGTAACGGAAGACGACCAGATGCCGGTGGAGGAGAGCGGGAATCTGCTGATTATGGTGGCAGCGATGAGCCGCGAGGAGAATAACTGGGATTTCGCGCGGCAGTACTGGCCGCAGTTTACGAAGTGGGCCGAGTATCTGCGCGACAAGGGGCTGGACCCGGCGAATCAACTTTCTACGGACGACTTTGCCGGGCACCTGGCGCATAACGCGAACCTGTCGATCAAAGCCATCGAGGGGCTGGCCGCGTATGCGCAGATGGCGCGCGGGGTGGGGAAGCCGGCGGTGGCGGACGAGTACGCGAAGGTTGCGGCGCAGATGGCCGCGCAATGGCAGACGATGGGCGCGGACGGGGACCACTACAGGCTGGCTTTCGACAAGGCGGGAACCTGGAGCCAGAAGTACAACCTGGTGTGGGATCAAATTCTGGGCTTCAATCTCTTTCCGGCCACGGTAAGAGAGACGGAGATGGCGTTTTATCTGAAGCACCTGAACCAATACGGACTGCCGCTGGACAATCGCGCCGACTATACGAAGCTGGATTGGGAGATATGGACGGCGACGTTGGCGGATTCGGCGAAGGATTTTGCCACGCTGCTGACGCCGATTGGGCGGTGGATCAACGAGGGGCCGACGCGGGTTCCTTTGACGGACTGGTACGACACGAAGAACGGGAAGCAGTCAGGGTTCCAGGCTCGGTCTGTGGTGGGGGGCGTTTATATCAAGGCGCTGGCGGACCCGGCGCTGGCGGCCAAATGGCGCGGGCGGGTGGAGCCGTAGGACTTTCTTGCAATTTGAGGCATGTGAAGGGGGATGGTCTTGTGGCCATCCCTTTTATTTGCAGCGGTTTTTAATACGGTATATATATTTGCGGCAAAGAAAGCGGTGCAAAAACTGATTTATTTCAAATGCCCGTAACATTGGCTAGCGACAATGGAATTCAGCAGTAAGAACTGCAATGGAGCGTACTGTGAAAAAGACGTTGGTAGCCATTGTTCTAGCGATATTGGCATTGAGTACGGCTCAGGCCCAGAAGTTGACCGGGGCAGGCGCCACATTTCCCTATCCCATTTACTCAAAGTGGTTTAGCGAATATAGCGCGGCGCATCCCGGCGTCGAGGTTAACTATCAGTCCATTGGTTCGGGCGGCGGCATCAGCCAGGTTACCAAGGGCACGGTGGACTTTGGCGCCTCGGATATGCCGATGACCGACGAAATGCTCTCCTCTTCGAAGGTGAAGCTGATCCACATTCCGACGGTGCTGGGCGCGGTGGTTCCGGTGTTCAACGTGCCGGGAGTCGGTGAGTTGAGGTTCAGCGGCCAGACGCTGGCCGACATCTACCTGGGCAAAATTGCCAACTGGGACGATGCGAATATCGCGAAGGACAACCCGGGCGTGAAGCTGCCCAGCCAAAAGATCATTGTTGTGCATCGCTCGGATGGCAGCGGCACGAGCTTCATCTTCACCGACTACTTGAGCAAGGTGAACAAGGACTGGGCGAATGGGCCGGGCAAGGGCTCCTCGCCGAGTTGGCCTGTGGGCGTGGGCGGCAAGGGCAATGAGGGCGTGGCCGGACTGGTGCGCCAGTTGCCGGGCGCGATTGGCTATGTCGAACTGATCTATGCGCTGCAGAATCACATGTCTTACGGAGCGATGAAGAACGCCGCGGGCAACTATGTGAAGGGCTCGATCGAAGGCGTTACCGAGTCGGCAGCCGGCATCAAGAACATGCCTGCGGACTATCGCGTCTCGATCACCAACGCGCCGGGCGCGAATGCGTATCCCATCTCCAGTTTTACCTACCTGCTGATTCCCGCACATCCGACCGATGGGGCGAAGGAAAAGGTACTGAAGGACATGCTGAACTGGATCATCACCTCCGGCGAAGGCCAAGTCTCGGCTCTCTCCTATGCACCGCTGCCGAGCGCGCTGGCACAAAAAGTCCTCAAAACCATCTACGCATTGCCGTAGAGATTGGGTTGTTCAATCGTGCGAAAAGGTCCGGCGAACTTGCCGGACCTTTTTTGTTTGCGAGCGGCGAACCGCGGCACGAATGCTGTGCTAGGATGGTGGACCAATGGAGGACTGGTATGCGGAAAGCGGTCCGGCTGATGGTGGTTGGCGCCCTGGTGTTTATGCCGGGGCTTTTGATTGCAGGGGAGCACTTTGACGGCAAGTGGATGACCACGCTTACCTGCCCAGCAAAAGGGAATACCGAGGGCTATACGTGGAAGATTCCCAGCACGATCGAGAACGGCAACTTCAAGGCAGAGCACGGCACGGCAGGCGAGCCGGGTTATCTGCTGATTACGGGCCCGATCAAGGAAGATGGCACAGCCAAGCTGTCGGCTAATGGAGTCGTCGCTTCGCGGAAATATGCCCGCGGTGTCTTCGCTCACGAGGGCGAGGAGTATAGCTACGACGTGAAGGCTCAGTTCAAAGAGACAACGGGCACGGGCGTCAAGGGACAAGGTTTGGGGATTGTCGGGCGCACCTGCACGTTCGACTTCGTGAAAGAGTAAAGCGCGAAGCGGGCGCTAGCTTGCGAGTTGTTCGGCGATCAGGCGGTCGACGAGCGGGGTGAGAGCCTCGCCCGTTCGCGGCAGTACGAAGGCAGCGGTCGTAGGGTCCCAGTCGAGCTTGAAGCTGGTGGAAAGCGCGGAAATCCAGATCTGGCGCACGGGCGCATTGGGCGTGATGACGAACTTGCCTGGCGGCACTTCAAACAGGACATTCAGCACGCCATTTTGCTCTTCGACTTCGAAGCGGGAATTGTCGTCTTCCTCGCGCTTGATGAGGTGCTGCAGGAGGGCTTGATGAGCGATATCGACCAGACGGCGGAACTCTAATTCATCCAACATTGCCCCAGTGTAACAAGTTCTCAGAATGCATGGGCAATGTGAAATTCTTCACTAATTCGCGCGTCTCGTCCCGTAGTCCGGCTGCGCTTGCGCATCGGCCCTTGGTTCGGCGCGGTGGTGCGAAGTGTTTGCTCTGGTTTGCCGCGGGCGTTCTGACGGTTGCGCAGGCAACCCTTTATGCACAAGCGCGGCTGCCGGAGTCACCTGAGAAACTGGTTCGCGAGGTTGCCTACAACGAAATGCAGGACCACCATGCGCACAGCTATTGGCGTTTCTGGATTGAGCGCAATCTGCAAAACGAGACGCAGCGCGAGGAGCGTGTGGAGACCGCCGATGGGCCGATTGCCCGGCTTTTTCTGAGCAATGGGCACCCACTCAACCAGGAATTTGAGCGGCAGGAACAGGCGCGGCTCAAGCGTCTGCTTAGTTCGCCCAGGGAACAGGCCCGCAGCCGTCAGGACTATGCCGAGGGGGAAGAGCGCATCGGCCGGGTTGTAGCGCTGATGCCGGATGCATTTCTCTACGAGGATGACGGCGAGGAAGATGGCTGCCGGCGGCTGCGGTTTCGTTCCAATCCAGCTTTTCTCGCCCATTTGATAGAAGCACGCATCTTTCACGCCATGAGCGGCACGCTGTGTGTCGATACGCGCTACAAAAGGCTTGTAGAGTTCAAAGGCCAGCTCGATGAGAATGTGGACTTTGGTTTTGGGATTCTAGGCCGGCTTTGCAAAGGCAGCTGGTTTCAGTTGAAGCGAACCCAGGTGAGCGCGACAGACTGGAAGACAGCAGGGATTGAGTTACACATCAGCGGCCGCGCGGTTCTGTTCAAGGCGATATCGCACGAGATGAGCGAGGTGCGGGGAGGCTTCGCGCAGGTTCCCGCGGGATTGAACCTGATCCAGGGGATGAAACTGCTGGAGCAATCCCCATCGCAGTCGGAGGTCCGGCCGCCTTCGCATGGCCCCGCCGCCCGCTCTCTGGTTGCAGCGCCGGCGCTTGCGCTGCGGCCATAGCGTAATCCAAACGCGTGCGCATGCGGTGATAGGTGGCGGCACAGATTCATTCTGTTTGGAGGTGGGCAGTAGTTTTTCAGGACAGATTCAAGTTACTTTCGGTTCGGTCGATAAGGGGGAGCAGGGGAAGCCCGATCGAGGATGGGAGATGGAGATTAGCCCAATCGCCGGAATCCGTGTCATGCCAGTGGTGAAAGTTCCGCCAGCGGACTCAGATCTGTCGCGGGTGTTCGACATCGAGAACTCGTCGAAGCCGGATGAGGATACTTACTCCGGCGGCGGCAAGAAGGCCTCGGGCGGACAGGACGATGAGAACGAAGACGACGAGCTGGTGGAAGAGGGCGTCGAGGAAGAGTCCCACGGGCCGGCGGTGGGGCGCGTCGAGGGGCGGCAGGTCGATTATTTTGCGTGAGGGGCTGGGCGCTGAGGGGGCAAGGAGATCCCCTGGCTCTGCCTGGATGGCAGTCGGAGTTTGACAGTTCCTAGAATCGTCGCTGGTATTTGTCTGGCAAGAGCATCGGTTGATCCAACAATGTGCAGGGGCTAAAGAGGCTGCGGAAAAAGGCCTGCTTTAGAGCGAAGGAACCTCAAACGCATCCCTCAGGGGCTAAAGCCCAAGTTATTTTGCAGGGTTTATGTACGGGCTGAAGCCCGTACCCTTCACCGGGAGGATTTTTCCGCAGCCAGTAAAGCCCAACCGCTTTGATCCGGTATTTGCGGCCCGTGACCCAGAGGGTACCCCCGTCGTGCCCTGATAAAAAACATGGTTCCAGTTGGGCAGTGTATTGCAGAGTCCAAGCGGATCGGTTGAAACAAAGGCAGCAAGTTAGCCTCCGCTACGCGGAGACAAGCAAGTCAGCAAGTCAGCGGGTGAGATGCGACGGTGAGTTTTCATTCCTTCGCGGGTCGGCAACGCCGGTGGGAGACTAAGAAGAAACTGAGTTCCGGTTGGGCAGAGCCTTGGACAATTCGAGTGAAAAGGAATGAACAAATACCGCGAGTTGGCCTCCGCTACGCGGAGATGGCAAGTTAGCGGGTGATGCTTGACGGCGAGGTTTCATACCCTCGCGGGTCGGCAACGCCAGTGGACGACTGTTACAAAGCCCGCAGTTTCTTTATCCGCCTAGGGTATTTCTGGAGCCAGAAAATCCTATGCAATTTTCGAGCGCCCACTGCGCGTCTACAGGGTTCGCTTGAAGAGGGGGGTGGCGATCAGTAACGTGCCGATGCCGAAGGCAAACAAGAACAGCAGATCGTATTGAATGGCTACAAAGCCGCCATCTTTGAGGAGTACCGCTTTGAAGCCGTGGACGCAGTAGGTGAAGGGGTCAACGACAGAAATGGCTTGAAGCCAGCGCGGAAATGCCGCGATGGGATACATGCCTCCCGAGGGATAGAGGAGAAGTGTGTTGAGAACGCCGAACATGGCGCGGGGAACCAGCGGGTCGTCGACGCGAACCATCAACAGAAACATCATGCCGTTGAAGGCGATAGAGGCTGCAACGATGAGGCAAAGAAGCTCTGCCAAGGCCTGGGGATGAAAGATGACTCCGAGACCGGCCATGAGCGAGCCGATTACGGTGATAGAGATGCCGGCCAGCATGGCCTTTATGGATCCGGCGATGTTCATGCCGAAGACTAACTCGAACTTGGTGATGGGGGTAACAAGATAGCCCTCGTGCACGCCGCGGGCCTTGTCGTCGATGTATAACATGCCGCCGCCGATCATGACCGAGATATACATGGCCAGGGAGACGGTGAGGGGGAGAAGAAACTTCATGTAGTTGACGTAGGGATAGAGCTCTACGATCTCAAGAGCGATGGAGTTAGCCAGGCGCGGCTGGATGACCGGAGTGGTGAGAGCTGTGACGAGCGCCTGCATTTCGGCCTCGAGAGAGCCAGACATGAACTGGTCTGAGTTATCGACAACCAGGCCGAGTTGGGGTTTGTCCTGCGAGTAGACACGGCGGGAGTATTGCGCCGGGATGACAACGGCTGCGTCGATCCTGCCGGTACGGACATCTTCGCGTGCCTGAAATTCGTCCTTGTACTCGATGGTTTTGAACGTCTTGATGTTGGCGGCGACGGCGTCAAAGGATTCGCGGAGCCTGACGGCCTCGGGACCATGATCGTAGTCAATGACGGCCACGCGGGCACCGACGATTTTGCCGCCGAACGCGTTGCCCATGATTACGAGCTGCAGCAACGGCATCATGAGCGACATGATCATGAGCGTAGGCGAGCGGAAGAACTTGCGCATTTCGCGCTCGATGATTGCGGACATTCTGTTCATGGGCGTGCTCCGGGACGGGGCGGCAGAGTGAAGGCAGGCGGTTTGACCTGCTCGTCGCGCAATTGGCGGCCCGTGTAGTGGACGAAGACGTCGTCGAGCGAGGTGTTCTGGACGCTGAGTGAGGTGAGGGTTTCGCCGAGGGAAGCGGCCATCTCGACCAGTTGCATGGTGGTTTTGGAGCCGGAGGAAGTGAGCACGCGATAGAAGCCGGCGCTCTCTGCCTGGACGCTGGTCACGCCTTCAAGGCCTTCGAGGCGTTTTTGCCACTCCTCGGACTCGCGGTCGAAATGCACCTCGACGACGTTGGCTCCGGGGACGCTGTGCTTGAGTTCGATGGGCGAGCCCAGGGCAACGAGGGTGCCGTGATCGACAATGGCGATGCGGTCGCAGAGCTTGTCGGCCTCTTCCATGTAGTGGGTTGTGAGCAGCATGGTGAGGTTGCGGGTGCGGCGCAGGTTGTCGAGCATCTCCCAGACGGCGATGCGGGAGACGGGGTCGAGGCCGGTGGTGGGCTCATCGAGAAAAAAGATTTTCGGGTTGTGGACGAGGCCTCGGGCAATCTCAAGGCGGCGGCGCATTCCGCCGGAGAGAGTTTTGGTTTGCGCGCCGCGCCACTGGGTGAGGTCGACCGCTTCGAGCACTGCGGCGATGTTTTTGGCGCGCTCGACCCGGGGGACGCTGTAGAGCTTGGCGTAGATGCTGAGGTTCTCTTCGACGGTGAGGTCGGGGTCGCTGGTGAGGGCTTGGGGAATGACGCCAATGACGCGGCGCACGGCATCGGGATCTTTGGCGACGTCGTGGCCGGCAACGATGGCCCGGCCGCCGGTGAGCGGGATGAGGGTGGTCATCATGCGAATGAGCGTGCTTTTGCCTGCGCCGTTGGGGCCGAGGAGGCCGAAGATTTCTCCTTCGGCGACGGAGAAGCTGACATCCTTGACCGCCTCGAAGCTTCCGTAGCGCTTGACGGCGTGTTCGACGGTGATGGCCTGGGGGCGTTCGGCCGAGAGACTGTTTGCCGATGCGGTGCTCATTGCTTCACCAGCTTGCTTTTGGGGATATAGATTTCGGCCGTCATGCCGGGGACGAACTTTTCGCCGGGGTTGTCGATGAGCAGCTTTAACTCGATGGTTTTGATGTCGCGCTTGCGGCTGCTGACGTCGCGCTGGGTGGCGAAGTCGGCCTCGGCGGCTTTGTTGATGACTTTGCCGTAGACAGTTGCGCCGCTGGGCATGACGACGCGGAGGCTGTCGCCCAACTGGACGGCATCGCTCTGCGTCTCGGGCAGGGGGGCGTAGACCCAGGTCTGGGTCAGATCCATGATGGTGACGATGGTGGCGCCCATGGTGACGACCTCACCCTGGCGGGTTGCCCAGACGTTGATCCGCCCGCTGACCGGGGCCAGGACCTCGGCGTAGTTTTTCTCGATGCGGGCTTGGTCGGCGAGAGCGCGGGCGTTGGCGACATCGGCGCGGGTCGAATCCACAGTTTGAGCCGAGACCGAGGTCAGCAACTCGTGTGCGCGGGCCTGGCGGAGATTGGCATGGGCGGCGTTCAGCGTGCTCTCAGCCGCGTTGACGGCGGCCTGCGCGGCATCGAGGGCGGTTACCTGCTCGTCGCGGGCCTGCGCGCTCATGATGCCCTGCTGGGCGAGGGCGACGGTACGGCTGGTGTCGGCGCGTTGATGCTCGAGCTGCGCCTTGGCCTGGGCAAGGGAAGCCTCGGCGACGCGGACCTGCGCCTCGGCGCTGACGGTTGCGCTGGAGGTTTCGCCGCTGTTCTGGCGCTCGGTTTCGACGCTGCCTGTGAGCTTGGATCGCTGGCTGGAGGCAGTGGCCTCGGCGGCCTTCAGAGCAGCTTCCAGATCATCGCTCTCGATGACGGCGATCAACTGGCCGGCCTTGACGGTGTCGCCTTCCTTCACGGTCAGGGTTTGAATGCGGCCAGGAATTCTGGCGCTTACCTGCACTTCATTGGCGTCGACGGTGCCGATGAGTTGCAGGTCGCCGGAGGGCCTGACGGTGACGAAATACCAGATGAGCGATCCGATGGTGAGCAGGGCCAGGATGATGAAAACTCGATTGCGTGCGTTCACAAGTGCCTCACTTTTACAGTGTTCTTCGAGCGGAGTTCGGGCGTGGGGCGCGGACGGACGCCGCCATGGGCGGGCATGGGCGTTGACGCCAGCACGCGCGCGGCGACGCGAGCGCCGTGTTCCCGGTCGGTAAAAATCGATTGGCCGAGGAACTCGACAGTCAACGTGCGGCGCGCTTCCAAATTGCCGCGCTCCAGCGGGTCGGTTCCAGTAATCAAGCGGATCATCGGTGCGGAGAGAAAGTAGAACACATTGGCGCCGAGCGCTGAGTAGCGGATTTGCGATGGATCGACGGCGATCAATTCGCCGGAAGCAACGCCTTCACTGAGTACCTCTTGAAGGCGGGCTGTCAGAGGCTTGAAGACCGTTTCGACAAGCGGGGTAAGGGCGTGTTCTTCGCCTCGGTGGAGGCGCACCATCTCCTGCTGAATCATGCTTTGGAATCGCCAGTTGGTATAGATGCGATCGAAGTGGTCGAGCGCCGAGCGGAGGAATCGCTCGCCAGCGGAGCCTGGGGCATCGAGTACGGCGAGACTGGAAGCGCGTACGCCTTCGGCAATGGACTCGAGCGCGGCGGCGTACAGAGCATCTTTGCTTTTGAAGTAGTAGTAGAGCAGGGCTTTGTTGACGCCGGCCGCTTCGGCGATTTGCTCGGTGCGAGCGCCGGCGAGGCCGTTCTGGCTGAATTCGCAGACGGCGGCGTCGAGGATGCGCGCGCGAGTTTGGTCGGAGCGCTCGGACTGGGGTCGTGTTGATGAGGGCGAGTTCATTTTAACTAACTAGTTAGTAAAATAAACTCAAGCGGGAGATTTTGCAAGATCACGGCTGTTCGGTTTTATGGCTAAATAAGAAATATGTTTATTTTCAATCTATTACGAGAAATACCTCTAATTAAGATCAGGAACTGGCGGGGTTAATTGGTCATCGGAGCGGCTAGGGCGTATCGAGATAAAGGGAGTGCAGGGAGGGCAGAGCGTTCAAGGAAATCGACCCCAAATGAGGCTGCTCCAATTTTCACGGTATGCAATTGGGAAGAATTCGGTCGCCCCTACGGGGCTTTTCGAACCTGATTGGGCGGTATTCCCAGGATTGCGCTGCGCTTCATCCTGGGCTATTTTCGATGGCTTCCTCCGGGAGCGGGTCTGTTCAGGCTTTGAAAATGCAGGTTCTTCGGCTCGTATCCACTCCAGCGACGAAGACCTGTCGCTGGGGACCCCGTCGGCTGAAAAGCGCTTAGCTCCGGACGACAGTCCTCTCACTTATCAAATACTTACATGAGGACAATAGGTGGATATGGTCTAGTGTCCTATCTCCGAAGTTGATTGAGAAACAACAGCAGATCCTTCGACTCACCCCCCAAGCTGAAAAGCGATTGGGGACCCGTTCGCTCAGGACGACAACCTGAGTTTTGTTGCGAATTTCTGAGACATGACACTAAAAGGTTTTGTTGTCGATGGTGGCGAGGGTGGTGTCGGCGGCGGCGCGGCTCCAGCCGATGCGGAGGTCTTTGACGTTGTGGAGGGCGAAGGCTCCGTCGGCAGAGCGGGGGGCGGTGATGGCGAAGAAGTCGGCGCGTTCGACGTCGTTGAGGTAGAAGGCGGGGCGGGCGTCGGGAACGGTGTTGGCGATTTCGACGTGACTCATCTCGAGGTTCTTCATGTGGCGCAGGAAGAAGCCTGAGGAGGGCGTGACGCCGAAGCGGCCGGGATCGGGATAGGCGTCTTCCTGCTCGGTGGGCTGTGCTTTGGCGTCTTCGGCGGTGCCGCCGCCGGCGGACTCGAAGTAGATGTTGGAGAGCTTGACGTCTTCGATGGCGTAGCCGGGAATGCCAGTGAGAATGGAGGCTTGACGCCTGGTCGAGTTGAAGCACTCGAGATTGCTGATGAGGATGCGCTTCATGGTGCCGACTTTGGTGGTCTCTTTGGGGCCGCGCAGGCGCGAACCGAGGCGCAGGAAGAGAGGGCCGGTGTACATGTCGCGCATGGTGGAGTTGGTGATGGTGACGTCTTCAAGCAGCGCGCCGTCGACGGACTCGAGAGCGTAGCCTTGGCAGCCTTCCATGATGCAATTGGAGATGGTGACGTTGATGAAGCCGCCGTTGGATTCAGTGCCGCACTTGATGCGGCCGTTATGGGCCAGGCGCGCCTCGGGCGCGAACTTCTTGAAGGTGCCGTCGAGTACGGAGCCTAGTTCGTAATAGCCGCTAACGAAGCAGCTATCGATGGTGAGATTGCGCGTGGGGCGGTTGTAGCCGAGGGCATAGCTGGATTTGGGACAGATGCCGTCGTCCCAAGGGGAGTTGACGGTGCAGTTGGAGACGCGGACGTTCTGGCAGCAATCGATATCGATGCCGTCGCGGTCGGTGTCGATTTTGAGGTTGTCGATGGTGAGGTTGTCAACGCCGGTGAGCAGCAGGGCAAAGTGGCCGCCCTTGAGCACGGAGAAGTCGCGGAAGGTAACGTTGCGGCAGTTCTTGAGGGCGATGGCTTTGTTGCCAACGCCGGGTTGCTCGGCGACGTAGATGGGATAGTTGCCGCGGGCGGCGCGGCCGGCTCCGAAGCTGAGGCCCTTGCCGAAGATGAGGCCGGTTCCGGTGATGCTGAGGTCGTGAATGTCTTCGCCCCAGAGCAGGGAGTTATGCCAGTGATTGTGGCCGTAGTCCTGATAGGCATCCCATTCGGTTTTGGGTTCGGCGGCATCGTAGACGCCGCCGTTCGAGCCGGTTGTCTGGCCGGGGAGCGGAGATTCGGCGGCTACGATGGCGCTGCCTTCTTCGAGATGCAGGCGGACGTGGCTCTTGAGGTGGATGGAAAAGCAGAGATACATTCCGGCGGGAAAGACGACGACTCCGCCGCCGGCGGCCGCCGCGGCTTCAATAGCGTGATTGACGGCGTTGGTGTCGAGCGTCTTGCCGTCGCCGGTTGCGCCGAAGGTGCGAACGTTGAAGACGAGGGGCGCGGGGGCGGCGGCATTCTTTTCAGAAGCGGCGAAGGAGACGGTGGGAATGGCGGCTGCGGCCATGCCAATGCTGCCGGTGCGCAGGAAATCACGGCGAAGGGAACTGAAGGTGGTCATGAACAAATCCTCCGGGTGTTGCCGGTGTGCTTGGTGTTCGAGTTTGAAAAACCGTCAGGGGATAAACAGATTTCGGAAAAAGGCCTGATTCTGGCTGGAAATCGTGAAAAGCATACCTCAGGGGCTAAAGCCCGCGGTGATCCTATTGGGTTAATGTCAGGGCTGAAGCCCTGACCTACCAGTCTCGGCCTACCGCCCGGAGGAATTTTTCCGCAGCCTGTAAAGCCGCGCTCTTTCAAGGCACAGGTTAATCGAGATGAAAGACTTCTTCGAGCGGGAACATATTATCATCGACGGCCTTATCGCCGAGCGACTCGAAGTACTCAGCCATTTCCGCCTGCCAGCGGGCGTTAACCGGGTGTTCTTTCATGGCAGCAGTGCACTTTTGAAAATCGTCAGTTTCCAGATAGCCAACGAGGAGACCGCCGGGTTGAAGGAAGATTGAGTAGTTGCGCCATCCGGTTTCACTCAGGGCCTGGAGCATCTCCGGCCAAACCTGGGCGTGGCGGGCTTTGTATTGCGCCACTTTTTCCGGGCGGATCTTCATAAGAAAGCAGACTCGCATGTTGTCCTTTTCGTATTTGAAATATTTTCAAATGAATTAGCGAAGCAATCCTAGCACCCCAGGTTCGCTTAGGACAATGATGTTTTTCTCACCTCGGCACAAGCGATGTGAAGGGGGCCACATAGCTCATCAGATACACAAAACCCCCTGCTAGAGCCGCGAGTGCGAGGCTGTGGAGGAAGACAAATCGCAGGATGGTCCCCTCCTGACCGTAGCTCTGCGTGGCGGTGGAGGCGACGACGATGCTGGGCGCGGCGATCATTTTGCCCATGACGCCGCCGACAGAATTGGCTGAGGCCATCAACGCCGGGGAGACGCCAATTTGCCGCGCGGTCATGGTTTGGAGACTGCCGAAGAGCACGTTGGCGGAGGTATCGGAGCCGGTGCTTGCCGTTCCGAGCCATCCGATGAGGGTTCCGAAGAAGGGATAGAGCGCGCCTGTGCGAGCAAAGGCCAAGCCGAGGGTGGCATCGAGGCCGCAGTAACGCAAGACGAAGCCCAGGGCCATCATGGCGGCGATGGTAACGACGGTGAAACGGATGCTGACGACGGTTTTTGCCAATTCCTTGACGAGTGTCCAGGGGGTGAGACCCATCAAAAGCCCGGCGATCAACGCTGCAACGAGGCTACCTGTACCGGTGGCCGAGAGCCAGTTCAGGTTGAAGACCGCGGCTTCGACTGTTGGCTTTGCCACGACGGGTGGGACACGCTGGACTACGTTGTGAAGGCCGGCTATCGGGATCGTGACGGTTGTTGCCGCGTTTGCCCACTGCGAGAAGAGCGGAAATCCCCAGGCGAAGATCACAAGGCTCAAAACCAGCCAGGGAAGCCAGGCATTGAAGGTAGTTGCGGTGCTGTGATCGAAGCGCTGGCGGGCTTGCCCGGTGACGTCTTCTCCGGAGGCGTTGAGGACGCGCTTGGGCTTCCAGAAACGCAAGAAGACGACTAGAGCGACGATGGTGGAGGTTGAGGCGACAATGTCGACCAGCCAGGGGCCGCTATAGGCCGCCATCAGGTACTGGGCAAGCGAGAAGGTTCCGCCGGCGACGAGGGTGGCCGGCCAGACTTCGATCATGGCGCGGAAACCGGCGTAGGCCCAGATGAGCCAGAAGGGAACAATGATGCAAAAGGGAACCAGGATGATTGCGGTGATTTTAGTGAGGACGAGCAGGTCGATGCCGGTGACTGCGTGCAGAGCGAGAGTGGGGATTCCCAACGAGCCGAAGGCGACGGGGGCGGTGTTGGCGAGCAGGGAGAGGCCGGCGGCCTGGATGGGGCGGAAGCCGAGACTGATGAGAATGGCTCCGCAGACGGCTACCGGGGCACCGAAGCCCGCGGCGCCCTCAAAGAACGCTCCGAGAGCGAAGGCGATGAGCAGCAATTGCAATCGGCTGTCGTCGGTGATGTTGGTGAGGCTCTGCTGCAAGGAGACGAATCGGCCGGTTTTGACGGTGAGCTGATAGAGAAAAATGACGGGCAGAATGATCCAGCAGATGGGAAAGATTCCGTAGCCGGCGCCGTAGGCGGCCGAGGTAAGGGCCAACCGGATCGGCATGTGGAAGACGGCGGCGGCGACGATGAGCGCCGAGAGCAGGCCGGCAAGCGCGGCGATGTGCGCTTTGAGGCGGAGGCCGGCCATTGCGCCGAGCAGGACGATTACCGGCAACGATGCCGACAAGGTGGAGAGACGCCAGCGATGCAGAGGGTCGTAGGATTGTACCCAGACACCGGCGGCCGAATTTGTTTCAAGAAGATAGACGGCGGCTGCTGCTGATAAGACGATTGCGACGATAAATGCAACGGAAGCAGGCAAACCTGATTTTGGGGCAGGCGCAGAGGGATTGGTGGTAGATAGGTTCGATGCCATTCGGCCTCACGGAGAAATGTGCTTCGGCGCTTCGAAAAGCTGCATGGGATGAAAGGCGAGTAGAGTGTCGCATTCCAGTTTACCTTGCGGGACGAGAGCGATGAAGTTCAATGTGATAGCCTGCATGGGCGGGACTCCTGAATGATACAACTGACGAACGTAACCAAGAGCTATGGTGCGGAGAGCGCCGTTCTGGCCTTGAAGAACATCAGCCTGCACGTCGGGCGCGCGGAGCGCGTGGCTGTGATGGGGCCGTCTGGTTCCGGGAAGTCGACGCTGCTGAACCTGGTTTGCGGACTCGATGACGCGACGTCGGGTTCGGTGAAGGTGGATGGCGTGGAGCTTTCGGGACTGAGCGATGACGCGCGGACACGATTGCGGCGCGAGAAGATCGGGATGATCTTTCAGACCTTCAACCTTCTGACCACATTGACGGCACTGGAAAACGTGGCATTGCCGCTTCGCTTGCAGGGGTTGCGGAAGAAAGAAGCGGAAGCGAGCGCTGCCGAGATGCTGGGGCATGTGGGATTGAAGGGCAGAACCTCGCACAGGCCGGATGAGCTTTCAGGCGGGGAGCGGCAGCGAGTGGCGATTGCGCGGGCGCTGATTTTCCGTCCGCCGCTGCTGCTGGGCGACGAACCGACGGGCAATCTGGATTCCACAACAGGCGATGAGATTCTGCGCTTGCTCGACGACCTTCAGCAGGAGTACCAGAGCACGCTGCTGATGGTGACGCATAATGCGGAGGCGGCGGGATTCTGCAACCGAATTGTTACTCTGCATGACGGGCAGATTGTGAATGACGTGCCGTGCGGACCCGCGTCGGGCCTAGTATGATTTCCGCGCTCTGGCAAGTGGCTTCGCGGCAATGGGGCACGCATCGTCTTCGTGTGGCGATGACGACGTTGGGGATTACTCTCGGCGTTGCGGTGTTTTTCGCGATTCGCACGGCGAACGCGGCGCTTCTGGATTCACTCACGCTGACTGTTGAGCGGCTGGCCGGCAAATCCACTCTCGAAGTGAGTGCGGGCGAGACGGGTTTCCCTGAAGAAACGCTCGACACTGTGCGGGCAACGCCGGGGGTGCAGTTGGCCGAGCCGGTGATTGAAGTGATCGTGCATACGGCCTTTCAGGATGAGGGCAATCTACTGATCCTAGGCGTGGATACGACGGGCGATCAGCAACTGCGCCAATATGAATTTGATCGATCGCAGACGCAGATCGCCGATCCGCTGACCTATCTTGCGCAGCCGAATTCGATTTTGCTTTCGCGGGCATTTACGGAGCGGCACGGGCTGAAGATTGGCGATAGCTTCCCGATCTTCACTGCGCACGGGAAGATGGATTTTGTCGTGGAAGGAATCTTCAAGCCGACCGGGGTTGGAGAGGTGTTTGGCGGCAATATCGCGGTGATGGATATCTACTCCGCGCAAGTTGTGTTTGGCCGAGGACATAACTTCGATCGCATCGATCTGATGAATTCACAGGGCACTCCGGTAAGTGAGGTTCAACAGCGGTTGAAGGCGCGCTTGCCGACAGGCATTGAAGTGACACGTCCGGATATGAAGGGGCAGTCGCTGGAGAACGCCGTGACGGCGATGCGGCTTGGAATGCTGATTACAAGTTTCATTGCGTTGCTGGTGGGCGTCTACATTATCTTCAACTCGTTCACGATCGCGGTGAATCAGCGCTGGAAAGAGATCGGGATTCTGCGGGCGGTCGGGGTGGAGCGCAGGAATATCAATGCGATGTTTCTGGGTGAGGCACTTTTGATGGGCGTAGTTGGCTCCATCGCGGGGATCGCGCTGGGATACTACTTGGCGATTGTGGCCAACAAGTTGATGGGCTCGATTGCGGCTTCGGTTTATGGGATTGTTTCGACCGCTGTTGCGCCGAGGCTGCATACCGACCTGGTTCTGACTTCGTTTGCGCTGGGTGTGGCGGCTTCGCTGGCGGGCGCGTGGATGCCGGCGAGGGCCGCATCGTATCTCGATCCAATTCTGGCGCTGCATAACATCGAGTCGCGGCAGAAGGAGTCGGCGCTGGGTTGGAGGCGCACTGCACTGGGCGCGGCGGTGCTTGCGTTGAGCATGCTGTTGATTCGGTTTTCTCCATCCGCGGTGGGGATGGATCTTCAGTTCTCGTATGCGGCGTTGCAACTGCTCGGGCTGACCATGCTGCTGCCGCTGCTGGTGCATTGGGCGGCGCGCGCCATTCGTCCGGCGATGGATCGGGTAGGCGGTACGGAGGGTGCGCTGGCGGTGGATGCGATGATTCAGTCGCCCCGCAGGAGTGCGGCTACGGTTGGCGCACTGATGGTGGGGCTGATGTTTGTTTACTCGACTGCGGCATACATTCAGAGTTATAAACACATGATCAATCGCTGGACCGATCAGATGCTCAACTCCGATCTGGTTGTGGCGACATCGACATTGCTGCGGTCCACGTCTTATCACTTCAGCGAAGACCTGGGGAAACGCATAGGCGCGCTGCCGGAAGTGAAGCGCGTCGAAAACATCCGCTTTACGATTGTTCCTTACAACGGCGATACGGCCGCGGTGAGCGCATCGGAGATGGACGGATTTCTGGCGCGGGCTTCGGGAGCTGTTCTTGGCAGTAACAAGAGGACCGCAGGCGCTCTGTTGCAGCGGGGCGAAGGCGTGTTGGTGTCAAAGAATTTTGCGGCGCGGTGGAGATTGCGAGTGGGCGATAAGGTGCATCTGGATACGCCGACGGGGCCGCTGGATCGACCGATTCTTGGACTGCTGGAGGATTACCGGTCGGATAAGGGGACGATTTTCATGGATCGGGCGCTTTACAAGCGTTACTGGAAGGACGATGCTGTCGATTTTGTCGACGTCACCTTGCAGCCGGGACAGGATGCGACCGCGGTGAAGCATGAGATCGAGCGGATGACAGCCGGCTCGGAACATGCGCTGGTCTACACCAATGTGGAGTTCAGAAGCTGGATCGGGAGTTTGGTGGATAAATTTTTTCTGTTGAATTACATGCAGCTTGTGGTGGCGGTGCTGGTGGCGGTGGTGGGGATTGCGAATACGCTGATTATCTCGGTTGCAGAGCGGCGTCGGGAGTTCGGAATTATCAGGGCGATTGGCGGGTATCGCGCGCAGATCAGAAAGATGGTGCTGCTGGAGGCGCTTTCGATTTCGATTGTGGGCGTGCTGGTGGGTGCGGTGGCGGCGCTGTTCAACATACAATTTTTGTCGCATACTGTGTCCACGATTTTGGCTGGGTATGACGTGCCATTTTATTTTCCGTGGCTTCTGATTCTGGAGACATTTCCGGCGGTTGTGGCGGTGTCGCTGTTGGCTGGATGGGTTCCCGCGCGCCATGCGATGCAGGCGCCGGTGATTGAGGCGATTGGGTATGAATAAGGCTGGATGGTTGAGTGCGATGGTTGTGTGGGTGGGGATGGCGCTGTGCTTGTCGGCGAGGGTGTTTGCGGCTGGTACGGCGCCAAGTGCGCAGAAGGTGATGGAGGATGTGTATCGGCAGGACACTAGTCACGACATCACGATGAAGGCGAATTTCCAGGTGTTTGACAACCAGGGACATAGCGCGAAGAAGGATTTCATTTATAGGCGAATCGGATCGCCGGGAGACAGCAAGACGGAGGTCGTGTTTACGGGGCCGAAGGAGATTCGCGGGGTTGCACTGCTGTCGATCAATCAGCAGGGAGATTCGGAACGGCAGTACGTGTATACACCGGCGACTGAGCGGGTTCGCAGCGTTGTTCCGCAGGAGCGGTCGGCGCGCTTCATCGGAACGGATTTTACGTTTGAGGATATTGGCGAGCGCGTGCTGGGTGATTTTGCTTACCGCCTGATTGACGATAACGAAGTGATGGAAGGGCACAAGACTTACAAGGTGGAGGCGATACCGGTGGATGCCTCGCGGTCACAATACAAATACATTTATTACTGGGTGGCGCAGGATGTTCCGGTGATTCTGTTTGCGGAGATGTACGATGCGCAAGGACGGAAAATGCGGGTGCTTCATGCGACGGATCTGAAGCACGAAGGCGGCGTTTGGGGCGCACGGCATACGGAAATGCGCACGGTGCCGGATGGGACGAGAACAGTGCTGACGATTGATACGGTGAAGTTCAATACGAAGCCGGATGAGAAGCTGTTTACACCGCAGGGGCTGGCGGGGGCGTTGGGGGCGGGGAAGTGAGTGGCCCTGGTTTTGATAGCTTATTAAACCATTCGTCGCAGTGAAGTAGGATTTCCCTCTGGGGCTAAAGCCCATTTGATATTGCTGAGTCTATGTACGGGCTGAAGCCCGTACCCTTCACCTGAAGCCCGTACCCTTCACCTGAAGCCCGTACCCTTCACCTGAAGCCCGTACCCTTCACCTGAAGCCCGTACCCTTCACCTGAAGCCCGCTGCATTTGTAGCATGAATGACGTCGTGTCCTGACACTTACTGCGGCTTGGATAAGAGCTATTTTGCAAACGGCAATGCCTGTACGCTTGCATCAAACATCAGTCCATCTCTGCGGAGAAACGTTTCTGCAAGACGCGGCGGAGGAGCTTGCCGGTGTGGTTATGGGGCAGGCCGCCGGGCTCGAGAATCCAGATGTGACGCGGGGCTTTGTAGGGGGCCAGGCGCTGGCGGCACCAATCGAGTAAATCATTTTCACTGACTGATGAACCGCCGTGCAGTTCGACTGCGGCGGCGGGGAATTCGCCTTTCTCTTTGTGAGGAAGACCGAAGGCTGCGGCGCGGGCGACTTCTGGATGGGCGAGGAGGGCTTCCTCCAATTCGCGGGCGTAGACAGAGTAGCCGCCGGATTTGATGACATCTTTCATGCGGCCGACGAGACGGATCATGCCGAGACGATTGCGTGTGGCGAGATCGCCGGTGCGGAGCCAACCATCGCTGGTGAGCAATTCTTCGTCGCGGACTTTGTCTTTCCAGTAGTGCGGGGAGAGACCGCGGCGGCGGATCTGGCACTCGCCTGTCTGGCCTGCGCGGACGGGGCGGTCGTTGTCGTCGGCGATGCGGATGCGGAAGGGCGGGACCGGGAAGCAGAGATCGCCAGTGCCGGGCAGGAGAGATGAGTCAATACCCATCATGGCGAGGCCGCCAAGCTCCACCATGCCGTAACCGTTGAGGAGCACCGGCGGAATGCGACGGCCACCAGGGAGCCGGACGAGTGAGCCGAATTGGCGCAGGCGCTGACGGACTTCAGAGGGCAGGTTATCGCTGGCCGAGAGCCAGAGACGCACGCTCCTGAGCCGCGCGGGGTCTGGGTTGCTGTTGACGAGGCGGGCGAACATGGCAGGGACGCCGACGACTGAGGTCACGCCGTAGCGTTCGATCATGTCGAGAGCGGGCGCAGCGTCGAAGCGATCGAGGAAACAGCCGCGAATGCCGGCCATGAGGCCGTAGAGGGCGATGCTCACAGCCATGATGTGTGACCAGGGCAGAGCGATGAGCGCTAGATCGCGGTGCGAGAGGAACAGCCTTGCGAACACAGTAGAAGCGCGTCCGCCGAGCAGAGCGCGGCTGGAAAGGGCCGCGCCTTTGGGAAAGCCGCTGGTGCCGGAGGTGTGGAAGACGGCTATGGTTGCGGCGGGATCGATGACGGTGGGCGGAAGCGCGGGATCGTTGATTGTGCCGCTGTTGAGCGCGCGCAGGAAGCTATCGAGCGTTTCGGTTTCATCGTCGGACTGAATCCACGTGCGCACAGGGAGCGCTTCGCGGTTGACGATGGTGCGTTCGAAGAGGGCTTTGTCGGTGACGAGAATATCGGTGCCGCTATTGACCAAGATGCGGTTGACTTCGGGAAGCGAGAGCATCGGGTTGAGGGGAACCGCGATGCCACCGGCGCGGATGATGGCAAGAAACCAGCGAAAGCAGCGGCGGTCGTTGGTGCGATAAATGGCGACGGGCTGGCCGGGCTGCAAGGCGACGGTGCGGTGGAGAAACGCATGCATTGCGCAAACTTCGGAGTGGAGTTCGGCGAGACGATAGGGAGCACCATCTTCGATGGAAACCTGACTGTCGCCGTTGCGGCGCAGCAACTCGTCGAGGAGATTGGCTACCGTGACACTGCGGTCGCGCGAGAGCTGAAACGACTGGAGAATGTTCATTGGGCGGAGACTGGTTTGCGGCCCCATTCGCTGGCGACGCAATAATTGAAGAGGCGGTCGAGATAGTCGAGCACATGCGGCGGGCGGATGCCGGAGGGCGTGAGCAGGCGCTCGGCGTTGGTGGTGTCAAACTGCATGCGCATGGTGAAGTAGTCGCGATAGGCGCGGCCGTCGCGGAGAACGCGGCGTTTACGTCCCCAGAGCGACATGAAGAGCAGCGGACGGACGACGGCGAAAAAGAGCTTGGGGTCGACGTAGCGCGGCTCGGGCGCATGGAAGTACTCCATGGCGCGGCTGGCAATTTGCTGGATGGTGGCGCTGCCTTGCGGTCCGGCGCAAAGGTGGACTGTGCTGCCGAGGGCGGCCGGGTCAAAGGCGATGCGCGCAACCGCGGAGGCGACAAAATCGACAGGGACGATGTCGAGCACGGCATCGGGATAGCCGGGGACGGTGCGCCAGAGGCCGCGCGCGTAGATTTTGAGCGGCCAGTACATCATTTTGAAGCTGGAGGTGACGCCGGTTTGGGAGTCGCCGACGATGATGCTGGGGCGCAGAATGACGCCGGGCAGGGAACCGAGACGGGAGCGGACCAAGGCTTCGGCTTCGGCTTTGGTTTGCTCGTAGGTGTTGCGGTAACCCTGGCCAATGGCGAGTTCGTTTTCGCGCACTAGATCAGAGCGCTCACCGGCTACGTAGGCCGTTCCAACGTAGGCGAGGCTTTTGAGTTGCGGAGCGGAGGCGGCGAAGTCGAGAACGCGGCGCGTGCCTTCGACGTTGATGCGGCGGGCTTCGTCGAGCGAGTGATCGAAACGGACGGTGGCGGCGGAGTGAATGACGCGGGTTGTCTCGGCGGTTAGGCGCTGCAAGGCAGAGGGGTCGAGGCCGCAGTTGGGCAGGGCGACATCGCCGGAATAAATCTGGACGCGCGAACGCTCGGAAGGGGGAACGAAGAGATCGGCTCTCTGCTGCGCGGACTGGCCGGTTCGGGGGCGGATGAGGAGTGCGAGCGTTGCGGGAGGATTACGGTCCAGCAGTTCACGCACCAGGCGCACGCCGAGAAAGCCGGTGGCGCCGGTGACGAGAATCAGTTCGTCGTTGTTCATGGGTGAGCCGACCTCAGATTGCGAATAGTTCGAAGGCCAGCGAACTAGGACTTTGGGGACGCGGGCTACGAGAAGAATTATTCACAATTATAGACGGTGGGCGATTGTGGGCTTAGGCGTTTGCAGGTCAGATTGGAGGAGCATTCCCTCGGGGGCTAAAGCCCACGTCGATTTTGCCGGGCATATGTACGGGCTTAAGCCCGTACCCTTCATGCTGACCCACCACCTGGGTGTCAGGCTGCATGATCGTGAGTGTTCCGATGGAGTATGTGTTTTCCCAGGCCCCAAAATCGGGACCTCTACCCCAAGGACGAAGACCAGTCCTTGGGGACCCCGGTGGGGCACCCATCGGAATCGTGGGGAAGCGGCAGGTCTAGAAGTTGAACGAGACCTGGAGGTCGATGCTGCGGTTGGAGGCTGCCGAAGAGAAGAAGCCGCCGGCGAGGGAGTTGGATTTGCCAAATGTCGGCGACTGAAGGACGCTGACTGGAGCGGCAAGGTTGACGTGGTTGAAGACGTTTCTGGACATGGCCGCGAAGTTGAGCGAGTAACGGCGCGCAGCAGGTTGATCGAGGCGCGGGGGACCGCCGCTGCCACTGAGCCCTCCAGGGCCAAGTCCGCCTCCGGGTCCACCACCACCAGGGCCACCTCCGGGAGGCGGACCGCCTCCGGGTCCACCGGACGAGGTGGCGGAAGCTGCAGTGACTCTGGGGCCGATGCCGATGGATTTGCTGACGCGCATGTTCATACTGAACTGACTGGGCCCGGTTCCGACGTTATAGGGGATGCGGGTTTGGTTCCATGCGGGCGAGAGGTCGAATGTGCCGTAGGCGGTTGTCATCGTGTTTGTGCTGGACGCGGTGGCGAGGGCGGGGCGGTCGTTGAACTGGTTATCTCCATTCAGATCCTGGCCGATCGTGATGTTGAAGGGCGAGCCGGAGGTTGCATCGAGCATGGGGTTGATGGAGATGCCGAAGGGCCCCTGGATATTTCCGCCGAGCAGGAAGCGGTTGCGCACGTCGAAGTTGGCGCGTCCATAGTCGGCGCTCGGGTTGGTCTGGCTGGAGGGAAAATAGCTCGAGCCTGACGTATCGGCTTTGGCGTAGTTGAGCATGTAGAAGCCGAAGAGCGAGAGGCGCTTTGCCTTGACGGTGTAGTTGAGCGTCAGCTGATTCTGGTTGTATACGCCGCCGGACTGGTACTGATAGATGTTCTCGTTGATGCCGTTGGGGCGGGTGCCGGTGCCGGTGGCGGCGTTGTAAGTGGAGGGGATATAGGCGTTGATGTTGTCGGTATAGGGCTGATGCACGCCATGTGAGTTCATGAACGTGGCGGACAGTGTGGCAACCTTGCCGAACTGGTGCTCGACTCCGAGCGCGGCCTGCATGTTGACGGCGGCCTTGAAGTTGGGCGCGATGGTGTAGATGCTTGGCGCACTGGTGCTGAGCGTAGCCAACGTCGCAGCGGTTGGAATTGGATTGGCGCCGCCTGGATAGAAGTTTGGATACTTGACGACGTACTGCTGTTGCGTGACGCCATTTTGACGAATGGTTTGCAGGATGTTGGTTTCGCCGAAGCGATCGTAGAACCAGCCGTAGCCGCCGCGGATGACGGTTTTAGCTGTCTTGCCACCGCGCGCGCCGGGGGCCCAGGCAAACGAGAGTCTGGGAGCCAAGTCCGCATGGTCGCCGATCCGGTTCTGGGACTCGTAGCGCAGACCATAGCTGAGGGTGAGGTTGGGACGCCACTTGTAGTCGTCCTGGAAGAAGATGCCCGCGTCGAAGTAGTTGACAGCGGCAGCGCCGGCGCCCGCGGTGACGTCGTACTCGCTGGGCGTGTGGGCTTTGTAGGCGTCGAGGGAGGTGTAGGTGAACTGGCCGTTGAAGCCGGAGGTGGAGTAGCTGGAGTCGCGCGTAAAACGGAGGCGGGTGCCGAAGTCGATAGAGTGGGCGCCCTTGCTGATCATGGTGCTGTTCTGCAGTTCGAAGTTGTTCTGATTGTCGCGGCTGACGCCCATGCTGTTTCCGCCGCCGGTGAAAGCGCCCGGCACGCTTTCAGTGGGATCACTGCTGATGGCGGACTGGTTGCTGCGGGCGCTGGCGAACTGAAACCGTGTTTCATTGACGACATGGTCGCTGAGAACCTGCGTGTCGCTGAGTTGCAAGGAGTTTTGCGTGCTGGAGACGTTGTAGGCCTGGCTCTCAAGGGCGAGGAGCGATGCGCCGCTGTTGGCCTGCGTTTCGCGGCTGAACGAGTAGCGGGCGCTCAGGGTATTCTTGGAACCCAACTGAAAGTCGAAGCGCGGGCTGATGTCGAGGCGCGTTTGCGGATTGGCGACCGCGGCAGAGTAGTTGTATTCATTGCCCGCGGAGTCGACGCGCGTGGCGTTGATGATGGAGTTGGACTGGTTGTCGCGCCGGAAGAGGCTGCCGAACCAGGAGCTGGTTTTTGTAAGCGCGCCTCCCGCATTGCCCATCATGAACGTGGTGTAGTAAGCAGGCTCGCTGGTGACGAAGGGGTTGAGGGAGTTAAATGCGGAGTAATTGCCCATCATCATGAACGAGCCGTGCAGCTTGTCTGTGCCGGGTTTGGTGAGAATCTCGATGCGGCCATAGCCGAGCTTGTCGTACTGCGCGGCAAAGGGATTCTGATTGATGCGGATTTCGCGAATGGAGGACTTGGGTGGAAGCGAACCGCCGCTGAAGCCGTCGATGTACATTTCGCCACCGTTGGGTCCGGCTGCTCCTCCAGCCAGAGCGCTGAGTTCGCTCTGCAACTCGTCGGGATCGTCGGAGAGCGCATCGAGATCCTTGGCTTTGATGACCATGGCGCTGGCGTTGTTGTCGGCACTGGTATCGACGTTGATGCTGGATTCGCTGACTGTAACCTCCTGTGTTGCGACGGGCATTTTCAGAGCGATCTTCTGGAACGTAATCTTGTTGGCGAAGACAAGCACCTGCACGGGGTCGAAGGGAGCAAAGCTCTGGGCGGTTGCAGAGATGGTGTAGCGGCCAGGCTCAAGCTTATCGATGATGAATGCGCCATCGGCGCCGCAAGTAACAGACCGGGATGCGCCGCTGGAGCTAGAGAGCGTGACCGTTGCTGATGGAATCATTGCTCCCGAGGGGTCAACTACGGCACCATGAATGCTGCCTGCCGGGGCCTGGGCCGCCGCTGGGAGCGCTCCGCCAACGAGAAGTACAGAAGCGATCAGTACACTGGCTATCGAAGCGAGAAGGGCCGTGGTTTTCATTGTGCATCCTTTCAACGCGAACACGCACTTACATATTCAGGAGACAATGAGCGGCGGTGCGGTGCGGTCACAAAGGGTAAAAGTGTGTAACAAAGTGTCGCCGGCGTTGTGACTATTTGTTACATTTCCGGCGTTGCGGCGGATGGGAAATGGCGTAGGCTAAGTGCGAGGCTCAAGCGAATACGCGTGGACGACATTCTTCTGATCGACGACGATGTTGAGCTCTGCTCGATGCTGACCGAGTACATGGGGCGCAATGGGTTTCGCGTGACGCAAGTGCACCGGGGCGATACGGGGCTGAAGGCGGCGCTGGAGAAGCCGTATGCGCTGGTTCTGCTGGACGTGATGCTGCCGGGTCTGGATGGGTTTGAGGTGTTGAGGCGGATCAGGGCGTCATCTGCTGTGAGCGTGCTGCTGCTGACGGCGCGCGGGGACGACGTGGACCGCATCGTGGGGCTCGAGATCGGAGCGGACGACTATCTATCCAAGCCTTTTAACCCGCGGGAACTGCTGGCGAGGGTGCGCGCGATTCTGCGCAGGACGAGTGGGCCCCAACTGGTTCAGGAACAGACTTTGTTGCGCGCCGAGGGGCTGGAACTGAACCGGGCAGCGCGGACGGTGACCGAGAACGGGACAAAGATTGATCTCACGGACGTGGAGTTTGCGCTGTTGGAGGCGCTGATGCAGTCACCGGGCAAGGTGGTGACGCGCGAGGAAATTTCTGAAAATGTGCTGGGGCGCAAGTTCCATCCTTTCGATCGCAGTCTGGATATGCACGTGAGCCGGCTGCGGCGAAAGCTGAGCGATAGTGGCGCGCCAGAAGAGCAGGTGAAGACGATTCGCGGAGTCGGCTATCAGCTTACGGTCAACTTGAATCCGCCATTGGCTAAGGACTGAAAGATGCGCGGACTGTTTTTCAAGGTATTCATCATCTTCTGGATTGCGCAGAGCCTGATCTTTGTGATCTCGACCGCGTTGATCGTTCGGCATCATTTTGAGAGTCCGGAAATGCTGTTCGATACGCTGGACAGCAGCCTGAAAACTGATGCCCAAGGCGCTGCGGCCGCCTGGGAGACAGGCGGCTGCAGCGCCGTCGAGGCCTATGGCGCCAGCATCGCACAGACGATTGAGCTGGAGGATGCCGCAGGGCAGCCGCTATGCCGACCGGCCGGGATGGAAGTGGCTGGCAAGATTGAGGTGGGGCGTGGCGGCATTGGCGGAAGCCAGGTGCGCCAGCAGTACATCTGGAGAGTACCGATTGCATCGGCAAGTGGGAAGCAATATGTGTTTCTGCTGAGCCGGCCGCATGTGCCGCAGAGCCCGAGCTGGAGCGACGATCTTCTTCATTTTTCGTTTCCTCAGTTGCCGGTCGCAATTGTCATTGGCGGGTTTACGACGTTTGTTCTTGTGATGCTGTTTACGCGCCCGATCGTGAGACTGCGGAAGGCTGCGCGCCAGTTGGCGATAGGGAAGCTCGATGCGAGGGTGGAGTGGCCGGCTGCACAGGCGAGGATTTTTGCCGGCGACGAAATCTCCGCACTGATGCTGGACTTCAATCATATGGCGGAAAGGCTGGAGTCGTTGGTGGGCGCGCAGAAGCTGCTGTTGAGGGACGTATCGCACGAATTACGGTCGCCGTTGGCACGGCTCAGCGTGGCACTGGAGCTGGCGCGCGAGGACAGCGATCCGGCGACGAAAGCGCACCTGGACAGGATCGAACGAGAGACGGAGCGGCTGAATCTGCTGATTGGTCAACTTCTGTCGCTGTCGTCGATGGAGGCGCTGGAGAAGGTGGAGAATTTCAAGCCGCTGTCGCTGAACCGGCTGATTGAGCGCATGATTCCGGACGCGGAATACGAGGCGCAGCAGCGGCAGTGTTCGCTGGTCTTCCACGCAGAAGATGAGTGCACGATTGCCGGCAACGAGGAGTTGCTTTACCGGGCGGTCGAGAACGTGGTGCGCAACGCGATTCGCTTTACGGAGAGCGGTTCGGAGGTGGAGATTACGCTGAAGGCCGGAGGTAAAGAGGGAACTCGACAGGCGGAAATAGAAGTGAGCGACCGGGGGCCCGGCATTCCGGAGAATCAGTTGAGCGCGATCTTTCGCCCGTTTTATCGCGTGGATTATGCGCGTAGCCCGGATACGGGTGGATTTGGAGTGGGACTTGCCATTGCGGAGCGGGCGGTACGGCTGCACCATGGCGAGCTATGCGCCTTCAACCGGAAGGGCGGCGGCGCGACGATGCGAATTACGCTGCCGGCGATCGAAGAGAATCAGTAGCCTCCGGCGCTGACGGATCTAGAACCGCTGATCAGGTTCTATTCCACATTGAGCATTCCCTCGGGGGCTAAAGCCCAACGTATTTTGTTAGGGGGTATGTACGGGCTAAAGCCCGTACCCTTCAAAGCTGTTCTGCGCCAAGGATGAAAATGCTCCAGCCTTCGGCGTGGTGGTGAGAAAGGCCACTGCTTCGATGTGTCAGCGACGCAGGGCGCGGCAGTTGTAATCGGCAACAGCGCGAGCGACATCCACTGCCGGCAGACGTTCATCGGGGTTTTGTTCCAGCCAAGTGTATAGTGCTTCAAAAACAGCACCAACCAGACACTGCGCTGCGATTGCGGGGACCAGGACGGAGAATGCGTCGGGATTTGACTCCAATACCTGGCAAAGCTGCTCTTCCTGCCGCTTGAGGATGGAACGGCGGACTTGCTCGAGGCGGGGGCTCAAGCCTGAAGACTCGACGATGAGGATGCGTGCCTCTTGCGGGGTCTTGGCGAGGGTGAGAAATAGCAATTCAACAGCGCAGGAGATTTGCTTGAGGGGGTCGGACTGCGAGGCTTTGGCCTGCTCGGTGACTTCCCTGATTTTTTGCCCGAGGGTATCGAGGGCGGTTGCGAAGACATCTTCCTTATTACGGAAGTGTGCGTAAAAGCTTCCGACTGAGCTGTTGGACTCAGCAACAATCATGGGTACGGTTGTAGCGTGGTATCCGCATCTGCCGAAGAGTTGAGTGGCGGCCTGAAGAAGCACGCTGCGCCGGGCTTCTTTACGGGCAGCGGTTTTTGGAGTTTTGCGATAGGCCATGGGCGGATAAATACCTCTTGTCAAGAAAAGAATGACGTGTCATTCTATATTTGTCAAGAAAGAAAGACACGTATGCACGATAGAGCAGCAGGTACGAAGCAGAAATCCATCCACAGCGGGCTCCAGTCAACAGCATGGGGGCTCAATTCAGAGCTAACTAAAGCAATATCAACAGGCGCAGCGTGTCTATCGGCGTGCCTCTTGTTGGGCCTTTTGCCCCTGGCGGGGTGTGGTCCGAAGGCGCAGGTTGTTGCCGACCAGCCGGTTCCGGTCCGTGTACGGACGCCGAATCACGTTCAACAGCCGGACTCGGTGTCTGTGAGCGGTTCGGTGGAGGCCAACGTAACGGCTCTGTGCGCATTCCAGATTGCCGGGCGGGTGGCAAGAGTCCCAGTTGAAGAGGGGCAGGCAGTAGGCAAGGGCCAGGTGCTGGCGGAACTGGACTCGACCGATTACCGCAATGCGTACGATGCGGCTCAAGCGCAGGCGGATGCGGCGCAGGCGGTGGATCGCAAGGCGAAGCAAGGTCCGCGTTCGCAGGAACTGGAACAGGCACGCATCGACTTCGACCAGTGGCAGGACCAGTACAACCGCATGAAGTACCTCTACGACCACAAGAGTTTGGCTGCCAACGACTTCAAGAAGATCGAGGCGGGCTACCAGGCGGCGCAGCAGCGCTACGAAATGGCGAAGCAAGGCACGCGGGTGGAGGACAAGGAAGCCGCAAGCGCGCAATATCGGGCGGCAAGCGCGCAAAACCACGAGGCACAGAAGCGGCTGGGAGACAGCCGACTGCGTGCGCCGATCGCGGGGTTTGTCGGGATGCGGCGTATCGACGTGGGAGACACGGTAGGAGCCGGCACTCCTGTGATCTCTGTGCTGGATCTGAACCCGGTGAAAGTGCGCGTGGCGATTCCGGAAGCTGAAATCGGCAAGGTGCATGAGGGTGCGCGCGCTACGGTGACCATTCCCTCGCTGGATAACAGGCCTTTTGAGGGCAAAGTCGAAACGGTTGGCGTGGCGGCAGACCCGGCATCGCGGACTTACGCGGTGAAGATTGCAGTGGACAACCCGGAGCACGTACTGCGCGCCGGGATGGTGGCCGAGGCACGGATTTTCTCGTCAACCATTGTCACGGCGATGACTGTGCCCGGCGATGCGATTGTGCGCGATCCGAAGGGCGTGGCACATGTTTACGTGTACTCGCCCACGCAGCAGCGAGTGTATGCGCGCCGCGTAGAGGTGGGGATGTTGCTGAACAACGAAGTGGCGATTTCGAGCGGCGTCAACGGGGATGAGCAGATTGTGGTGGCGGGCCAGCAGAATGTGCGTGAAGGGTCGCCGGTTCGCGTTACCGGAGGCGGCCAGTGAATCCCGTTCGCGCGGCACTGCGCTATCCGCAGGTGACGCTGGTTCTGTCAGGGATGCTGTTTGTTGTGGGCCTCTATTCGCTCGTGACCATGCCGCGGCGCGAGGACCCGAAGATCACTATCCACACCGGCGTTGTGGCCGCGATTTATCTGGGGGCGACGACGCAGGAGGTTGAAAACCAAGTTACGCGGAAGATCGAAGAACATCTGTTCCGGTTCGCCGAAGTTCGCCGCGAAAAGACCTTCTCGACCACCCGCAACGGCATGGTGATCGTCAATGTCGATCTGAACAAGCAAGTCAAAGATTCCGACGAGTTCTGGTCGAAACTGCGCCTGGATATGGCGCAACTGAAGGCCACGGAATTGCCGGCGGGAGTACGCGGCCCGATTGTCGACTCCGACTTTGGCGATACGGCCGCCGCGATCATTGCGGTGCATGGCGGACACTACGGATACCGGGAACTGAAGGACTACGCCCAGACGGTGGAGGCGGGGTTGCGCACCATCCCGGCTATCTCGAAGATCAAGCGCATTGGCGATCAGACAGAAGAGATCGACATCAGCACTTCGACCGAACGCCTGGCGCAGTATTCCGTGAATCCGCTGAAGGTGATGCTGGCGCTGCAGGGGCGCAACACGACCCAGTATGCGGGACGTGTTGCGACCGAGCAAAGCAAGGTGCCGATCGAATCGGGGGGGCGTCTGCAGACGGAAGGCGAGATTCGCCAGGTCATCGTGGATGTTTCGCCCACCGGCCAGCCGGTATATATTGGCGACCTGGCTAGTGTGGACCGTGTCTACAAAGACCCCGCGGAGTATGCACGCATCGATGGCGACCAGACCATACTGCTGGTGGTCGAGATGCACGAGGGCAACAACATTGTCGATTTCGGCGACACGCTGCGTGCGCGGCTGCAGAGCATTCAGAGTTCGCTTCCTCCCGACGTGAAGCTGGACATGGTGGCGGATCAGCCGCGGGTTGTTTCCGAACGCATCCGGGATTTCTTCCGCGAGTTCGGCATCGCCATTGTCGCGGTCATCCTGGTCACTCTACTGCTGCTGCCGCTGCGTGTGGCGCTGGTCTCTGCCATCGCCATCCCGGTTTCGGTTTCAATGACCTTCGGCATGTTGAACGCCTGCGGAATCGAGTTGCAGCAGGTATCGATTTCGGCGCTGATTGTAGTGCTGGGCATGGTGGTGGACAACGCCATCGTGATTGTCGACAACTATGTGGAGTTGCTTGACCGCAGAGTGCCTACCGATGAGGCGGCGGAGAGATGCGCCACGGAAATGGCGGTTCCGGTGCTGACGGCTACGCTGGCGATCATCGCGGCATTTGCTCCGCTGCTGCTGCTTTCGGGCGCGGTAGGTGAGTTCATCCGCTCGCTGCCGATTGCGGTGGCCATTGCGCTGGGCACTTCTTACATTGTGGCTATGCTGCTGACGCCGCTGATGGCGCGCTTTTTCATCCACAACGGGCTTAAGAATCACGACCAGGAAGATGCCGGCGCGACGCACAAACTGACTCCGCTGGACCACATGCAGAGGTACTACAACAACATCATCACGTGGGCCATGGGCCGCAAGCGGATGGTGCTCATCTCCAGCGTGGTGGCAGTACTGGCAGGGATCGGAATCCTGCGGCTGGTGCCGCAACTGCTGTTTCCGCTGGCCGAACGAGATCAGTTTGTGATGGATGTGTGGCTGCCGGAAGGGGCAAAGATTGAGGCCACCGATGCTACCGTGCGGCGGATTGAGGCGGTTCTGAGCAAGGAGCCGCTGATCAAGTCGTACACCAGCTTTCTGGGCGAGAGCGCGCCGCGTTTCTACTACAACGTGAACCCCCAGGCCCCGGCCGGAAACTATGCGCAGATTCTGGTGAATACAAAGAACGTGAAGGGGACACCCAAGCTGGTTGAGCAACTGCGGGAACGGCTGCCCGATGTTGCTCCCGAAGCAAAGATCTTTGTGAAGGAGTTGCAGCAGGGGCAGGTGATGGAAGCTCCGGTGGAAGTGCGGATTGTTGGAGACGACATTGCAACGCTGCAAACGCTGGGCGGGCAAGTGGAAGATGTGTTTCGGCACACGCCGGGCGCAACGTACATTCATACGGACTGGCACGAGGATGCCTGGCAAGTGGGAGTGAATGTGCGCCAGGAAGTGGCCAGCCGGCTTGGACTGACGAATGCCACCATTGCGCAGGAACTGGCCGCGGGTTTTGAAGGCGCACCGATGACCACGTATTGGGAGGGCGATCGAGGCGTGGATGTCGTTCTGCGGCTCGACCCCTCGGATAGACAAAGTTTCCGGAATGTATCCGACACTTATGTGATGTCGCCGCTGACCGGAATAAAGGTTCCGCTCGATGCTGTGGCGTCGCTTACTTCCGAGTGGCAGCCAGGCAGGATTGTGCGCAGAAACGGTGTCCGCACATTGACCGTGCGGGCCTTTCCCAGCGGCAATCGGCTCGCGAGCGAGATCCTGGGCGATGCACGCAAGCAACTAGACGCGATGCCACTGCCGCAGGGCTACCGCATGGAATTTGGCGGCGAGTACGAGAACCAGCAGGAAACCTTTGGAGAGATGCGCAATGCGCTGATCATCAGCATGGTGCTGATTTTTCTGATTCTGCTCTTCCAATTTCGCACGTTTGTCGACCCGCTGATCGTGATGGCGGCGTTTCCGCTGGCGCTTCCGGGCGCGGCACTGGGGTTGCTGATTACGCACAACACGTTTGGCTTTACGGCCTTTATCGGCATCGTGAGCGTGGGTGGGCTTGTCGTAAGAAATTCCATCATTCTCATCGACTACATTCACGAACGAATGAAGAATGGAGTGGAACTGGAGCAAGCAGCGCTGGAGGCAGGAGAACGCCGTCTACGACCTATTTTCCTGACTTCGGCAGCCGCGGCAGTGGGCGTTATTCCCATGATTCTTTCCGGGTCCAGCCTTTGGTCGCCGCTGGCGAGTGTGATTGCATTTGGACTTCTGGGTTCGATGTTCTTCACTCTGGTGGCGATTCCGGTTTTGTTCGTGGTGGTGCATCGCAGGTACGCGGTGCCGGCGCCGGCAAAAGCCGTGGCGTTACTGTTGATGCTGTTTGTGCTTGGCGGCGTTGCGCACGCACAAGCGCGGCGCGTGACGCTGGATGAAGCCGTTGCCCTGGCCACAAAGCAGAATTCAATGGTCAAGCTCGCGCACCTGAAAGCCAAGGAGATGGATGCGCGAGTCACAGAGGCGCGTTCCAATTACTTCCCGGTTTTGAGCAACGACACCGATGCGGCTCATCTCAGGAGCATTGAGCATATGACGATCCCGATGGGCGCCTTGGGCGTTTACCCGGCCACCGGTCCTGTTCCAGGCGCCAACGATTCGCTCCCCTTGGGGAAACACAATTTCATGCTGAGCACCACCACTGCGGCCCAACCTCTCACCCAGATATTCAAGATTCGCGCCGGGGTTGGTGTGGCTCGGGCGGATGCGGGAATTGCACGCGACAACGCACGACAGGCGGAGAACGAAGTTGCGTTGAAGATGAAGCAGCTTTACTACGGTCTTTTGTCGGGGGAACGGCGCGAACAGGCGGCTGAACTGCGGATCGCGGCCGGAGATGAGCGTCTTGGCGAGGCGCGCAACGGCGTGGAAGCAGGGGCGGTGCTGGAGTTGAAAGTGCTGGAAGGCCAGGCGCAGCTTGCCGATGCGCGTCATGGCCTGGGATCGCTGCAAGATGCCATCTCCGACATGAAGGTGGAGTTCAACGATTTGACCGGCCTGCCGCTGGATACCGAAGTGGAGCTTGTGCCGCCTGAGCCGGAAACTACTGATGCGACCGCGGGCGATCTGGTGGCCGAGGCGTTGGCTCACAATCCCGAGGTTGCAGCAGCCGAACAGACTCTTAAGAAAGCGAAGGCCGGCTTGAGCGCGGCGCATGCGGAGTTTATTCCGGAAGTCGGGGCATTTGCGCAGTATGTTCATCAGGACGGCGTCCCTTTGCTCACGGAGAACAACGGCGTAGTGGGCCTCAAGATGAACTGGACCCTGCTTGATTTCGGCAAGCGCAGCGGCCAAGTGCATGAGCGCCAGGCACAGGTAGCGGAGGCTGAAGAGAACCTGCGTCACGTTAAGAGCCGGGTGCAAGTGGATATCGAGAAGGATGCGCGAAAAGTGCGGCGCGCAGAGACAGGTGTTGAAGCCGCCCGGGAGAGCGTGGCGGCACGGACAGAGATGCGCCGGATCACCGCAAACCAGTTGGAAGCGAAGACGGTGAATGCCTCAGCCCTGAAGGAGGCTGACGCACTGCTTGCCGAGGCCGAAGCAGGCCTCTTTCAGGCGGAGGCGGAGCGCAGCACAGCGCGGGCCACACTGGCAAAGACGATTGGACGCGAGTAGAGCGGCAATCTAATTGCTTAGAAAAGTACGAACGTGAATAATCGTGGCTTCTGGGTTGCACCCGGGGGTGGATGGTTCATCGCTGCCATGGACAACCTGAAGTTCCCGACGACCACTTGTCTTCCCAGCCTGGCGGCATTGAAGCAACTGGTCGAGGAACTCGAAGCCATCGAGTGAGTCCTTGAGAAAACATGTGTTGCTGCTTCAGATGTTCCAGACAGGTGAAGGAGCGCCCTGCTGTGGATTCAAGATGACTCTGAGGTTTCAAGAGGGATCGCTGCGAAACTCAGCGGATGCACTAAGTTTACAAAATGCACAGGTCGGGCGCGTTTAACCACACGGCAGTCTTCGCTTCTGGCGGATTTTCGACCCCCAACTGGCGGCGATGACCCACGCGCGCGCTTGCGCGGCCTCAGACGTCGGAAACAACCTCATCGCGCCGGGCATAAGGAAGCTATCCGCCACAACGTCCAAAGGGAATGAAAAGCGCAAACGAATCAAGTGTTCAAAAAAGCACAGTCTTTGCTCTCATGGCAAAGGAGAATAGGTGTTCAGTTGCTCTGATGGTCCGGCAAGGAGCCTGTCATGTCTAAAGCCCATGTCTATCATTCCGTCCCCACAAAGATCCTGTTGCCAATTGACTTCAGCCCATCGTCCCAAGCGGCTTTGAAGACGGCCGTCGACCTTGCTTTGCACTTCCATGCCGAGCTCTTCCTTGTAAATGTCGTTCCGATCTTCTCGACCTTCACGTCTGAATATGCTGTCCCCCAGGTGCAGTTTCAACAAGAAGAAAAGACACGTGCAGAAAAGCATCTGGCGAAGGCCTGTGCAGTCCTCACAACCAAAGGAGTCAAAGCAGGTTCAAGTGTCGAAGTCGCGAATGACATATCCGGGTGCATCATGGAAGTGGTGGAGCGCGAGCATATCGACATGGTCGTGATCTCCACGCACGGCATATCCGGCTGGCATCCGCTGGTGTTTGGGTCGATTGCCGAGAAAGTAATTAAGCTCGTGCAGTGTCCACTCTTGCTTCTTCGCTCAGCCAATCCAGACACGGACGTGAAAAATTTGTCAGACCGCTCAATGGAATGGTGGTAGTAAAGGCAGCGGCACAGGCCCCAACGATGAGCGTATCGACCGGTGCCTTCCGGAACCGATCTCAAGTCCGATGGCAATGAGGTCGCCTACGAATCGATCGAGATTACGCACGACGGGCTGACGATTGCGAACGGGTGAAGATAAGGAACCTACTGGAGCGAAATGTGCGCAAACAATTGCGTACCTGCAGGCGAGATCGCTAGTAAAATATTGATTCTAAATGGCTTCCGTCTGGAGCAATACTCGTATCTCAAATAATAGACTCTTGTGGCCGATGATTCAGTCTTAGGGGGAACTGCGCGAGCAGCCTGGAGTGGGTTTCTATTTCGGTTTGTGGGAAGAGCGGGCGAATGAAACCTGGCCTACCGATCATTGCGATAGCTTGCCTGACGCTGAGTCTGTCCTCAGATATGTTTGGTGCGGCGAGCGTGACCTCGTCTTTTGGTGTGTCTGCAACAGTGGAGAGCGGCTGCCTGGCGATTGCGTCTCCGGGAAGTTTAGCGAGTTCAGACGGCGTGAGGGTGAGTGCAACGCCGACTGTGTCCGTGAATTGCATTTGTAATGAGCTGCCGCCTGGTGATCAACTGTTTTCTCCTCTTGCTCGCCTTCCGAATCTTTCCGATCTAAGCCCAGTGGGCCAGAGTGCCTGGTCTTAACCGGAATCTCCATTCAGAAAGATGAAGATGGCCAAGAGACCCAGCCTTGTGGTTGAAGGTCACTGGCTCCGCCAGTGACCGCTGGTCAAGGAATTGAGCCCTCATAAGTGGCGCGCGGAAAACAATTTTCGCTCCTCGCCGCGAGGGTCCTCGATCACGTTGGAGACTTGGTCGAACGCCAGCGTGGCACGACGGGATAGGTCGTAGGGCGGCCAGTGCGGGACCTTGGGGTTATTGGGATCGCCGCTCCGGGCAAATGCTATGTAGGTTTCGCTCATCTGCTCGGCCAACTGATATGCTTCGGGGGCAGTCCCAGTCATGCGGTGAGACGCAGCCACAGTGTCGAAGATTAGTGGGAGATCAAGTCCGTGACAGGCCTTATAATTTCCAAGGTCAACCGGCGACCCCCAACGGAGTTCATACGAATAGGTGGCGGCCGCCCCGTAGGGCAAGGCCGCTCTACGCTCGATCTCCAGTACCGACGACCATCGCCATGATGAATCGGTAGTGGCTCCGAAGAAGACGTCGCTGGCGGAATAGCCGGGATGGGCTCGTCGATAGACAGAGATGACCCGATCAAGCCAGTCGCCTTCGCTCTGCCCGTCAGGGCAGCCGCAGTCTGAATTGCTCGAGTACTCTGTGAGAGTGTGTTTCAACGCTTTCCAATCAAGGTTGAAGAGGGCCTGGTTGGTTTCTCCGATCAGGGCCCGGGTCTCGTCGTGATTGGTGCCTACCATGAATGGAATATGCGCGGAAATCGCCGGAGCGTCCGGCGAGAATGGGTTGCGTGGTAGTGACCGACCATCCAGGACCGGGCCATAAGAATCAGCAGCGAGCGAGGCGGAGATCAACCTCTCCATCGAGACCGTCTTGATCTGGTTAACCTCAGGAAGGGACAGCCCCAGTGCATTGAGGACGGTTTCGGCGTACCGGGTGGCCTCTTCTGGTGGAAAGGCTGTGACACAGGCGCCACTGGACGAAGCGGCGCGATGGAAAAGGCCCATCGCCGAGGGCATAGCCATAAGACAGGCAACTTTGCCGCCCCCACCCGACTGGCCGAAGATCATCACCCGGCTGGGATCGCCTCCGAATTCAGCGATATTGTCGCGCACCCATTTGAGCGCCAAGATCAGGTCCAACTGACCCAGGTTGCCTGAATCGGCGAATTCCGGGCCGCCGAGTTCAGCGAGATAAAGGTAGCCAAAGGCGTTTAGCCGGTGGTTAAGAGTAACAACCACTACATCGCCACGCCGGCTGAGATTGACTCCGTCGTAGATAGGAAAATTGGCCGAGTGGGCGACATAGCCACCGCCATGTATATAGACCATTACAGGCCGTTTGGCGTCGTCGCGCAGTCCCGGAGTCCACACATTCAAATAGAGGCAATCCTCGCTGACCGGACCTCCTGGATCAGCTACTGTGCCCGCCGCAGAAACCTTTGCCGGTGGATAGCCCTGGGGTGCGCGGGGGCCAAACTGAAGAGCGGGGCGTATCCCGATCCAAGGCTCGGGCGGTATCGGCGCCATAAAGCGACGCGGGGCGGTGTCGGCTCCGTAGGGTATTCCTTTGAAAACATGGATGTCATTGTCGATGAAACCGCGCACCTTGCCAGCGTTTGTGGTGGCGACCGGACCGTCATTTGAAGGTGCCGCGGCGGCAATTGAGTTCCCGATCAGCGACCAAATGACGGGAAAGCCACTACCTACGACCAAGCCTCTTATGGCTGATCGGCGGCTTATCTTTGATCCGGATGTTGTCATCATGCCATCCTCCTAATGGTTACTGCCTGTCTCAAATCAGGCTAAGTGCAGCCGATACTCGGTTCCAGGCTTAGGCGTCACTGCATGCGGCCTTTTGCAAGCGGTTCCGAGGTCAGCTCTTCCAGGCGCGGCTCCAGCCTGTGTATGCACCATCGTTGTCGAGACGGTGTTCGAACGAGACAAGCACGGCCCCTCCGGCTACAGCAGGCAGGAGGTTTAGAAACAATCTTCTCGTCAGTATCCAGAAGCTACTCACAGTTCAGCGCCTCTCTTCCTGCAGTGTGCTACACCGGTTCAAATCCGGTTCAAGTTGGTGGACAAGGCAGCGAGCAGCACATGGTTTCCGGCGGCTGCCTTGGGTCCATAGTCCTGAGGCATCACAAAGGTCTTATTAGAATGCTCTTGCCGGAGCGTGTCAACGAGTTTGAGACAGGTAGCGTGAGAGTTTAGTGTCGAAAGGCTTGTCGGAAATGGTGGTTGAAGCGGTTGGTGGAAGAAGCCGCTCCGAGGAAAAGTCCAAGAGCAGGACTTTCCCACCTCGCTTGGAAATCCCGCAACAGCGGCGGGATTTCCACTTCTTCCACCGCTCCGGCGGCGACTATCAAGTTTGAAACAACGACAAGGAGATTGTGACCCACAAGCCGCCCCACTTGATTCCTGTCAGGATGCAAGTTCTTCTTTCAACGACCGTGGTGTTGGTGGGTTGATCCAGACAGCAGTGGGCTGGGGCGGATGCTTTGGGCGGGCGCGGACGAATCGTTACGGGTTACGAAAATAGGCGTTGTCGAGCACGTTTTGTCGCTGCTCGATGACCTGTGCGGCCATGCCGTAATGGAGCATATCCGGAGTCAGCAGCGCGATTCCGCTGTGGTGGTGTTCGTGGTTATACCAAGGGAAAAGGCGCTGACAAAAAGCACGTGCGTCCTCGATGGAGCCGAATCGGTCGGGGAACTCGGGCCGGTACTTGAGAGTTTTGAACTGGCTCTCTGAGTATGGGTTGTCGTCCGAGACATGGGGTCGGCTATGGGGTTTGGTTATGCCCAGATCAGCTAGCATCAGCGGCACAGGCCCCAACGATGAGTGCATCGACCGGTGCCTTCCGGAACCGATCTCAAGTCCGATGGCAATGAGGTCGCCTACGAATCGATCGAGATTGCGCACGACGGGCTGACGATTGCGAACGGGTGAAGATAAGGAACCTGCTGGAGCGAAATGTGCGCAAACAATTGCGTACTGGCAGGCAATAGCGCTCGTAAGATATTTATTCTAAACGGCTGCCGTTTGGCGCAATACTTGCATCTCAAGTAATTGACCCTTGTGGCCGATGAATCAGTCTTATGGGGAACTGCGTGAGCAGCTTGGAGTGGGTTTCTATTTCTGCTTGTGGGAAGAGCGAGCGAATGAAACTTGGCCTACCGATCATTGCGATAGCTTGCCTGACGCTGAGTCTGTCCTCAGATATGTTGGGTGCGGCGAGCGTGACCTCGTCTTTTGGTGTGTCTGCAACGGTGGAGAGCGGCTGCCTGGCGATTGCGTCTCCGGGAAGTTTAGCGAGTTCAGACGGCGTGAGGGTGAGTGCAACGCCGGCTGTGTCCGTGAATTGCACGAATCCAACGGCTTATAGCGTGGGCTTCAGTCCAGCGACGGCAAAGGGTGGAACTGTGTTGGGCAGGAAGGTGTCCGGCACGGGCTCTGCCCTGTTGGATTATGTTCTTGTGTCAGGTTTGGGGGAGAAGGTGGACCGGGGAGAAACGGTGAGCCCGGAGGCGGCAGGGGGAGTGTGGAGCCTTGATCCTCATGCGCTCGTAAAAGAGATACTGGAGGCAAGGGCGCGAGTGGATCAATCCGGCGTGGCGCGGGTTTATCCGGACACGATTACTGTGACGATCACTTACTGAAAAATTCGCCTTGGGTGATTCGGGACTGTTCAGAATGACTGCAATTATTAAGTGAACATTAGATTCAAGAAATCACGCGACATCTAATCCTCATAAACAGGTATCAAAACGCAACAACGCGGCGGTCCGAAAAGCTGCTTCTATCTATATACGGGTTAACCATAAAGGTTCATATTTCTTACACTTCAGTGTACCGTCCCCGTACATGTTAGCTCGCTGGACTTACCGCAAGGTTGGATTGCCGTGCCTGCCGCAGGCGACTAGGGTTTGGACATTACCTAAGTAAGGGTCACTGGTCATGTCCGCAACGAACAGAGAACTCGCTGTTCGTGCCTGGTATTTGCCAGTCCCTTTGGTTTCGCAAGTAGTACCCACAAATTGATGATTTTCAGTCGGCGGTGGCAGTTGATTGCTGAGTTGTGCGAGTGCGCTCGCGAATGCTCACCAGAGATTGTCTGATTCAGCAATTGAGAGTCCAGTCTGACACGTATTGGACTGCCGCACTTTTCGACCTTTCACTTACCTCCCCCAAGGAGTATTTCGTTATGCGTTTCAAGGAATATCTGACGTCCTCAGTGTCTGCCGCTATTTTTGGGATTCTGGCCATGGGCCTGCCTCACGCAGCTGCGGCTGCTACCGCAACAGCGCCAATCGCAGTGAGCGCGACGGTGCAGGCAACCTGCATCGTCTCCACAACCGCAATGTCGTTCGGCACCTACACCGGCACGGTATTGCCCTCTACGTCTACCGTTACTGTTCAATGCACCAACACCACTCCGTACACTCTCGGCTTGAATGCCGGGGCTGCGAGTGGCGCGACGGTGACGAACCGCAGCATGACCGGTCCCGGCTCAGCGCTGCTGAACTATGGTCTGTACACCGACTCTGGCCACTCAACAAACTTTGGAACTTTGGCCAACACCAACGGCACTGGTTCCCCGATCGTAACGACAATTTACGGTCAGGTTGCCGCAGGGCAATATGTCGCGCCCGGTTCGTATACAGATACAATTACAGCAACAGTTACTTATTAACCTATAACCGCAACAAGAAGCCGGTGCTCCTATGCAATTACGCCTGCGCATAGCAGCGACCTGTGTGCTTGCCGCCATACCTGTTTTGTTTTTGACAGGTGTGGCGGCGAGAGCACAGTCGCTGTCGGTTATGCCTGTGAACATCCATCTGGCACCTGGTCAGAGTGCCACGACGCTTACGGTGACCAACCAGGGAACGACGAAGACCGCGGTTCAGATTCGCGCGTTCGGGTGGAATCAGCAAGGGGATGGGGACCAGCTCGTGGCCTCAGACGCAGTGGTGGTGAGTCCTCCAATTGCGTCGATTGATCCGGGAGCGAGCCAGGTGGTGCGGCTGATACTTCGCCAGGCGCCACAGGGGCGTGAAGCCACCTACCGCATCCTTGTGGATCAGATTCCGCCACCGGCAGAGCCGGGGATTGTGCACCTTGTTCTGCGCCTGTCTATTCCGATATTTGCGGAACCGGCAACGCGCGCGTTTCCGCAGCTGCAATTTCACGTTGAAGTTGACGGCGGCCAGATGGTGCTGGTGGGCAGCAACGACGGCCTTCGCCATGAGGCCATAAGAGACATTGAAGTATTGACGAGTGACGGTCGCAGGCTGAAGGCAGCGCCGGGCTCATCTCCCTATATTCTCGCCGGATCCACGCGGCGCTGGAACATTTCCGTCGAGGGTCCCCTGCCGGCACCGGGCGATTCGATGCAGATGACTGGGCATTCGGATGCCGGGGCCATTAAAGAGCAGATCCATGTTCTTGCGACGCACTAATCGAAGTGGCCGCGCAGCCAGATGGCTGCGACTCGGGGAGATCTTTTTTCTGATGGCGACCATTGCGCCGCGGATTTTGATGGCCAGAGAGGCCGGCGATGCCGTCGCTGCCGAATCAGTACCAAGCGCCGATGTGGACCAGATTCTGCTGCTGGATGTTCAGGTGAACGGACACTCGATTGGCAAGATTGGCGAGTTCACGATGCACAACGGACGATTGATGGCGCGCCCGAGTGAATTGCGCGATCTCGGCTTCAAGGTTCCAGCGTCTCTTGCTCCGGATGCCAATGGCATGATCGGCCTTGCCGCTTTGACTGATTTGACCTGGCGTCTTGACCAGCCGAACCTCGTGTTGCATATCACAGTGAGCGACAGCGGGCTAATGCCAACGATGCTGCGCCCGACGGGTATGAGTGAAGCCGGGGGACGGCGCGTGATTGAAAGCGGGACGGGCCTGACGCTGAACTACGATACCGTAGGCACATTCGCCAATGGGCAAAACGGCGGGGCCGCAGCCGTCGGCGGTACAGGATCAATGGACCTGCGGGCATTTTCGCCGTGGGGCATTGTGAGCTCGGGCTGGCTGGCTCATGCCGGCTCATCGTCTACGTCCAGGGGACTTGGCAACGCGATTCGACTTGATTCGGCTTACACATTTGCGGACGTCAACTCGCTGCGCCGCTACAGCCTGGGAGACTTCATCACCGGTGGACTTGCATGGACGCGTCCGGTTCATCTGGAGGGCGCGCAGATTCGCTCGGACTTCAGCATGCGGCCTGACCTGATCACGTTTCCGTTGCCAACGATCTCCGGGACGGCGGCAGTACCGTCAACGGTAGACGTGCTTGCGGATGGCAATCTGACGGTTTCAGGGCAGGTGAACGCGGGTCCATTCGAAGTGCCGCAACTGCCGGTAGTTTCCGGAGCGGGCACGATCTCAATGACAATGACGAATGCGCTCGGACAACAGGTGACACTGACGCAGCCTTTTTACGCGAGCTCTTCCCTTCTGGCGCCTGGCCTGCAAACATTTGCCGTGCAAGCCGGACTGGTTCGGCGCAACTGGGGCGCGGCGAGCAACGAATACGGGAAGATGGCGGGGACGGCGATCTTCAGGCGCGGGCTCAGCCGGAAGTTTACGATCGAGGCCGGCGGCGAAGGCACCCCGGGCGCGGTGATGGCGGGAGCGGGCTGCGACGCTCAGATTGGCAACCTGGGAGAGATCAACTTCTCCGCTGCGATGAGTTCGGGAACCGCGAGGACCGGGGCCCAATTCTTATTGGGCGCGCAACACATCGGTCGGATCTTCAGCGTGGGCGGGTCGGCTACGATTGCGAACCACAACTATCGGGATGTGGCGGCAATGAACGGGGATGGAATTATTCGCAAGGAACTGAGTGGCTTTGCGAGCCTCTATCAGAGGCGGATAGGATCGTTTGGCGTGGCGTATGCGGGGCTGAATGAGGATGCGCCTACCGTGGTGGTACAGAAGGGATTTGCGGCGGCTCAACACTCGCAGGTACTCTCAGCCAACTATGCTCGGCAGATCAAGCGCGTGTGGCTCAATGCTTCGGGGTTTAAGAATTTTGCAGGAACGAGCGGCAGCAGCGAGTTTCAGATTGGGGTGACGATACCGTTTGGAAGACGAAGCTCAGTGAGCGCCAGTGTGACATCCCAGGGAAGCGTGCAGGCGCAGGTGCAGAAGTCGGCGGCGCTGGTGGGCGACTGGGGCTATGACGCATATGTGTCCGCAGGAGACTCGAACCGTGCGTTCGGGCAGGTCCAATACAAATCGCCGGTGGGACTGTTCACGGCTGGGTTAGATCAAAGCGGAGGAACCACGACTGTGCGCACGGAAACGCAGGGGGCATTCTCGTGGGTTGACGGAGGCCTGTTCCCTTCAAACACGATCTACGACAGCTTTGCGGTAGTGGACACGAATCCGGTCAAGCATGTTCACGTTCTCGAGGAAAACCGAAACATAGGCAACACAGGTAGGTCGGGGCGATTGCTGGTGCCGGATATGCGCTCGTTCGATCTGAATCACATCGGGGTTGTGCCGACCGACGTTCCGCCGGATGTGACGTTGGACGATGCGACGAAGGAGATGCGGCCGCAGGACCGGTCGGGCGTGGTGGTGAAGTTTGCGGTGAAAATCAGCCATGCCGCCCTATTGAAGCTGGTGGATGAAGCGGGCGTTGCAATGCCGCTGGGCAGCACGGCAACCCTGAAAAGCACGGGCGTGACTGTGCCGGTTGGTTACGACGGTGACGCCTACGTTGAAGATCTGAAGGCCCACAACGAACTGACGCTGGAGCGTCCGGATGGGCGACACTGCACGGTCGGGTTCGACTACCAAGCAATTCCAGGCGACGTGCCGACGATTGGTCCGCTTCGCTGCAAGGAGCAAAGGCCATGATGCGAAGACTGGTAACGGCGGCATTGATGACACTGGCTTGCATGGCCCAACATGCGGCCGGGCAAGGGTGTGCTCTGACGTTCACAACACTGAACTTTGGAACTTACGCCGGAACGCAGTTGAATGGGACCGCAACCGGGACGGTTACCTGCAGCGGCGCATGGGACATTCCGCTGAATGCCGGGACGGGGGCGGGGGCTACGGAGACGGTTCGAAAGTTGACAGGCCCTGGTGGCGCGTTATTGAACTACAGCCTGTACACGGACGCCGCACGGACAATTAACTGGGGCAACACGACCGGCAACGAACTGACTGGAACCGGCAACGCGAGTATCAATGTCTATGGCCAAATTGCCGCGGGTCAGTCGGTCGCGCCGGGGACTTACACAGACACAGTTTCGTCGGCAACTACGTCGTTCACTTTGACTGTCGTAATACAGGCGACGTGCACGATTGCGGCGAATCCTCTGAACTTTGGCAATTACGCGGGCGCGCTGATCAGCTCTTCAACGACGATTTCCGTGACGTGCACAAAATCGGCTAACTACAACCTCGGGCTGAGCGCTGGATTGTCAACCGGCGCGACTGTGACGACCCGCAAAATGACCGGGCCCTCCTCGAGTCTGCTGAACTACAAGCTCTTCAGCAACTCTGGATACACGACGAATTGGGGCAACACGGTGGGCACGGACACAGTGGCAGGTACGGGCAGCGGGGTTGCGCAGACCCTGACGGTTTATGGCCAGATTCCCGCGCAGCAATTTGTACGGCCCGGGAGTTACACAGACACGGTGGTGGCTACTCTGACGTATTGAGGGAAACGCCGCACGTTCGTCTGAGGTGTCTACTGGATGCCCTCCCCGACCTCTGCCACCAGAGTTCGCCAGTTCTGAGAGTCTCGCTGTGTCCGTTTCGCGAATTGAGTGGCTTACTTCATGCCTTGATTTGTCTAGAACTTTAGCACCGGTCGTCTGTGTCCTTAGCAAGTGGAAATGTCCTATTTTCTAAGCAAGTGAAATGTCCGCATAGCAGGCGGCGAGGATGGATCCATGCGATTGCGCATGGAGAACTATCCGGCGTCCGCCGTGGAGCGGGCGATGAAGGTAGAAGAAGTGTTGCTGCGAGCGACGGCAGGGAAGATTATGTGGTGGCAGGCAGCAGAGATGATCGGCATCAGCGACCGTCATCTGCGTCGCTGGCGAAAATGCTACGAAGGTGGTGGCTACGATGGATTGCTGGACCGGCGGCGGGGTGTGCCCAGCCATAAGCGGGTGCCGAAGGCTCAGGCCGAACAGGTTCTGGAACTGTATCGAGAGCAGTATTTCGATCTGAACGTGCGTCATTTCCACGAGAAGCTCAGAGAGGAGCACCAGATCGGACTGAGCTACACCTGGGTGAAGCAGGCGCTCCAAGGGACCGGCCTGGTGAAGCGGAAGTCGAAGCGTGGCGTGCATCGCTAGCGCCGGGAACGGCGCCCACTGCCGGGCATGATGCTGCATATCGACGGCAGCCATCACGAGTGGTTTCAGGATGAGCGCTGGCATGACCTGATTGTGATTCTGGACGACGCCACCAGCGAGATCTACTACGCGCAGCTGGTCGAAGAGGAAACCACCGCTATGGTGATGGTGGCGCTGCGTGAAGTGATGGAGCGCAGGGGGCTCTTCTGCGCGTTGTATTCAGACCGGGGAGCGCATTTCTGGCACACGGTTTTGCCAGTTTGCGTTGTGTAAGTTATTTAGTATAAAACATATGGCGGAGAGACTAGGAATCAAGTCCAAACATCAGAAAAGCCAATAAATAATGGGTGTTTAGGCGTCACTGAGTCCCGTGCTATAGTTTTGCTATAGTTTTTGGCAGTGAGGACCCCTTGGCGAACACTAAAGTGACGCTGATGATGCGTGTGAAGACCGATGCGGGCTGGAGGTACTATCCAGCTGCCTATGCGCAAAACAATCGCGTGAAGCCTGGAGTTGCGGTCGTCGGTGGCCAGGAAGTGAAGCACCTCACAGGCTACTACGCTCTACGCTTCTGCAAGGGCCCCAAGCCAGTATTTGAGGCGCTGAAGAATGTCAGTCCTGCCGAAGCCGAGGCGAAGCGCAGGAAGAAGGAGGCGCAGCTGTCGGTGGTGGTTGCGGCCGAGAAGGCCGACCTCAAGATAGAGCCCGCCGACCCTCAGCGCAAACTCCTGACTGCCCAACTGAAGCAGTTCCTCGCCGATACCGTTGATCGAGGATCTTTTGAAGCCGCAGACGTGTACGAGCTGGCATGCGACGAGTTTCTGGAAGTCATCGGGCGGCAATACGTGGACGAGATTGTGGCAGATGACATTATCAGATTTCAGAAGGCGCTGGCCGGACGCGGCATGAGCCCGAGGACGGTTAGCAACCGGCACTCCAGCGTCAAAGCGTCCGTACGGTATTGTGGCTGCGACACAAAGGTACTTCCTAAGCCGCCGAAGTACGACAAGACAATGCCCGAGATCTATACCGACAGGGAACTGAACGCACTATTCGATGCCGTGACCTCAGCGAGAGAATGCCTGCTTTATCGGCTCCTACTACAAACCGGAGTACGAGAACAGGAAGCAATGTACCTCGAGTGGGACGACATTCTCACTGAAACGAAGGTTCTGAAGCTGCAATCGAAGGTGAAGAGATGGGGATTCAGGCTCAAAGACTTTGAAGAGCGAGAGCTGCCTTTGTCTGACGAATTGTTGGAAAGGCTGATGGCTTACAAACGGGAGCATGCCGGATCCTCTACCTTGATCTTCCCCAAAGATAAGAAACCGGATGGCCATTTTCTTCGCACCCTTAAGCGGCAGGCCCGAGCTGCCGGCTTGAACTGTGGCAACTGCGATGGATGCTTGGGAAAATCGAGGGAGTGCGAACGTTGGTTTCTGCACAAGTTCAGGGCGACTTTCTGCACAAAAATGCATCGCAATCCAGATATTGACCTAAGAACTCTTCAAGCCATGATGGGGCATTCTGATTTAGCGAGCACGCTTCGGTATTTGCGTCCTGCAGAGAATGTGCAGACTCAGGCCCTGATCAATAGAATGAAATGGACATAAACGAAAAAGGCCCGGCGCTGCAGCACCGGGTCAGGTTAGGCCGCTATCTCGAATGACTCAATCCAGATTGCGATCTCGCGTGGATCGAATCGGATTGAACCTTCAAGGCAGTAGTGTGGAATCCGGCCCTGTTGGGCCAGACGGTATACATGCTTTACAGACCAACCAGTCGACTCCGCGAAGATCCGGGCGTTGACAAGTTTGGGTAAGCATGTCGGCATCTCAATTACGTTATGAATTTGTTCTTTACATTTAGTGATGCAATCCCTTTCAACAGAATTGCCGATTGGCCGCGCGCGTACGGACGCACTCATTTGGGCTGGCCGGCCCTCCTGAGCGTGCTCCATCACGTTGGCCGCGGGCAGTGTAAACCGTCCGTAAGCGTCTGACCAACGCACCTGTAAACAGCGTGCGATATGTGATGGACTCTTCTTATGGCAGAAGAGTCTGGAGTGGGAGTTCGTCGACGTGGCCGCGAAGAGATAGCGCGTCTGGCT
>Ga0181535_10000376_pt1 | contig 68350 bp, 58 predicted proteins | sample PEATcosm2014_Bin_44_FD_119774 | JGI IMG/M metagenome (GOLD analysis project Ga0181535, IMG submission 119774) | Peatland microbial communities from MTU Mesocosm Facility, Houghton, MI, USA - PEATcosm2014_Bin17_30_metaG | ecosystem: Environmental > Terrestrial > Soil > Wetlands > Peat | place... | reverse complement strand
GGCATGGTCTTGCGCTCGCTGGCGGGTTTGGCTTCTTCGCTGGGCGGGGCGGCGTTGCCGTGGCGCTGGACCAGCCAAAGATGGAAGCCGAGCAGGGGAAGAAAGATTGCAGGGAGCACCACAACATGGAGCGCAAAGAAGCGCTGGACGGTGAACTCGCTTACATCCGGTCCGCCGCGCAGCATATTGGCGACCGCCGAGCCCACCCAGGGAATCGCCGCCGGAATCTGCAATCCGACCTTGGTGGCGAAGTAACTCAACTCATCCATCGGCAGCAGGTAGCCGGAGAAGCCGAAGACCGAGGCGATGCCCAGCAGGGCCATGCCGCTGAGCCAGCCGAACTCGCGCGGCTTGCGGTAAGCCTTCATGAAGAAGACTGAGAACATGTGCACCAGGATGGAGAAGATCATCAGGCTGGCGCTCCAGGCGTGCGCCGAGCGGATGAGCCAACCGAAGTGCATCACAAAGGTGATCTGGCGGACCGACTCGTAGGCATCGGCGCCGGGCCGGTAGTAGACCAGCAGCAAGACGCCGGTGAAGCACTGGACCATGAAAAGGAAGAGCGAGATGCCACCCCAGTAGTACCAGAAGGATTGGGAGTGGACGGGGACGGTCTTGTGGCGCGCAAAGGCGGCCAACTCGCTAAGGCCCAGGCGCTCATCAACCCAATCGTAAATTGCCTTTGAAGTCATGCCTTTTTGTCCTCTTACGTCTGGCGTGCGCGTTGCGCTACGCACGGGAGACTTCCACGCCGGTGTCGTTGACGGCCACCTTGAAGAGCTTGAGCGGCTTGGGCGGCGGGCCGCTGACGTTGGCGCCGGTATACGGGTTATAGACGCCGCCGTGGCAGGCGCAATGAATACGGTCGGCCTGCGGCTCATACTGCACCGTGCAGCCGAGGTGCGTGCAGACCGCGGTCATTGAGATCCAGCGGCCGTCCTGGTGGTGGATGAGCATGGCTGGAGCGGAGCCGAACTTGAACATCAGCACTGAGCCAGCGGGGAGTTTTTGCGCATCCTTCAGCGTGACCTCAGTGACGGCGGCGGCGTTCAGCGCCATCTCCTCGGGCGAGGCCAGGTAGCGGTAGATGGGATAAGCCAGGGCCGCGGTATACGCCAGCCCCGCGATGCCGGCTGCGGCCAGAAAGGCGCGGCGGGTACTTTTTTCGCCCGGTTCCTCGATGACAGGTTCGAGATGAGTTTGTTCGGTCATGGCAATCTCTTCGCGGGAGGTTAGGCCGCGCCCTCCATCACTTTTTTGCCGCGCGCCACCACGGAGACGAGCCAGCCGATGACGCCCAATCCGGCGACAAAGAGGACCAGAAAGAGGCCCACGACCCACCAGTTGGTCTCAACGGCGCGATCCCAGACGTTGTAGCCCTTGCTGAGCAGCGTGAGGTCACGAACGCCGTCGCGATAGACGGTGAACAGGATCTCAATCAGAAGGGCAAGGTGAACGACGGCCATGCTCACCCAGCGCGAGGAGAGCTTGCCGAATCCGGCGACGGCGGCCACCAGAATGGCAACCACAACCAGGGCGATCCAGCCGTAACCGGCAAAGCCTGAGAATTTGTAAAGCGGATGAGTTGCGAGGCCAGCCTTGACGATTTCAGGCTGAACGCTGGCGGCCCACAGCCCGGCCGCCAGATAGACAATGCCGAAAGTCGCAGCCACCTTGCCGCCGAGACCGGCGACAAAGCGCTTCTCCTCCGCCGTGAAGGTCGAGCGGCCCGCCAGATACAGCAGCCACAGCCCGCCGATGAACAGGCCGCCAGTCATCATCAGCAGCCAGCGTGGCGTGAGTGTGGGGTCGCCGGTGGGCAGATAAGCACCCATAGCCGAGGCGGAGTACATCTGGCGCCAGACCTCGGGGCGGAGCATGAGCGTCATATTGGTGGAGAGCAGCCGGGCGACGCCGCCAGCCAGCAGCCACGCGGAGAGACCAACCCACCAGGCCGATTTGCCAGCCTCAAGGCGCGCGGTAAAGCGATAAAGCAGCCAGTAAGCGAGTATGAGGAGGCCAATAACCGCGATCCAGTAGAGGCCGATCAACACGCTGCTGGTGTAGAGCGCGCGGCCATAGAGCACTTGGGCGAACAGGAGCGGCGGCACAGCTAGGTTGATGACGAAGGTCATGACCACCGTGAGCCGCCGCGCAATCGCCCGCGCGGTGACCCTGGAGGCCGGCGAGCCGCGGTAGAGACTGAGCAGAATCGCCAGCAGCAGTCCGCCCAGCAGCATCTCCACGGCAACAAAGTGCAGAGCCAGCGTGACGATATGCAGCAGTTTCAGCAGCCATATCGGCGCCGGCAAGGGAATCGGATCGACAGCGGGAAAGGATTGCATCATGCCCCTTGAACCCCTCAAGACGTTTTTAGACTAACATTGTCCAAAATGTCGTATGTGATGGCAATCACAGTACCTAAACGGCATACAAATTACATGCCGTCACACGTTACGCAATGATCGTAAACCTGCGTTTCGGCAGATCGGAAGCGGGGGCGAAAAAATATCTAGCCTCCGCGGCTTGATGGCCTCGGCGGTTCAGCTCCGGCCGGTGGATTCGATCCAATGCTTCTCCGACCGATCTCCGGGCCTGAGAGTCGAACGCGAGAAGGTTTGCAAAGCAGGTCTCGGAGTGTTTAAATCAAACTATTGAAACAGGGGTGCTCCACGAAGTGGGGCTGAGAAATACCCTAGAACCCGATCCGGATAATACCGGCGTGGGAAGCTTTCGTAGCCGAACGGCCCCCTTCCTCGAATTTCAGTGTGAGCTCTCCTGTTTCAGTGATTTGGAAACAAGAGGAGTCTATGTCCAGTTTTGCTGTCGGCGGCCCGGACCGCATCGCATCTCAATCGTTCACGCTTAAGTTTTCAGGCCTGTATTGTGGCCACGCGGCTGCTTGCCGTCGAGCCTGCTTGTATTGGACGGCAGGATTGCTGCTTTTCTGTGTTGTGACGGTTCTGGGAGCAGTAGCACAAAGCCCCGCGTCCACCACGGCCAGCGCTCCAGCACAGCCTGCCGCGCAGAAGCCCGCCGCGGCCGCGCAAAAGATTCCGCGCGTGACCACCACGGTAGTGGTGCATGGCCAGACGCCCGACGAGTATCTTCCCGAGGCTGTAACCGTGGGCAATCTGGACGGCGTACCGCTGGAGCAGACGCCGCTTTCGGCCACGGTGGTGACCCGCGAGCTGCTCAGCGACCAAGGCGCGCGCGTGCTCTCTGACGTGGTGAAGAACGACGCTTCCATCGGCGAGGATTACGCGCCGGTAGGCTACTACGGCGACTTCGAGATTCGCGGCTTTCCGATCGATTTGGCCACCGGACTTGAGATCAATGGCATGGCCATCGCCGGTGAACAGGATGTGCCTCTGGAAAACAAGCAGAGTGTCGAATTCCTCAAAGGCATTGCCGGAGTGGAAAGCGGCGTGGCCTCGGCTGGCGGACTTATCGACTACGTGACCAAGCGACCGGCGACCATCGAGGCTGTCGATCTGGCTACCGACCACCGCGGAAGCACTTATGGTGCGGTCGATCTGGGGACTCTTTTCGGCAGGCAAAAGAAGGTGGGCGCGCGCGTGAATCTGGCTGGCGAAAACATTCAGAGTTATGTGAATGATGCCAATGGCTGGCGCGCAATGGGCGCGGCTTCGGCTGACTGGAAGATCAGTCCGAAGGCAATTGTGAAGGGCGACTTCGAGTATCAGCACAAGGTTGAGCGCTCGGTCTGCGGCTATCAGTTGCTGGGCGGAACGACCGTGCCCGATCTCGACAAAGTGTATCCATCGACGATGCTGGGTGAGCAGTCCTGGGCCAAACCGAATACCTTCGACACCTTCAACGCCGGCTCGCGGCTGGACTACGAGTTGCCGCACGAATGGAAGGCTTTTGCCGCAGTGAGTTACAGCCATTCCTTGATCGACGACAATGTGATCTATGCGTATGGAACGCCATTTGATGCAAATGGCAATGTAGCTTGCCCAGGTGCGCCAGATGCGCCTGCCTATTTCTTCTGTCCCGCAGTCCCCGGCATTACGGCGGGCGGCGACTATGGCATCTACGATTATCGCGACCCGGGCGAACTGCGCATCGATGCGCAGGCTGAAGCGTTGGTGACCGGCCACGTGAAAACCGGAGCGATCACGCACGACCTGGCCGCTGGAGGCGAGCTGTTTTTGCGCAGTGTGCAGCAGCCCGGCGCGCCCCCGTCCAATGCTCCCGACTGGGTGGCGGACGGCGCGGTGTACGGCTACATCGGCTCTGAGAATATCTATCAGCCGAACGCGCCATTTACGGGCGCAACGGATGCCAATGGCGTGCGATTGCAAGCTGGCCCGCGCACTCTTTGGGAAGACGATCACCAGTCGGCCGCCGTGGTGCAAGACCGGATTCATCTGCCCGGCCACATCCAATTACTAGCCGGTGGCCGTGAAGACTCCGTGCGCGACAACAACTACTCCGTCAGCGCCACCAGCCCCGGGACCGCGCCTACTATCACCAACAAGCTTGTCTGGCTGCCGCAATACGCTGTCACGTACAATCCGGTGGACAGTCTTACTCTCTACGGCAATTACGGAGTCCTTCTGTCGCTGGGACCGCAAGGGCCGTGGTGGGTGGACAATGCGAACCAGTTTCTCGATCCGTTCATGACCCGGCAGGCCGAGATTGGCGCGAAGTATGAGCCGGACCAGCGCATCCTGCTGACGACCGCGCTCTTTCACATGCGCGCGCCTTTCTTTTATCCCAAAGTGATCCAGGCGCCTGACAGTTTTTGCACCAGCGATGAGTTTTATGCGCCCGGCGATCTGTGCTTTGAATCCGAGGGCCGCGAGACCCACGACGGCATCGAGTTGAACGCGGAAGGCAAGGCCACAAACTGGCTTCGGCTGACGGCATCGGCGGCGGCCATTCGGGCGATTTCCAGCGAGACCGGCACGCCAGCCTTTGATAACAAGCAGGTGCTCAACGTACCCCATCTGCGCACGGCGTTGTTTGCCGATCTCACTGTGCCTCATGCGCGCGGACTGCACTTGCTGCCTGGTTGGAGTTACACGGGCCGCAAGGAGGCCACGCGCGACGATCTGGTGAGCGTCTCCGGCTACAACCTCTTCAATCTAGGGGCGCGCTACACGCCGGGAGGCGAACAGGGCCGGGTAACTCTGCGCATTTACGCGGATAACATCACGGATAAGCGCTACTGGAAGGACACCGGCGCGAGCTTGGGCGATACGTTCATCCATTTGGGTGCGCCAACGACCGTGCGGCTCTCAGCGCACTACACATTTTAGGCTTGCGGATGAAAGCAGAGGATGCACGAGCGATGAACACAACGGCAATGGCGCATGGATTGGACGGCACGCTGGTGGAAGCTGACTGGCCGCCGCTCACGCTGGCCGAAGTGCGTGCCCTGTTGGCTGAATTCCCCGGCTGCGGGGAGCCGATCCGGATTCTCTCTATCAGTCCGCGGCCGTTTTCGGCGGCGAGCGTGGTGGCGATTCGACGCGGGCGGGTGTTCATCAAGCGCCATCACAAAACGGTGCGCAACCGGGAGGGATTGCTCGAAGAGCATCGCTTCATGAATTATCTGCGGGAGCACGGCGCGCCAGTGCCGCATGTCTTTGCGGACTTTTCAGGCGAGACGGCAATCGAAAGCGGCGAATGGACCTTCGAAGTGCACGAAGCGCCCGCGGGCGTGGATCTTTACGAGGACGTGCTCTCGTGGACGCCGTTTCGCTCGACAGGACACGCGCGCTCTGCGGGAGAGGCGCTGGCGCGGCTGCATCAGGCTGCACAGGGCTTCGACGCGCCGCGGCGCAAGGCACAACCACTAGTGGCCGGCTTTACGATCTTTGCCGCGGATGACGCGGAGGAGGCGATGAAACGCTATCTGGCGGCGCGTCCTGCGCTGGCCGAAGATGCGGTTACGCGCAATGGCTGCGGCGAGGCACTCGAATTGCTGGCGCCGTTTCATGCGGAGCTGAGGCCACTTCTGCCGGCGCTCGCGCCGTTGTGGACGCATAACGATCTGCACGCTTCAAACCTGCTGTGGAGCGATGCAAGCGACGATGCGCGGGCCGTTGCGGTGATCGACTTCGGGCTTGCCGACCGCACCAACACTGTGCATGACTTGGCGCAGGCCATTGAGCGCAGCATTGTGGAGTGGCTTGAATTGCATGAAGGACAGGAAGACAGGGACGACGCGCCTGTGCACCTGGATCATTTGGAGGCGATGCTGGATGGCTACGAATCGGTGCGCCCGCTGACGGGGGAAGAGGCTGCGGCGCTGGCGCCGATGGCGGCGCTTTGCCACGCGGAGTTTGCGCTGACGGAGGCGGATTATTTTATGAGCGTGCTGCATTCGGAGAAGAACGCGCGCGTTTGCTCGGAGGGCTACCTGGTAGGTCATGCGCGCTGGTACCGCGGCGCGGGCGGCAAGAAGCTATTGGATGCGCTGCGCAGGTGGTCCGGGAAGCGCGAACGCCAACCGCAGGGAGTTACACAATAATGAATTGGGCAACGATAGCAAGTTACCTGGCCGCGAACTGGATGGAGGATGCGGGCGTCGTTACCACCGTGGTGGGCATCTGGCTCACAACGCGCCGCAACCTCATCTGCTGGCCGGTCGTGTTAGTCTCCGACGTGCTTTACCTGATTGTTTTTTACCGCGTCCGGTTGTATTCCGATTCGCTGTTACAGCTTTTCTTTCTTGCTTTCACACTTTATGGCTGGTGGTATTGGTGGCGCGGTGTGCGCCAAGAGGGCGAGGTGCGGGTGGTTCGGCTCAGTGTGCGAGGCTGGATCGCGGGCCTCGCCGCAGGTGCAGTGGGCGCCGTGCTGCTGGGGTTGCTGATGGAGCGGATCGGCGCGGCGCTGCCTCGGCTGGATGCGACGCTGATGAGTTATAGCCTGGTGGCCAGTTGGTGGCAGACGCGTAAGCATACGGCTAATTGGTGGTTGTGGATTGCGGTGGATCTGGTGTACATCGGGGAATACATCTACAAGGGCCTTCGACCGACCGCGGCGCTCTATGTGTTGCTGGTAGCTTTGGCCGTGCTGGGACTGAGGGATTGGCGACGCGCTCCTCAAGTCTCAGAAGCGAAACCCGTGGCACCCAGCGTAGTGGGCTAAACGGCGGCCTGAACCACGTTATGCAGCGGCTCGCCGTCGATGTAGCGGCGCAGTTCGTCCGCGCGCGGCGTTGACCAGCAGCGCGCCTTGCCGCATCAGAGAGAGTTGGCGGCGGTCGATCAGATGGTGCGATTCTGCGGTGGAAGGCAGGATCAGAACCACGATTTCAGCTTGGGGCAAGAGGCTTTCGAGTTCGCTGACGGCATGAATCGGCGGCCGGAATAGACGAACCGGTCCATAATAAGTGGGACTGGTCATCGCCGGAACCCGCCGGGATGGGGCATCCTGTAAGTACGAGGCTTTTGCGTCGCGGATTGCACTTATGCGCCTGAAGGCAAACAAGACGTGGTCTCAGCGGCAGCTTGCCATCAAGTTACGCGTGGAACCGGAGAAGAATCCAGGGTTCTTTACCTGGGAACGCCGGCGGCTGTTGATTCACGCCGCAAAGACGGCGCTGGCCGCCGCGCTCTGCTGGTGGCTGGCGCGGCACTTTGGGCTGGCGGACGGCTATTGGGGCGCAATCAGCGCCATCATCGTATTGCAGTCGAACTTCGGTTCCACGATTTCGGCCTCGCGTGATCGCCTCTTCGGGACGCTGATCGGGGCGTTTTTTGGCTTCTCGTTCACTGAGTTCGGCGTGCTGCCGTGGAACTATATGCTGGCCGTGTTGGCGGCGGTGATCGTATGCGGGTTGCTGGGCCTGCGCAGCAGTTCGCGGCTGGCCGGGGTGACCATCACCATTGTGATGCTGGTGCAGAACGGCGGATCGCATTGGACCATCGCGCTGGACCGCGTGATGGAGGTTTTCCTGGGCATCCTGGTGGCGCTGGCCATCTCCACACTGGTCTTCCCCGATCGCGCGCGGCTGCGGCTGCGCGAAGGGCTGGCGCAGGAGTTTCTGGTGCTGGGCGGATTCTTCGAAAGGATTCTCGAGGGCTTTCGCGGGGCGCCTGCGGAAAATCTACCTGCGCTGCGCGAGGAAGTGCTGGCCCTGCTGCGCAAGAATAACCAACTGCTGGAAGCCGCGCGCAACGAGCCCTCCGGAGGCCCCGGATGGCGCGAAGGCCTGGGAATGCTGGCGCAGTTTGGCCGCTCGCTCTTCGATGCCCTGGTGGCGCTGGAGTTCGCGGTGAAAGACAGCCACGAGGATGGGTACGCGCAGCAACTTGAGCCGGTTCTGGGACGGCTGGCTGTGGATATTCGCACGGGATTCCATCACGTGGCCGAATGCGTTCATGAATGGCGCTTTCACATTCCCCCGGCAGAAATGAGTCTGGAAGAGGACATCGCTCAACTGGAAGCGCGCATGGCCGAGGTGCGGCCGACGGGCTTCCAGTTTTCGCAGGCCGAGATTCTGCGCGCCTACGCCGTGCAGCTCCATCTGAAGCAGATTGCGCGGCTGCTGCGCGCCTCGCGCGTAGAGACCAGCCGCGCCCTCGGCGAGGCGCAGAAGTAAGGTAGCCTTCGCCAGCGCCGCTAAGATCAGACCGCGAGCAACTCGGTGTAGACAGCCATGCCGACCACTGCATCGGCGCCCAAGGCGTCCAGTGCATCCACCTCTTGTTGGCTGCGAATGCCGCCGGCCACGATGAGCTGGCGCTGGGTGAGCTTGCGCAGGCGCGCGGCTGTTTCGATGGGAAAGCCCTGCATCATTCCTTCGCCATCCACGTGTGTGTAAAGGAATGCGCCGACGTGGGGATCGAGTTGCGGAATCGCTTCGTCGGGAGTGAGCGCAACCTGCGCCTTCCAGCCTTTCACAGCGATGCGGCCGTTCTTGGTATCGATGCCGGCCACGATGTGATCCGCGCCAACGGCGGTGGCGAGCGCGGCAGCGAACTCAGTGTTGACTGTGCCCGCCGCGGATTCATCCTGGGCGAATAGCGCAGAGCCGATGATGACTCTCTTCGCGCCCGCTTCAAGCACTTGTTTTGCGCGGTCGATGGAGTGGATGCCGCCGCCGGCCTGGACAGGCAGCCGCTTGGCAATCTGCGCGACGAGTTTTGAATTATCGCCCTGACGCATTGCCGCATCGAGATCGATCAACTGCACGAGCGGGAAGCGCGCGAACTTTTCAATCCAGTATTCGAAGTCGTCAAAAGCCAGGCGCAGTTTCTGGCCTTGCACAAGCTGAACAATTTGACCGCCCAGCAAATCAATGGAAGGAATCAGCATGGAAGCCTCACGGAGACGCCTGCCTTTGCCAGCTCTTCTTTGAGCGAACGCGCGCTGGAAACGCCGAAGTGAAAGATGCTGGCCGCGAGCGCTGCATCAGCCCGTCCGCGCCCAAAGACATCGACAAAATGAGCGACAGTTCCGGCGCCGCCCGAAGCGATGACGGGAATCCCGACGGCCTCGCTGACCGCTGCAGTCAACTCGCAATCGAAGCCGGTGCGCATTCCATCGGAGTCCATTGAGGTGAGCAGAATTTCGCCGGCCCCGCGATCTTCGGCCTCGCGCGCCCACTCGACCACGCGGCGGCCGGTCAGCTTGCGTCCGCCCTGCACGAAGACCTGCGCGTCGCGCACCGGGTCTGCTGCATCCGGGTCGCGGCGCGCGTCAATAGCAACGACGACGGCCTGCGCGCCGAAGCTGCGGCCAATGGCGTCGATCAACCTTGGGTCGGCGAGCGCGGCGGAGTTCACACTGACCTTATCTGCGCCAGCATCAAATACCTGCGCGGCATCATCGGCGGAGCGAATGCCGCCGCCCACGCAAAAGGGAACAAATAACTCACGCGCGGTGCGGCGCACGGTGTCGAGCAGCGTCTGCCGGCCCTCGTGCGTTGCGGTAATGTCGAGCAGCACGATTTCGTCCGCGCCTTCGCGAGCGTGGCGCGCAGCCTGCACAGCCGGGTCGCCCGCGTCAATGATGTCGACAAACTGCACGCCCTTGACGACGCGCCCGTCCCGCACGTCGAGGCATGCGATGATGCGCTTGGTAATCATTCAGTTTTCTCTCCATGCGAGAAAATTGCCAAGAATCTTCAATCCGGTCGCGCCGGATTTCTCCGGATGAAACTGTACGCCCATTACGTTGCCGCGTTCCACCGCTGACGCGAAAGGTTCGATGTACCGCGTGATGGCCGCAGTATCGGCGGTGACGGGCGCTTTGTAGGAGTGCGTGAAGTAGACGTACTCGCCCGGCTCGACGCCGGCAAGCAAGCGCGAGTTGGGGCGAACTTCGAGCGAATTCCAGCCGACGTGCGGAACTTTTTCCGGGCCTTCCGGGAAGCGCGCACACTTTTCAGTAAAGTGCCCGAGCCCTCGTTGTTCAGGCGCTTCGCTCGATCCCGCAAAGAGCCACTGCATTCCGACGCAGATGCCGAGGAATGGAACGCCACGCGCAATCGCCGCTCGAATCGAAGGCGTGAGGCCGGTCGCGTCGAGTCGCTCGGTGGCGGCGAAGTGGCCCACGCCGGGCAGCACGATGCGCTCCGCCGCTTCGATGGACGCAAGGTCTCCGTCCGTGACTTCAGCTTCCGCGCTCAGGTGGCGCAACGCCTTGAGCACCGAAGTTAAATTGCCCGCCTTGTAATCGATCACCGTTACGCGCATTCGCTCTTCTCCATACTCGTGCGAATTATCAATCTCACATTCCCTCAGGGGCTAAAGCCCACGCTCTTTTTGGTCATCTGGCGGCACGACTAAAGTCGTGCCCTGACACAAAACCAGGTTATAAAACACGTCGCTAAAGCAAACCCTTCGTGGAAGGCAGCATTTCGCCCAGTTGCTTATCCTTCGAGCAGGCCACGCGCAACGCGCGAGCAAATGCCTTGAAGATGGCTTCGATCTTGTGGTGATTCGAGCGGCCGTACATGGTTTTCACATGGACGTTGGCGCGTGCGCCGCGCGCGAAGCCCTCAAAGAAATCCGTGACCAGTTCAGTTTGCAGATCGCCCACAAGCCGCGTGCGCACCTTGGTTTCAACGGCGAAGGCAGCGCGCCCGCTGAGGTCGATGGCGGCGATGGCAAGGGTCTCGTCCATGGGCATGAGGAAGTATCCGGCGCGCAAAATGCCGCGCTTGTCGCCGAGAGCGCGGTCGAAGACTTCGCCTAGCGCGATGCCCACATCTTCGACGGTGTGGTGCTGATCCACGTCGAGGTCGCCGTCGCAGTGGAGTTCGAGATCGAAGGCACCGTGGCGCGCGAACAACTCCAGCATGTGATCGAAGAAGCGAATGCCGGTGGAGATTTTGTATTGGCCGCTGCCTTCAATCGTCAACTTGATGGCAATGCGCGTCTCGGTGGTGTTACGTTCAAAGCTCGCGGTGCGTGGTGCTGTTATGGTTGGGTCGCCGGTCATTGAGCGCCTCCTTTTGTTTTCAGTGCGGCCAGAACTTTGTTGAGGGCCACGGCGGCCTGACGCATCTGTTCGCGCGTGCCGATGGTGATGCGCACGCGGCCCTCGCAGCCGGGGTCGCTGGAGCGGTCGCGAACGAGGACGCCAGCAGTGCCCATGAGGCGCGTAAACTCCTTGTGCTGCGGGCCGATTTCGATGAGGATGAAGTTGGCGCGGCTAGACCAGCGGCGAACGCCGGCAGCATCGAGTGCCGCCTCGAACTCCGCGCGCGCGGCCAACACTTCGGCGACGTACCAGTCGAGATAGGTTGTGTCTTCGAGCGCGGGCAACAGGCAAGCAAGCGCCAGCGAATTCACGCTGTAAGGCGAGAGCACGCGCTTGATCCAGCGCATCAGTTCCACGGGACCGGCAAGCAGTCCGAGGCGCAATCCGGCAAGACCATAAGCTTTGGAGAAAGTGCGCGCGACGATGAGATTGGGAACAACGCCGACCAGGTCGATGACTGTCTCGCCGTAAAAGTGGAAGTAGGCTTCATCAACCAACAGAACGGCATGAGGTGCGCGACGAGCTATTTCGAGGAGTTGCGCGCGCGTGGCCACAGAGCCGGAGGGGCTGTTGGGATTGGCGAGAGCGATGATCTTGGTATGCGGCGTGATGGCCGCAAGCAGTCGCTCAAAGGGGAATTGCAAGTCATCGGCAGCGAGCACGGGAACCACACGCGCGTCGGTGGCCGACGAGTAGACCTCGTACATAGTGTAGGTGGGCACGGGCAGCAAGAGTTCGTCGCCGCTTTCGAGGAAGGTCTCAAAGAGCACGTGAATGGCTTCGTCCACGCCATTGGTGAGCGCGACCTGCTCGGCGGCAAGGCCCAGATGAGCGGCGACGATGGCCTCCACGGGAGCGCGTTCAGGATAGCGCGTGAGGTCGCCGGCGGAGATGCGGCCCAACACTTCGCGCACCTTGGGCGAGCAAGCCAGCGTGTTCTCGTTGAAGTCCAGGCGCAGCGTGTCGCGGCAGCCGAGCGGAGGATGATACTCCTTCATGGCCTGGATGCGCGCGCGCGGCGCGGGGTAGAGTGTTGTTGCGGATTCAATCACGTGGTCTCCTCTTCTGTAATCGCGTGCGAATGGCTTCGGCGTGGCCGGTGAGTCCCTCAGCCTCGGCCAGCAGAGCGGCTTGCGGACCCAGCGCGCGCATGGCTTGCGCCGAATACTGTTGCACGGTGATGAGCTTGACGAAATCGTTGACGCTCAAGCCGCCACGCACCCGCGCCATGCCGCCAGTGGGCAGCGTGTGATTGGGCCCAGAGATGTAGTCGCCCATGGGCTGTGCGGACCAGCGGCCCACGAAGACCGAGCCCGCGTTTTGAACCCAATTGAGATCGCTTGCCGCATCCACGGTGAGGTGCTCGGGCGCGAGGCGATTGGTGATCGCACGTGCTTCGTCCACGCTGGAGGCGACGATGACCAAGCCGTTGCGATCAAGGGCCTGGCGCGCAACGGGATTGTTAGCGCTCCGCGCTTTTACTTTTTGGACGACCTCTTTGGCGAGATCGGCGCGCGTGGTGATGAAGATGGCCAGCGCTTCGGGATCGTGCTCGGCCTGGGCGACCAGGTCGGAGGCGATCTCGTTTGCATTTCCACGCTCGCTGGTGACGACAATCTCCGTTGGACCGGCGAGCATGTCGATGGCGCAGTCGAAAGCTACGAGGCGCTTGGCGGCGGTGACATAGAGATTGCCGGGGCCGACGATCTTGTCGACGCGCGGGAGAGTCGCGGTTCCGTAGGCCAACGCGGCCACAGCGTGCGCGCCGCCGAGGCGATAGAACTCTGTAATGCCGAGCAAATGCGCGGCGGCAAGAGTCTCCGGCGCGGGCTTGGGCGAGACTACCGCGATGCGCTTGACGCCCGCCACCTGCGCTGGAATCGCGGTCATGAGCAGCGTGGAGGGTAGCGGATGACGGCCGCTGGGAACATAGCAGCCCACCGAGCCGAGTGGACGAACAAGCTGGCCGGTGAGTAGGCCGGGGATGGGAGATTCGCTCCATGAGGCGGGCAATTGGGAAACCGCAAAGGCGCGAATCTGATCGGCCGCAGTCATGAGAGCCATGCGCAGCGCGGGATCGGCGGCCTCCCACGCAGCGGCCATTTCGTCGCGCGTGATGCGCAAGCTGGCTGCGTCTTTGAGCCCGTCGAACTGGGACGCATAGCGCAACAGTGCGCGATCACCTTGTTTGCGCACATCGGTCACGATGCGCCTGACGGCGGGCAGAACGGCATCGAGCGCCGCGCCGCCGCGAACTTCGAGCGCGGCAAGAAGTTCCACCGTTTGCTGTGCGCCGCGTCCTTTTGTTCGGATGATTTTCATTCATTGCCTCCGGCTTCGAGAGCCGCTGACCAAGTTATCTGAAAAATCCCCGGTGCAAATGGGAACATTCCCTCGGGGGCTATAGCTGCGCCCTTTCAAAACAATCTGATCTTGCGTTTGTGGTCTCCCACCCTTCGCAAAAAGCGCGAAGGATGGGGCCCCCACATTTCAGTAATCACCCACATTCCGGTAATGGTGAAAATTCTTTAGAGCACGACTTTGTTGAGCGGGTATTCGACGATACCGGTTGCCCTGGCTGCCTTGAGCCGGGGAATCACATCGCGAGCCACGCGCTCTTCGACAATGGTATTGACCGCAACCCAGTCGGAGTTGCTGAGCTGGGAGATGGTGGGCGAGTTGAGCGCGGGCAGCACGGCGAGAACGGCATCCAGGTCGCCGCGCTGAACGTTGAGCATGAGGCCGACCTGCGATTGCGCGTCGATGGCGCCGCGCAGCATGAGGGCGATCTGATCGATCTTCTCGCGCTTCCACGGATCGGCAAGAGCACTCTGGCCGGCGATCAGATGGGTCTCGCTCTCCATGATCGTGTCGATGATCTTGAGGTGGTTGGCCTTGAGCGAACTGCCCGTTTCTGTTACTTCCACAATGGCGTCGGCCAGCAAGGGCGGCTTGACTTCCGTCGCACCCCAACTGAACTCGACCTTAACGTTGACGCCTTTGGCGGCGAAGTAGCGCTTGCTGACTTCGACCAATTCGGTGGCGACGATCTTGCCTTCAAGGTCTTCGGCTTTTTCAAAACCGCTCTTCTCCGGGACGGCCAGCACCCAGCGGACCTTGCGGCGGCTCTGCTTGGCATAGGTAAGCGTGGTGATGCTGGTGACGTCGAGGCCGCTCTCGACGACCCAGTCGATGCCGGTAAGGCCGGCGTCGAGAACGCCGTGATCGACGTAGCGCGCCATCTCCTGCGCGCGGACCAGCGTGCACTCGATATCAGGGTCGTCGATCGATGGAAAGTAGGAGCGGCCGTCGGGGTAGATGCGCCAGCCGGCACGCTTGAAAAGCGCGATTGTAGCATCCTGCAAACTTCCCTTGGGAATGCCGAGCCTTAGTATGTTAGCCACGAGTTATCTCCTTCTTTGTATCGGATTGCTGGTTGGCGGCGGCCACGGGAAGGGGTTTGGTGAAGCAACTTACCGTGCCCTCATGGCATACAAGCCCATCGCCCTCGACCACGACGCGAAAGAGCAGCGTGTCGTTGTCGCAGTCAGTTGCGGCGGAGACGACGCGCAGGCGATTGCCGCTGGTTTCGCCCTTCATCCACAGCTTTTGGCGGGTGCGGCTCCAGAAGGTGACGAAGCCGGTTTCAAGGGTTTTTGCGTAGCTGATGGGATTGAGAAATCCCAGCATCAGCACCTCGCCGGTGCGCGCATCCTGCACGATGCCGGGCGCGAGGCCGTCCATCTTGTCGAAATCGATTGTGGGGCTCGTATTGCTCATTGTTTTTCCTTGGTTCCAGTTGCATTGTTTGTGGGAACGCGAAAAAGCCCGCTGGCTGAGTCGCCGGCGGGCTTGGGGATTCTTTCTTGTCTCTCTGGCCGTTTACATTAGGCCATAACAGTCCGCCGGCATGGATGTTCCATGATGATGGTGATGGCCGAGATGGCGGTGGCTCTGCATCTGATTCAAAGATAAAAGAAAATGCGGCGTGATGTCAATCGCAGCCTCCTTCGAAGCAGCAAACCATGACCGCTATATCTTCCCCACCTCGTGCGTTTTGACTGCAGGTGCTGGACGATTCTCCTTATACAACAAGTCGATCACGTGTTGATACAAGCGGTTGCGCACCGCGAACCGCTCGGATGCGCGAGTAACATAGCGCACCCGGAGGTCGATACCCGAGCTGGACGGACGCAGATTCACCACCGGAGCCGCGCTGAACCGGCTCAGGCCATCGCCGCGCGCACCGCGTTTCCACTCATGCTCCGCCACGCTGGCGCTCTTTTTCGTTTCTTCCTCCACCGCCTTATGAATGCGCTCGACCATCTCCTGCGTGCCATCGGATGCGGGGATGCTGACGGTAATCTCATCCCACATCCATTGCCCCCTGGTAGAGAAGTTAAAGTACTTTCCACGAATCGCAAAGCTATTGAGGAAGGTGATGCGGCGGCCGGTTGGATGTCCTCTTTCCGCCAGATCTCCTGTTTCAAGCAAGGTTGTTCTCATCAGGCCGATCTCGGTAACCTCGCCGCCCACGCCGTCGATTTCAACCCAATCGCCGATGCGAATGCCGTTCTTGCCCAGGAGGACGAACCAGCCGAAAAACGCGAAGATGAAATCCTGCATTGCGATCGTGAGTCCGGCGGTGACCAAGCCAAGAATTGTGGATATTTGCTGCGGCCAACCGAAGACGACGAGCAGAATAAGCAGGCCGCCCAGGGCCTGGATTCCCAACTGCAGGACAGAGCGCAGAGTTTGCGTCTGCCTTTGGTCGAGCGCTGGATTGGCCATCAGCCGCCGCACAAGGGCATCAGAGAGCACGATGCAGATGAGGATGAAGGCAATCAGCGCTAGAGATTGCGTAATCAGGTGCGAAAGGATGCGGTGTTGCAGAAGCACTTGGGCAGACCACTTGCCGTAAACGGCGGCAAGCTGCTGCTCGGTTTGAATGCGGTCGGTACAGATGGTGAGAAGCTGCCGTTCCTCGCTCCGCTCAATAATGCTGGCCAGTCTTGAAGCATGATTCGGCGTATTGGCGCCTGGTGCGGCCGCACTTGCATTGGCCTTGGCCTGAAGCGCGTTTTTTGCGGCAGTCAGACTGGCTATATCTGCTTGCGCCTGCTGCATAGCCTGCTGGATCAATGCATAGCGGTCGAGCTGGCTTTTCCATGATTTCAGCCGGCTTGCCAGCGTGCCGTGCCGTCTGGCGGAAAGGACCGCTACTTCTCCAGGGGCGTGCGCTTGGCTGTCGTACTTGCTCATCAATGCTTCATGCGCGGCAAGCTCGCTTTGGATCTGGGGGCGGTCATCTCCTGATGCGCGATCAAGCTCCTCCTGCGCATTGGCCAGTTGGCTGGTATCAAGCTCGAGCTGCGCTTTGGCAACTTCAAGATCGTCATCCGCCTCAGTTGGCTGCGCGGCATCTTTAGCTGGACCGGCCTGGGGCTCAGATGCTGGAGTCAGTTTCTTTACCAGCGCCTGGTCTTCCTTGATGAGTTGCTCAAACTGTTCGACCTTCTGCGAGAGCGCAAGCGCTTCGCCCGTGAGGTTGCGATGCTGCGCCTGCGCGGTGGCCTGGCGCAACGCCGCGGCAAAGGCCTGGTCCACTTCGTGATCGGCCAGACGTTCGGCTTCGTGCGCGTACTCAGTCTCCTCGGCGGTGACGGCCAGGGGCGCCAAAGCCTGGGCCGTTTGCCAAGGCCGCAGATCGACAAGGGTCTTGTGGCCGTCAGCAAGGCTGCGAATGTTACTCCGTCCCGAGAGGAAGGAAAGATGCGCCATGGAGTCGCGCGTGGTCCATGAAAAGATCAGGCACAGGGCCAGCAGAGCAACCATTGCGAAAAGAAAGATGAGACTGGTCCGGCCAAAGACGCGCTTGCGGACGCCGCCAGAAGTGGGAGCAACGGGGAGTATTGCCATAAATCAATTGTTGCAGGTTAATCAGGCCTTGGCGCTTCAATCGACGAAGACCGGGGTTCCTTCAGACGCACAGCCAGAGTTGCGGAGGCTGCGCACTTGGCGAACGAAATACGAAATCTTCTATTTGCTCCAAGCGGTCTTCACCCCAGTTCACATCGAGATCGAGGACGCCCTGTTCTCGTTGCCGGCTTGCGGTCGGGGCGCGGCAGAGCGGAGAATGGAGCCGTGCGAACAGGGGCGCGATTCACGGTGATAGCGATTGCGATGCTAGGCGTTTGCCTGGCCGGAACGGCGCAATATCAGGATCGAGACTCCCGTGGCGTGCCCAGGACATCCGCAACGGCTCCGCCGCCTGAGGCGCGCATCGACATCAATCACGCCAGCGTCGATGCGCTGCTGAAGGTTCCCGGCATGACGCGCAGTTGGGCCGGACGCATTGTTCGCTTCCGGCCCTACCACACCAAGCAGGACCTGGTGGAGCGCGGCGTGGTGACCAGCCAGGTCTATGACCGCATCAAGGATTACGTGATCGCGCACCGCGAGGCGCAGTGAGCGCTTGCGTTACGCGTCGGCCGGTTGCGGTGGGTTGACGTCGCCGCGCCGGAGCAGCCTGCTCAGAATCACGTAGAGCACAGGGATAAAGAACAGGTTGAGGACGGTGGAGAGCAACATGCCGCCGACGATCGTGGTTCCCACGGAGCGGCGGCCAAGCGCGCCCGCGCCGGTGGCGAAGGCCATGGGCAAAATGCCGAGGATGAAGGCGAACGAGGTCATGAGGATGGGCCGGAGGCGCAACTCCGCGGCCTCGATGGCGGCGTCGGCGATGGAGCGGCCCTTGCGGCGTATTTGCTCGGCAAACTCGACAATCAGAATCGAGTTCTTTGCCGAAAGGCCGATCAGCATCACCAAGCCGATCTGACAGTAAACGTCGTTCGTCATCCCGCGCATGGCCACCGCGCCCAACGCACCGAGCACCGCCATGGGTACGGCAAGCAGGATAATGAAAGGCAGCGCAAAGCTCTCATAAAGTGCCGAGAGAGTGAGATAGATGACCAGGATTCCCAGTCCGAAGATGAGCAGCGCTCTGCCGCTGGATTCGATCTCGTCCAGGGTCAATCCCGTCCATTCGTAAGCCATGCCGGGCATCATCACCTTCTTGGCCAGGTCTTCCATTCCCGTGATGCCCTGCCCGGAGCTGTAGCCCGGCGCGGGGGAGCCGTCAATCTCCACAGCACGGAAGAGGTTGTAGTGGTTAATCACCGGCGCGCCGGAACTTTCCTGTACGGTTGCCAGATTGTCCAGCGGAACCATCTGGCCGGCGTCCGAGCGCACGTAAAAGCTGTGCAGATCTTTGGCTGACATGCGGAAAGCCTGGTCGGCCTGCGCATACACGCGATAGGTGCGGTTGTTGAAGTCAAAGTCGTTGATGTATTCCGATCCCATGAACACGCCGAGCGTCGTGGATATCTGCGAGAGCGGAATGTTCATCGTCTTGGCTTTTTCGCGATCGATGGTGACCCGCACTTGCGGATCGTTCGCCGAGAAGGTGGTCATCAACCCGGTCAGATCCTTGCGCTGGCGGCCGGTGCCCACAATTTGGTGCGCCACCCGGTCCAGGTCGCTGAGCGTGTTGCCTCCCTGGTCCTGGAGCATGAATTGAAAGCCGCCGTAGCTGCCCACGCCGGAGACCGCCGGGGGCTGGAAGATGGCCACAATGCCGCCGTTCGGCGCCAGCATCAGCCGCCCCAGTTTGGGCGAGAGGTCGGCCACGATGTCCGCGGCGGTGTGGCCTTTGGCACGCCGCTCCGCCGAGGGCCTGAGGTTCAGAAACATCAAACCCGCGTTGGAAGCGCTGCCGGAGAAGCTGTATCCCACGATGTTGAAGGCGCCCGCTACGTCGGGATTCTGAGAAGCAATAGCTTCCGCGCGGTCTGACAACGCAATGGTATAAGGCAGCGAGGAACCCGGCGGCGCCTGCACGACGATCATCAGGTAGCCTTGATCCTCCTGGGGAATGAAGCCGGTGGGGACGTGCTGGTAGATCCACACTGTGGCGCCCAGTCCGGCAAAAAAGACCACCAGTAGCGCATACCGCAGCCGCAGCGCCACATGAATGGACTTGGCGTAAGTGCTGGCCATCCAGGTTACAGAGGCATCGGCGCTATGAATGAAAGCGGCAAAGGCGCGCGAGACGGGCTGAATATGGAGGAAGTCCAACTGATGCGGACGATCCGATTCGCCGCGCAGAAACATGGCCGAGAGCGCCGGTGAAAGCGTGAGAGCGTTGAAGGCCGAGATGGCGATGGAGAATGCGATGGTCAGCGAGAACTGCCGGTAGAGGATGCCGGTGGTGCCGGGGAAGAACGAAACCGGCACGAAGACCGCGATCAGCACAAGCGATGTAGCGATGACCGCGCTGGTCACCTCGCCCATGGCCCGGGAAGTGGCTTCGTGCGGGTTGGAGTGCTCCATGGCGATATGCCGCTGGACGTTCTCGATGACCACGATGGCGTCGTCGACCACGAGTCCGGTGGCCAGCGTGATGCCGAAGAGCGTGAGCGAGTTGATGGAGAAGCCGAATATCTTGATGAAGGCAAAGGTGCCGATGAGCGAAACCGGAATGGTGACGGCAGGAATGATGGTGGCGCGCCAGTCCAGCAGGAAGAGGAAGATGACGGCGATGACGATGAAGATGGCCTCGGCCAGGGTCACCATTACTTCGCGAATCGAATCGCCGATCACCGTCGTGGAGTCGAAAGCGACTGCGTATTCGAGCCCCGGCGGAAAGCTTTTCGAGAGGTCCTTCAGTACAGCTTTCGCCCTGGCGTCCACGTCCAGGGCGTTGGCGTTGGAAAGCTGCTGTACGCCGATGCCCTTCGCACTGCGCCCGTTATATCTCAGAGACGTGCTGTAATCCTCGGCGCCCACTACCGAGTGGCCCACATCCTTCAGCAGCACCAGGCCGTTGGCGGAGTTCTTGACAATGATGTTGTCGAACTCGGCTGGACTGGTGAGGCGGCCCACCACGCGCACAGGCACCTGGAAAAACTGCTTCGAGTCAGAAGGAGGCTGGCCCAACTGGCCGGCGGGGATTTCGATGTTCTGTTCGCTCAGCGCGTTGACCACGTCGGTTGCGGTCAGCCCGTGGGCGGCCATCCGCACCGGGTCCAGCCAGAGGCGCATGGCGTACTTGCGCTCGCCCATGATCATCACATCGCCAACCCCCGGCACGCGCTTGAGCGCGTCCTTCACATACACGTCGAGGTAGTTGGAGATGAACTCGTCGGAGTAGCGCCCATCGCGCGTGAAGAAACCGGCGCCGAAGACGAAGTTGCTCCGGGACTTGGTGATGGTGATGCCGGTGGCGTTCACCGCCGCGGGCAGCCGCCCCTCGACGCTGGCCACGCGGTTCTGCACATCCACGGCCGCGGTCGAAAGATTGTAGCCCGTGGCGAAGGTTGTGGTAATGGAACTGCTCCCGCTGTTGGTGCTCGAGGAGCTGATATAGCGCATTCCCTCGACGCCGTTGATCGACTCCTCCAAGGGAATGGTGACGGCTTTCTCTACGGTTTCGGCATCGGCCCCCACATAGCCGCAGTCCACTCGGACTTGCGGCGGCGCCAGGGTGGGGTACATGGCAACCGGGAGGTTGGGGATGCAAATGGCGCCGGCGAGTATGATCAGCAGCGCGCAGACGGTCGCAAAGACCGGCCGATGAATAAAGAAATCGACAAACAAGGGTTGCCTTCTTTCAAAAAAGTTCGCGTGCCAGGAGCACTGTCTGTCGCAAGAACTTGTTAACTCGCCGGGTGTTCCACATTCGCCGTCATTCTGAGCGAAGCGTAGCGGAGTTGAAGAATCTGCATTCCATTTTCAGGAGGACCAATGCAGCGCTCAACCGCCCAGCGGCACAACCGGCATATTGTTCACGAGGAACTGAGTGCTGGAGACGATGACCCGGTCGCCTGCCTTCAGTCCAGAAGAGATGGAGTAGTTGTTGCCCACAGTATCGCCCAACACAACCGCGGTTTGGCGGGCCACAAAGTGGCCGTCCTGCCCCTGGGCCACGAAGACGAAGGTTTGCCCGCCCAGGCGCGTAACCGCCAGCACGGGAACCACCGCCATGGGATTGGTACTCCAGATGACGTGCGCCTTGATCATCTGCGCGTTGCGCAACACCTCAGACGAAACGTGGACCGGGGCCTTTACCAGAATGCCCTGCAACGTCGTATCCACCTGCGGCGAGAGAAAATCGATCTTCGTCTTCTCCAGCAACTTGCCTGCGTTGTCCATCAGATCAACATCCAACCCTTGGCGCACCTGCCCGGCGCGCTCGGTGGGGACATAGATGTAGGCTTCCAGATCCTTGTTCTCATCCACTGTGGTCAGCACCGTTGAGGGAGAGACGAGCGGCGAAGCGAAGTCGCCCACGTGCACAGGAATGTCGCCTACTACGCCGCTAAAAGGCGCGCGGATGGCGTAGTAAGCCAGTTGCTCCTCCTGCGTCTTGCGCGTTTCCACTGCTGACTGGTAGTCCGCCTTGGTGTTGTCGTGCAACTGCCGTGCCTGATCGTAGGCGTCGCGGCTGGTGACGCCCGCTTCAAAGAGTTTGCGCTGCCGCTCGATTTCCACAGCGTTGTAATCGTAGAGGGCTTTCTTCTGGCGCTCAGTGGCGCGCGCCGACGCGACGGCGGCCATTTGCTGCCGCGGGTCGATCTCCATCAACAACTGTCCTGCCTTCACGTGATCGCCGGAGCGGACGAGAATCTTCGTCAGGAGTCCGCTCACCTGCGGCAGCAGTGTGGCCGAGCGGCGAGACTTTATTGTGGCCACATACTCGCTGGACTGGGGCACCGGCGCAATGGTGACTGCCACCGTTTGCACGGGCATGGCCTGCATCCCCGCCGCCTGAGCCGCCGGCTTTTGATGGCAACCTGTAGCCGCCAACCCAAGAAGCACAAAACAACCTACCTCAAAAATGCGTTTCAAAGCGCTCTTCCTCACTCTATCTGTCACCAGGCAATCTTCAGCTCGAAGTGCGGGCCGAAGTCCAGCCCCGTGCTCCGGGTTATGCCGGATAAATTATGATGGCAAGTTGCCAGACTGGATCGTTACCAGCAACTTCGGCTTCCGCGGGTTGGCCCGGCCCTGAAATGCACCGTGCGTCCGTGGAAAATCGATTTCAGGTCGTCTTCTCTATTGTATTGTGACGGCTGCGGTCGGGGCTTTGACGCAAAATATTGCTCTCCAGCCAGTCAGCCCAGGTTGGCGCAGAACCGCCCGGCATTCTAGCCCCGCCAGGCGACGGGGATGACGCTGATTCGGCCCTCCAGGACGCTCCCTGAAGCCGCATTCGCCCGTTTTGACGCAGTTCCACGGTTCATGCCGGAACTACCTGATTTTCTGGTGCGGACCCAGTTTTTTGACAGGGCCTCGCTGAGTTGGTAGCCTTCATAAGGGCGCATGTGGCCAATACTGGTCATTTGCTGACCCTTTCAGCGTCCCCGTCGTCTAGCCCGGCCTAGGACACCGCCCTTTCACGGCGATAACATGGGTTCAAATCCCATCGGGGACGCCAATTGAATCAATAACTTATAGATTTTGGTTCTTTCCATACGGATCGAGCGGGACGCAAACGAGCCATTTCGAAGTGTAACCGCGCTTGAAAAAAACCAAATCAGGCTTTTTCACTCGCCCTAACGGGCCTGACTCGCTGCATCCTGCCAAACCGCCTCCCGGTCTGCATGACCCGCTCCGAACGCTGCATGGTTTGCCGGAACCGCGAGGAGGATTCCTAAGCCAGCTTCTTCCCTGCCCAGTGGAGCGTCCAGCCGCGCAGCAGCGATTCGTCCAGTTTTGCCAGGGCGCCTTCGACATTGCTCTGCGCATCGATTGCTTGCAGAAGGCTCAGGCTGTGGACCTGCACTTCCTCAGCTAACTCTTTGTTATGGTCTCTTAAAGCTCGGGTGAGAAATCCACCCTGAATTGCGGCATGGACGCGGCGAACGCCAAGCTCCGTGGGTTCCCCTTCGCTGGCAAGCTCCGGATCGTCCGTGAAAGTGCCGTGCACAGCCGCGCGGCGCACGGTGGCGCCCGTACTGAAGATGGCGAATACGCCCTGCGCGCCAAGGGAATATGCCTGCCGCGCCGTGATCCCGCCAGACCACATCAGTTTCAGTCCAAGCTCGCGTGCACGCTGCTCCAGGGCGGCAATCTGTTCCATCGTCAGAACGCCCTTTGTCTCCGGATGCTGATCATCGCGCAGCAGACGACGCGCCGCGACCCGGTCGGGGCAGTCGAAGAGCGCCAGCTTTGCGCCCGCCGCTCGCATTTTTTCCATCCACAGGAGCGCTCCCTCCATACACCGCGATTCATCGAAGATGTCGTCGTGCGTCACCAGAGGCGTGTCGAGATAAAATGCCGGAATCGCTGTCCATCCCTTCGTCCAGAGGCTGATGAGTCCAACCACGCGCTCCTGCTCTTCCAGATTCAGCGGCACAAGTCCGTACTTGCCCGCCGTGAATCCATAGGAACGCGTGGTGTGCAAACCTGTCCAAATCGTTCTAGCGGCGGAGTCGGCATCGACTTGATAGCGGTATACGAGCCGGAGTTTTTTCTGCCGGGCGACGGCAAAGAGATCGCGCAACGCGCTCGCCTCCAGAATATTGAGGAGAGATTGGACACTCACACGCTGACGCGCGCCAAAGAGCAGATCTCCGTCGATCGCAACCTCGGCGACGCCGGTTCTGGATGCGATTTCGAGCAGGCGCTTGACCTCTTCCATCTCCGCTCCCTCGCGGATCACGCCGTTTGAAATCGACAAAAGAGAGAGATGGTGGACCGAAGATGGACCGAGCAGCCCCTGGCCGCGTCCGGCCTCCAATTTCGCCACCAGCTTCCGGACACTTTCAAGCGAATCGTCCGGCTGCACGGTAAGCCGGACAGTGAGCGGCCGGGGAACACCGTCGGGCGTCTTCAAGAAGGGACGAAACGCTGCGAAAACCTCTGCCAGCCACTTCTCTTCGTTCAGAGCGGCATCGGCGACGGAAAACTCCGGGAAGAGCCGATAGAAGCGGGCGTTGACTCTTACCCCGACGTTGGTTGAGCAAAGGGTGCGCCCAAACGCCGCCAGGATCAGCTTCTGGTATTCTTCCGGACCAATCGGCCCTTCGCCAGCGCTGACCATGCGTTCGCCGTCAATCATCACGCCGAGCGCGGTGGGGCTGGCGGGATGCAGCGCGCGCGCTTTGGCTGAGGCGTACGCTGCCTGAGCGATTGTCTGCGCGTTGTCGCCCTCATCGCTGACCGCCAACAGCGGTCCGAAGCGCTCGCTGTCGTACTCATCCAGGCGTCCGGTCCACGGAGGGTACAAGACCGGAGATTCGGCGAGAAGATCGCGCAACGCCTCAGGGTCATTCGTGCGGACACCGGCAAGGCGAAGCGCCTGTTTCTCATACCACTCCCGGAGCGCTTCTTCCTGCTGCTCAATCTTGGAGTGCGCACTCTGGGCTTGAAAAGGAAGAGGAGCGGCAAGCAGCGCTGCTCCCTGAAGGAATCTTCTTCGCGTAACGCCTGAACCGGGTTTGCGCAACCTCTTACTCTCCAATCTCGCGTATTCGGCTTCTTCCGCGCTCTCAGTTGCCCTTTCGGATTATGCCCAGTTTATTGGACAGCCTCTCAGGCTGGGCGGGCGACCTTTTCGACATAGTAAGTAATGAGCCAGACCGGCAGGAAGCGAACGAGGAAGGCGGTGAACCTGCTGCTGAAGTTTGGGATGAGGGTGCGCTGGCCGCGCGCCAGGGCTGCGACCGCGAGCCGCGCCACGTCCGCGGCTGGCTGCATGCCGCGGTTTTTGAAGGCGCTGGCGTGAGCTACATCGAAGAACTCGCTTTCGGTAGGCCCTGGGCAGAGGGCCGTCACTTTGACTCCGAAGCGGGCCACCTCGGCGGCCAGTCCCAGCGCGAAGAAGCGATCGAATGCTTTGCTAGCCGCGTAAGTGGCAATGTAAGGGACGGGCTGAAAGCTGGCCGTCGAGGCCAGAACCAGCACCCAGCCGCTGCGGCGCTCTACCATGCGCGGGACAAAAAGCCGCGTCAGCCGCACCATGGCCTCGCAATTGACGCGAACCTGGCTCAGTTCCTGCTCGACGGGGCTCTGGCAAAACGCGCCATACTGGCCAAGGCCAGCGTTGTTGACGAGGATCTCAACGGGCAGTCCGGCGCCTTCCGTGGCGTGATAAAGCTGCTCGGGCGCGGCGGGATCGTTCAGGTCCGCTGTGATGATGCGGATTTCTGCGCCCTTGGCCGTGAGTTCACTGGCCAGAGCCTCCAGCCTTTCCTGGCGGCGTGCCGTAAGGATGAGTTTGGCCCCGTGCGTGGCCAGTTCCCGCGCCAAGGCTGCGCCGATTCCCGAGCTGGCCCCGGTGACCAGCGCCCATTTGCCGTTGAAGTCCTGTGTCTTAGCCATTGCGGTCCATCCTAACGGATTCCGCGTGACGGAATCCTGGTTGCTTTGAAGCTGCTTCGTGTGTGGCTGGCGAAAAGCTAACGGCCAGTAGCCGGCTGCTCCCCTTCAAACTCCTCATTGAGCCACTGGCTGAATGCCGCAAACTCCTCGTCGCGGCCGAGGAAGTCGCGGACCATCTGCCGGCCGGGCTTGGAGCCGCCCTGTTCGAGTACCACCTTGCGGTAGCGGCCGCCGACGTCGCAGCCCAGAAGGTCAGCGGGGTCGAACTGGGCGAAGAAGTCCAGGGCGATGACCTTGTCGAAGGCGTAGGTGTAGTAGTTGGACGAGTAGCCGGTCAGATGGCCGAAGCTCGCGTACATGCGGTTGCCTTCCAGCCAGGTCCAGGGTTGCAGGGTCTCGTAAAGCCGCCGGGTGATGCTGTCGAGGTCGAGGTTGGCGGGGTCCTGGTCGTGCAGATCGAGCGAGAGCGTGGTGTAGTAGAGCTGCGAACGAACCCAGTCGGCACGTCCGAACGCTCCGGCCAGCTTCATTTTTCTGATGATCTCGGAGGGGAGCGTTTCGCCCGTTTGATAGTGTTTCGCGAAGGCCTGGAGCAGCTTTTCGTCGCGGAAGAACTCTTCCAGCATCTGCGAAGGCACTTCGATGAAATCGCCTTCGGTGGCAAAGCCGGAGATTCCCGCCCACTCGGTCTGGCCGCCGAGGATGGCGTGCATCAGGTGGCCGAACTCATGGAAAAAAGTGACCACGTCGTTGTATTGCAAGAGGCCGGGATCTTTGCCGTCGCTGTTAGGGAAGTTGCAGATGAGCGCGGCCTCGGGCAGAGCGCGGCCTCGCACGCCCGTAACCACAGGCGCGGCGGAAAACCACTTGTCCTTGCCCTCGCGGGGATGCATATCAAGATAGAAGCGGCCCACGAGCTTGCCGCCGTCGAAGACCTCGAAGGCCGAGACAGCCGGGTGCCAAGCGGGTGCTGCCGAGCGGCGGAACTCGATTTTGAAGAGGCGCGCGGCGGTTGCCAGAACGCCGGCCTCCACCTGCGCGTAGGGGAAGTAAGGGCGCACGGATTGCGAATCGAAGTCGAAGGTCGAGCGGCGGAACTGCTCGTACCAGTAGCCGCGGCTGGTAATGTCAATAGCCGCAAGCCCAGGCTGGCGCTGGCGGGTGAAATCGAGAATCAGTTCGAGTTCGCGGCGGGCGCCCTCGCTGCTGGCCTGGTCCAATCTGGACAAAAACGCGCGCACGTTGGCTGCCGAGCCCATCATCTGGTCGGCAGTGGCCAGATCGGCCCAACTGCGAAAGCCGAGGATGCTGGCGATCTGCTGGCGCGTGGCCAGAAGGTCCAGAAGAATCTGCCGGTTGGCCGGGTAGGCGCGGGTGTTGTAGGCCAGGAACATGCGCTCGCGCAGGGCAGCGCTGGAGGCGAAGGTCATCACCGGCTGCATATCGGGCTGGTCGGTCGAGAGCGTGATGCGGCCGTCGGCGTCTGCCGGATGGCGCGCGAGGTAGTCGGCGGGCAGGCCGTCCAACTCGGCGAGCGTTGCCTCGATGGTCTTCGCGCCCTCCTGAATATTGCGGCTGAATTCGAGCGAGAGGCGCGTAGCTTTCTCGTTGAGCGATTGCAACTGGTCACGCGTGGCCTGGTCCTTGTCCACGCCGGCCAGGCGATAGCCGAGCAGCGTGCGTTCGACGTAGTGCTTTGTGGCCGCGCCAGCCTCGTCAAGCGCGTCAGCTCCGTCGAGATGAATGGCCGCAAGAGCGTCGTAGACCTCGCGGTTCAGGCTCAGAGCGCTCGCGGCCATGGCCACACGCTGCGCTTCCAGTTGCGCCTGGTCGCGGACGGCCTTGTCGGCGGCCACAGAGTTCAGCACGCCGGCCTGCGCGCCGGCCAGGCTGAGCTGCTCAATGGCTGCGTCGAAGAGGCGCAGCGAGTTCGCCGGCCTGCGCTCACCTTCAACAGCCAGCAGAGCCGTCAACGCCGCCTCGTGCGCCTTCAGGTGCGCGCCGACCCAGGTGGAAAGCGCCTCGGCGGAATCAGCTCCGCCCGCCTCCCAGGCGTGAAGATCTTCTGTTGGAGCAACGGCGGCAGGGTTCTCAGTAGACATAATGGGCAAACTCCTCAATGTTCTAGGGTGCCACAACGGGCCGCGGTCTGTGTGTGTTCGCGCCGCGAGAAGCCCCATCTTCGCTATCCACATGGGGGGTATCTGCCAAAATATTTCGTCTGCAACTTCTTCACTGTCCGTTCGCGCACATCGATGTTCGCAACCGGACACTGAATACGTGGTCTGAACAGTGAGCAAATGGCAAAACCGCAGATATTCATTGGAGATGACGGGATCTCAGCTTTGGCGCGTGAATTGCTTCTTCAAGGAAGAGGCGAACTTCAGCTCTCGATTCGCCTGCTTGTCGGAGGCGCCATCTTTTTGCCACTGAACAAGATGCTCCCTGTGCGCGTATGAGAGTTGCAATGGGCAGACGAAGATTGGCCTGGTATGGGGAAGAGGGTTTCGATGGGCACATTCGCGCAAAATCTTAAATTTTCCGTGCGGCAGTTGCGCCGCAATCCCGGTTTCACCGCAACGGTGATTTTCACGCTGGCGCTCGCGATCGGCGCCAATACCGCCATCTTTTCCATCGTCAACGCGCTGATGCTGAAGAGCCTGCCCTACGCGCATCCTGAGCGCATGGGGACCATCTTCACCCGAGTTACCGGTGCCGCGCCGGTCGATACGCGCTACGACATCGATGGAGAGCAATGGGAACTGCTGCGCGACAATGTGCCCGCACTGCTCTCGGCTGTCTCCAGCGACGCGAGTTCGGGCGTCAACCTGCGCGCCGGTGAGCGGATCGAGTACTTGCACGCCGCGCGCATCTCGGCGCACTACCTGGACGTGCTCGCGATTCATCCCGCAACCGGACGCAACTTCAGCGAGGACGAGGACCGTCCGCACGGGCCGAAGGCCGCCATCCTGAGCTACGGATTGTGGCGCACCACATTCGGCGGCAACCGCAATCTGGTGGGCCAGACGATCTTCCTCAAGGGCGAGCCCTATACGGTCGTCGGCATTCTGCCTCAGGGCGCGACGACGCCCTTGAACGCCGATTTGTATACGCCGCTGCAGCCCAGCCGCGAGGGTGAGGGCGCCGGCGCCAACTTTGCACTCATCACCCGGCTGCGCGACGGCGCCACCTGGCAGCAGGCCGACGCCGAGATCAATCGCGCCTGGTTGGCCAGCGCAGGAGGCATGGTGAGGAAGACTCCCGGCCTGCGTGTGAGCTATTACACCGTGCCGCTGCAAAAGGGGCAGACGGCAGAGCTGCGTCCCAAGGCGCTGACGCTGCTCCTGGCTGCGGGCTTTATCCTGCTGATCGCTTGCGCCAATCTGGCCGGCCTGACGCTGGTGCGGATGGCGCGGCGCGCGCCGGAAATCGCCACCCGGCTGGCCCTGGGCGCCTCGCGCTGGCAGGTTCAAAAACAACTCTGGGTGGAAAACCTGCTGCTGGCCCTGGTGGGCGGATTGGCCGGCGTGGCAGTGGGTTTTGCCGCTCTGCACGGGTTGCTCACGCTGTTGCCCAAGGACTTTCTGCCCGTGGCCGAGGTGCCGCTCGACGACCGCGTGCTGGCCTTTACGCTGCTGGTTTCGATCTCGACCAGCGTGCTCTTCGGCATGTTGCCCGCGCTCACCCTGCGCAAGGTCGATCTGCGCTCCGCGATCTCCCGTCGCACCATTGCGGGTGGAAGCCGCCTTCGCCTACGTCAGACGCTAATCGCCGGCGAAGTTGCGCTGACCGTGATTCTGCTGGCTGGCTCTGGGCTGCTGATCCGCACGCTGATTCATCTGGAGACGTTACCGCCGGGCTTTGATCCCGCCGGCGTGATGACCGCCAAGGCCTCGCTGGACGATGCCCGCTACCACACCCCGGCCGCCTTCCGAAAGCTGTTGGATGAGAGCACGGCCTCCATGCAGCGCATTCCCGGCGTCGAAAACGCCGCTGTCGGGCTGACGCTGCCCTATGAGCGTCCCTTGAACGATGAAGTCACCATTCACGATGGCCCGGAGGCCGGACAGCACTCTGGAAGCGACTTGGTCTATGTGACCCCCGGCTACTTCGACACGCTGCGCATTCCGTTGCTGGCCGGACGCGGCTTTGCCCCCTCGGATGGCCCGGACACGCAGCCGGTGGCCATCGTCAACCGCAGCTTTGCGCGTAAATTCTTCCATGGCGCAAATCCCGTGGGCCGCACGCTGAACAAGGGCATGGTGATCGTGGGCGTGGTGGCCGATGTGCAAGTTTCGCCGTGCTTCGACAGCCCCGAGCCTCTCAGTGGCGAGGAGACCACCTACATTCCCGCCGCGCAGGCCGACGCCAAACTGCTGGCTCTGGTTCACGCCTGGTTTCAGCCCAGTTGGATTGTCCGTACCGCCGGTCCGCTGGAGGGTGTAACCGCGCAGATGCAGCGCGCCCTCGCCAGCGCTGACCCCAGCCTGCCCTTCTCAGGCTTCTACAGCATGAACGGTCTGCGCGCCGAGACCCTGGCCACGCAGCGCATTGAAGTCGCGCTGCTCGGCGCCATGGCCGGACTGGCGTTGCTTTTGAGCGCCGTGGGCATCTTTGCGCTGGTAGCGAGTATGGTGACCGAGCGGACCCGCGAGATCGGCATTCGCATCGCTCTTGGCTCAAGCATTCGGCAAGCCATGGCCCAAGTGGGCTCGGCAGGAGCGCGCGCCTCGGCCCTGGGGCTCGTCGTGGGTCTGATCCTGTGCGTGGGCGCGCTGCGGGCCTTGCGCAGCGTGCTTTACGGGGTAGGCGTCTACGATGCACCAACCCTCCTGGCCGTGGCGTTGATGCTCATCGCGGTCACGCTGCTCGCCACGACGGCGCCCGCGTTGAGGATTGCGAGGATCGATCCTGCAAAGACGCTGCGGGATGAGTAGGGGAGCGGTGAAGTTTTCGAGGCGAGAAAATCACGGCCTGCCATGTAAGTTATTGAAAAATATGGTAGGCACGACTGGATTCGAACCAGCGACCTCTTCCGTGTCCTACCGCATACATCGTTAAAATTTAACAACTTACAGAACCGCCATGTTCCTTGAAACACCCTCGGGAATGTTGAGGAACGCTTATTGTTCCCTTCGTGTTCCCACGAAATCAAACGTAGGCAACCTCCTCGCCACGCGGACGAGTTGGCCGCCTGCGCCTGGAGAATTCATGGCAACCCAATAGATACCGATAGCAGCGTATTCGAAAACTGAACACGCTTGCTTTGATTTGCGCGACCCGGCGACAGATCGCCCCTTTGGGCACAGGGGGCTCTCTTACACGCAAGGCATGGGGAAACCTATCGATCCGATGTTGAACGGCAAAGCCGGGAGCCCAGGCTTACACGCTCAGCTTGCGCATATACTCGGCATCCAGGCGGAGCGCCTCAATAGGGTCCATATCGAACTCTTCCTGCTCGATGAAGTAGTGTTTGAGCCCCGTGGCGGCGCGCAGAATCGGGCGATAATCCACCACCCCGCGGCCCATCACCGTCGAGTGGAACGTGCCGTCCGCCACGCGCACCATATCCTTCACGTGCAGCAGCGGGAAGCGCTGCTGCATCTTGCCGAGATAGTCCACCGGGTTGCGCCCGGCAGCGGAAACCCAGCCGCAGTCCATCTCGAAGACCACCAGCTTTGGATCGGTGAGGCGCAGCAGTTCGTCGTAGAAGACCACTCCGCCCTCGACGCCAAACTCCGGCCCGTGATTGTGATAGCCGAAGACCATTCCGGCCGCCTTCACCTTTTCTCCGATGCGATTCAGTTGCTCGGCCACCCAGCGCCAGTCGTCCAGGGTGAGTGCCCCGGTCAGAGCCGGATCGCGCCTCCGCGGCCAGGGGCAAATGATGTATTCCAGTCCCAGCGCATGGCCATATTCGATCAACTCGTCCTGATGCGCCAGCAGTGCGGCTAATGTATGATGCGTGCTCACGCAGCGCAGCCCGGCTTGGCCCATTGCGCGCCGGAACTCCACCGCTGTGCGGTCGTAGTATCCCGCCGCCTCCACCTCCGTATAGCCTGCCGCCCGCACCTTGGCGAGAGTCCCATCGAAGTCCTTGGGCAGCAGCTCACGCACGCTATAGAGCTGCAAGCCGATGGGCAGACGTAGCGGCTTGGCGGCCAGCCTGCCGGCACCGGCGCTGGCAGCGGCAGCAACCGCAGCCGTGGCCTTCAAAAACATTCTGCGCGAGGTAAAGCTCATTTGCTCATGCTCCTTGGGAAGGCGGAAGCTCATCCCTTGATCGTCCTGGTCGCCGCATCCCATGTCGCCACGGTGCGGTGAAAGTAAGAGTGATTCGCCATGTGGCAGGCGACAGACGCGTTGTTGCCAAAAACTTCATCCTCCACCACGTGCTCCCGCGTCTCGATGGAGCGGAAGAAGTTGGCGATGTGGTCGACTGTATCGTTGTAACCCGCGGTCGCCGTGTAGCTCTCTTCCTCGCCCAACGCCGGCGGCTTTGCAGGGTTCGCTGCATGCCACTCGTTCAGATATTGCTGCTTCGCCGCGGCGGTCCAGCCGTTCAGCGCGTACCCCTCCGGCTGCGGGCTGGTCTCCTGCGGAGTCACGGTGAGCGTATTGCCGTTGATCACCATGGTGGCTTGCTTGCCGTAGAAGATAATCGGCTCGCCGGCTGCGTTGTTCTGGTTGCAGTGCAGGCTCACTGTTACGCCCGGATAGTCGTAGAGCGTGGCCAGCAGGTCGGGAAAATCGCGGCCATCGTTGAAGTGCGTAAGGCTGCCGGTGGAATAAGCGCGGCTGGGAATGGCATTGATGCCGCTGATCGACTGGATGCCCGAGAGCAGGTGGACAAACAGGTCGCCGGCCACGCCCTCGCCGTAGTCGGCAAAGCAGCGCCAGCGGAAGAAGCGCGCCGCGTCGAACGGCCGCGCCGGCGCATCGCGCAGAAAGGTCTCCCAGTCGATGGTCTGCGGGCTGGCGTCAGCCGGAATCGGATAAACCCAGGCGCCGGAGGGTGAGTTGCGGTCGGAATGGCCCTCAATGTAGTGCACTTCGCCTAGCCGTCCCGAAGCGTAAATCTCTGCGCCTTTCTTGTACACGATGTTGCTGACCCGCTGGCTGCCGGCCTGAAAAATGCGCTTGTTCGCCTCGACCGCCTTCACCATGGCCAGCCCGTCGGCCGCGTTGTGCGACATCGGCTTCTCGCAGTACACATCCTTGCCTGCGGCAAGGGCGTCCAGTACCACGCGGCGATGCTGATGGTCAGGCACGGCCACAATCACCGCGTCCACATCCTTGCGGTCCAATAGGCCGCGGTAGTCGCGGGTGGTGGGCACATCCGCCTGGTAAGCCTCTTTGCCGGCCCGCTGGTGCATGTCGTAGAGGTCCGCCGTGCCTACCAAAATTCCCGTGGGCACCTGCCGTGCCGCCCGCAGCAAGTCGCAGCCGCGAATCCCGGTACCAATGGAGACAAAGCGAATCTTGCGCCCTATCTGGCTCCCTGCCGCTGTTTGGGAAGCCAGCACCACCGGCTCCAGCGGCATCGCTTTCACCGCCGCCCCCAGCACCGCCGCGCTCGCACCCAGGCATACAAAATCCCGCCTTGTCATCGATGACGTCTTCATAGCCTCTCCTCCGCGCGGCACAATCTTCTCTCTCCGGCCTGCCCGGTGTCCACAAGCCGAAACCAGAGCGGCCGTCACCGGCTCCGCCGTCTTCCTCGCCTCGCCCGCCGCGTAGCCCATCAACGGACACTCCCGGCTCATTTGCGGCGGCTGGACAGCCATGTGGACTGTTGCGTTATATTCCGGGAGAGATAATTCATCATGCGCATTGGGGTTTTTACGCCGTTGTTGTCGCATCTTCCGCTGGCTGCGGTTCTCGAGAAGCTCAAATCGCTTGACATTGATACCGTTGAGCTCGGCACCGGTAACTATCCCGGCGATGCGCACTGCAAGCTCTCCATGCTCGAGGATGGCTCCGCCCTCGCCGAATTTCAGAAGGTGCTGGCCGATCATGGCGCAACCATCAGCGCGCTGAGCTGCCACGGCAACGCGTTGCATCCGGACAAAGCCCGCGCCCAGCAGGCTCGCGAGGTGAGCCGCAAGACCATCCTGCTCGCCGAACGGCTCGGCATTCCCGTGGTCGTGGATTTCTCCGGCTGCCCCGGCGACTCACCCAACGCCACTGCCCCAAACTGGGTTACTTGCCCCTGGCCTCCCGACTACCTCAAGGTTCTCGACTGGCAATGGAACGAAGTGGTAGCGCCCTACTGGACCGAGCACGGAAAGTTCGCCGCCGATCACGGCGTAAAGATCGCTATCGAAATGCATCCGGGATTTGTGGTCTACAGCCCGGAGACGATGCTCAAGCTGCGTACCATCGCCGGACCTGGCGTGGGATGCAACCTGGACCCCAGCCATCTCTTCTGGCAAGGAATCGATCCCATCGCCGCCATTCGCGTTCTCGACGGCGTCATCTTTCACGTCCACGCCAAGGACACGCAGCTCTATCCGGCCAATCTACCGCGCACCGGCGTACTCGACACCAAGCCTTACACCGAGGAGCGCCGGCGCGGCTGGATCTTCCGCACTTGCGGTTACGGACACGGCGCAGAGTGGTGGTCGGAATTCCTCTCCACGCTGCGCATCTTCGGCTATGACTACGTACTCTCCATCGAGCACGAAGACAGCCTGCTCTCACCGGAAGAGGGCCTGACCAAGGCGGTTCACTTCCTCAACGGCATCGTGATCCGCAAGCAGCCCGGGGCTGCCTGGTGGGTCTAGCGCGGCACGGAGAATGGGGAACGAGATGAAACAGATCAAGACGGCGATCTTCGGCACAGGCTTCATAGGCCGCGTTCATCTCGATGCGCTGCGGCGGTTGGAATCCGTCGAGGCCGTTGCCCTTGCAGACATGAATATTGAAGTGGCGCGGCGTTTGGGCGTGGGCTTTTCCATCCCCACGATTGCGGCAGACTACCGGGAAATCCTGCGCGATCCAACCATCGATGCAATCCACATCTGCACACCCAACGCGTTGCACTTTTCCATGGCCAGGGAGGCGCTCGACGCCGGCAAACACGTGGTCTGCGAAAAGCCGCTGGCCACGACCGTCGAAGAGGCCCAGGAACTGGTTACCTTGGCTACGCAGAAGGGATTGCGGAACTGTGTCGGCCACAATCTGCGTTACTACCCCATGGTGCAGCAATTGCGCCGCATGTGCGAAGCCGGCGACCTGGGCGAGATTCTCATCGTTCAGGGCGCCTATTCACAGGATTGGTTGCTCTACGACACGGACTGGAACTGGCGCATCACCTCCAAGGATGGCGGTCCGTCGCGCTGCATGGCTGACATCGGCTCGCACTGGTTTGACATGGCCGAGCACGTCACCGGCCTGCGCATCACTTCGCTAGTGGCCGATCTTCAGACCTTTCACACCACGCGCAAGCAGCCCAGGGGACCGATCGAAACATTTGCCAACAAGTTGCGCGGCCCAGAAGACTACATTGAACAAACCGTCGATACAGAAGACTTCGGCGCGGTGATCTTCCGCATGGGTGCGCGTACGCGCGGCAGCGTCACCGCCAGCCAGGTCTCCGCGGGGCGCAAAAACCGGCTCAGTATCGAGGTTTGCGGCACAAAAGCCTCGGCCGCCTGGGACCAGGAACGGCCCAACGAACTCTGGGTAGGCCACCGCGACACGGGGAACCAGCTTATCCTCAAGGATCCGTCGCTACTCAAGCCCGAGGCGCGCAGCTACGCCGACCTGCCCGGTGGCCATAGCGAAGGCTACGACGACACATTCAAGCAGATGTTTCGCCGCTTTTACGCCTCGATCGGCACACCCGGCATCAGTCCGGAATATCCGCAGTTCGTCGACGGGCTGCGGCAACTTGCCATCCTCAAAGCTGAGCTCGAGAGCCATCGAACGCGCGCCTGGATCGATATTCCCGCATTCTAGAACGTTTTCGATTCGCTTGTTGACATTGAAATCGCATCAAAGGTGGCTTTTTCTTGAGGAAAAAGCCACTTGACTGTGTGCTTTCTGTAAAGAGCAGAATCGAAAACGCTGTAAGCCGGCACTCGAAAGGAAGTTAGCCGCGCGTTGATCATCGTGGGATTGAATTTGGCGATTTGGAGCGCGCCGCGGTCTATCTTTCGTGCACTCGGCTCAGCGGGAAACAACCGAGCTTCACGCGTGGTTTGCGTATCCCATGCCTGCCAGGACACCCCGCATATAAGCGAAGCTGCTGATGACGCCGGGCATTGGATTATCGCCATGCACCTCATATTCAAGGTCAACGAACCCCTTGTATCGAATTGCGATGAGAGCCGCGAAGATTTCCCGTACCGGCATGATTCCGTCCCCGACAGCAACCTGGCTTTCCTTGCTCTGGAAATTCGTCAAGTCCTTCATGTGGACATTAAACAGGCGCGGCCCCACTTCATAAATGGCCTTTACTACGTCAGCGCCGGCGCGTACTGTGTGGCCAACATCGATACAGCAACCAATCCGCGGGTCGGTATTCTTCAGCGATTTCAGCACGTCCAGTGGCGAGGGCCATAACTTATCCTCCGGTCCGTGGTTGTGGATGGCGATCCGGATGTCATACTCCCTGACGAACTTTTCAAGGCGCGGAAGAGTATCGGGCGTCGGGTCGCCGGCGACAATCACGGAGATACCGGCCCGCTTGCAGTACTCAAACTTGTTGCGGATGTCGGCGTCTTCGTCTTTGGCAAAGTAGATGGCCCCGGCAGCATGAAGTTTGATGCCTGCCGCGGCATAGTCTTCCAGCGCTTTGGCCTCTTGTGGCGGATCAGCGGGAAGATGATCCCTGGTGTCCTTTGCATTGAGCGCAGACACGTTGAGCTGTTTCATGAAGCCGATCAGCTCTGCGCGGCTGAAGTTGCGGAAGGTGTAACTGGCCAGCCCCAATTGAACCGGCGACAGCTTTGCGGCTGCGGGCGGCGCCGCGGCAAATGAAGGAGTAACTTTCGACGCGGCACATACTGCTGCAAGGAGTGCGCCGGATTGAACGAAGTGGCGACGAGATAAGGTTTCTTTCGTCATGAGAAGACTCCTCGGCTACTCCAGATAACGGTAGCCCGTTCAATGATTCCTTGGATGAGCCGCTGTGTATCCTGCGACAACAGAGCGGCAACTGCGGCAGTAACTTCACAGGCGGCTGTAAAGCATCCGCCTGCGGGTAGCAAAGACTTTCAGAGATGCGGCTCCCAGCCTTTCTCGTATTCGCGCCGCCACATTTTAATGGCTTCCGGGTCGTTCTCGATCTGTCCATTCTTTGTGTCGATCTGCAGTTCCCGATTGACTTCCCAGGCGATGTTGGAGAGTTGAAGCATGGTGACGGCGACATTGCCAATCGAGACGGGAGCGTTGAGCTTCTCTCCCTTGCGGATTCCGGCAATGAAGTTGGCAAAGTGCGCCTCGGTCATAGAGTCATTGCCGGTGAGGTCAGCGGACGAAGAGGCACTGCCGGTCTTGAATTCACTGGTCATCTTTCCCTTGAGATCGTAAACTTCATAGCCCCCGCGATCGACAACCACAGTGCCTGTGGTCCCCATGATGGCCGAGCCGCGGTCGCGATTGTAGTACTTCATGCCCTGGCAGCATTTGCCCTCCCACGAGATCATCCTGTCCTCGTACTCGAAGCTGGTCACCAACGTGTCATAAAACTCCCAGTCGTCCTTAAAGTGGTATCTCCCGCCCGACGAAGTGATGCGCCGCGGATAATCGACGCCCAGGGCCCAGCGGCAAACATCGACCTCGTGCGTCCCATTGTTCAGGGCCTCGCCGGTTCCGTAGAGTTTGAACCAGTGCCAGTTATATGGATGAAGGTTGTCCTTGTAGGGCCTTCGCGGCGCTGGTCCCTGCCAGAGATCCCAATCCAATTGCGGCGGAATCGGGACTTCCTTGCCCACGCCGATGGACTTTCTTACATTGCTGTACCATGCTTTGGCAAAGTAGGGCCTGCCAATCAGGCCATTGTGAATCTTGTCGACAATCTCGATGGTGTGGGGAGAGGATCGCTGCTGGGTGCCCATCTGCACGAGTTTTTGATACTTCTGTTGAGCCTGAACCAGCATGGCCCCTTCGGCCGGATTGTGGCTGCATGGCTTTTCCACATACACGTGCTTACCCGCCTGCAGGCCGGCGATCGCCATAGGGGCATGCCAGTGTTCCGGCGTGGCGATCGTAATAGCGTCCACGTCCTTCTCCTGCAGAATGTTGCGAAAATCCTTGTCGATGGCGGGAGCGTAGCCCATCTCCCGCTGCACGCTGCCGGCAAACTTATGAAGGATAGTACTGTCCACATCGCAAACATGGGAGATTCTGGCGGTATCCTTGTTTGCCTTGAGCGCGGCAAGATGTGCATAGGCGCGCCCGTTGAGGCCGATGACAGCAAAGTTGACGCGATCATTGGAGCCGAGGATCTGCCCGTAGCTCTTGGCAGTGGACCCGATAGCCAAGCCTGCCGCGCCTAGCGCAAGCGTATCGATAAATTCTCGTCGAGTAACCAATTGATCCCTCCATCAGCCCGACAATTGCCGGGGCTGTTCAACGGTGGTTTTACACTGCAAAACATCCTTCCGCCTGGCTAAAGCGTGCCGGAGTCTTGAAGGGCTTGCTTCATGCCTGCCCAACTGATGCGGGAGGATTCCTCCGGAGTGGCAGCTCCATGCCAGTGCGTCTCTAGGCTAACCACGTCGCGGTAGCCTACCTGCTTCAGCGCGCGGAACTGTGCGGTCCAGTCGATGAATCCCCTGCCGACCGGCGACCACTCGATCTGTCCCCCCGCGCCCTTGACGGCATTCTTGCAGTGGCAGTGGTGGATGCGATTCTTCGGGATGCCCTCCCAGCCTGTTGGGAAAGCGTCGAGTTCTCCGCGCATTACGGCATTGGCAGGATCCCAGTTGAGCGCAAGATGCGGCGTCTGGATGGCGTTCATGGTTCGGGCAGCCTCGCGTCCGGTCGCGGTGTTGCAGGCAAACTCATTCTCCAGCACCAGCAGGATGCCTTGTTTGCCGGCGAGCTCGGCAGTCGAGCGAAGTTTCTCGTCGATGGAGCTGCGATACGGCGCAACATCGTCGAGCCGCCAAAAATCGAAGCAGCGGACCTTGCCCGTCTTGAACTGCTTGGCCAACGAAATCGACCGCGCCAGGATATCATCCTGCTGTTTGAATGTGACCTCTGCTGCACCGTGCAGGTCATCCTTTGACCCGTACGGCGACTTCGGCGCACCCGGCCAGTCTGTCTTGAAGAGGGGGCTGGCGATGTCAGTCACCCGCAGGCCGTATTTCGTCAGAATCTTAATTGCTTCGTCGATCTGCGCAGCGCTCAGGTCCGTGACGTTTTTGCCCCACATGGAGCGGAGTTCGATCCAACTCATTCCAAATTCATGCGAAGCAACATAGCAGGCGCGGTCAAAGTCCTGTGATATTTCATCATTGATGACTGCGATCTTGAATGGCGACTTTGATCCATCAGCCATTCCGAAGAATGGGCGTATAGCAAAGGAGGCGGCAGCCATTCCTGCTGCCGCAACAAAACCCCGTCTTGAACAGCCTTTCATGTTGCTCCTTTTGCTCTGCGAGCGCCCTCGGGCCGATTGCATCGACACGACTGATGTTGAGGCCGGTCAGGCGTGCAGGCGGTGACCAGCCGGTGAAGGTGGAGTTGGAACGATCTGGTCCAGGAGCGGGGCTTGTGCGGCCGGGATGAGGGTACTGAGAAGAGATGGGCTGCCGTTCAGCGCCTTCGCGAGTTCGCGAAGGCTGGCGCCCGCCGGGTGGATTGCAAGGACTGCCTTGGCACGGTCCGGATCGCGGAGGGTAGCCAACTTTTTCTGGAGAACGGCGGAGGCGGTATCGGTGATGTGCTGAGACGTCATTTGGATGGGGTCTTTCTTGCCCCATAGCCCTGCCTAGTATAGTCACGCACCTCGAAAACTGTACGCGGCGGCGCAAAAATAGACCACGAATCGGCGCGCGAGCGCGGGTTCGTGGCGGAGTAAAAGTAGACCATCCTGCCAGATTGAAGTTCCACGGACAAGCAGGTTCTCCAGGGGGTGCCGAGGCCGGTTCGGCGCCTGTAGAGGGTGTGTTTTCTGTTGGATACCGGAAGCATGCACACGATGGATCTGCATGCTCAGGCGCTCAGCCAGGACAAACGAGCCGCCCAAACCAAGATCGGTCAGATGATCCTGCCCAAAGCTGCCCTGCCACGAGCAAAGGCGGGGTGAAGTGGGTTCGCATGTTTGGGTCCATCTGCTGTCAGAATTCAGGCTATTTGGGGAGTTGGACCTTTGTTGACCCAGATTCGGAGGAGAAAATTCTGAAAAACTTGCCGTAAGTTATTGAAAAATATGGTAGGCACGACTGGATTCGAACCAGCGACCTCTTCCGTGTCAAGGAAGCGCTCTAACCAACTGAGCTACGCGCCTACAAAGCAACTCTCCGTAGTCTATCAGGATCGGGGCGATGGGAAAAGATGGGCGGCGGCACTTGCCATGCTGTACCATCGTTGATTACTGTTTTGAACCAGCTATGATCGACGTTGCAAGTGAACGATTGAACCGATTCCGCACCGCTCCCAACCTGCTTTCGCTGTTGCGCATCTGCGTGGCTCCGTTCCTGGTAACCGCTATCCTGGACAATCACTACGCGCTGAGTCTTGGGCTCTTCGTGGTGGCGGGTATGACGGACCTGCTGGATGGTTTGCTGGCCCGTCTGCTGAAACAGCGCACCATGCTGGGACAGTACCTTGACCCGGTGGCTGACAAGCTGCTGCTCAGCACGCTCTTTCTGGCGCTCACCTACAAGGGGTTGGTCCCGGTACGGGTGACGGCGCTGGTCTTCGGCAGGGATGTGGGGATTCTGATGGTCGCGGCCATTCTGTATGCGGCCGCCGGCAGACGGGAGTTCCGCCCCAGCATCTTCGGCAAGGCTAATACCCTGGCCCAGGTTTCCGCGGTGTTTGCCGTGCTGCTGCATCAACTCACCGCGGTCCAATGGGTGGTGGTCTTTCGCCTGGTGGCGCTGGATGCCACCATGGTGCTCACCGTTGCCTCGGGGCTCCATTACGCATGGATCGCAGCCAGACGCGCGAACGCCCAAGCCGGCAACGGGCACGGCGCCAACGGCCACGTCGGCAAGTAAGCAGACCCGGCCCTCACGCCTTTTCAGTCTCCCAGGGGGGCGCGAATCGTTTCCCCCCTCCGTAAGCCGAGGGGCGGCGCTGTGCTTCAGAAGTCTTCCAAGCTGGGTTCTGTTTCGACGGTGTCTTCAATCTCCATATCGCGGAACTCATCGGAGTCAAAGACCTCGCCACAATCCAGGCACTCGACAAACTCGCTGTCTTCGTGCCGGGAAACGATGCGTACCCTGGGGTGTTTGCAGACGGTTGCCATCGGTCGTGGGTTTGGTGGAATAAACTGCTCTTCCGCCAAATTGTATCGGCATTTTCCCCCAATTTCAAACCGATATTTGTTGAATCTTTTGGTTCGCCCCCAGGAGTTTTTCGGCGGCTTCGAGAGAATTCAGGCCGGGGCTTGTAATCCCGACAGAAACGGTCGTATACTAAATGCGGACCGAAGAAGTCGGATATTCAATGCTGAAGTTGACCAAAAAAGCGGATTACGGGCTAATGGCCCTCAAGTACCTGGCCGAGCATCCGGAGATCGCCGCGCTCAGCGCCAAGGATGTGGCTGACGCCTACGGAATTCCCGCCCAATTGCTGGCCAAGATCTTGCAGCAGTTGACCAAATCCGGGCTTTTGCGCTCGCACGCCGGCATGAACGGCGGCTACGCGCTGGCCAGGGAAGCGCGAGAGATTTCGGCCTACGAAGTGATTCTGGCCATCGACGGGCCGTTCTTCATTACCTCCTGCACCAAGGGCAAGATGGGCTGCGAGCTGACTCCTAGCTGCACCATCAAGGAGCCGTTGGCGCGGGTGAACGAGACCATTGCTGGCGTTTTGAAGAGCATCAGCATTCAGGATCTGGCAGAACATGAACGACCCGCGGCGCGAGCGCAGGATGTTGCCAAGTTGGTTTTATTGACGCAGTAACAAGAGCTTTCCCCTCCGGGCCGGGCCGAATATGGCAGGGCACGAAGAGCAATCGACGAGGATGGAGACGAGGATGAGCACAGTTGTCAGCGAAGTAAAAGTGCCGGCAGGCGTACACCTTCCGATTTATATGGATAATCACGCGACCACCCAATTGGATCCCCGGGTGCTGGAAGCGATGATGCCTTACTTCACCACCAAATTCGGCAACGCGGCCAGCCGCAACCATTCCTTTGGATGGGAGGCCGAGCAGGCCGTGGAGGCAGCGCGCGAGCAGGTTGCGCGGCTGATCGGCGCCACCGCCAAAGAGATCATCTTCACCTCCGGCGCCACCGAGAGCGACAACCTGGCCATCAAGGGCATCGCCGAGATGTATCACGAGCGCGGGAACCACATCATCACCCAGGTGACCGAGCACAAGGCGGTTCTGGACACCTGCAAGCGGCTGGAAAAGCACGGCTACCGCGTGACCTATCTGCCGGTGAAGGCCGACGGGCTGATTGACCTCGACGACCTCGGGCGGGCCATCGACGACAAGACCATCCTGGTCACAATCATGGCGGCCAACAACGAGATCGGCGTGCTGCAACCCATCGCCGAGATCGGCAAGCTCTGTCACGAGCGCGGCGTGCTCTTTCACACGGATGCGGTGCAAGCGGTAGGCAAGGTTCCGGTGGACGTGATCGCCGACAACATCGACGTGCTCTCGCTCTCCGGACACAAGATTTACGGCCCCAAGGGCGTGGGCGCGCTTTACGTGCGCCGGCGCAATCCGCGCGTACAGATCGCCGCGCAGATCGACGGCGGCGGCCACGAGCGCGGCATGAGGTCCGGGACGTTGAATGTGCCCGGCATCGTCGGCCTGGGCAAGGCTTGTGAAATCTCCCAGCAGGAAATGGCTACCGAAGCCGTGCGGGATGCAGGCCTGCGCGACCGGCTGAAGAACAAGCTGGAATCATCTTTGGACTATGTTCACGTGAACGGCTCCATGGAGCACCGGCTGCCGGGCAATCTGAATATGAGCTTTCTGTATGTCGAAGGCGAGTCGCTGCTGATGGGCATCAATGACGTTGCGGTCTCCAGCGGTTCGGCCTGCACCTCGGCCACGCTTGAGCCTTCCTACGTGCTGAAGGCTTTGGGACTCGGCGACGACGTAGCGCACAGTTCGATTCGCTTTGGGCTGGGGCGCTTCAATACGCAGGCCGAAGTGGATTATGTAGGCGAGAAGGTGATTGACGTGGTGCAGAAGCTGCGCCAGCTTTCCCCGCTCTACGAGATGGCGAAGGAAGGCATCGACCTGACCAAGATTCAATGGGCTGCGCACTGAGGCAGCAAGTCAGCGAGCCGGAAAGTCAGCGAACCGGCGCAAGCGCCGGATGAATCAAATGAATGAAAGCGGCTTCCCCCCGCGAAAGGAATGGAGCAATGGCATACAGCGACAAGGTGATCGACCACTACAACAACCCCCGCAATGTGGGCCAACTGGACAAGAGTTCGACGGAGGTCGGCACGGGTCTGGTGGGCGCGCCGGAGTGCGGCGATGTGATGCGGCTGCAAATCCGCGTAAACCCTGAAACTCAGGTGATTGAAGAGGCCAAGTTCAAGACCTTTGGCTGCGGCTCGGCGATTGCCAGCTCGTCTCTGGCCACCGAGTGGGTGAAAGGCCGGACCGTCACCGACGCACTGGGCATCCGGAACACCGATATCGTGAAGGAACTTTCGCTGCCACCGGTAAAGATTCACTGCTCGGTGTTGGCCGAGGATGCGATTCGCGCGGCCATCGGCGACTGGAAGAAGAAGAATGGCAATGCGCCAACGGCTGAGGCCGCTGTTGCAACTGCCGCTGTGGCGCAGTAAGAAGAAGGCAATGATGCAGAACACAGTGACTATCGGAACACCGCCGTCGCCGGATACCTTTGTTGTGCAGCCGCCAGAGGCGCCGCAAGCGCAGCCAAAGGCGGAGCCTGTCCCAAAGCAGGGGCCGCACGACTTGCTGGTGACCGAAAAGGCCGTCAAGCGTATCCGCGCCGTCATGGCCAAGGAAGGCATTTCGCCGGAAGAGGGCGGGCTGCGCCTGGGCGTGATGGGCGGAGGCTGCTCAGGGCTTTCCTACTCGATCAAGTTCGACACCAAACCCCGCGAGCGCGACCGCATTTATGAATTTGACGGCGTGCGCGTCTTCATCGATCCCAAGTCGTTTCTCTACCTGCACGGCATGACGCTAGACTATGAAGAAACGCTGATGCGGCAGGGATTCAGTTTCATCAACCCGAACTCCACGCGCTCCTGCGGCTGCGGTACGTCGTTTTCGGCTTAAGCTTCAGATTTGCAAGAGTGCAATCATGTTCAAGGTTCTTGATTCCGCGGTCCCCATAGCCTGTTGGTCCTGCTCCATCGGCCACAACGACTCGACTCTCTTTTGCCCGAATTGCAGCAAGATTCAACCCCCTCCGGGCGGCGATTATTTTTCTGTCTTTGGTTTGGAGCCCAGGCTCAACCTCGATCTGCACGCACTGGAGCAGGAGTTTCACCGCCTCAGCCGCAAGCTGCACCCCGATCGCTTCGCACGCGCGCAGGAGAACGAAAAGCAATGGAGCCTGGCCGACACTGCGCTGCTCAACGATGCCTATCGCACCCTGAAAGACCCCTTGCGCCGCACCGGATACCTGCTCAAGCTGTTGGGCGAGATTGACCCGGAGGCGAATCAGGGCACGAGTCCGGAGCCTGGCGGCCAAGTCAAAAAAGTCCCTTCGCGCGTTCCCGCAGATTTGCTGGAAAAGGTCTTCGAGCTGAATATGGAGCTTGAAGAAATGCGCATGGCCCGCAAGACGGGCGGCGAAGACCCCGAGCTGCAATCAAGTCTTATCGAAACCAAGAACCATTTCGACAGCCTGCTGCACACGGTGGACGAGAATCTGCGCGCTGAATGGAAAACGTGGGACGAGGGCGACAAGAGCGCGCGCCTGACCGCGCAAAAGAAGATGGCGGCACTGCTTGACAGGCGGCGCTTCCTCAGCAATCTGGTCCGCGACGTGAACGAGACCCTGGGAGTTTGAAAGATCAACATGGCGGAAGGACGCGTAGTTGGAATTGACCTGGGAACCACCAACTCCCTGGTTGCTTACATGGAGGGTGATCGGCCGGTGGTGATTCCCGGCGTTGACGGCTCGAACCTGGTGCCGTCGGTGGTGGCGCTCGATCCGATTCCTGCCGGAGGCGGCAGGCCCACGGTTACCGTGGGCAACAGCGCGCGCAAAGCGCTGATCCAGACGCCGGAGCGGGTCATCTATTCCGTCAAGCGGCTGATGGGCCGCGGCATGGAGGAGATTCAGGAGGAGCTGAAGCTCTTTCCCTTCCATCTGGCCGGGGACGCGAAGGCCGGTTCACCCGATCCCAATGAAGTCCCGCGCATTCAGTTGGGCGAACTCAAGTTCACCCCGCCGGAGATTTCCGCCTACATCCTGCGCCAACTCAAGCGCAACGCTGAGCGGTACTTCTCGGCGCCTGTGACGCAAGCGGTTATCACCGTGCCCGCCTACTTCAACGACGCGCAGCGCCAGGCCACCAAGGATGCGGGCCGCATGGCCGGGCTCGACGTGCTTCGCCTGGTGAATGAACCGACCGCGGCCGCTCTGGCCTACGGGCTGGATCGCGCCAAGGCGGGGACGATTGCCGTCTTCGATCTGGGCGGCGGCACCTTCGATATCTCCATTCTCAAACTGCGCGACGGCATCTTCGAGGTGCAGTCCACCAACGGCGACACGCACCTGGGCGGCGACGACATCGACAACCTGCTGCTGGCCATCGCGCTCAACGAAATTCACGCCGAGCACGGCGTCGATTTGCGGCTCCATCCGGGCGCGGTGCAGGCTGTGCGCAAGGCTGCCATCGAGGCCAAGATCAGGCTCTCCACCGAGCCGATGGCACAATTCGATATTGAGCTGCCCAATGGCGACCACTATCAGCGCGAGATTCCGCGCGGCGTCTTCGAACTGCTGATTGAGCCGGTGCTGGCGCGCACGGCGGGGCCTTGCAAGCAGGCGCTGGCCGACGCCGGCCTTGCGCCCGAGCAGATTGACGAAGTGGTGCTGGTAGGCGGCTCCACGCGCATTCCGGCGGTGCGGAAGCTGGTGGACGATCTCTTTCATCTGGCGGCCCGCGGCAAAAAGCCGCACATCGAACTGAATCCCGACGAGGTGGTGGCGCTGGGCGCTGCGGTGCAGGCCGACATTCTCTCCGGCGCATCAAAATCCACAGGGGAGATGCTGCTGCTGGACGTGACGCCGCTCTCGCTGGGCATTGAGGCCCTGGGCGGAACGGTAGCGCGCATCATTCAACGCAACTCGACGATTCCCGCCTCGGCCACCGAGCACTTCACCACCGGAGTGGATGGCCAGACCAACGTAGCCATTCACGTCGTTCAGGGTGAGCGCGAACTGGCCGCCGATTGCCGCTCACTGGCGCGGTTTGACCTCAAGGGCATTCCGCCGATGAGTGCCGGCCTGCCGCGCATCGAAGTCAAATTTCTCATCGACGCCGACGGTATCTTGCGCGTCACAGCGCACGAGCAGCGGAGCGGGAAAGCCGCGCAGATCGAAGTGAAGCCGACCTATGGATTAACGGACGCGCAAGTTGAGAGCATGATTCTGGATTCTTTCGACAACGCTGAAGCGGACTTTGCCAAGCTATTGCTGATCGAGGCCCGCAACGAGGCGGAGACGATTCTTGCCGCGGTCGAGAGGGCGCCGCAGAACCCTGCATGGAACCAGTTGCGAGACGATGAGCGGGCGATCATTACTGCCGCGCGCGACCGGCTGGCACAGGTCAAGCAGGGCGCGGACGCTGCCAAAATTCGCGAGGCAACGCTCGCACTGGATCAGGCCACGCGCCGCTTTGCCGAACTGATGATGGATGCCGCCGTCTCCAGCGCGCTGCGTGGCAAGACGATGAACGCGGCCGGCGAGGAAGTGGCCGAGGCTGTGACCGTGCCTCACGCCATGGCCCCGGCGGAGTTCAAGTGAAGCGGTGTTAGCGGAGTTTGTTGGACAAGCGGAGTTGTTGAACTTTCGAGCGAGTTGATGTTTTGAAAGGGCACGGCTTTAGCCAAGCTGCAAATTGCTCAGCATAGACACGAGCTTTACAGCTTGCGGAAACACTCGTGGAATGTGTTTCAAAAAGGCGTCTTGTATCAGGGCACGGCTTTAGCCGTGCCGCCGACGCAACCACAAATGCGGGGCTTTAGCCCCTGAGGTATGCCTTTAAGGAACCATGTTGGATGTTGATCTCTCATCCCTAAAACAGAGCCTGCAAGAAAGAGACGAATTCTATGAGCGAACCAACCGAAAAGAAGATTCCCGCTGAGAAACTCGTGCGCGTCACCTTTCTTCCCGAGGGCAGGACGGTAGAGTTCGAATTCGGCTCCATGCCGTACCAACATCACGGCAAGCCGATGTCGTTTCTCGATGTGGCGGAGAACCACGATGTCTTTCTCGATCACGCCTGCGGGGGTGTTTGCGCCTGCTCCACCTGCCACGTGCTGATCAAAGCCGGCGAAAATGGCCTCACCGCGGCGGACGACGACGAACTGGACCGGCTGGACATGGCTGCCGATCAGCAGTTGAATTCGCGGCTGGGTTGCCAGGCCGTCATTACCCGCCCCGGCGACTATGTGGTTGAGATTCCCAAGTGGAACCGTAACTACGTCTCCGAGGGCAAGCCGCTGGCCGTAGCGGAAGAGAAGTAAGGAGATCGACCCGATGCCGCGCGAGATTCTGTGGACTGACGCCGAGGAGATCGGCATTCAATTGCAAGAGAAGTTTCCTGGCCTCGACCCGTTGACGGTGCGCTTCACTGACCTGCATCGCTTCGTTACGGAGTTGGAGGGTTTTGCCGACGATCCGGCAAAGTCCAGCGAGGGCCGGCTGGAGGCCATTCAGATGGCTTGGCACGAGGAGTTTGAGGACGCGGAGAAATGATACTGCCGTGTTGGGAACGGCTCGGTTTGGGAAAAAGTCGCGGAATGTTCTTTTGGGAAATATCGATTCATTCATTTGCTGTTCAGCGGAACGTATAGCATTCTCCTTGGATTGCAGCAACAGATGGTCAACCCTCGAGAGGGAATCTTCTGCAAAAGCTGGCAATCAAGATGGGGGTGCGTGGTGCATATTGCCGCTACGGTGAAGGCCACTGGTCAACATATCTTGGAGAAGTTTGGGCTGTACCTGACCAATCGGCCTGTAGTGGTTGGGAGGGATTCCATTCTTGGGTCGTATGCGCCGTACGGCCAGCTCAGCACCATTGGCAGCAGAAGCGACTATTTCATTCATGAAGGCTATGAGCATCGACGCGAACCGCGCTACTTTGACGCTACGAGTTCCACCGATGACTGGCAGGATGAGGTTTATCGATTTGCCAGGGAGATTGCGGACCAATTCAATTTCAGGTCGGTCATCGATATCGGGTGCGGCTCCGGATTTAAGCTGCTGAAGTATTTTCGCGATTGTGCAACCATCGGCATCGACGTTCCTGAAACTTGTTCAGTGCTCAAGGATCGCTATCCAAACCGGCGGTGGGCGGTTGCAGACTTTTCGGCGCTGACGGTGCCCCAGGCGGATCTGGTCATCGTCAGCGATGTGATTGAGCATGTGCCGGATCCGGATGCGCTTCTCCTCTATATTCTCCGCCTCGCCCCTCGTTCTGTGATTCTCTCGACGCCGGATCGAAATCTGCTTCGCATGGGAACGCACAACGGCCCACCGCAGAATCCAACCCACCTACGCGAGTGGAGCATGGCGGAACTCCACGCCTATCTTTCTGTGTTTCTGGAGATTGACGAGCATTTCACCTCGTCTGCTGCGCAGGCCACCCAATGTGTACTGGCCAGGCCTCGCTCTATGGGAACTTCCCAGGGCAAAGAGGAGTGATCCGGTCCGTTTGACCAGAACTAGCCTTCCTCCTCTCGCTCGCTCCAGCCAAAAGCGCCTTCAAAATGCTGGAACTCCCGCTTTTTCCCCGGTACAAGGTACACGCTGATCACGTCGAAGCGAACCGGCGGTGCAGTCTCTTGCGGCAACTGACGAACATATCTGCGTGCCAGCCGGCGAAGGGTGTGGCGCTTGTGGGAGTCGACGGCGACCTCAGCCGGAGTGGCGTCGTGGGCAGTGCGGGTCTTCACTTCAACAAAGCACAACATCGGCCCCTGCCAGGCAATCAGGTCCACATCGCCGGGCAGCTCTCCTGACGACCAGCGCCGCGCCACCACGGTATAACCCTTGCGGCGCAGGTGGAAGAATGCCGCTCTCTCGCCGTCGATACCTGTAATCAGGTGGGCAGGCAGAGCCTCAGCCCGTCTTCGCCGCCGCGCCACCCATTCGAGCCCGTCCAGCGCGCGCTCCTCGCAGCCGACCCGCATTCGCTCAAACCATCCCATGGCAAACCATTCTCAACCGGATGAGCGAAAGGCGCAAATCCGGCTTGCGATGAGCAGAGCCAGCCCACTGAAGTTGTCGCGTGCATTTCCAAAGTGGAACCAGCCAGTTCGCTTCCGGGAAGTCTTCATAAACAGCAGCAGATTGAGAGCCTTCCGCGCCGTCGGCCTGGGATGAAATAAGCGAGACTGAAAACTTGCAGGAGGAAGGACTGATTATGGCTCATGGCTTGCTCGGCAGTCTGTTTTCACAACGCAGTACACAGGCGCAGCCTGTTTCGATGGATACTGAAGCTCCCTTGGAACCCCTGGCGGAGGCGGAAGTGGATCGCAGCTTTGAATATGCGCTGGACGCGCTGCCGTCGAACGCGATCTTTTGCGACCGGGATCTGATTCTGCGCTATATCAACCGCTCTTCGCGCAAGACTCTGCTCTCGCTGCAGCAGTACCTCCCCGTGCCGGTGGAGCAGATGGTGGGTAAATCGATCCACATCTTTCATAAGAACCAGGCGAAGATCGACAAAATTCTGGGCGCCCGGCAGCACCAGGGAAACCACCATCTTCCGCACAAGGCGACCATCGCGCTGGGTCAGGTGAAGCTCGATCTGAATATTGAGCCGATGCTCAACGATCATGGCGAGTACATCGGCGCGGTGGTCGTCTGGGGTGTCAGCACTCAAGAGGCGATGGACGCGCTCCGGACGGCGCAGGAGGCGCAGCGCAACGACATCGAGCATCTGAACGGCAACTTGCAGATGGTGGCCACGGCCACGCATCAGATCGAGTCCAGCATCGCCGAGATTGCCCGCAATGCCGTGGACGTATCGCAGGCAGCGGAGAAGTCGCGCGCCGCCAGCGGGGAGAGCAAGACGGCCATCGAGAGCCTGCGGGCATCCAGCAGCGGAGTGGCCAAGGTGGCGGGACTGATCGCCTCCATCGCCACGCAGACCAGCGTGCTGGCGCTGAATGCGAACATCGAGGCGGCCAGGGCGGGCGTGCATGGCAAGGGCTTCGCCGTGGTGGCCAGCGAGGTGAGGAAGTTGGCCGAACAGACAGCCTCGGCAACAGCCGAGATTCAGGCCAAGGTGAATGCCATCGGCGTGGACGTGACGACCGCCATGGGGGCAATCGATCAGATCTCCAGCCACACCGAAGAGCTGTCGGGGCTCTCGCAACAGATGGCCGCCGCGGCCGAGGAGCAGCATCTGGCCACGCAGGAGATGGCGCACAATCTGGAACGGGCCGCGCACCGCACCTCGGAGATCGCGAATATGCGCATCGAGGATAAGGTGCAGTAACCGAGGACGATACCGCAAGCAAGCTGTTGATGAAAAGGAAAGGGGCTGCAAGACGGGGCTGAAGAATGCCCCTGCCTGCAGCCCCGTTTTTCAGTACTTCAGCAGATTGCACACCGGCTCAGGCGAGCTGGTTTTCCTTTTCCGCCAGCGTGATCGCCTCTTCGATAATGTCCATGGCCACGGTGGCTTCCTCTTCCTTGATGATGAGTGGCGGGCAGAGCCGGAGCGTGCTTTCGCCGCAACCCAGAAGGATCAATCCGCGCTCGAAGGCCAGGTCTACCACGCGATTCCGCAGGGCTCCAGCCGGTTCGCGAGTAGCCTTGTCCTTCACCAGTTCGACGCCGATCATCAGGCCGCGTCCGCGCACGTCGCCCACCAGCGGATGGGTTTGCTTCCAGCCGCGCACGCGCTGCATGATGAATTCGCCCACCTTGGCAGCGTTGCTGATGCCCTCGCGCTCCAGAATGTTCAGGGTGGCCAGCGCCGAGGCAATCGCCACCGGGTTGCCGCCAAAGGTGGAGGCGTGAGAGCCGGGCAGCCAATCCATGACCTCGGCGCGGCTTATGCAGGCGCTCAGCGGCAAGCCGCTGGCAATGCCCTTGGCCGTGCAGATGATGTCCGGTTCGACGCCGGTGTGCTGGACAGCCCACCATTTGCCGGTGCGTCCCATACCCGATTGCACTTCATCGCAAACCAGCAGAATGCCGTGCCGGTTGCAGATGGCGCGCAGCTCGCGCATGAAGTTGTCAGGCGCAACCACGTAGCCGCCCTCGCCTTGAATCGGCTCGACGATGATGGCGGCCACTTCCTCGGGGGCAAGGACGGTCTTGAAGAGCTTTTCCTCGATGAAGCGCGCGCAGCCCAGGCTGAAGGCTTCTTCATCCTGCGGACCGCCGGTGCAGCCCCGATAGGCATAGGGATAGCGGACATGGGTCACGCCGGGAACCAGCGGCGCGAAGCGCCGTTTCTGCTGCGGCTTGGAGGCGGTCAGCGACAGCGCGCCCATGGTGCGGCCGTGGAAGGCGCCCAGGAAGGCGATGATCTGCTGGCGGCCTGTGTGGTAGCGGGCGAGCTTCATGGCGCACTCGATGGCCTCGGCGCCGGAGTTGCCGTAGAAGACCCTGTGCGGGCCGGGCATGGGCGCAATGGCGGAGAGCTTGGTAGCCAGGTCGGTGAGCGGCTCGTTGTAGAAGTCGGTCCCGGAGATGTGGATCAGCTCGGCGGCCTGCTTTTGGATGGCGGCGACCACTTCGGGGTGGCAGTGGCCGGTGGAGGCCACGGCGATTCCTGCCGCGAAATCGAGAAATTCATTGCCGTCCACGTCTTCCACGCGGCAGCCGCGGCCACGCTTGGCCACCAGCGGATAGGAGCGGGTATAGCTGGGTGAGATGAGCCGGTCGTCAACCTCGATGGCAGCCTTGGCCTTGGGTCCGGGCAGCGGGCAGACGAGTTTTGGTCCGTATTGCGCATGCAGTTCTTGCTTGGTCATCTTTTTATCTCCTCGACGGATTCGGTTGTGCGGCTGGGCGGCATCGCATCAATGCCCGGGCACGGACCCCACAGGGGATGGGGTCGCCCAGTTCTGTTCGCCCCTGGGGACGAGAAAGAGCAGGCGAGGATCGTCAGAGGACCGGAGCTAATCGCCGAAGAGGCTGGGCCGAGTGAGGGTGGGCAACACATGCAGATGCCATCGCGGGCAGATGATGCGCGCCCGTGACCGCGACCAGCGCTTGGCGTCTGGCAATAGCCGCGATTTGGCAACGCGCGTTTGCATGGAATCCCCGGTGGCGTGAGCATAGTACATTTCCGCTGGTTCTGTATAGCCTCGCCGCGGCCTTCTGCTTCGGGGCGTTAGCATGGAAGTAACCCCATGGCGAATTCCCCGCTCCTTCCGGAAAAGAAAACGGCCACTACAACCTCCATTGTTCTGGCCTTTGCCAGTCTTTACTTCTTCTGGGGGTCCACCTATACGGCCATCCGCATTGGAGCGGCCCAGATGCCGGCGTTGCTGCTGGCCGGGACGCGGTTTCTCATTGCGGGCGCGATTCTGCTGGCCTGGTGCCGCTGGCGCGGGATGCGCCTGAACTGGCCGCCGAAGACCATGCTGCTGCTGGGCGCCGTCGGGCTGCTGCTGCTGGGCGGTGGCAATGTGGGCCTGGTGTATGCGGAGCGGACCGTGCCCAGCGGGCTGGCTTCGTTGGCGCAGGCGGTGGTTCCCCTTTATGTGGCGCTAATTGAGATGGCGCTGCCCGGCGGCGAGCCGTTGCCTGTGCGCGGCTGGCTGGGCGTTGTGCTGGGTATTGGGGGCTTGGGCGCGCTGCTCTGGCCCTCGCTCCAGAACGGCATGGCCGGCGACAGCGTGCGCCTGTGGGCCGTCGCCAGCCTGCTGGCCGGCGCGCTTTCCTGGACGGTGGGCAGCATCCTGTCGCGGCGCGCGCGGTTGCCGGTGAACATCTTTGTGGCCGCGGCCTGGCAGATGTTGATCGCGGGCGCCTTCAGTACCTTGCTGGGCACTGTACTGGGCGAATGGCCGCAGTTCCACGTGAACGCGGCGGGAATTGGATCGCTCGCCTACCTGGTCACCGGCGGCTCGCTGCTGGGCTACACTGCATTTATCTATCTGATCGACAAAGTGCCGGTGGCCAAGGTCGCGTCGTATACCTATGTGAACCCGGTGGTTGCGGTGCTCATGGGAATCTTTCTGCTCCACGAGCGGCCGGAAAGAACCGAATTTGCCGGCATGGCCGCCATTATCGTGGCCGTTTTTCTGCTGACTACCGCGCAGATCAAGGCCAAAGGCGGTCCACAGCCCTGCGAGTCGCGCTCTGCCGCAGAGTTGGAGCCGCCGCTGGCGGAGTGATTGCGGGCGGCAGAAATCCCAAAGCGGAGGGAGACGGGGGGGTTAACCCCCGCATAAAGCCGACAGAATCAAAGCGGGGCTTTACAGGCTGCGGAAAAACCCCAAGCGGAGGGAGACGGGGGGGGGTAACCCCCGCATAAAGCCGACAGAATCAAAGCGGGGCTTTACAGGCTGCGGAAAAACCCCAAGCGGAGGGAGACGGGGGTTTTAACCCCCGCATAAAGCCGACAGAATCAAAGCGGGGCTTTACAGGCTGCGGAAAAATCCCAAAGCGGAGGGAGACGGGGGTTTTAACCCCCGCATAAAGCCGACAGAATCAAAGCGGGGCTTTAGCCCCGGAGAAAAAGCTCGAAAACGGTCAGCATTCAGTGATGAAACACTTCAAAATTTCAGAATTTCAACGACAAGGAGATAGTTAAAATGGTCAGACTTCTGGTTCAATGGCTTTTGAGCGCGGTTGCCCTGCTGGTGGTTTCCCAGATCGTGCCCGGTTTCATCGTGAAGGGGCTGGGTTCGGCGCTGGTAGCGGCGCTGGTCATCGGCCTGCTCAACGCGACGGTCGGATTTCTGCTGAAAATTATCACCTTTCCCATCAGCATTCTCACCCTCGGCCTTTTTCTACTGGTCATCAACGGATTGATGATCCTGGTAGCGTCGAACCTTGTCTCCGGTTTCCGCGTGCGCGGATTCATTCCGGCCTTCTGCGGCGCCGTGGTGCTGGCCGTGCTGGGCATGATCATCCGCGCGGTCACGAAGCACGCGTAAGTAGTATCCGAAGAGCAATCGCAGCGATCCTTCCGGTTTCGCTCAGGACGACAGTTCTGAGCCGAGACTCAAGGCGAGTGCATCGTGGTGAAACAGGAGCCATCACCTTTCCCTGTTATTCCTTGCAGAAGATTTACCTCCGCCGGCGCACAATAGGAATGATCAAAGGAACGGGTCTTTACTGATCACTGTTCACTGTCAGGCATCTCCCCGGTTTATACCCACAACCGTGTGCCCCCCTACCCCCCTAAAAATAGATTGAAACCTTGCAGATTAATTCAACGGGGGGGTAGGAGCACTGGGATTTTTTGCCGGCACAGACTTGCCATGCCGAGCTGGAGTCTTCGCGCGCGCGCTTGCCGCAACTTTGGTCTGTGCCTGCGGAGTCGTTGCCGGATGTGTGACGACTGGTCCATTCAGCGTTTGCGGCGTGCGCATGGCTCCCGCGCTTGAGAAGCCGCCCTGTGCGGACACGTGTGGGAGAACCGTGACTGCCCTTATCGACTGCGGCGGTTGCACGCGCGAGGAAATGCCCCATCCGCCGCCGACCACCACAAAGACAATCGCCGCCGCTGCCGCCGTGCGCACCCAGGCGCTTTCCAGCCGCCACGCCACGGGCCATTGAAGAATTCGCGCCCGGTGCGGCGCTCTACGCAGGCCGTCTTCGACCCGCTCCTCAAGCCCCTCGGGCGCGGGAAGGCTGGCGATGAGCCGCAGCGTGTCTTCAAATTCGCTGGAACCGGGATTGCCGGCAAATGGGTTCTGAGTGGAGGAATTCATCGCACACTCCTTTCGTGGTCCAGCAGGCCGGCCATCAGGTTGCGCGCGCGAAAGAGCCGCGACCTGACGCTGGATTCGGTAATCCCCAGCACCGAGGCGATCTCCACGCTGGTCAGCTCCTCGAAGGCCGAGAGCATCAGCACCTGGCGCTCCTTGGTGGGCAACTGCTCCACGCAGGAAAGCACGTGCGCGTGGTGCTGTGCGGCGGCGGCGCGCTCCTCGGCGTTCAGTCCGCCGGCGGGCAGCACGCGCGCCAGTTCGGCCACGTCGTCGGTCTCCGGCCGGGTTTTCGAGCGGCGCTTGCGGTCCAGCACGACGTTCCACACAATGCGAATCAGCCACACCCGCTGATCGCGCACCTCGTGGAGCGTGTCGCGGTGGCGCAGCACGCGCAGAAACGCCTCTTGCACCGCGTCTTCGGCATCGGCGGAGTTGCGCAGAACGGAGTAAGCCACCCGGTAAAGGGTTCCGGCGTACTGGCTCACCAAGGCCGCAAGCGCCGCCTCTTCCGCGTGCTGGCGGGTCTCGTCGTACTCAGCCTTGTCTGCGATCTCCATCCAACCTGAGAATACTGCCTGGCCCGCGCTCATAGTTCAACAGACGCGCCGGCAAGGGAAAATGCTCAAATCTGCGCCGTACCGTCCCGAACGCTGGCCAAAATAAAAAGACTCGCGAAGCCCATGGCTCCGCGAGTCTTTTTGGTTGATTCCGCCGGTATTACTCTTTGGCGCCGAGCTTTTGCGCGGCAATCGATCCGGCCATGCCGTCTTTGTCAGCGTCCTTGATCTTGGCCCAAAGCGCCCGGGCCTGATCCTGCTTGCCCTCCGCGGCAAACAGATCGGCCAGATCAAGCTGCGCCACAGCCGCTGGCACCGTCTCCGACGGCTTGGCGGCTATCGCGTTGTAAAGGCCAATCGCCTCGGAGTCGCGGTTCGTCTGCTGATAAAGGCCAGCCAGAGCCAGCTTGGCCAGGTTCGCCAGATTCCGATCCCAGGAGCCAGCAGCGGTCTTCAGTTCTGTCTCAGCCGGGCCGGTCTGATTCAGTTCCTCGTAGGTGACGCCGGCAAAGTAGTGAGCCTTGGCGCCCTCTGAGAGCCAGCCATACTGGTGGGCAACCGCAACAAACTGCTGATTGGCGGCCTTCGAGCGATCGCTGGCCGTGGTATACACTCCATTGGTGGCTGGGGCGCCCGGCTGCGCCAGCGGCGCATTGTAGGCGTCCAGGGCTGTTCCCAGGGCGGCGTCCGCCTTGGTCGAGCACCAGTCCGAGTAAACCAGTGCCCCCGCGCCGACAACAACAACCACAACAGCAACGATGACCCAGCGCGTAACGCCGGAACGGTGACCACTGAGCCAACTCATGCTGCTTTTGGTGGCTTGGGCAAAGCTGTCTTGTTTCAAGGAATGACGGGTTTTTGTGTCCACGGGGTCTCTTCTTGTCCTTCTTCTCTAGACTTGCAGGCGGGTCCGTATGGATGGAGGGCCGCAAACTGCAACCCAATCAGTCTATCAGCGCGCGAAGAGGGGCGTCCACCGGGGCACTTGCCGTTGGGCGAGCGGAGCGGTACGCTGATTCCATGTATGAAGAGTTCCACGTAACCGACCGTTGGAGCGGCGAAGAGCTGGATTGCCGCTGGAAGGGCACCATGGTGGCCATCGCCACACGGCACGCCGACGCCGTCGATGTGCGCTTTGATGTGAACGGCAGGCCGATGTGGATTGCCCTGCCGCTGGAGGCGTGGGGGCGGCAAAAGTTGCTGACGGGAAAGGTGATCACCGACCAGCTCGCAGCGCAGATCGCGGGCCGATTCCTCAAGCAATTGATCCAGGAGGGGTACGACTCCCAGCGGGAGGTCTACACCATGACTGTGGACGAAGTCCTCTCGCACCTCGACGCCGTGGTCGCCGAAGCCAAGGCCCAGGGCGAGATGCCGACGCTGCCGGCGGGAGTTTGAAGGGCCGGGCTCAAGGGTTAGGGAACAGGCATCGGCTGCTCTTGAAAACTGATGGTTTGCAGGTTTTAGGTTTTTGCCAACTATAAAGCTACATGTTGCCGGTTTGAATGAACTGATACACGCCATATGGTAAAGGCCTCTTCGACCTTCAGAAGGAATGAAAATGAGAATGGGCAATGGGAATACGCCTCTGCGGTATTGATTCGCCCCCGGCCTCGCCACAGATCCAGCGTTTTTTCTGTTCCCTGTTCCCTGTTCCCTGAACGATGTCGCCTGCCATTCCAACAGAGGGCCCTTAATTCCTACCTCCTCTCATCTGTTACACTCGCTAGCAATCCTCCATCATGCTTTTCAAAGCTCACAGCGCGGCTGTCTATGGAATCGATGCCAATCTCATTGATGTTGAGGTGGACTATAGCGGCGTGGTTGCGGAGAAGGACGTCTTCCACACCGTGGGCCTGCCCGATGCGGCGGTGCGCGAGAGCCGCGACCGCGTGCGCGCGGCCATCAAGAACTCCGGCTACCTGATTCCGCCTACCTTCATCACCATCAACCTGGCGCCGGCCGACTTGAAGAAGGAAGGCTCGGGCTTCGATCTGCCCATCGCCATTGGCATTCTGGGCGCTTATGGCGCGTTGCAAACCAACGATCTGAGCCAGTTTCTGCTGGTGGGTGAACTGGGGCTGGACGGCGGTATGCGCGCCGTGCCCGGAATGTTGCCGGTGGCGATTCTGGCGCGCGAAAAAGGCATCCCGAATCTCATTTTGCCGGCAGCCAACGCAGCCGAAGCCGCCGTGGTGGAGGGCGTCAACGTCTATCCCGCCTCGTCGCTGCTGGATGTGCTGGAGCTGCTCAACAGCCAGGTCGTGGGCGTGATTCAGCGCGAGCCGTACCGCGTTTCCACCGAGGCGCTGCTGGGCGAACTACAAAACTTTCCTGTGGACTTCAAGGATGTGCGCGGACAGCAGACGGCCAAGCGCGCGCTGGAAGTGGCCGCGGCCGGCAGCCACAACATTCTCATGATTGGCCCTCCCGGCTCCGGCAAGACGATGCTGGCCAAGCGCCTGCCCTCGATCCTGGCGCCTCTCAGCTTTGAGGAGGCTCTGGAAACCACCAAGATTCACTCCGTCGCCGGGGTGCTGGACGCTGCCGCAGGCCTCGTGACGCAGCGGCCCTTCCGCTCGCCGCACCACACCATCTCCGACGCGGGTTTAATCGGCGGCGGCATCATCCCGCGGCCCGGCGAAGTCTCGCTGGCCCACAACGGCCTGCTGTTTCTGGACGAGCTGCCGGAGTTTCCGCGCAACGTGCTCGAGGTCTTGCGCCAGCCCCTCGAAGACCACACGGTAACCATCGCGCGGGCCTCCATGTCGCTCAGCTTTCCGGCGCGCTTCATGCTGGCGGCGGCCATGAACCCCTGCCCCTGCGGCTTCTTCAACGACAAGTCCCGCGAGTGCCAGTGCTCTCCGCCCATGATTCAGCGCTACATCGCCAAGATCTCCGGCCCGCTTCTCGACCGCATCGACATTCACATTGAAGTCCCGGCAGTGCAATACAAAGAACTGCGCGGCTCGGCGGCGGCTGAAGGCTCGGCCGAGATTCGCGGCCGCGTGCTGGCCGCCCGCGAACGCCAGCACGTGCGCTTCAAAAAGTTCGGCGACAAAATCTACTCCAACGCGCAGATGACCACCCGCCAGATTCGCGTCCACTGCGAACTGGGCGCCGACGCAGAACATCTGCTGGAGCGGGCCATGCAACAGCAGGGCCTGACGGCGCGCGCCCACGACCGCATCCTCAAAGTCGCCCGAACGATTGCGGATCTGGAAGGCACGGAGCGCCTGAGCGTGGCTCACCTGGCCGAGGCCATTCAGTACCGCACGCTGGATCGCAGCTACTGGGCGTAAGAACAGTGATCAGTGGTCAGTGATCAGTGGTCAGTTTTCGGTAAATGGCAACCATCTGACAGAAAAGCAATTACCAGAAGAGGAGCCATGCGGCCTAGAGCGAAGCCAGAGTCACTGCATCCTGTTTAGTTTTGTGCAATGTCGCCGCTCCCTGATGGTCGCGTCGACTTGAATGCCGTGGTTTCGGGAACCAACGACCCGGGTTCCGCTCTAGCCGCTGATACCCGTGTTGCTGACCACTGTTTACTGTCCACTGTCCACTGCAAAAAAACTATTGACCTGGATGCCAACTCGTTATACATTGATTATTGCCATCCATAAAGGGCAATTTGTTAAGTGTGTACGTGTGCTCTCCTGTCGTTTTCCGCATCATATTGAGCCAAGGCTCATCCGTTGATGCCCCGGTGCGTTTATATCTTCCGGAACGGAAACGCGGGATGGATGGTTCCCAAGGCGGTAATCTGTATCCCTGATACGGCGTAATGCCTGTTCCATCATCTGCGAAAGTGCGTCAGGATTTTGAACTGTACGCTCAATTCGTGCGTCTAAGTCTTGGGAGTAGGAATTTAGGGCAGCCCGCGTTACGTGGCTTCCCCTGCTGCACCGTCGGCGCCAGTGAAGTTCCGGCCACGCAGGCAATTCTTTGAAGGAGAAACTCGTAATGCGTTCCGATTTGGTTTTTGGAGCACTTTCTCATGTCTCCAATCGCTACCAGCTCTGTCAATTGGCGAGCAAGGCAACCCGTAAGTTGCACAAGCCAAACACACGCGTGCAGGACACGGCTAATCAGGTCTTCGCCCGCTTTCACATCACCAATCCCGGCTCCGTGATATCCGTTGAGGCGTCCGCGGAACAGCCGGTAGAAACCCGCCGCGCCGCTTGATCGCGCCTCCCGAAGGGTATAGTTGAGTCAGACAGCGGCTTCAGGCGGCTTGCCATTCAAGCTAGTCCCGCACTCCGGTGTTCGATGCTCCACTTGATTCGGGAGAGCCCTCCAGTGCAGCGCACTCCGGCTGCCATCTTTGAACTCCCGCCCGATCTTTCCCCGGAGCACTTCCCCCTTCCGGACCCTCCCACTCCCATCCTCCGTTATTGCAGGTGAACATGACCATCGCGGAACTCAAAGAAAAAAACATCACTGAACTGACCCGCATCGCTCGTACCCTGGAGATCCCGGGCACCAGCGGTCTTCGCAAGCAGGATCTGATCTTCAGGATTCTCCAGGCACAAAGCGAAAAGGAAGGCCACATCTTTGCCGAGGGCGTTCTGGAGATTCTTCCTGACGGCTACGGCTTCCTGCGCTCGCCCGACTACAACTATCTGCCCGGCCCCGACGACATTTACGTCTCGCCCTCGCAGATTCGCAAGTTCGATCTGAAGACCGGCGACTCGATCAGCGGCAATGTCCGGCCGCCTCACGAGGGCGAAAAGTACTTTGCGCTGGTCAAGATCGAGGCCATCAACTTCGAGTCGCCTGAGGAGACTCGCAACAAGATTCTCTTCGACAACCTCACCCCGCTCTATCCCCAGGAACGCATCAAGCTGGAGACGGTGCGCGAGGCCATCAGCGGCCGGGTGATGGACCTGCTGACGCCGGTGGGCAAGGGCCAGCGCGGCCTGATCGTCGCTCCGCCACGCACCGGCAAAACGATGCTCTTGCAGTCGCTCGCCAACTCCATCTCCACCAATCACCCCGACGTGGTGCTGATTGTGCTGCTCATCGACGAGCGGCCCGAAGAAGTTACCGACATGCAGCGTTCGGTGAAGGGCGAGGTGATCAGTTCCACATTTGATGAACCGGCAGCGCGCCATGTACAGGTGGCCGAGATGGTCATCGAGAAGGCCAAGCGGCTGGTGGAGCACAAGCGCGACGTAGTGATTCTGCTGGATTCGATCACGCGCCTGGCGCGCGCCTATAACACCATCGTGCCGCCCTCGGGCAAGGTGCTCTCCGGCGGCGTGGACTCGAACGCCTTGCAGCGTCCCAAGCGCTTCTTCGGCGCCGCCCGCAACATCGAAGAGGGCGGTTCGCTGACCATCATTTCCACCGCGCTGATCGATACCGGTTCGCGCATGGACGAGGTCATCTTCGAGGAGTTCAAGGGCACCGGCAACATGGAAATCATCCTGGACCGCAAGCTGGTGGACAAACGCGTCTTCCCGGCCATCGACATCCAGCGCTCCGGCACCCGCAAGGAAGAGTTGCTCATTCCCAAGGAGGATTTGCAGCGCATCTGGATTCTGCGCAAGGTGCTCAACCCGCTTTCGCCGGTCGAGGCCATGGAGTTGCTGATCAGCCGCCTGGAAAAGGTCCGCAACAACGCCGAATTCCTGGCCAACATGAATCAGTTGTAGAATGGTTCCCCCGGCGGCTGTTTTTTTGAACGCCGGGGGAACTCGTTGAATAGCCAAAAGAGCGGAGGCTCCTTTCCGGATTTGCCGCTCGCTGGTAAGATAATGAATGTCGTGGGGCTGTAGCTCAATTGGGAGAGCGCCTCGTTCGCAACGAGGAGGTCAGCGGTTCGATCCCGCTCAGCTCCACCAGATTTAATCCCAACTTCCCTGTTCGCCACGTCAACTTCCCCAGATGACTACGAGTCTTTTCGACCTTTACAAGATTGGTATTGGCCCATCGAGTTCGCATACCATGGGGCCCATGCGCGCCGCCTGCCGGTTTGTGCGGGAGCTTGGGGGCCGCGGTGTGCTCGTCCGGGTCGAGCGTGTGCAGGCGGAACTTTATGGCTCGCTGGCGCTGACTGGCCTGGGCCACGCTGCTGACCGGGCTGTGCTGCTGGGTTTGGCCGGCCATGAGCCGGGCACCATCGATCCTGCGGTCATCGAATCAACGGTTGCGGCAATTCGCGCCGCGCGCCAAATCAATCTGGCTGGAACGCGGGCCGTTTTATTTGATGAAGCCCGCGACCTCCTCTTGCATCGGAAGATTCTGTTTCCTCCCGGCGCGCACATCCACCATCCCAACGGAATGCGTTTCACTGCCTATGATGCTGCGGGCGCGGTTGTCGAGCAGCGCACCTTCTTTTCCATCGGCGGCGGATTCATCGCCGAGGACGGGCCCGCCAAACCGCCAACAACGGAGCGGCAGCAGGCCGCAATTCCGTTTCCCTTTCAGAGTGCCGCGGAGTTGCTGGCCACGGCGCAGGCCAACGAACTCTCCATCAGCCAGCTCATGTTGGAAAACGAGTGCGCTCTTGTTGCGCGCGATCTGGAAACTCCGCCGGTGAAAGTGGTGCGCGCGGGGATCGAGCATATCTGGCAGGAGATGCAAGCCTGCGTCGAGCGCGGCATCGCCACCGAGGGCATTCTGCCCGGCGGCCTGGGCGTGAACCGCCGCGCACACCATTTGGCCGCACGTCTCGGCGTGAAGCGGGCAATCGGCCTACGCGGCGATCCGCTTGTGCCGCTCGACTGGCTCACGGTTTGGGCTTTGGCGGTGAACGAAGAGAACGCCGCAGGCAGCCGCGTGGTGACCGCACCCACCAACGGAGCCGCGGGCGTTGTTCCCGCCGTGGCGCATTACTATGAACGCCTCACGCCCGGCGCGGACCACGAAGGCATCCTGCGCTTTTTTCTCACTTCAGCCGCCATCGGCATCCTATATAAGGAGAACGCTTCGATCAGCGGTGCGGAGGTCGGTTGTCAGGGCGAGGTGGGTGTGGCCTGTTCGATGGCCGCCGCGGGACTGACGGCCGCACTGGGCGGCACAAATGAACAGGTGGAGCACGCCGCCGAAATCGCCATGGAACACAATCTGGGAATGACCTGCGACCCCATCGGCGGACTGGTGCAGATTCCCTGCATCGAGCGCAACGCCATGGCCGCGGCCACGGCCGTTCATGCCTCGCGTCTCGCGCTCAGCGAGTCCGGGGAGCACAAAGTTTCGCTCGATCAGGTGATCCATACCATGTATCTGACCGGCCTCGATATGCAATCGCGCTACAAGGAAACCAGCCTGGCCGGCCTTGCCTTGAACATCATCGAGTGCTAATTTGGCTGGCGAGGATTCCAGCCATGTTGTTGCGCAATCTTTCCGCTGCTCTCGTGGGCTGCGCGCTTCTTGCCGCGCCCGTTGCCGCCAACGCCGCCGGTCGCGGGCCATCGACACCCGAAGAGCGGAAGCAGGCGCTCGAATACATTCAGCACTTCGAGGCAAATCCGCTCAATCAAAACCTGAAGCCGGAGATTCAATGGTTGACGATCTGGATGATTGAAATTCCAGATGTTCATGTCAATCTCTGCATCATCCTTGACAAGCTGCCCAAGGGCGACAAGAAAGACAGCCAGGCTCTTTTCAACGCCACGTTCTTTTCGCAAATTGCCTTCGTGCTCCAGAATCCCGATAAGCAGGACGACCATCTGGCGGAATATCAAGCTGGCGTCGAAGGCGCGCTGCGTGTGTATGAAGTCTTGCTGAAGTCCAATCCCAAAGACCGCCAGCCGTATCTTGACGATTTGATTCAACGGCGCGAGGCCGGAACGCTGGCGCAATTCGTGAAGGAGCGCGCCGCCTCTGCATGCCATCAATAATGATCCGGCTCGCCAAGGTTTCTCATGTTGGCGGAGGTCAACTTGCATTTTTAATTGTTGGCCTGACGCTGGCTTTGCTTAGGTCGAGCGACGTTCTCTGAACTACTGCAAGCGATGCTCGATTCCGTACTGAAAAAATTGTTGACTATTTTTCCACCGCTATGTCGTTTTTCTCTTGACACTCGCGATGTGGGAATCTATACATGCTTCATCTGCAGTAAGATTTGCAGAATCGATGCAAGTCATCGAAAGGGAGAATAGGCAAATGGCAACCAAAAAAGCAGCCAAGAAAGTACCTGCGAAGAAGGTCGCGAAGAAGAAGAAGTAGCGACACCTCCAACCGTAAGGCAACACATCAGGGGAACGCTTCATGCGTTCCCCTGATGTGTTTTTAGGAAAAGGATTACACTGATACCGCAAGGAACCGAGGGGGTATCCGTGACAAGCCGCCGATGGATAGCCGAGCAATGGGACGAAGCCACCGCAACCCTGGTGGGTGCGCAGGCCGAACACATGATCCGCGTCTTGCGCGCGCAGCCGGGCATGGAAGCCGACGTGGTGGCGGGCGGTCACGTCTTTCATGCGCAGGTGGCCGCGATCGCCCGCGATGAGGTTCGCTTCAACCTGATCACCGAACTCGATGCGGAGCCGGCGCTTCCCCTGACGCTGGTGATGGCCATCTACAAGTTCGATCACATGGAGTGGGCCATCGAGAAGGCTACCGAGTTGGGAGTTAGGGCGGTGGCGCCGGTGATTGCGCGGCGAACGGAGAAGCACCTGGCCGCGGCCGCCGCGCAGCGCACGGAACGATGGCGGCGCATCGCGCATGAAGCGGCGCAGCAATCGCGGCGCTCCGACGTGCCGCTCATCTTCGATCCGACTCCACTCTCCGCGCGTGTGCGAGCTGCCTCTGAGGCCGCGCGCGACGATTCCGCCTCTGCGTACATCGTCCTGGCCGAGCAGGAGCGCACCACCACGCTGCGCCATGCGCTCAAGGAAGCCATGGCCGCGGCAGAAACCGAAATGCCTTCGCTGGAGATTGCCATCGGCCCCGAAGGTGGATGGGCCCCCGCGGAAGAAGCTCTCTTCGACGCCAATGGCTGGCGCGCCGCATCGCTCGGCCCACGCATTCTGCGCGCCGAGACGGCGGCCATCGCCGCTCTGGCAGTCGTGGCTTCGTACCTGGAGTAGTATTCGAAATTTTTCTGGGTCTCAGAAGAGAGTGTTCTGTCTCATTCCATCCATTTCATATTGTCTCGGGAGATCCTCTGCACTTTCGCGCGAATGTTCGCGAATCTCTGAACAAGTTCTAATTGTGATACGAAGATTTTCTCGGGGACTAAACAGGCTGCGGAAAAACTCGCCGTTTTGAAAGGGCACGACTTGAGTCGTGCCACAAGTGCCGCAAAAATAACCGGGCCTTTAGACCCTGAAGGATGTTTTTCCGGAGTTCAGATAAAATCCCGGCCTTTTTCCGCAGCCTGTAAAGCCGTGCCCTGACACAATCAAGGCCAGAAATAAGTTTTTCGCAGCCGGTGAAGCCTGCTGCTCCCTCCGGAATCTTCTATTTACAACTGCAGTATCAGGCAGTGGCCTGCGGCGCGGCAGTCCCTTCGGCTTCCAGCTTGCTGCCCACGTCAGCGGCGGCGGCAGCCAGCACGCGGTGGTGGATGGTAAACAGCGCCAGTTCGAGCCGGTCGCTTACGCCGGTCTTGTCGTAGACGGAACGCAGGTAATTCTTGATGACCTGCTCGGTGGTATTGAGGCGGTTGGCGATCTCGCGGTTCTTGCATCCCTGAACAATGAGCGCGACGATGCGCATCTCCTTGGGAGTGAGCCGGTCGCGTACGCGCGTGCCCACCATGTCTTCCTCTGGCGAGTCGGGCACCATGACCTGCGGAGGCAGCCAGGTTTCGCCGGCGGCTACTGAGCGCACACAATCCACCAGGGCGGGTCCGGTGACATTGCGAAAGACCACGCCGCGAAAACCCTGCTGCAAATAAGCGTCTGCCGCGTCGTTGTTCTCGGCAATCACGATGCCGCGGCAGGCAGTGGCCTCAAGCAGCGCGCTCAGCCGGGCCATCTCCGGCCGCAGCGAGGCGGCAAAGAGGACGATGGAACCGGGAAACGTGGTGATGGCGTGATGCATGCGGTCAAGGTCGGTGCATTGAGCAATGATGCGCAGGTCTTCGTCCATGGCCAGCACTTTGGCTGTGCCAGCCCGAAAAATCGCCTGCGAATCGGCCAGGATGATTTTGTTCATGATGCGCGCCTCGTCCGCTGCATAATCCTGGAAGCCAAGTTACAGCCCGCCCGGCACGCGGTTTCCACCACGCCGGAAACGGCGGCCCGCGTTCAGGCAATGGCCTCTGCTCTCTGGGAGACTATCGGCAGATTCCTGCAAAACCCTCTAACTGCTTCAATCTGCAACAAAGAGCCGCGAAGCACATCCCTTTGGTAACCGGCCCAGGGTTCAACTTCACGAATCTTTAGTAACTATCCCTACAAATGAGATTACAGCCTGTTGGCCCCGACGGTCACGAAGATTCGCGGCCGGCGGCTGAGGATTCTGTTTACTGATGAGGCACGTGGGATGGATGCGGACGCCGGGCGGGTTCTGTTTCGACCATCATCAGCGCCGCGGCTGGAGTTTTCTTTTCTTAGCGGAAATCAACCTATTTCTCCATTCCACAATGCGGTGAAGAGGGCGTGCGCCGCGCCGATGAAAGAGATGAAGAGGTATGGATGGCCGATCGCACGGAACTTCTTGAAGTGGCGCTGGATAGTCTTCCGGAGGGCTTTGCGCTGGTTGGCGGCGACGGCCAGGTCATGCTCTGGAACCGTGCCGCGGAGGCGATCACCGGGCACACCAGCGCGGACCTGCTATCGCGACAAGCGCCCGAACCGCTGGAGCCGCTGCTGTTGGGACGCACGTGGCTTGAGGATCAAGGCGCCGGCGCCGGAGCGCAACCGGGACGCAGCGCCATGGTTCACTTTCAACACAAGCTGGGCCACGATGTTCCGGTGATTGCCCGAACGCTGATGCTGCGCGACGGGCTGGGCGGGCGCATGGGCACGGCGGTTGTTTTTCATCCCGCCGAGAGCCTGGACGCGCTGCCGCATGGGGAGTGCGACGAAGGCTCCAGCGTGGAGGCCAGCCAGGCGGAGTTCGAAGATCGTCTGGTAGCGGTCTTCGAGGATTTTCGGCAAGGCGGGGAGAGCTTCGGCGTGCTGTGGATTACCGTCGATCAGGCCGGCGAACTCCGCAAGACGCACGGCGCCGGGGCCTGCGAAGCGATGCTCGAAAAGGTGGAACGGGCAATGGGAAACGGGCTGCGGCCAGCCGAGGAGATCGGGCGCTGGGGCGACGATGAGTTTCTGGTGCTGTCGCACGAGCGCACACGGGAGATGCTGGCGGCCCACGCGCAGGTGCTGGCCGGGCTGGCCCGGACGGCGGAGTTCCGCTGGTGGGGCGACCGGGTCTCGCTCACTGCGAGCATCGGCGCGGCGCAAGCGGAACGGGATGGGAGTTTGGCCGATCTTCTGGAAAGGGCAAGAGCAGCAATGTTTACCAGTTATCAAGCGGGCGGAAACCACATCACGCTCGCGCCGGGGGAGCCAGCATGTTCGCCATCATAGGCATTCTTGTGGTTTTTGGATCGATCATCACTGGATTCCTGATGGAAAAGGGCCATATCCTGGTTCTTCTTCAGCCGGCTGAGCTGCTCATCATCGCCGGCGCGGCGTCGGGCACGCTGCTGGCGGCTAATCCCATGCACATCATCAAAGACATCGCCAGCGGCTTGGCGGGCATTCTGAAAGGCTCGCCGTACGACAAAGCGCGTTACCTGAAGACGCTCAAGATGATGTACCAGTTCCTGAACAAGGTGCGTAAAGAGGGATTGCTGAGTGTGGAGATGGACGTGGAAAAGCCGGAGGAAAGCTCCATCTTCAAAAACTATCCCGAGTTTCTCGCCGACCATTCCGTCAGGGACTTTGTGTGCGACACGCTGCGCATGGCCATCACCGGAGGCGTGGAGCCGTTCGACATGGACCAGATGATGGAGCTCGATATGGAGGTCCACGACCACGAGGCGACGCAGCCGGTCAATTCCCTGAGCACCGTGGCGGATGCGCTGCCCGGATTGGGCATTGTGGCCGCGGTGCTGGGCGTGGTGATCACCATGGGCGCGCTGGGCGGTCCGCAGGAGGAGATCGGCCGCAAAGTCGCGGCAGCGCTGGTGGGTACCTTTCTGGGCATCTTGCTGTGCTACGGCGTGGTCGGCCCTTTGAGCGCGAACATGGCCAAGACGGCCGACGCACAGAACGAATATCTGCATGTGCTTCGGGTGCTGATTCTGTCTTTTCTGAAAGGCTCGGCTCCCATGATCGCCATCGAGATGGGGCGGCGCGCGATTCCCGCGCATGTGCGGCCCAACTTCGATGAAATGGAACAGAACTGCAAGAACCACGCGGTTAACGCGGACGCGGCTGCGGCCGGAGTATAAGTATCTGACCGCGTGGTTCCGTATGTTGCGATTGAGTGCCGTAGCATCCCAGATCTCAGAATCGAGATCTGGGGCACCCGCATAGGGCCGCAAACCATGGGGAAGAAATAGGGCATCATCATGGCCAAGACTCAACCGATCATCGTCATCAAGAGAGTGAGTGGCCACGGCGGCCATCACGGCGGCGCGTGGAAGGTAGCTTATGCCGACTTTGTCACCGCCCTGATGGCGCTGTTCATTGTGCTGTGGCTGATGGGATCGAGCGAGCAGGTGAAGAAGTCCGTGGCCGGCTACTTCAACGATCCCAAGGGAACCGGCAAGCTGATGGGCACCACGATGAGCGGCACCGGCGAAGCCATATCC
>Ga0181535_10000371_pt1 | contig 69172 bp, 50 predicted proteins | sample PEATcosm2014_Bin_44_FD_119774 | JGI IMG/M metagenome (GOLD analysis project Ga0181535, IMG submission 119774) | Peatland microbial communities from MTU Mesocosm Facility, Houghton, MI, USA - PEATcosm2014_Bin17_30_metaG | ecosystem: Environmental > Terrestrial > Soil > Wetlands > Peat | place... | reverse complement strand
TCGCAGACGGAAGGCTTTACCTTTACCCCCACGGATACGACGGACTACAACACCGTAACCGGCACGGTGAGCGTGACGGTTGGCAAGGCGGCACCGGGCATATCGGCTTGGCCGGCCGCGAGCAGCCTCACCTATGGCCAGACTCTTGCATCGTCAACGCTGACAGGCGGTTCCTCAACCCCCGCCGGCATCTTTGCCTGGACGACGCCAAGCACCATTCCCAGCGCCGGTACGGCATCGTATAGCGTGACCTTCACCCCCACGGATACGACGGACTACACCACATTGGCTGGCACGGTGAGCGTGACGGTAGCCAGCGCAACTTCCATCGTGTCGGCATGGCCTGTAGCCAGCGGAATCGCATCAGGCCAAACCCTCGCGTCTTCCACGTTGAGCGGTGGTTCCTCGACCCCCGCCGGCAGCTTTGCCTGGACGAATAGCAGCATCGTTCCGCCAGTGGGCACATCGAGTTATGGCGTAACCTTCACCCCCACGGATACGACGGACTACACCACCGTGACCAACACGGTCAGTATTACGGTGGGCAAGGCAACTCCCACCATCACTACCCAGCCCACGGCTTCAGCCATCAGCTACGGCAGCGCTCTTTCCACCTCGACTCTGAATGGCGGCGTGGCCTCGGTGAGCGGCGCCTTCGCATGGACTTCGCCCGCCACCGTTCCCGCAGCCGGAATGCAGACGGAAGGTTTTACCTTCACCCCGACGGATGCGACGGACTACACCACAGTGACCGGCACGGCCAGCGTCGCCATCAACCCGGCGACGCTGACAGTGACGGCATCCAGCCCGACCGTGGTCGTCGGGTCGGCTGCCCCGACGATCACTCCGAGCTATAGCGGTTTCCAGAACGGCGACACCGCCGCGGCGCTGACTACGGCGCCGACTTGCACCACCACCTACACCGCGACATCTGCACTTGGCAGCTACCCCGCTTCGTGCTCCGGTGCGGTGGATGGCAACTATACCTTCAGTTATGTGGCTGGAACGGTGAAGGCGGTTGCCATGGCCATCACCACGCCGTCCACCCTTCCCAACGGCTATCTGAACTCCCCCTATTCGGCCACCGTTGCCGTGGCCGGAGGCACTGGCCCCTATGCCTGGGCGGTGAGCAGCGGAAATCTGCCAACGGGCTTGGGTCTCAACACTACGACGGGCGTCATTAGCGGCACTCCAAGCGGGTCGTTGGGCACGATCCATTTCACTGTATCGGTGACGGATTCAGTCACTAACAGCGCCCAGTTGCAGTTCTCCATCACGATTGCCGCGGGCATCACCATCACCACGGCCCCTCAGCTTACCCTAGGCGTTCAAGGCACGGCATATCCAGGGGAAACCCTGGCCGCAACCGGCGGCGCGGGAACCTATAGTTGGACTTGGGCCGCGGCCAACGGATCGTCCATTCCCTCCGGCATGGCGCTCAACGCTACGACCGGCGCCATCGGCGGCACGCCGGGCGCATCGGGCACCTTCAGCATCGCGGCGACAGCCACCGACACTGCCTCGAACACGGCTTCGAAGACCTTCTCGCTGATCGTGTATCCGGCGTTGTCGATCACCACGTCTTCGCTACCCGGTGGAACGGCCAACACAGCCTACACCAACACCCCGCTTGCCGCGACCGGCGGTTCGGGTAACTACACCTGGAGCTGGACTGCAGCCAACGGCTCGTCGCTGCCGGCTGGGATGACCTTCTTGGGAGGTGTGCTCGCTGGCACGCCCACAACACATGGCAGCTATTCGGTCGTCATCACCGTCAAGGACACGGCCCTGAATGTCACCTTCAACAAAACCTTCTCCATTGCCATTGCTTACGCGCCATTGTCGATCACCACGACTACATTGCCCGCTGGCACAGCGAACACGGCTTACAGCCCAACCCAGTTTGCCGCAACCGGCGGCTCCGGCAGCTACACCTGGAGTTGGGCCGCGGCCAGCGGCTCGTCGCTACCGGGCGGGATGAACCTCTCCTCGAGCGGTGTGCTCTCTGGCACGCCGAGCGCGGCTGGCAGCTACCAGGCGCAAGTGACGGTGGCCGACGCGACGGCCAACAGCAACCTCACCGCAACCTTCACCATCAACATCGACAGTGGCAGCTTAAGCGTCACCAACGCTCCCAACTTGCCTATCGGGTATGTCAACTCGACCTACAACACAATATTCAAGGCATCGGGCGGCACGGGAGCCCTTACCTGGACGTGGGTCAGCGGCTCTCTGCCGGCAGGCCTGAACAAAAATCTGGCAGCGGCTCAAATCGGCGGCACACCCACCACCACCGGGTCGTACAGCTTTACCATCAAGGTGACCGACTCGGTCGGGAACCAGGCTTCGGCGACCTTCTCGCTGACCGTGGTGCCGGTGCTGTCGATCACCAGCACCAGTCCACTGCCTTCGGGCACGGTGGGCGTTGCCTACGCGCAGTCTGTGACGGCCAGCGGCGGCTCCGGAAGCTATTCCTGGAGTTGGGCAGCGGCCAGCGGTACGTTGCCGGCGGGGCTGACGATCTCTTCCTCCACAGGCCAGATCAGCGGCACGCCAACCGCGGCGGGCAACTATTCGGTAACTGTGACGGTGACCGACACTGAGGTCGCAGGCAAAAGCACCAGCGGCCCCGGCCCCTTCGCCCTCTCTATTGTCAACCCGCTCGCTACCGTCAGCGGGAAGATCTCCCTGGTTAACAACTGCGCCGGAGCGACCACCGTGCCGTCCATGGCGGTGACGCTTACCAGCAATACCAACGGCACGTTCGTGCCCCTCACCTCCGCCACCGATGGCAACGGGAATTACTCGTTTAGCAACGTTCCGGCGGACAGTTACACAATTACGCCCTCGGTCTCCGCAACGTCCTCGGGCATTGCGCCGTCTTCGGTCTTCTATCCGGCGTCCCAAATCGTGTCGGTGAGCAGCAGCAACCTGACGGGGCAAAACTTCTCCGCGGCTCTGGGCTATTCGGTCTCCGGCAATGTGACGTACAGCGGAGCACAGACGAGTGGACAGATCTATCTGGTGCTGAACGCCTCCAACTGCGGCAGTCTCGGCGCGCTGGGCACCAGCATCGCATTCACGAACAGCGGTTCCTTCACCATCAACGGCGTTCCTCCGGGCACCTACACGCTGCAGGCCTGGATGGACAATCGGGGTCGTGGCATCCCCAATGTCATCAATCCCACTGGCAGCTCTACCGGCGTGTCGGTGACAAGCGACCTGGTCAGCAACGCGGCGGTAACGCTGAACGACCCCTCTGTGCCGACTGTGTCCAACACCACCCCCGGTCCCACCCTCAACTTTGTCAGTCCTACCGATCAGGGTGTCATCATCAGCTTCTCGCCGGTCACCAATAGCAGCAGCGTGGAGGCTGTCACCTCCTACCAGGTGCAGTGGAGTACCGACCCGTCGTTCCCGGCCAACACAAGCTACTCCTACATCTTCGCGGCCAATGGCAGCCAGGGCGTGTGGATACTGAACAACGGCCTTTCGGGCTTCAGCGGAACGCTTGCCAATGGGACCGCTTATTACTTCCGCGCCAGTGGCTTGCTTGGCGGCAACCAGACAGCCTGGTCCGCGCCCTCGGGGCCGGTCACGATCGGCGCGCCGGGCATCAGCAGAAATACCAACAACGTCGAAGGTACGGTAGGCTTGCCCGCCATCAACACGTCTACCGGTTTTGCCATCCCGTCCTATGGACCGCTCTACGTTGGCTTCTACGATCAAGGCACGGGAGCGATCTATGTGGACCGCATCGCCAGCCCATCCAGCCCTCAAGACTATAGCGTCAATCTGCCCGACGGCGCTAACTACATCTTCCTCGCCATCCTCGATCAGAACAACGATGGCCTGATCGACACCGGAGATATCACCAACTTCAATGGCGCCTACAGCAGCCCGTACGACATCAGCGGCGGAGACGAGACCCTCTCCGACTACGACTTGCCCGCCAACAACAGCGCGGCCACGGCGACCACACAAATGACGCAGTCCACCGACATTCTTGGCGCCACCACCACCAGCTACGGCTTGAAGCTGCAGTTGGTGGGAGGAGTCAAGATGCCCGTGGCAGTGGAATTGAGCGGAACTTCGTATGCCTATCTGATTGCGCCCGTGGATTTCTCCGCCTGCACCAGTTGCGGCGTTGGGCAATTCGATTACCAACCCAGCATCGCCAGCGCGGTGCCGACGGCAAACGACAACTTCCCGTTGCGGGTAACCTACAGCGATGGCACCACGGATTCCGCCGTGTTTGCCACGGTGAGTGGCGTGGGAGCAACCGCATACGATCCGGTCACCAACCAGCCAACCACCGTTGCCGCTTCCCTCTCGCCGTTGTCTGGGTCTGACACCCAGCCCAACTTCACCTGGAGCGATCCGAGCGACGCCGGTAACTATACTTATTCGTTCTCGGTCAGCGACAGCAACGGAAACATCGTCTGGCAGGTTCCGTCCAGCAAGTCGCATGAGAGCGGTTTCGACAGCTCGATCACCTCGATTAACTGGGGAAGCGATCCGAACGACCCCACCAACACAGCGAGCCCCCTGACCAGCGGAGCGGTCTACACCTGGTCGATTCAGGTGGTAGACAGCGATGGCAATTCCAGCAAGACGCAGGTGAGCTTCAAACCATAATCCAGCTTCGTCAGACCGCAAAGCGAAAGGCCAGCCACCCGGCTGGCCGTTCGTTTTGCGGGAACGGGCAGGATCGCGCAGTGCGTTCGATCCATACCCCGCGACTGCCTCCCACAGCTGGCGGAGATGGGAGTATGGGCTGTAAGTGCAGGTGCTTATAACCTGTTTATGAAAGGCACACTAGAGAAACCTCATAGGTAACGGTACTGGTAACGGTACTACTGCACTCTCATTATTTATCACCATTATCGGAAAAGCATTCGAAAAATGAGGGATTGTGACCGATATGGAGCATGCACACTGACTCAGGGGAGCCAGTAACTCTAAGCGGAGGCTTCAAAATGTTTGACATGCAATCCATATCTGTAGCAACGACGCGAAAAGGGATTCTTGCGATCACCTCCCGTGTCCTCAAAGGCAGCGGCGCAGTGGCCTTCCTGCTGCTGTTCCTGCTGGCAGCCCTGAGCAACGCGAACGCGACAACAACCCTCACGCCGGCGACGGTGACCGCCTCGCCAACGAATCCGACGTATGGCGCTACGGTGACGCTAACCTCGGTCTTATCCGGGTGGGTGTCAGCCGCGGGAGGCACCGTAACGTTTGAAACCTCCACCAGTTCGACCGGAACTTACGTCACCACACTGGTGACATGCGGCAGCAGTGGCAGCGCCACCGTTACCGCCGCCGCCTCAAACACCTGCCAAACCAGCGCGCTGCCGGTGGGAACCACTTACGTGAAGGCTGTGTACGCTACATCGGCCACGGGCTACGCAGGCGCCACATCCGCCACAGCGGCGGCCGTCACGGTAACGGGAACCCCTACCACAACGACGCTGACAGCCTCGCCAACCAGCACCGCTCAAGGCAACCCCGTGACGCTGACCGCGGTTGTCTCCCCCACAGCGGCGACCGGCGTAGTGACCTTCAAGAGCGCAGTCACGACGGAGGGAACCGCGGGAGTGCTGGGAACATGCACAATTACCAGCGGCGGCACCTGTAACACCACCGTCCTTACGACGGGGTGGACGGTGAGCACCACGGCTAACTCCCTGACAGCGGTTTATGCCGCAACGGGGAACTACGCGACCAGCACTTCAGCGGCCAAGATCGTCACTATTGCCACGGGAACCGCAACGACGACGGGCGTCGTCACGCTCGGCACGGCGTCTCCCATTGTCTATGGCACGAGCGAAACGCTGAGCGCGACCGTCTCGGCGGGAACCGGCACAGTAACCTTCCTGGATAATGGAACTACCTCGCTGGGAACCGCGACAATCAGTTCTGGAATAGCCTCGCTGACCTCCGCCGCATTGGCACCGGGCACCCACTCCATCACCGCTGCCTATGGCGGAGATGCGACGCATGACGCCAGCGCCTCCGCTTCGGCAACGAGCCTCACCGTGACCTCCAACACCACCACCACGCTGATCGCCGCTGCCACCGGAACTTATGGCACGACCTATTCGCTGACGGCGAATGTGGTGCCCACCTCCGGTCCTGGTACGGTCAATGCCGGCACGGTGACCTTCTCCAATGGAAGCGTCACTCTGGGAACATGCACCATCGCCTCCGGTACTTGCGGTACGTCCACCACCGTATTGCCGCCGGGATCCTACACCGTGACGGCTTCCTATCCCGGGGCTCTCAGCGGGGGGGTCACTTACAATCTCAGTTCTTCCGCCGGGACGTCCGTCACGGCCTCCGGCGCCACGCTGGCCGTCTCGCTGAGTGTCACAAACTCGCAAGGCGCTTCGTTTACCACTCCTGTGGCTCAGGGCACCAGTGTGCTATTGACCGCGCACGTCACACCCGTTTTGGCGGCGTCAGGCACCCTGAATTTCGAAGTCGGCGGCAACTCGATCGTCGGCTGCAATCCGGTGAGCCTGGGTTCTGGAGGAACAGCGACCTGCCTCACGGCCCTTCTGCCCGCTGGAACCGACTCTTTGTCGGCTATCTTCACCCAAACAGCAAACACATCGGACTTCGTCAGCACCACCGCCACCGGCAACAACAGCGTCACTGTGATTGCCACGCCGACTCTGGTTGTCTCGGCGGCGCCGTACTACTATGGCGCCCCTGTGACACTGAACGTGAGCGGATTCCCGGCGGCGGCGAACGGAGGGACCGTGAACTTCGTGGATGAAGGCGGTTCCCAGGGAACATGCATCCTAAGCGGCGGTACATGTGGCACTCCCTTCACCATCTCCACATTACCGGTCGCAAACCACAGCTTCATGGCTTCTTTTGCTGGAAATGGCGCAGCCCCCGCCGCCAGCACCACTTCCACGAACGTCAACGTTGTCGCCAACCCCACGATTGTGACGCTGGCATCCTCCGCACCCTATGTAGCCTCTACCGACACCCTCGTATTGACCGCGACCGTTACGACAGCGGATAGCATTACGGTGCCTGGAGGGCACGTCACGTTCTACGATAGCAACACCTCACTGGGACAAGGGACTGTCGGTGCTGTCACTTCCGGGCAGGCCACGCTGACCCTCAGCGCTGGAACACTGACGACGCCTGGCACGCACTACCTCATCGCCTCGTACGGTGGTGTTTACAGTGCCGTTGGGGTAGCGCAGTTTGGCGCCAGCCTCTCCCGTGCGACGCAAGTGCTTGTCGTGACGGGGCAGACCATCAACTTCAACGCACTGCCCGCCTCCCCCACCTATGGTGCATCCGTTCCGCTGGTGGCTACGTCTGTGGTGGCTGGTACGTCAAAATCCACGGGTTTGACCGTCGTCTTTACGGGAACCCCTGGGGCCTGCACAGTCAATGGCTCCACGTTGACCTATGTCGGCGCCGGAACCCTCAATTGCACGGTTACAGCCTCGCAGGCGGGCAACAGTGAATATCCCGCGGCGACTCCGGCGTCACAGACGGTATCGGTGGGTCAGGCAACGCAGAGCATCAGCCACTGGTATAACGGCTCCACCGTCTACGGAACGCCAATCACGCTCTCGGCCGTTTCATCCTCCGCGAGCGATTCAACCAACGGCCAGCCGATCATTTACACGGTGACCGGCGGTCCGGCAACACACGGAGTGGTCAGCGGGACGACCGTGACCCCCACCGGCGCGGGAACCATCACCATCACCGCAGCCCTGGCTGGAAACACCGACTACGCTGCGGCGTCTGCAGTGGCAAAGACCTTCACAGTGTATCCGAAGCCTTTGACCATCACCGCCTCCAGTCCCTCCTCGGTCAACTTTGGCGCGGCCCCACCGACCGTCACGGCAGGCTATTCCAGTTTTGTCAGCCCAGATACCTCCGCCTCGCTGGGCACCGTGTCCTGCACGACGAACTATGAGGCATCGTCGACCAACCATCCGGGAACCTACTCCACCTACTGTTACGGAGCCTCGAATCCCAACTATGACATCACCCTGGTCGACGGTTCTTTCTCCGTCACCAAGGCGACGCCGACGCCCGCCACCCTGCCGACCGCAGCCACGGCGACCACCTATGCCCAATTGTCAACCTACCCGCTGACCGGCGGTACGGCGACCGGAGCTTTTGGCAGCGCAATTTCCGGCTCCTACAGCTGGACCAACCCCGCCGCTTACCTGTCTGTGGGATCGTCGAGCCCGAGCGTAACGTTCAAGCCTTCCGATACGACGGACTACAACACGGTTGCGGCCACAATAAACATTAACGGCGTGGTCCCGGCGAACCCGGCGGTTTCATGGCCGACAGCCAGCGCCATCCCGTCAACCGATACGTTGGGCCAGTCCACACTAACCGGCGGCTCTACGAATGGCACCTTTGCATGGACCACGCCCTCCACTACGTTCCCCGGCTCGGGAGTGTATTCAGAGAACGTGACCTTCACGCCGAACAGTGCGAACTACAACTCGATAACCCACAACATCAACGTCACCGTGACCAAGGGTGCGGCGACAATCACTTGCTGGCCGACGGGCACCACTATCAGTTACGGGGCCAAGCTTTCCACCTCCACGCTCGGTTTCGGCTCATGCTCTGGTGGGATCGAGGATGCCGGTGACACTCCAGGCACCTTTGCCTGGACCAGCCCCAACACGATTCCCGCCGCGGGTGTTGCGGTTAACGAGAGCGTGACCTTCACGCCCACCGATACGGTGAACTTCAGCTCGCAGGCGCACACAACCACCCTTACCGTGAACAAAATTAACCCGACGGTCAGCGTTTGGCCGACGGCCACCGCCATCACGTATCCCGCGCCGTTGAACACGTCCGTTCTGCACGGCGGTTCTTCGGGCGGCACGTTTGCCTGGACCTGCTCCCTCACCTCCAGCTGCGCTTCTGTCGCAGCGGGTACGGATTCTGAGAGCGTGACCTTCACACCCACGGGTGCGACTTCGGCGGATTACAACGCGGTATCGCAGAACGTAAACGTGCTCGTCTATCAGGCGACGGCGACGGTCTCCGTCCCTCCAACCGCCGATCCTATACTCCTGGGCAGTCCGCTGAGCTCTTCCGGTTGGCTGACCCCAGGTTCTGCGGTGGACATCAATAGTAATCCCGTTGATGGCACCTTCGCCTGGACAACCCCCGCCACGCAGCCCGGAGTCGGCACCTCGGCGCAAAGTGTAACTTTCACCCCGACCGATAGCATCGACTACACCACCACGACCGTATCGGTGAACATCACTGTGAACCCCTGCGGCTACCAGGACGCTACCCATTCCATTTACGCCACAGCCCTGAACTTCTTCACTTTCACCGACTCGGGAACGACTTTGACCAGTCCCGTTCTTGATGCCGAGACCACGGACGAGAGCGCCGTCTGCGCAGTCGACGCCACGGCAGGGGATGGCACCGCAATCACCGTCGCTTACCCCACCATCACCTCCGGCGCCACCGCCAGCCTCCCGGCCGATTCCGGCACCTACGGCACCAACGCTGCGGTTCTGGCTTACGGAACCGACACCACCGCGGGGCATGGCGCCACCATCACCATCGCGGACGATGGTCATGGGAACGCCGGCTCCATCCTCACCAACAACGACAATAGCGCCGGCGTCTTCGCCTCCATGGGCGGCGCCGCCGACATCTCCAATACTTACGTCACCACGCTCGGGAACTACTCACCTGCATTGGCGGCGACAAAGCAGGGCGCCCTGACCATCACCGCGACGACAGGCTCGCTGACCGCCACCACCTATGGCAGCAACAGTCCCGCGCTCGCAACGGGAATAGGCGGCGGCACGGTGAGTTCAACCGGCGGCGTTTACACTTCCATGGGTACGGAGTCTGCGGGCATCCACGCCGCAGGGGCCGGCAGCTCGATTACCCTCAATGGCGACACCGTCACGACACAGAATGCCTCGGCTGTGGAGATGAATGGCAATACCTCGGTGACCAGCACCGGCGCAACCACGCTCTCTGGCGCACTGGGCGACAACCATGGGATCTTCCTGTACTACGATTCCACTCCGGGAGACTCCACGGCGGGTGCCAGCAACTTCACTATGACCGCCGGTTCCATTCTCTACACCTGCGATGCTACTCAGAATGCGGCGTGCGCGCCGAGTTCGCCGAGCGGCTATCAAAACAGCCTGCCGACGCTCTTCTCAGTCGCCAACACCACGGGCACCATCACATTGACCGATGTGGCCGTCTTCAACACCACACCAAACAATGACTCCACCAACGGAACCCTGCTGACCGCCGCGGCGATCGCTGGAATTCCCAGCTCCACCGGCGGCAATGTCACCTTCAACGCCGAAGGCGAGGCCCTGGTCGGCGACGTCATAGTGGACGCCAACAGCACGGTGCGCTTGAACCTGGCTGCGGATACTGCGACTCCCGCGGTTCCCTCCTCGTTGACGGGCACCATCAATGGCGCCAATAGTGGCGCAGCAGCCGTAAGCCTCACTCTCGATGCAACAAGCACATGGGTCGTCACCGGGGATTCCTATCTGACCTCGCTGACCAACTCCGTCACCGACAACAGCAACATTACCTGCTCTAACCCCGGCACCTGCCATGTTTATCTGTGGCAAAATGCAGCGTGGGTAGCGCAGCCCGGCATCAACTAGTTGTTCCATCAACCGGGGGCAGGAAACAGGGTGGCATCTACTGCCCCCTTGTTTCCTGCCCCCGTTTTTTTGGATCGCTACACCAAAATCGAAAATTGCACGCACAAGGAGTCTGTAACCCGGCAGCCTTTGCCTAGGCTAGATGCGGCAAATGTTGCCGAGTTTGCTCTCTATCTCTTACGCAGCTAAAGGTAATCTACCTATCGCATTGATTATAAATAAAATAGTGATGCGGTTTCATGCGGAAGCAGCCTGCCGTGTTCGGCCCATCAAGTGCCAATATAAGGGCGTGATCGCAAAATCCATTGTCGAAATGTTCAACCTGTTGCCGGGGGCAACACGCTCTGGGGCGACGACCTCTAAACAGCCTTTGCAGACTTTCAGCGAATCACTGCTTGCGGCTTCGAAGTCGTTTCTTCAAGGGAGCAGCGCAGCCGATGGCAGCAGCAAGAGTGGGCGCCGGCAGAGGTCGGCATCCGGCGATGCGAAATCGCCGAGCGCGGGTCTCGATGGCGGCGATGCTCTATCGTCGATTGATTCTCAGCGGAATCCGAAGTTTAATGGTGTTAACTCGCTCCAGACCCTACTCATTGGCTCGACGGACGCAGATGGAAAACCTGCCGGTTTTCTTCGCCAGCTTGCTGAGAGCCAATTGGCAGATGGGTCGGCGGCGAGCCAATCGGGCAATACTCAAACAACTATCGCTCAAGCAGGCGTTGGGCAGACAAGTATCGTTGCGAAGAACCTCATTCTGGCAGCGGGCTATCAATCCAGATTCACCTCTGTGAAGATACCTCTTGCCGGACAGACAACTAATCAAATCATTAAAACTGTCCCGGTCAATCGTGCGGTTCAGAATGCGGCGACTACAAGCTTGGCTGATATTCAATCGAGCCCCGCTCGAGGCAACACCGTTCGGACGAACATTCTTGAACCTTCCGCCGTTGCATCAAATTGTGCTCCGGCGACGATGCCGTTGGCCCAACCGGCAGCGACCCCGATCTCTTTGGCCAGTACAGCCATCCCCGTCATCGGCAATGCTCCATCGACGGGATTGGAACAGACTCTATCGATCATTGCCCAGGCGAGCTCCGCTCCGACAAGCATGCCGCAGGCACGGGCCTTTCAGCCGGCCCTCGCGCAATCGGATGTGACACCTGTGCAGACATCCATCGACAGACACTCTGCAGATCAAAATGCGTCGACCGCTGTGACCAGCCAGCCCTCATGGAATGTTCCATTAGCAGGGTCGACGAAGAGCCGGTCAATGGCAACCCTGGCGAGCATCATCTCCACGAGCATTTCGCAACCGGCCGTCCGGCAATCGAATGTCGCCCCGGTGGAGATACCCTTCGGTGTGCCGGTAGCGAATCAAAGCGCATCGACCGCCGAGCCGGGAAGGCCTGCGAGGGCCGCTCAAGCCGTAACGTGGAATGGATCCGAATCGAGCCTTAGCTCGACAGGCGTTTTTCAGTTGGCATCCCTTCAATCGAAGTCGACGCAGACGACTGCAGATGGGCTGGCGACCGCTCCAGCCGCATCGACGGGTGTGATCAGCCAATCTTCATGGAATGTTCCATCAGCACGGTCGACGCAGAAGCAATCAACCGCCACGTTGGCAAGCATTGTCTCTTCGGGCATTCCCCAATCGACCGCCCCTCAATCGAATGTCGTTCCTGCGCCAATGTCCTCCGCCGCGCCGGCGACAACTCAAGGCATTTCGAGAAGCGTGACGAATCAACCCGCTTCAAATGTGATAGAGGCCGGATGGACCGAAAGCGAACCGAGCATATCTCCGGTCATCGCGTCGACCACCTTTTCCCAGTCAACTGCCTCTCAGGCAGTTCAGCCAGCTCAAGACTTCCCAGTGAAGGGGTTGGCAGAGGCCCGACAGAACATCGCCATGACAAACAGCGTCTCGGCGGTCATCCCCGAGGCGAGCATCTGTCAGCGGGTTGTCGATCAATCGAGCGTCGCTCCAACCCAGATGGCCGTCGCCGTTTCGACCGCGACTCAGAATGCTTCCACAGCAACGGCCAATCAGCCTGCGCAGACTTTGACCGCGGCGACGTCTTCCGAAACTGAAACGATCGTCGCCGAGACAAGTGCAGTCCCGACAGACGCTCACCAGGTAAGCATCTCTCAGCCGGTTGTCGATCAATCGAGCGGCGCCATAGCGCAGATGCCCGTCGTGGTTCCGCCAACGGTTCAAGACACATTGACCGGAATAGCCAACGATTCGACTCAAGCCGTTTCAACGAAGGGAACAGAGACCCTATCCAATTCCACCCAGCCGAGCGTCGTCCCGAAGACCATCGCAGGTCCGGTAAGCGTCCAATCGAACCTCACTCCACTGCGCAATCATGAGTCTCAAAGTTCATCGAAGCTTCCGGCTGCTCCGATTCAAGAGATGGCTCCGACCATTGCTTCGTCAAAGAGCGTCAATAACGATCCAGGCCCGGTTGCCACTGTGTATCCGAATTCACCTGTAGTCACCGACCATTCCGGAGCGCAGGACTCGCTCGCGGGCGTTACCTTGAACGCAATCCCGAATGCAATTGAAAACGCGGTCGCGAGTGACTCGATAGAAACCACTCCAGTCGCAGCTTCGGTTCCTGTTTCGAGCTCAACACGGCTCGCATCCGCTAAAGATGCAGTTGCTCCTGCGTTGCAGACCGATGCAAACGGCCAGACCCGGCCACAGCCGGTCGCGGAGGGTACGAATTCTTCTGCGAATGCAATCGGCGTTCTCAGCGGCGTAGCCGATCAGCCGATGCCCTTGCCACCGTTTGATGAGTCGCTCGGAACGATTCAGGCCATTGCTTCGAGCCTCAAGCGGGTCTCAACAGCGAAGCCGCAGGGTAGCGCGGTTGCCGGCAACAAGAACTCCAGCGCTGTGCAGACCGAACCGAAGAAGACTAACGAGCCCGCATCCGAGACGGCATCGAAGGCCAGCTCTCAGGACGCGCCATCATCGGGCAATCAGAGCCAGGGCGGGAATGCCTCTCAGGCGCAAAATGTCGCCCCGATTCCGGTGAACATTGCAGGTCACTCCGCAACCGCGGCTGCTCCAACGCAGAGCGCGGCTACGGTTTCTCCGGTACGCGCTTCTTCCACTCCGTCAGCCACCGGTGAGGCTGCTGCGAAAACGGCCGATAACTCGGCAGTCCAGGCTTCCACTGTTTCATCCCAAAGCCAGCCGGTCATCAACACTGCCAGGCTGATTCAGAGTATGGGCCAGTCCGAAATGCACGTCGGTATGCGGTCCATCGAGTTTGGCAATATCTCCATTAACACATCCAGCAGCCGGGACGTGATCTCTGCTCAGATTTCGGTAGAGCACGGAGAACTTGCCAAGACGCTCGTCACGCATTTGCCGGAGATGCAGGCGCGGTTGGGTGGAAATCAGCCAGCGGATGTGCGCATCGATATGAATGGCGCGGCAACGGGGCAGGGAACAGGAAACTTTGGCGGCACGTCAAACGACTCCTCCAGCCAATCACGCAGCGGCAGGCCGCCAGCCGGCAACATGGTTGCGGGTCAATCGGGCAGCAACGCTGCCGAACAGCAGTTTACACCCGTCGCGGCGGCGCTGCCCTCGGGCTATGCCCGCCTCGACATCAGAGTTTAGGCAAGCATTTTGGAAGTACCGGAAAGGGAGCAACCATGGGAACGATGTTAGCAAACTATATGATGCCGACGACTTTGAGCGCGCTCATGCCGGCGGCAAGCTGTCGACAGTCACAAGCCGCCAAAACGAACGCAACTAGTTCGACCGGCACGACCAGCGGCACCACGTCGAGCACAAACTCGGCCGATTCCTTGGGCTCCACGTTTTTGAGCTTGCTTGCGCAGGAGCTGCAGGATCAGGACCCGACGGCCCCAGTGGATCCGACGCAGATGGTCGGCCAGATGATCTCGCTGAATCAGTTGCAGCAACTTATCAGCATCAATCAGAATCTCACTCCCTCGACGGCAAGCTCCGCGACGAGTTCGTCTCAGGCGACGAGTGCCGCAGCCACGAATGCCGCGCTGTCGAACGCCGCTGGGGGAGCGACCAGCATGCTTTCACCGTCGGCCGCCGGTGCGGCTACCAGCCAGCTTCCATTTGATCCGGTTACGATGATGCCTCTCGGCGTTGGCAATTCCAACGCGATGGCTGCCTCGTTCAACTCGTCAATCAACGCCGCAACCATGGGCCTTTCAGGGACCAATAACAACGCAACAGGAGGCAAGTAATGGGCGCTTTTTCAACACCACTCTCTGGACTTACGTCTGCTCAGGAGCAACTGCAAGCAGTATCCAATAACCTGGCCAACATTGACACAGATGGCTACAAGTCACAGACTCTGACCTTCGGCGACATCTTTTTGCAGACGGGCGTCACGGGCGGAAACGGCGACCCAATTCAGATCGGATCAGGCGTCACGGTGTCTTCCACAGATTCCAATTTCACCGAAGGGAATCTGAACTCCACGGGCACTTCGTCCAACATGGCCATCTCTGGAAATGGTTTCTTTGTAACGCAGGATGCAAATGGCGTCCAGGACTTCACGCGAGCCGGCGATTTCACCACCAACAAAGCTGGCCAATTGGTTACGCCCACCGGTGAACTCGTCCTCGGGTATCCCGCAGTCAATGGTGTGCCAAACCCGTCGGCCCCCTTGCAGCCGTTGCTGGTTAGCACAGCGACCAGCCCGGCGGTGGCCAGCACAACCATAGCGATCACGGCCAATCTCGATTCAAATACGGTTGGCGTTAAAGGGGGTACTGTGGCACCCACAGTGACTACCGGTAACCCCGATGACACGTGGACCTATACATTCGCTGCAAATGGCACCGTTGATCAGGGAACGAATCTGACGTTCGGTGGCGTTGGCGCTGCGCTTTCAGATGATCCCGAATCGGTGTCTCAATATGCAACCGACTTGAACACCGCGTTTGCCGCCGCGAACGGTGGGGGGGGCAACGGCATGACGGCAACTGCCTCCGGCAATACATTGACCATTGTCGGACCTACGGGATTCACTGCCGATAATGGCACTGCTGTGTTGCAGGACTCCGTGGGTACTGCGCCGAGCAGCCCGATCACAGTCTACGACTCGCTTGGAGAAGCGCATGTACTGACCGTCTCCTATACGAAGACAGACGTCAATACCTGGAACTACACGGTCACCGTGCCCTCTGCGGATTTGACTGCCGGAGGGGTGGGCGATACCACGGTGGGTTCCGGCACGCTGAACTTCAACGGTAATGGCCAGTTGGCATCGACAACGAATGTCGTTCCCATCAGCATTCCTACCCTGACCGACGGCGCCACTGCGCCGCTGAACCTCACCGGGCCATTTGGAACAGCTGCAGATCCCACCATCACTCAGACAGCGATGGCCAGCGCGACCAGCGCGACCACGACCGACGGTTTCGCCAGCGGGACGCTCACAACCTTCACTGTGGAGTCGGATGGCACCATCAGCGGTACCTTCACAAGCGGGAATACCCTTGCGCTTGGACAGGTTGCTGTAGCTTCGTTTGCCAACACCCAAGGGCTTACCAGTATTGGCAATAACAACTACCAGGCGACTATCGTCTCCGGTTCGCCAGTCATCGGAGTGGCTGGAACGGGCGGACGGGGTACGGTTGTCGGCGGCACTGTCGAACAGTCCAACGTGGACATCGCCACTGAATTTGCCAAGTTGATCGTGGCGCAGCAGGCCTATTCGGCGAATGCCAAGTCGATCACTACATTCAACACGCTCTCGCAGGCAACGCTTGCAATGATCCAGTAGGCCCTGGACCGGCAGTTTCTTAGCGTTGCATTAACCACACCGCCGCTCAGACTCTCCGCTGAGCGGCGGGGTCGGCATCTTCTTAATCCTTCTCATGCCTGCCTCACGAAGCCGCCTCGACTTCCGATCTCCGGTCGCTTGACGATCTCTTGCGGCATCGGTCTCGATTTCCGTTTTTCCTTATTGTTCAGGTACTTGGAGCCGTTTCAATCGACTTCGTCGGGCGATCGTCTGATCCTCTTGCGGCAACGGCCTCTCGATTGCAATCAGCTCTAGTCGAACGGCGAGATGTGGGCCTCGGGGGAGAACCCACCGTCAGAAGCCGCGATCGGCTTAGCGCTTTTCTGGGTGCCATCGATGGCAACCGGTTTGTGGGGAATAGAGACCGATGAATACGGCGGTAAATACCGTGAAGCCGGTCAGCGAAGCGAAGCCGGCGACGGGCCTTCAGCTGGTCGAGAAGCACCAGGAGCGCGACCCGGCTGAGATTCTGCCCTGGCTTCCTTGCACGCTTGCGCTCGATATACCGGTGGTGAGGTTTACCGTCGGCGATCTGCTGAGACTCACGCGCGGCTCGATTGTTGAGACGGCTTATCACCAAAGCAGCGATCTGCCCTTGCGCGTGAATGGGCAGTTGGTTGGCTGGACAGAATTCGAAGTTGTTGGCGATCGCCTTGCCGTACGACTCACGGATCTTTCATGAAGATACGAACTGCGACACCGCCGGTTGCCTCACAGAGTCCAATGCCCAATGCGGCAGAGGGCCTTGGCTCCTCGCTTCTTGTCTTTCCCGGCGGAACATCGTTGAAGAGTCTGCAAAATGCCTCGGGACTTCTCTCACGCGTATGGAATTGGTTCCGTGAGCGGCAGGCCACCCGCTCCAACTCCCGGCGGTTGCAGGTAGCGGCCAGCATATCGCTCGGCGAAAAGCGATTCATCGCCGTGGTCACGGTGGACGGACAGCAATTTCTCGTCGGAGGGGGCGCCTCTAACGTGGCGCTGCTCGCGGCGTTGCAAGACAATGAGTCCTTCGGAGACCTTCTTCAGGAGTCGATGACCTCGTCTAAACTGCAGCCGGCGAGGCGAGTGAGGCAGTATATCGCTAAACCGGCCGCAGAGCGGAAGGGCGCGCAGGCATGAGGATTCCAGCGCACCTTCGAGTTTTGCTTTGCCTCTCGCTGCTTCATGTGGCGGTGCCGGCGCGAGCTGCGAATCTGTCCTTTCAAAATCGTGCAATTCATCTGATGGGGTTCTGGCAATTCCAGCCGCCGGTTCAGGCACAGCCCGACGCTGCGCCGAGCACCGCCGTGCCTGTTCAGCCGGTTCCATCAGCGCCGGTCGAACAGAAACCTGTGCCTCCCGAACCAAACGAGTTTCGCATCACCGGATTAGGCGGCGGTTCGACTCAATGGTCGATTGTTGTCCTGCTCACACTGCTCACGATCATTCCCTCGATCCTGATCTGCATGACTCCGTTCGCGCGTCTGCTGATCGTCTTTCACTTTCTTCGCCAAGCGCTCGGTCTTCAATCGACGCCTTCCAACCAAACTCTCATCGGTTTGTCGGTGATCATGACGTTCTTTCTCATGCAACCGGTTGGCGCGGCGATTTACAACGAATCGGTGATCCCGCTGCAGCAGGGCAAGATCACCCCAATCGATGCGCTGACGCGCGCGGGCGGGCCGATGCGCGGGTTCATGTCGCACTACGTTCGAGAAAAGGATGCTGCTCTCTTCCTTGAGATCGCCAAAGAGCCTCGTCCTGCGAACATCAACGATCTTTCCTTCCGCGTCCTGCTCCCGGCTTACATTCTCTCTGAACTCAAAGCTGGGTTTCAGATCGGCGCGGTTCTCTTTCTGCCGTTTCTTGTTGTCGACATGGTGGTCGCTTCCATCACCACCTCCGTCGGCATGATGCAGTTGCCTCCAGTGGTCATCTCGACGCCGCTCAAGCTCCTGCTCTTTCTCATGGTCGATGGCTGGCACCTGCTTATCGGCGCCTTGATGAGGAGCTTCTACTAATGAACATCGACCAGGTTGTTCTGCTCGGACGTTTGATGCTTCAGGAGTGCGCGATCCTGATGGCCCCGGTCCTGCTCTCCGCCGTCATTATCAGTCTGGTGGTCAATATCATCCAGGTGCTGACCTCGTTGCAGGACCAGACTCTCTCGCACGTTCCACGTCTTCTGGTGACCGGAGGCGCTCTGTTTTTCACAATGCCTTGGATGTGGCGTCACCTCGCCCACTACACCGTAAACCTTCTCACCGATTTTCACGCGGTACTGCAATGAGCATATCCATGGTCCAGGTCTTCGGAGCGTTGTTGACCATCGGCGTCCGTCTCACGGGCATCATGCTCTTTGCGCCCTTCTTCGGCAGTGTCGCGATTCCAGCGCGCACCAAGGCCGTCCTGGTCATGGCGTTGACCGCGCTGCTTTACCCGATGCTTTCCCCTAAGATGCCGCAGGTGGCAATTGGTCAATGGCCCGCAATCGCCTTCGGCGAGCTGCTGATCGGAGTCGCATTGGGTGTTGCCACAAACATCGTCTTCGACGGTGTACAGATGGCCGGACAAATCCTGAGCGTCCAGATGGGTTACTCGCTGGTCAATATCCTCGACCCTCAAACGCAGGTCGAATCGACAGTGATGGCCACATTTCATCAGATGATCGCAATGCTCATCTTCCTTCGTCTCAATGTTCATTTCTGGATTCTGCGCGCCCTGGCGCGCAGTTTCGATTATCTGCCTCCATCTTCAGGCCACTTCGGAGCGGGATTTACATCGGCGGTATTGCAGGCTGGCTCCAGCGTCTTTTCCGTCGGCATTCAGATTGCCGCTCCGGTGCTTTCGGCCACTCTGGTCGCCGACATTGCTCTTGGCCTGCTTGGAAAAGCAGCTCCGCAGCTGCCCCTGTTGCTCCTTGGACCGGCGATCAAGAGCGTGCTCGGAATCGTAGTTTTAATCTCCGCGCTCAAATACTGGCCGGGCATCTTTGAGCGGCTTTTTCTTAATTCGATGAACCAGGCGGACCACATTCTTCACCTGGCTCAATAGCGACTTGCACGATAGGAACCCATGGCTGACAGCAGCAAAACAGAAGAAGCAACGCCGCGACGGCGAGAAAAGGCCAGGGAAAAAGGCCAGGTTGCCCGTTCACGCGAGCTGCCAGGCGTCCTCGCGATCGGTGCGATGGCCGGGGTTCTTTCGTTGATGGCGCCGTCCGCTGTCTCTCATTGGACTGTGCTTTACCGCAATACCATCAACGCTGCTATCGCGGGCAACATCGAGTCCAATGGTCCGGTGCTCTTCTGGAGTTCGGTTGAAGTCATGCGCTGGATTGCCCCCATCCTATTCGCCGGAATGGTTGTTTCTGTCGCAACCGGGCTGGCACAGGGCGGTTTCAACTTTGCGCCCGAGGCGATGTCGTTGAAGTTCGATCGCTTCAATCCGGCCAGCAGAATCGGACAGATCTTCTCGCCTATCGGTCTGGCCAATCTGCTGAAGTCGTTGCTGCCGTTCAGCGCCATCCTCTGGATCGCCATCGTTGCGATGCGCGCACATTGGGAGTCGATGGTTCTTGCATCGAGCCTCGGCCTAAGACCCTTTGCCAACCTGATCGGTTCGATGGTGTTGGAGCTGACGTGGAAGTCGCTCCTGATCCTGGCAGCCTGGTCGGCCATCGACTATTTTCTCACGCTGAGAAAAATGGAAACCGATCTCAAGATGAGCAAGCAAGAGGTCCGCGAGGAGTACAAGGAGACCGACGGCAACCCTTTCATCAAATCGCGCATTCGCCAGTTGCAGAGAGCCATGCGCAAGAAACAGTCCTTGGCCGCTGCCGCAACCGCCACGGTGGTCGTAACGAATCCAACTCACTTTGCAGTTGCTCTTCGCTATGAGATCGAGATGCCCGCGCCGATGGTCGTGGCTAAAGGCCGTAATCTTCTCGCCGAAAAGATCAAGCAGATCGCCCGCGACAACGGAATCATGCTGATTGAGAACAAGCCTCTTGCTCAGGCTCTCTACAAGAGCGTTGAAGTTGGGGATTCGATTCCTGCCAAGCTCTACCAGGCGGTTGCCGAGATCCTCGCGCTTGTCTTCCGCGCCCAGGCAGAGGTTAGGCGCAGCGAGGCCGAGCGGCGTTCCAGAAATGCATCCGGCGAGAAGATTGATCCCAGATCCGCTGGACCCGCTACACGGCCGGGGGTGAAGCCATGATGGAACAACTCTCAGCAATGCTGCGCAGGTCCGGAGAATGGATCGTACCGATCGCGGCGGTGGCGATGGTTTTTGTGATGCTCGTACCGCTGCCGAGCTTCATGCTTGACCTTCTCTTGACCGTCAGCATCACGGCGTCGATACTCGTGCTGCTCACAGCCATCCAGATTCTGCGCCCTGTGCAATTCTCGGTATTTCCCAGCCTGTTGCTACTGTTGACGCTGCTCCGTCTTTCGCTGGACCTGGCCGGTACGCGCCGAATCCTTCTCCACGGCAACGAAGGCACGGCCGCTGCGGGCAAGGTCATTGAATCCTTCGGCCAGTTCGTTGTTGGCGGCAATTACATCGTCGGCTTCGTCCTGTTCCTCGCGTTGATCGCCATTCAGTTTCTGGTCATCAGTCATGGCGCCGTGCGTACGGCCGAGGTCACAGCACGCTTTACTCTCGATGCCATGCCGGGCAAACAGATGGCCATCGATGCCGATCTGAACGCCGGTCTCATTAATGAGCAGCAAGCTCGAGCCCGGCGCGAGCGGGTTGGCCGCGAAGCTGAGTTCTGCGGCGCGATGGATGGCGCAGCACGCTTTAGCCAGCGGGATGCTATGGCCACCATTCTCATCATGGCCATCAACATCATCGCCGGATTCCTGATCGGCGTCTTTCAGCAGGGCGTTCCCTTTCAGGAGGCGTTGAAAACTTACACCATCCTCACGGTGGGCGACGGCCTGGTCACGATCCTGCCTTCATTGTTGGTCTCGGTTGCCGGCGGCATCGTCGTTACCCGGGCAGCCTCCAAGGAATCTCTGGGTGTTAACGTCGGCAAGCAACTCTTCAATAGCCCGCGCCTGCTCTGGATAGCTGGCGGCGCGCTGACAGCTCTTGGACTGATTCCTGGCTTGCCGAAGATAGCTTTTTTTTCCTTGGCCGGCGTGCTCTTTTTTGCGGCCTGGAAGATTAAGCCGCAGGTCCTGCAGGATGAGGTCGACGAGTTGGAGCAAAAGGCCAAAGCTGCCGCGGCTGGCGGCCCAGCGGCTCCGGCAGTCGATCCGATGGATGCGGCCCTCAAGCTCGACGAACTGATGCTGGAGGTTGGCCTGGGACTCGTTCCTCTGGTCGACGTGCAAAAGGGCGGCCAACTGCTGGCGCGAGTGAAGTCGATGCGCAAGAACCTGGCTCAGCAGCTCGGCTTTCTGGTTCCCTCGATCCACATCACCGACAACCTGTCACTGCGCGATCGAGAGTATGTGATCTATCTGCGCGGAGTTGAGATCGCCCGGTGGGAGCTGCGCCGCGACTCTTTGCTTGCCATCAGCTCGAACCCGAATGCGCCCCAATTGCAGGGCCAGGACACGCGCGAGCCAGCCTTCAATGTTCCCGCGAAATGGATCACCCCACAGATGCAGGGACAGGCCATCGCCGCCGGTTATGCGGTGGTGGACGCAACGTCTGTTTTGGCCGCCCACCTTGCTGAAGTCATCAAGCAGAGCGCTCATGAGCTTCTCTCGCGGCATGAGACGCGGAGACTGATCGATCGGCTTAATGAGTCACACCCCAAGCTCGCGGATGAACTGATTCCGAAGCTGATGAGTCTGGGAGAGGTGCAGAAGGTACTGCAGCAGCTGCTGCGCGAGCAGGTTTCGATCCGCGATCTGGGAACGATCCTGGAAACTCTGGTCGAAGCTGCCGCCTTCAACAAGAATCCGATTGCGCTGGTCGAGGCGGTCCGGCACGCTCTGGGACGCTCGCTGATCCGGCCCCTTCTGAACGATCAGGGGGAGCTGAGGGTTGTGACTCTGGATACGGCAATTGAAGACGAGTGCACGCGCGGGTCCAATCTTCCGATCAACCACGGCGTTTCTTCTCCTCAGCAGGTCACATTGGCACGCCGCGTGCTTGAAGGATTGCGTGCTGATTTTGGGAAGGAGATTAGCACCGCGCCGCCCGTACTGTTGTGTTCTTCTCCAGGCCGGTACTACCTTCGCCGTCTGCTGGAGCCGTTCATTCCCAGAATCGTGGTGATCTCTCCCGGAGAGGTGCCGCCGCTGACTCCGGTGCAATCTGTGGGGGTGCTTCATTGAGTGATGAACCGATGGCCGACAACGAATTCATGAGCAGCAGAAAACAGCGTTTCACGAGCAACAAAGACGAGCTTCGCGCAATGGGAGGGAATGAATGACAGCAGTCGAATTAGCCTACCGTGCAAGTAGTGACTCCCTTGACGAGCGCAACGACCTCGTAATGCGGGAGCTGCCACAGGTCTATTATGTGGCGGCAAGGATCCACGAGCGTTTGCCCAGGAACGTCGAGATCGAAGACCTGGTGCAGGCCGGCGTGCTGGGGCTGCTCGATGCCTGCCGAAACTACGATGTCTCCAAAGATGCTCAGTTCTCGACCTTTGCGAAGTTTCGCATTCGAGGCGCGATCCTTGACAGCCTTCGCAAGCTTGACTGGGGATCGCGCGCACTGCGCAGAAAAGGGCGCGAAATCGCCTCATCGGTCGCCAAGCTCGAGTCGGCTCTCGGAAGACCACCTCTCGAAGAAGAGATTGCGGCAGATTTGAACATGCCTCTCGATAATCTGCAAAGCACGATGACACAACTGGATGGCCTCTTTCTCGTAGGCCAGCAGGCCAGTTCGATTCATGACCACTCCGAGTCTTTCGATCTGATCGAGTCGGCTCAAGGCACAGACGAGGACAATCCATTTGATATCTGCCTTGAGAACGAGAGAAGGGAACAGCTGGAAGAGGCGGTTTCCCGCATGTCGGAGCGGGAACAGTTGATCCTCTCATTGTATTACCAGGAAGAGCTGACGATGAAAGAGATCTCGCAGGTCGTAGGCATTGTCGTGTCGCGTGTCTCGCAGATCCACGCGGCGGCGATGGTGAAGCTGCGCGCCTCACTCGCTCATCTTCGCGAAAAACCGGTCGAGCCCGCAAACCGTCAGCACCCGGCGTATAAGAGCGCAAATGAGAAACAGGTCAGAAGGTACGCATGATTGCGAGCTCTGGATCGAATCAAGCCATCAAGGCATCGACGGACCCGTCGCAAGACCAGAGGCCGCGCACGATTCATTCGTGCAACTTCCGTTATGCCGGCCGTCTGTCGAATGAAAACGCGCGAACATTGACCGCGCTGCATGAGAAGTTTGCGTTGAATGTCACGACTTCGCTCGAGCTCTATCTGGGCGCCATTCTGCATCTGAAACTGCAATCTCTCGAACAGATGGCGATCGTGGACTACGTCGGCAGAATGGCCGCGAACAGTTATCTGATCCCATGCGCCCTCAACGTACTCGATTGCAATGTGCTCATCGAGATGGATCTCGCCCTGATCTTTCCCATCATCGACCTGTTGCTCGGCGGAGCGGGTACAGCATGTGAGAATACCCGTGAGATGACCGAGATCGATGAAGAGATCATGCAGAGCGTCACGAGCCTTATCGTCGGTCAGATCGAACGCGCCTGGCATACCCTGAATCTCTCCCTCACGGCTGGCCGCCCCATCAAGCAGAGCCAGATTCAGCAGGTCTTCATGGCCAATGAGCGGCTCGTACTGCTGATGTTCGAGATGAGCGTAGGCGAGACGACAGCGCCTTTTAGAATCGTGCTGCCAACGTCATTTGTAGGGTTCCTGCTGCGACATCTGAATGCAATTCAATCGAAGAAGACATCGAGCCTGCGTCAGCTTCGCAGCCCAAGCCTGCGGGAGAGGATACTCGACTGCGACATCAACGTATCCGCGGACATTACCCAGATGCGTGTCCTTGTGAAAGATCTGGTTGGCTTGAAGCCGGGGGCAATCCTGAAGATGAAGGCGCCGGTCAAGAGGCCTGGCCGGCTTACCGTAGACGACGTTGAGATCTTCGAGGCGCTGCTCGTTCGCAATGGAACCAGGAAGGCTGCGCAACTTTCGGCCCGGTCACAGGAACCGGCGGCGGCAAAGGAGTAGCGTAATGACGAATCAGACGGGTGAAATCGATTATCACTCCTTTTCGAGCGCGTTGTTCAATGCTCTTGGCAAGGCGATGAGCGCCGCCTGCGGATCTCCATGGCTGATTAGCGCATTACCGGATGCCGAATCGATAGCAGATCGCTCGGAGCCCGTCTGGTTCCAGTTCACGCTCGATGGCAGCTTGCAGGGCGGGTTCGTTCTGGAGTTCTGTCGTGAAGAAGCTGCTCTGCTCGCGTCAAAGCTTCTTCGCCAATCCGTGGATGACTTCGGATCGGAGCAATCCGAGGCGCTGTTGAAGACTATCAAGGCATCGTTGAACAACTTCTGTTCCACGCTCGAGGCGGAGTATGGCGCCTTTACTGTCGATGCCTCAATCGCATCGCGTGCCCCAGCCGAGCGGTCGAATGTGGCTCGGATCACAGCCGCGGACGGAGAAGGCAACCGCGTTTCCATCCTGATGATTCTCGATCCCGCTCTGGCACATGCTCTGTTTCTGCATGCTCATCCTGATGGCACCACCGCAACTGTCGTCGAGGCGATCCGTGCCGCCGCAGGAAAGGGAGCTCCGGCGCCTGCGAACCTGAATCTGGTAATGGATGTTGAACTGAACGTGACACTGCGGTTCGGACAGCGCAAGCTGACACTTCGCGAAGTCCTGGATCTCACAACGGGCTCAGTCGTGGAACTTGATCGCCAGGTGGAGGAGCCGGTCGAGCTTCTTCTCGATGGCGTAGTGATTGCAAGAGGTGAAGCGGTGGTTATCGATGGTAACTACGGCCTTCGCGTAACTGAAGTATCACGGGCAGTAAGCGGCCCGGCCTTTCATTGACCGCCGGTCGAAGGTGCAGCCTGCGGAATGGAAGAGTCAAAACGGGGGAATCCATGAGTCTGATGCAATCGATTACGCTGCCGGCCTGGACCGAGAAGTTCAAGGCCGTCACTGCCAAATGCCGCCACTGCAATCGTTCCGTTGCCCTACCGCACTATTCCGCGCGTAAGGTTGGGATCAAGATGCATGACAACTGGTACTGCTGTTCGAACTGTTTCGCGGCGGCTGCAGAAGAGCAATTCGAATCCCTGGCGGCATCACGGTTGCAACGGACAAAGCGTTTTTCGCGCATGCCGCTTGGGCTGCTGATGATGCGCTACGGACTGCTCAGCCGCACGCAATTCAAAGAACTCAGAGATGAACAGAAGGAAGCAGGGACCGAGATCGGTGAACTCCTGGTCCGGCTTGGCTCAGTGAGCGAAAAGCAGGTCACCGCCGTGCGCGCCGTCCAGTGGGGTTGTCCTGTTTTCACTGTTCCCAAGTGGGGGATGCCGACTGATATTCACATTCCCCCAACGCTTGTCAGGCGCTATTCGACGATTCCGCTCCACTACGTTACCACAACCAACATCTTGCTGGTGGGCTTCGTTCATGGGGTCGACTACGGTTTGCTCTATGCGATCGAGAGAATCACTGGTTGCAAGACGCAACCCTGTTTTGTGACGCCCGGTGACTTTCAGAACCAGGTCCAGTATATCGAGCAGATTAACGCGCAGCTGGGGGATGAGGCACCGACCGAGATCAAGTTCGAAAGTGTACAAAGCTCATCCGAAATGGCCAGAATTCTCTGCAGCTATGGCGTTCACCTGGAGGCGGACGAGGCCGCTGTCGGGAGGTGCAAAGAGTATCTCTGGGCCCGGGTCAAGTGCAAGGCCAGAGAGGTCGATTTGCTCTTCAAAGCCGGCTGAACATCGGCCTTCCCCGGTTCGGACCTGCCGTCTCGCGGCTGGATGGAGATTCCTGCGATCGTCATAGGAAAAAGGCGGAAAACCGTGCCTTTTTCCTTGGACAGATCTTCTGTATTTGCCGATAGGAACGCAGCAGGTGCAGAAGAGTGCTCAATCAAGCGTTCGACACGGTAGACGATCATAGCTGGGTGCCATCCTCGGCGTGGCAGAGTCTCCATCTTCTGGAACACCAGGCATTCCAGCGAAAGAATGCAGATTTTCTCGACCATGTGCCCGTAATGTCGGCGACGGTTCTTGGCTTGGAGATACTCCTGCAGGATTCTTGTATCAATCTGCAGATGGCCACGGAACTCATCTTGAGCGATGTCGGAGCTACCATCCAGGTCCTGCGGCTGGTCGGCCGCGAGTACGAATATGCTGTCGAGCGGCCGAGCCGAATGGTCGACTGCATCTCCAGTTTGGACGTGGACTCGTGGTTTTCTGCCATTTCCGCTCGAACCTTTCCCTGCGATCGGGCACATGCGGCAACGACCGCGGTCTGGAGGCACTCCCGCCTGGTTGCCCAGTACGCGCAACTGGTGGCTGAATCCCTCGATGACGTCTTTCCCGAAGACGCATATCTCGTCGGTCTGCTTCATGGCATCGGAGATATTCCTGCGGCTCTTGGATGGCCGGGGTGCGGCCGTGGCGGCGCAGACGCCAGCGCACTTTCTGCAATGGAAGGAACACTGCCGTTGTTTGTTCTTGCCGCCATGCGCAGCATTCATGATTCCACCGCTCTGTCCGGGTGGAGGTTCATCCTCACAGCGGCGCACGAACTAGCCGGCTCCCGCATGGATCTGGTTCCATTCGCGCGCCACGGTTCCCGCTACGCTGGGCGCTAGTTCGCGATCGATCTCGCCCCGCCTGCCGATGGCGAAAAATGAGAGCCCCGGCCACCACCGGCTCCTTGATTCGCAGAATCCTCTGGAGTACGCGAGATGCGTTAATGGCTTTCTCATCGACCCCTCATGCCGGTTGCCCATGAACCGGCAAATCCTGCCCACTTCAGCAAATCCTGCCTACCTCTTACGCGGAATCAATGGATTCTTTGCGTAAATCGCCAATAGAAGCAAATGGTCCCCGGCGTGCAGAATGTAGGGCCGGGGAAACAAAATGAGCAGTGGTTACTATGCAGCCTGCGCCGGAATGATGTCTCGCACCCAGGCGCTGGATACAATCGCCAACAATGTGGCCAATATAAGTACGCCAGGCTTTCGGGCGAGCCACAATGCTTTCAGTTCGCTGCTGGCCACTGCAAACGATGTCCCCCTCTCTGCCCTTAATCAGGATGCGAATGAATATGGATACCTGAGTGGAACGCAGTTGGACACCGCGCAGGGTGCTCTGGTTCCGACTGGGAACGATCTCGACCTGGCGATTGAAGGACAGGGCTATTTCACGGTTCAGACCGCTGGGGGAACACTCTACACGCGCGGAGGAAACTTTCGCGTCTCCCCGCAAGGACAGTTGATCACCTCGTCAGGCGATCCGGTCCTGGGTGAAGCCGGTCCAATAATGATCGTCGGAGCACCGGTTTCGATCAGCACGGATGGAACGATCTCAATCGACGGCGCGATCTCAGGCCGGCTGAAGGTCGTCGAGTTTCCGGCCGGAACGGCTATGCAAAGCGTGGGCGGGAGCTACTATTCGGCGCCCGCCGGCACAGCGGTTGCCGCCACCAACTCTCAGGTGCGCCAGAGAGAGCTCGAGAGCTCAAACGTTAACCCGGTAACCAGCATGATCGAATTGATTTCGGCCCAGCGTGAAGTCGAGACGATGCGCCACGTACTCTCCATGTTCAATGGCGAGATGGATAAGACTGCGGCTCAGGATCTGCCGCGCGTCAGCTAGTGCAAGATTGAAGGCCTGACGCCTGGAGTTTGAAAGGAAGTTGACATGTTTCGTGCCCTCTATACGGCTGCCAGCGGAATGACAGCACAGCAGATGAATCTGGATAACATCGCCAACAATCTCGCGAACTCCAGCACTACTGGCTTCCAGCAGCGCCAGGTGAACTTTACTGACCTGCTGTATCAGAATCAGATCATGCCTGGCGCCGCGGCAACCCAGCAGACGACGCAAGCCGCTGGTTTGCAGATTGGCCTTGGCACTCGTCCGGCGGAGACCGAGATCATTCAGACCCAGGGCGACTTCGCCAGTACCGGCAATCCTCTCGATATCGCCATTCAGGGTGCGGGCTACTTTCAGATTCTGATGCCCAACGGCCAGTTAGGCTATACGCGCGACGGTTCCTTTCACCCCGATGCGCAGGGCATGCTCGTCACCTCCGATGGCAACCCGCTGCAACCCGCAATCACGATCCCTGCCGACGCTTTGACGGTGAGCATCGGCAGCGATGGAACTGTCAGCGTTACGCAGCCGGGCCAGACCGCGGCGACTCAGGTTGGCGCGATTCAGACGGCACTCTTCGTCAATCCCGGCGGGTTGAACGCTGTGGGCAACAATATCTGCCTGGCGACAACAGCATCGGGGCAGCCGGTTGTTGGAACACCGGGCGGGTCGGAGGGGCTGGGAACGCTGCAGCAAGGCATGCTGGAGCAGTCGAATGTCAGCGTTGTCAACCAATTTGTAGCCATGATTCTGGCGCAGCGCTCCTATGAGTCGAACTCCAGGGTCGTCAAGGCTTCGGACGAAATGTTACAGCAGTTGAATCAGCTCGCTCAGTAGAGATTGGGACGGTAGGGAAGATATGACGACCAGATCGATGCCGGCTCTGTTGATTGCGATGGCCTTGCCCGCGTGGGTACATTCCGCATCCCAAGTGCAAGGCCGTTTTCCGCTCACGCCGCATCAGGTCGCGCAGACTCTCTCAGTGAACGGAATTCAGGCCGAGGACCGGCAGGTCACCATGCTTGCGAGCGTAGTAGCAGCCGAGGCTGCTCCAGTTCTCGACATCCTCTCGATCGAGCCGCTCGGAAACCGGTCACCGGGCAAGCGTGGCGACTCGCGCTCCGGCGACGCACGTTTTCTGGTTAAGCTGGGTTGCCGCGAGCCGGGTTTGTGCCTGCCGTTCTATTCGATTGTGAGAACGCCGGAAGCTTCAGCCGAGAGCCAATCGGCTGCGCTCAGAGTTTCGTCTGGAACGGATAACGCGGTCCGAAGGACAAACTCAGGAATCGTCATCCGGGTTGGCGCGCACGCGACGCTTGTGATGGACGACGCGCGGGCTCATGTCGAGGTCGCCGTGGTCAGTCTCGAAAATGGCTGTGCCGGCCACAAGATCCACGTTGCAAGCCCGGACCACAAGCAGGTCTATCTCGCAGAAGTGGTCAGCGCAAACCTGTTGAAGAGGAGCTTTTAAGATGAGTCTGAAACTCAAGCGCCTTGGACGAACGGTTGTGGTGGCATTGCTTGGTATTTCGTCTACCTGCGCCTTCTCTCTCGTCGGGCATAAAGCCGGCCCAAAAGCTACCGAGGCTCTGCGAACGCAATACATCGCGCGTTTGCAGCAGCAGTACGTTCCCGCTACCGACAACCGCACGATGGGAAGTTTATGGTCACCCGGAGCCTCGCTGGGAGATTTCTCCGCCGATTACAAGGCGCTCCGCCTCAACGACACCGTCACCATCGAGGTCTCAGTTCAGACAAATGCGGCGCAGTCGGGCACGGTAGATAGCGAGCGAACTTTCAGCACCAGCTCTGCCCTCACTGGAGTTATGGGCAAGAGTCCGGCGTCCACCAATCCGCTGCTCGCGGGGAACTCATCGTCGGTGCTAAAAGGGCAGGGAGCGACGGCATCGAACACAACCTTTCAAACCAACCTGACCGGCCAGGTGATCGCTGTGCTACCGAACGGAAACCTCGTCGTGGAGGCAGAGCGCCAGATCTTCATGAACAATCAGCACGAGAATATTGTCGTGCGCGGCATGATCAGGCCGGGCGACATCGGACCCGGCAACACCGTCGCATCCACTGCTCTGAGCAACCTCGAGATCGAAATGAAGGGTAAGGGAATCATCTCCGACGGAGTGCGTCCGCCGAACTTCCTGACCAAGGCGGTCCTATGGCTATTGAATTTCTGAGCGACAATCCGCTGGAACTACGGCCGGCTTCACAGCCTCGTTGGCTGCGACGGCTCGGCTTGCTCGCCGCGATGGGCCTGGTATTTGCGCTTCTTGCCTTCGCCTCCGACGCAGACCATAAGGTGATGATCCGCGACGTGACGCAGATCCAAGGCGTTCGCGACAATCAACTCGTCGGCTATGGCCTGGCGATCGGGCTCAATCGAACTGGCGACACGCAGCAGACCTTCTTCACGGTCCAGACGCTGGCGAATTCGCTGCAGCGCATGGGGGTGCAGATCTCCCCCGGCGTCGTGGTCGTAAAAAACGTTGCCGCCGTCTTTGTAACCGCAACCCTTCCGCCGTTTGCCCGCCCAGGAATGAAGCTCGATGTTACCGTCTCATCGGTAGGCGACGCCAAGAGCATTCAGGGAGGCGTGCTCCTGCTCACCGCTCTCCGCGCTGCCAACGGAGAAGTCTATGCCGAGGCGCAAGGGCCACTGGTTATCGGCGGCTACTCTGAGGGTGCGGCCGGCAACACCAAGAGTGTGAACCATCCCACCGTGGGCAGAATTGCCGAAGGGGCGACAGTCGAACGCGACGCGGCCGTAGACCTGAGCCGCTTCAAGACGGTTTCTCTGCTTCTGCAGAATCCCGACTTCACCGCGTCGCGCGACATCGCGGATGTCATCAACAAGGACTTCGGCAAGCCCGTCGCCGCAGCCTTAGACAGCCGCCGTATCGACGTGGATGTCGCTGCCAGTGGCGCTTCTTCGGTGCCCCTTCTCATCTCGCGCGTACAGAATCTCTCTATCAACCTTCGTTCGCCGGCGAAGGTAGTGGTCAATGAACGGAGCGGCACTATCGTGATGGGTGGTGACGTCCGCCTTTCGCCAGTCTCCGTGATCCAGGGTAGCCTGACCATCGACGTCGAAACCAAGCACGTGGTTGTAGAGCCGCCGCCGCTTTCGAATGGAAAGGCCGAGACGGTAGAGCAGGTAAAGACAACCGTGAATGATTCGCCTGCGCAATCGATCCAACTTGAGGAGGGAGCAAACGTCGACGAGTTGATCAAGGGGCTGCACGCAATCGGAGCAACCTCGCATGACATCATCTCGATCTTGCAGGCCATCAAAGCTGCCGGCGGGCTCGATGCCGATCTGGAGGTGATCTAATGTCGGATCTTTCGATGTTGGGGGCTCTCACCTCTCCAGTAACGCAGACGCTCAATCTGAATGCGGACAAGCTTCTTCACCAGACGCCTTCGTCATCGGGCGACGATGCCAAGATCGATAAATCGTCGAAGGAGTTCGAATCCATACTCCTGAGCAATTGGCTGCAGCAGGCGGAGCAGAGCTTTGGCTCGCTGCCCGGCTCGGACGACGAAGACGACATGGATTCCGGGAAGGAGCAGTTTCAAAGCATCGCCATGCAATCGTTAGGCAGCGCATTGTCCTCGTCCGGCGGCATCGGGATTGCCAAGATGATCGCCAACAGTCTTCACAAGGCGGAGGATGCGCGGGTCGGGCAGGAAGCGAGGACGCACCCACCCCCGGCAAAATGAGTTCGTTACCAAAGTTACCCCACCTGTTTCTTCATTACTTTAGGCTCAGCTCTGAAACGATTGCCGCAATGAGCCGATAGCAGTAGCGTGAAGACAGGAGACCTTGCCATGAAAGTCGATTTGAGCAGCTTGGCAGCCAGCCAGATTTCAGCGGACCGGGGGACAAAGCAAGTCGCCGGCGGTAGCCTGACCGGCACTCAGGCGCCGGAGGATAGGATCTCGTTCCATTCAGGCAGCTTATCTGTCCAGTCTCTGACGAGTCAGGCGTTGACTTCGCCTCAGATTCGCCAGGACAAGGTGGATCAGCTTAGCCAGTCCGTAGCGAGCGGTACTTACAAGCCAGACGCGAGCGGCACTGCTGGCGCCATGATCGAGCACGATCAGAAGTAAATGGGCTGGAACGTAAGCCGAAGCGTTCATTAGCCCAGAATGAGAGTTTTAAGCGGAAGGGCTCGCAATGAACCACGGAACGTTCCAGCAGCGCGATCAGATCGCCGTCAGATATCTGCAACAGATGCAGGAGTTGGCGCTGGAGATCTCGGGCGCCATGGAAGCGATCGCCGCCAATAAAATCTCAAAACTTCAGGAATGCATTGCCGGGCAAGAGGAGCTTTGCGCCTGCTTGGCAACGATGGCCAATGCAGTGAGCGAAGAGCTTCGCTCTGTTCAAACGCCTTCGCATTCCGGCATCGATCCTTCGATTGAAAGCAGAATTCAGGAAGCAGGCAAATCGATCCGCGAACTTAATTTACAGTACGCGGCGCTTTTGAAGCATTCTGGCAAATCAATTGCTCTCTTATCTCTGTTGTGCAATAGTCACGCTGGAAGATTCACGGAGGCTCGCATTCCTCGGTTGAAGCGTCAGACCTGGTCATGCGAGATGTAACTCATGTCTCTGAATGCCTCACTTTCGATTGCGGTGGAATCGCTCAATGCTGCCTCCGGCGCTTTGCAGGCAACAAATAACAACATTGCGAATGCGAACACCCCCGGTTACACGCGAGAGGTTCCCGTTCTGGTGTCTGAGGCGCCCATCAGCATCTTTGGCCACGGCGCAACTGTTGGAGACGGGGTTGATCTGACGAAGTTTCAGAGCGTGCGCGATGAATTACTGCAGACGCAGATTCAACAGGAGACTTCTTCGCAGAGCGGCGCCAACGCGCAATTGAACGCGTTGCAACAGATCGAGCCAACCTTTACCACATCGTCACAGGACATCGGTACGGAGATGTCGGCGTTCTTTTCGAGCATCTCGACACTCTCGACCAACCCGTCCGACGCGGGTTCGCGAGAGGCCGTCTTATCAGCGGGCCAGAATCTGGCTGACGCATTCAATACCGCCTCAAGCGCGCTGACTTCGCAACAGGCAAGCCTCAATACGCTGGTCACTCGAGATGTAAGCCAGATTAACCAACTAACCAAGCAGATTGCAGCTTTGACTCCGCAGATTAATGCATTGGAGGCAGCCGGCCAGGACGGCGGCACGCTCGAGGACCAGCAGAACCAACTTATCCTGAGTCTCTCCAAGCTGACGAATGTCTCTATAACTCAGAGCAATGATGGCGTGACTATTTCGACCGGAAGCGGTACGGCTCTGGTCGTTGGCAACCAAAGCTTTAATCTGCAGACTACAACTGGGAATGACGGGATGACCCACGTCCTCGACCAGAACGGCATGGACATCACCTCGTCGATCACTGGCGGCGATCTGGGTGGCAGCATCCAGACGCGCGATACGGCGATTTCCGGCTTGTTGACTCAGTTGAACACTCTGGCCAATCAATTCGCATCCGCGATGAACGCTGCGCAGGTCTCCGGTTACGATCAAAACGGTGATGCCGGGACTGACTTCTTCAAGTCCTCAGGGGCTTCCGCCACCATTTCGGCAGGCACCATTGAGGTGGCGATCGCAGATCCGTCTCAAATTGCGGCCAGTTCGGATGGTTCCTCCGGGGGCAATGGCAACCTGGCAAACTTCACCGCAGTGCAATCGAAAGCGCTTCCCGCTGGTCTGACTCCGGGCGACGCCTATGCAAACCTGGTCTATCAGGTGGGCAGTCTCACCTCCAACGCCAATGCGGAATCGACTGCGACGACCACCAGTCTGAATCAACTCAACGATCAGCTCAGTGCGGTCTCAGGAGTATCGATCGACGAAGAATCCGCCAACCTTATTCAGTATCAGCAGGCCTACGAGGCCGCTGCTCGAGTTGTCTCGACGATTCAGGACCTGCTAACTGTGACGATGAGCATGGGAACCGCCGCGGCGGAGTAATCAATGAGAAGCGCGGCGAACGGCCGTGCGAAGAGGATCAAAGATGCGAGTTACGAGCCTGTTGCCCGACATTCAATATCAGATGCAGCAGAGCCAGCAGGCCATGGCAACTGCGGAGCAGCAAGTGTCAACTGGGCTGCGGGTCAATCAGCTCTCTGACGATCCCGCAGCCTCGGCGAATATGGTTGTCTCTCTCGCCGAATCGGCGAACATCGATCAATATACGAGCAACGTAAATTCTGTTCTACCGCGCATGCAGGCGACAGGTTCGGCTCTTAGTTCTATCGTCAGCTCGCTGAATTCGGCAATCACTCTGGGAACTTCAGGAGCTAACTCCGATTTGCAGACAGACCAGAAGCAAGCGATCGCCGCCGAGGTGCAGAGCGACCTGAGCAGCGTCATTGCACAGGCCAATACCGAATTCAACGGAGTTTATGTCTTTGGCGGCTCTGAAACCACAACGCCGCCCTTCGTGGCTGCATCCACGACTTATAACTCTTCCCAAGGATCGGTTGGCAATCCTCTAACTACCTCAACTGCTTTAACTGCCGGTTCCATAACTGCCATCAGCGATGCCACAACAGGCCAGACCATGACCTTCAAGGCGCAAGCCGGCGATACCATCGCTACTTTGCAACAAGCAGTCACAAATGCCGTGAATGCCGGCACGCTCTCGGCCGGGACAACGGCAGCCATCGATGCGCAAGGGCAGTTGTCGATTGAAACGAACAACACTGCGGACGGGATCGTTGTCAGTTCCGATGATGCCGCGCTCGGGACCATGTCTGCCGATCCAACAACCGCGGTTGCGAACGCGTATGCGTATGTGGGGAACGGCACAGTGAATTCGGTTCAAGTTGGCGATTCGCTCAGTGTCGCCACCAACATGCCCGGCAGCCAGCTATTCACCTCGGGAGCCAATGTGCTTGGCTCGCTCACAAGTCTGATCAATGCACTGCAGAGTGGAGATACCAATCAGGTCGGCGCTGCAACCACTGCCGTCTCCTCGGCGCTGAGTTATGTTAGCGACCAACGCGTGCCGTTTGATGGCGCCATCAATCAACTGAATTCCCAGGAGAGTTACCTGAGTGACGAAAAGGTCAATCTCACGTCTCAACAGAATTCGCTGGTTGGAATCAACTTGGCGGATGCAGCTTCAAATCTTTCCCAAGCCCAGCTTGACAATAACGCCGTGCTGGCTGCTGCCGCCAAAGTCATGCCTCAGACGCTACTCGACTATCTGAAGTAGCGGCCTGCCGTCCCGGCATTCAAAAGCCCCGTTTGCGAGAGGCCTTGTGAATCGAGGCGGGTCCGCCGCTTGGCAGTGCGCGCCATTGGGACCTCCCAGCGAAGCTCGTTCAGCAATGAATCGCTGGGCTTTCAATACAAATACTCTCATTTGTTTATCTCATCCCCAAGAAAAGAAGATGGCCTTGGCACTTGCACTGAAATGATTTTCACAGGTGGTCGATAAGTTGTTTGTCCAAGACGACCTCCTTCTCGACGACCAGGAGCCTCGAAGCAGGCCCCACACACTTAGCCGAGTGCAGGCGCAAAAGGGCAAACAAGGAGAAACACCCATGTCACTCACAGTCCTGAACAACATCTCCTCCATGACGGCGGAGAATGCATTGTCCAACACACAGGCGAACCTGCAAAAGACCCTGACTCAACTCTCGACCGGCCTGAAGATCAATTCCGGCTCGGATGATGCGGCAGGACTGTCGATTGCAAGCGGACTCAATGCGAACATCGCAGCCCTTACCCAGTCCCAGCAGAATGCCGCCAACGGCATTGGCCTGCTGCAGACTGCGGATGGCGCCTTGTCGCAAGTCACCACGCTTCTCAACCGCGCCGTAACACTGGCCACGGAAGGCTCCACGAGCGGTCTCAGTGGCGACCAGTCCACCGCGCTCAATACTGAGTTTCAGTCGATCCTGGCGGAGATCAACCAGATCGGCCAGACTACCAACTTTAACGGCTCGAACGTCTTCACTGGCAACACAGGCGCAACCTTTAAGACCACAGCTGGAACCGACGTCGTAGCCAGCCAAATAAACCTTAGCTCGACGCTGGCAGCCAATTCGGTCACGACCATTACCGATGACACAACTGGCGCTTCCTATAGCTTTACGGCGAATGCCGCAGGCACCAGCACACTGACCGACCTGAATACCGCTCTCTCCGGCCTCACTGGAAATCAGGCCAGCCTGGCTACCGCTGCCTTCGCGGTAGGCGCGGGTACCCCTGGGACTCCCGGAGACGTAGCGGCTGATACCAACAACGTCGAGTTCACGAATGGCACCGACACAATGACGATATCGACGACGGACAATACAACTCTCGCTTCTTTGAGTGCATATGGTCCCGGCGCCACCGACAGTGCCTCCGTGTTCGTTAGTGACAGCAGCACCGTTAACAGTGCCGCGAATACCGAGATCTCCACGAACATCAACGCTCTTTCCGCGACGACATTGGGCCTGTCTAGCGGTGGCACGAATCTTGATCTGTCCAGTGCTGACGATGCGCAGGCGGCTCTGACTGCCATCAATTCCGCAATCAACCAGGTCTCCGCGCAGCGCGGCGTTATCGGCGCTTCCGTCAACCGGCTAACGGCGGCAACCCAAAACATGACCAGCCAGGTGACTAACCTGCAAAGCGCAGCCAACGGCCTCGAGAATGCCGACATCGGCAAGACCGTTGCCAACATGACTCAGTACAACGTGCTGCAGTCTACCGGCATGGCCGCCCTGCAACAGGCCAACCAGGCTCAGCAGGCAGTCTTGAAGCTGGTCCAGTAACCTAACGCAACAATCTCCGTAGCACCAGGGTGGCGTCGCGAGACGCCACCCTCGCTTCATCCTCGATGAGTCGAATCTTGAGTGCATTTTCGGTCGGTTTGCCGCCAACTCTCAGCTCTCCGGTTTCCTGAACCGGATCCAAAGGGTAGGCGTGTACTCTGTCCCGCCTTCCCGGAATGTAGGTAGAAGCCATGAGCTCCACTTCCGCAGTCAATTCGCTCTTGTCGTCCACAACCCCTACGACTCCGGCGATCGATATAAGTTCCATCCTGGCCGCAACCGCGGGCACCAGCACTCCTGGCATCGATGTTACCGCCGCGGTGACGGCGGCTATTTATGCAGACAATGCGCCAGAGCGGGCATGGCAGGCTGACCAGACGACGCTTACCAGCCAGACATCCGCACTGACCTCGATCCAGACAGCGACCGAGGCGATTCAGAACGACATGCAGTCGTTGAATACTCTGACCGGCCCTCTGGCGGCTCGCACGGTGTCGTCCTCCAATTCCACTGACCTCACTGCGACAGCCGCTACAGGAACTGTCACTGGCACTCACACCGTTGTGGTCAATAGCCTGGCCAGTACTGCGGCGTGGTATTCGGACGTTGAAAGCCTTCCCTCCACCACATTGCCGACCTCGTCCTTCACGCTTACCACCGCGTCGGGGGCTTCGAAGACATTTCCAACCGGTACAGGGACCACGGGCGATAATTTGACTGACCTGGCCAGCGCCATTAATAGCGCTACAACAAGCTCCGGCGCCAGTCTCGGCGTGACCGCCACGGTGATCACTGACTCCACGGGTTCCCGGTTGGCTATTACCTCCAACGCTTCTGGCGCCGCAAATGATTTCTCGATCTCTGAGCCATATACTTCGTGGACTGCTCCACAGATGGCCTCGGGCGACACGCTTGGCGCCAACAGCATTACCCTGACAATCAACGGAACACCTGTGACGGTCGCGACAACCTCCGGCGAAAGCTATGCGGACCTCGCGAATACCATTAACAATCTACCGGCCAATACGACAACGGAGACGGATCCTTCCACTGGCCAGCCCACAACGACAACGAGCGCTTATGTCACTGCAACCGCGACTACCGATTCGAAGGGCAATACAAATCTGACGATCGTGAGCACTGACGGCAAAACTCCATTCAGCATTAACGAACCGAGCTCCACCGGCACGACTTTTGCCTTCACGCAGGCCGCCCAGGGAGCCGATGCCTCAATCACAGTGGACGGCGTTCCTGCCCAGTATTCGAGCAACACAGTGACCGGAGCTATTCCTGGAGTTACCCTGAGTTTGTTGGGTGCGGATCAAGGGGTCCCGATCAACCTGACAGTAGCATCCGATGTTTCGCAGATATCGACGGCGATCAACCAGTTCGTGACCGACTACAACACCGCCCTCGGGCTGGTGAACACACAGTTTGCAGTCACCGCAACCACCACTTCAACCGGTGCCGCTACGAATACGCTAGGCGTGCTTGCTTCCGACCCCACCGTTGTCGATTTGCAGAGCACGCTGGAGCAGGCGCTCAACTACGTGAATACTCCGGCGACGGGAACCACCACGGTTTCGATGCTGAGCGACCTCGGTATTACTGCCGATAAAGATACCGGCATTCTCTCTGTGGATTCAGCAACCCTGAACAATGCATTAACCAACAACCCAGCGGATGTCCAAAACTTTTTTGAGGGCACATCGTTAAACGGATTCGCCAATTCAATTTACAAGACATTAAATACGTTTACGAGTCCTGCGAATGGCGCCTTCAAGGTTGACTTGAGCAGTATCGCCTCGACGAATTCCGATTTGACTTCGCAGATCAATGATTTTGAGACCGGCTACATTGCCAGCCAGCAAACCATTCTCACCACCGAGTACAGCCAGGCTGAGATCGCGCTACAACAGTTGCCGACAGAGATGGCGCAACTCGACGCCGAGCTCGGTCTTACCCCAACCGGAAACAATAACGGGTAATGCACATGACCACGGAAATGACATATCGCAGATCGTCTATCGCGGGCGCCAGTCCCATAGGACTCATGATCGTGCTCTTCGATACGCTGGTAGGCGATCTGCGCCGCGCGGCGGCCGCGCTTCGCAGGAATGATATTGAATCGCGCTGTAAAGAGCTCAATCACGCCACAATGGTGATTGGTCAATTGGAGAGCTGGGTTGATCTGAAGAACGGCGGGGAATCGGCGGCGGCTCTGGTGCGGTTCTATGCATACATTCGCGCGAATATGTTGGAGGCATCGGTAAACAAGAATGCCGCTGCGCTCGATAAACAGATCGAGATGATTCTTCATGTGAGGAGCGCCTGGCAGCAGCTGGACAACTCTCAGTTGCCGTCGCTGGACAAGCAGCCCGGAGTTCGGGACGGACAAATTCATTCGATGTACACACCAAGCACTGGAGAGATGCCTGAGAGAGTTGCGTTTTCGCAATCCGCCTGAGTGAGGAGTGATGGATGGCTTTCCGGTGGCCACGGCTCCCCACGGGCCGCGACACGGCGATAGTCTGCGGGTCTCCGCAACTTGAAGGGTTTGGCAGCCGGTAGTGAAAGGAACCTGATGAAGGCGCTGGTGGTAGAGACATCGGGCACAATGAGATCCGTCCTGCGCCGCATCCTTTCCATGCGAGGATTCGAGGTATCGGAGGCCGAAACCGGCCAACAGGCGTTAGAGGCTCTGCGCAAGATGGGAACCGCCGACGTTGTCCTGGTGGATTGGACTCTGACTGGAATGTCGAGTCTTGATTTCATTACGTCCCTACGCCGTCAAACCGCTCACGAGACTATGGTTTTGATGTTGGCGGAGCGAGAGCCGGGCCTACGCGACCTGCATAGAGCGCTCATCGCTGGAGCCGACGACTACCTGATCAAGCCATTCACATCCTTGCAGATTGACGAGAAAATGGCGCGGGCCGGATTCACATGGCGGTGATAAGGGTACGTGATAGACAAGGTCTTTGTTGCCGATAAATAGATACAGATGCGTGTTGCACAACGTTGGCACAGAAGGCTCTCGCATGGGCTGCAGTAAGGCAAATCGCCGGCTGGCGCGGAAAGAGCGAACCAATGACCGCCCTTGAGCTTCGCCTGCCGTTAAACAGCTCTCTTGGTTCTGACGCTCTGCGGAACAAACAGTCGCCCGCTCACCCCTTCGTCCAGATGGGCGATCGGGCAACTCATAGTGGACCAAATTACAACGCCAATATGCGTGGAGAGGCCTTTCAGTGAGTAAGAGTACATTGGGTGGAATTGTCATTGCGCTCTTGGGGATCGCTGTTGGTCTGTATCTCGACGGGGGCAAGGTCGGGCAGGTGCTGCAACCCACAGCCGCTCTCATTGTGTTTGGAGGCACACTGGGCGCGGTGATGGTGCAGTTTCCATTGTCGATCGTGAAGCAGGCGGCAACGCATCTAAAGGGAGTGTTCTTTCCCAAAGAAGATCCAGCTCTGCAACTCATCGATGATCTGATGCGCTATGCGCTGCGTGCTCGCAGAAATGGCTTGGTTTCACTCGACTCCGAAATCGAGTTTATGGAGGATCCATTTCTACGCAGAGCCATGACGCTAGCCGTTGACGGCTGCCGGTCCCAGGAACTGCGCGAAACGATGGAAGTCGAGATGGATCTGGAGGCAGAAAAGGACGAATTGATTCCAAAGGTATTTGAAGCTGCCGGTGGATTTGCGCCGACCATCGGCATCATCGGAGCGGTTATCGGCCTCATCCAGGTGATGCAGCGGCTGCAAAGCATTGACGAAGTTGGCAAGGGAATCGCGGTCGCATTTGTTGCAACTATCTACGGAGTCGGGTCGGCGAACATTTTCTTTCTTCCGTGCGCCGGACGAGCCAAGATGTTGATGCAGAGGAAACAGATTCTCCGCGAACTGATGCTCGAAGGGGTGATCTCAATCGTGGATAGGGTCAATCCCAGGGTTCTCGAAGGGAAGCTATCGGTTTATGTGAATCGTCCTGCGAAGGCGAAACGCGCCAAGCTGGTAGCGAAATGAGAAGGCGCCGAAGAGTTGAAGAGGTCGGTCACCCTGAGCGGTGGATGGTCTCCTACGCCGATTTCGTAACGCTTCTCTTCGCCCTTTTCGTGGTATTGTTTGCCTCTACCTATCACGACAAGAAGACGATTCAAAGAGTTTCGAGCGCGGTCAAGAATGGATTTCAGGAGCTGGGCGCGTTTACCGGAAGCGTCAGCATTCAGGACAGCTCATCTTTTGACAGCGCAAAACTCGGCGGTATGGTGAATCCCAATGACAACTACGGGGCAGAGATAAGCCCTGCTCCGGGAAATGCCGGCATCGACGTCACCGAGTTGCACAGGAAACTCGCAAATGCGCTGGGCAAGGAGATCGACCGGCAAGAGGTCGAACTGCGTATGACCCCGGAAGGATTTGTGATCAGCCTTCACGAATTGGGGTTCTTCAACAGCGGTCAGGCGCGCCTGCTGCCCGGAGCAGCGGACAAGATCAAGCGTATAGCGGCCGTGCTGATGCAATACGGATTGGATATGAGAGTGGAAGGACATTCGGACAATGTGCCCATCCACAATGCAACTTTCAACTCAAACTGGGAGTTATCGACGGCTCGAGCGACGGTGGTTGCCATGATGCTGATCGATGAGGCAGGTTTCGATCCTCGGAGGATGTCGATCGCTGGATACGCACAGTTTCATCCCGTGGCGAGCAACGATACTCCTGAAGGGCGCCAGGCCAACCGTCGAGTCGATATCGTTATCGTCGCTGTATCCAAGCCTTCCAGGACGATAGCGGCACCAAGCAGCCCTGCATCGAAGCGGGAGTAGCTTCAGGCTGGCCGAAAACAGTCTTCGGCTAACTCGCCACAGTACGCCGTGCTGTCTTGTTGTTCGGCCCGTAAGACGACCTGCACTCTGCGAACGATCCTCTACGGGCGCATCGCGTGCAAGGTGTTCCCTGCAGCCAATAGAGCCTCGAAATAGTTAGCGGCGCTGTCACGGACCAGGGGATCGCTGTGCGGTGGACCTTTTCCATCCCCGCCTCGCTCATGGTATTTGCATATCTCCAGTGCTCTGCCGATTCCACTCTCGTTCCCGAGCAGGGCCTCTTCCAGTCTCGAACTGAGATAGATAAGATCAAGCAGCTTTTTCATGGGAATATTCAGCATCCGGTCCATCATTGAAAGCATGCCGAGCATATACAGCTCAGCGGGATTCTCCTTCAGCGCCGATGCCATTGACTCACAGAAGTGAGCTCGCTCGAGAGCTTGTCTTACATCGTAGTCTGAAGCAGTGTGAGCGAGTTTACCTGCGAGAATGATTGAAACAAGCTTACGGAATGCATCCTCTCCGACGGCGACCAACGCGGCCTGGATCGTCGATATGCGATATCTGAATCCATAGAGCGCTGAATTGGCCAATCGGAGCAGACGATAGCACAATGACGGCTCCAGCAGCAGAAGCCGTTCAATTTCTCTGAAATCCGGAGAAGGATGAGCCAGCACTGCAAACATCTGAAGATAAGTCAGCTTGTTTGCGGAGATCTGCGACTCGGCGATGATCTCCGGCCGCGAGTGAAAATACCCTTGGAAAAATGTGTTTCCCTCAACCTGTGCCGTTTGTACTTCAGAAAGCGTTTCCACTTTTTCCGCAACAAACGAGGTCTTCTTGTTGCGGCACATGTTGTAGATCTCTTGTCGCGTTTCTAGATTGGAGGACCTGAAGTCAACCTTGACGAAGTCCGCCATCTGCACCAACTCGTCTCTGCTGGGATCCGGAGAGAAATCGTCAAGGGCTATGCGAAAACCAGATTGTTTGAGCTTCTTGAGGGCTTTGATAACCTCTGCGTCGCTAGGGACTGTCTCGAGGATTTCAAGGATCACCGATCGGCTCGGCAGAACCTTCACGCTACCGTTGACCAACGATTCGCGGGTGCAATTGATAAACAGATTGGGCGTGGAAGAGCATGCGATCATCGACAGGCAGCTATCAATGGCGTGATTGGTTGCGTGCTCGCCGTCGCCGCTGAAGTAATTGTCTGTCCCCGACCGAAAGAGAATCTCGTGGCCATAGATCTGCATCTTCTCGTCGAGGATGGCCTGTCTACCGATGAATCTCAGGTGGTTGTTGGTCGCTGTGGCCATGAAACCTTTCCTCATTCTCTTGAAAGCAAGCTCCAGCTGCTATGCCGATGCCGGACAAGATCCGGCCGCCCGCGGTGAGTTTCCGGATGATTGCGGAGAGAACATTGATTTCCGGTGCTCGTGTTTCAAAGCCAGATCTTCTCGTCGGCCAACTATCAGGTCGAGGTCTACTTGCGCCAGGCGAAGATTGTCTTGTTGTTTTTGTCTGTTTTGGCGGCCAGTCGCGCGGTGAGAGGGAGCCCAGGTTCCAACTCCATCGAGATTACAAGATACGCTCCCGCCTTCTTCCTGCGAATGGCTTGCCGGTGTATGCGAATCAGGGTTTGCATGCATTCTCCTCAAAGGGGAGGGAAGCGCTGCACCCTGGTTTGTGGCGCTCAGAGCGTCCATGAAGTACACACGCCATGCGATGGCGGGTGTCTTTTCGTTTCGCTCAAAGGACGCACTGGTCAAGATGAGGATTCTCTGCATTTGCCGCCCAGCAGCTTTCAAATGCATTATCGGCACGATAGCGGGAGAATGTTAATGGATTCCTGCTTCTCCAGATGTTCCGGCTGCGAAACTGCCGTTGAACGCCAGGGATGGCCTTTCAGAACAAAATGCTTCGGCCGCGTCGCCTCTCGTAGGACGGCCCCTGTCGGCCTGAAAGACCGTTCGACCTTTCCTGAGCCCGCGCTATCGCGAGAGAACCAGCCTCATCACGATTAAGGGGTAAGGCTGATCGGTATGAAATCGGAGAGTATGGTGTATTTTCCGCCCTGGTAGCCATCGATCGTAACGTTGAAATAATTCCGCCGAAACGGCTGCTTGTAGGCCTTCTCCGCCGGACCATCGATGTAGGCGGGATCCGTCACCATTCTTGAGAAGACCGCCCTGCCCTCTGTAGTAACCGTTGCCGCGGCTATGTTGAATACTTCGAGAATCGCGTCGCGCATCAACTCTTCGAGCGGGGAGGCCTTCAGATGTTCTTTCACCGCAGGGTCAGGCAGGCCGACGAGCGCGCCTGCAAATGAGCCCATTAAGAGCAGATCGGCCTTTACGACAATCGCGACCTCGTGCGGCTTGACAATGTAAATACCGTAGATCTGCCTCATCTTCGATTCTGGCACTGCCGGCGCCTGGACAAAGGCCACCTTGCGGCCCGTCAGCTGCGAAAATGCCTTCGAAAGAAGAAACGGACTCGGTTCCGACATCTGTTATCACCCACCCAAAATCGGGGTCAATGCTCGCTGCACGTCTTCTGGCGTGAATGGCTTGGAGATCACGAAGGCCGCACCAGAATCCATGGCAATCTCTTTGATTCCCTTTGAGGTCTCAGAGGTAATAAACCCAAAGGGAACCTTGTTCTGCGTTGCCCTCAGTTGCCTGAGGAAGTCGATTCCCGACATCTCAGGCATGTTCCAGTCCGACAGAACGAGCTTCGGTTGTTCTCCGCGGAGCTTTTCCAAAGCTTGAGTTCCATTTTCTGCCTCGCCAACTGCTAGCCCGCGAAATCCCGCCTGCCGGATCGCTCGCTGGACGATCATGCGCATTGTCCTGCTGTCGTCCACCAGTAGTATATCCATGCGACCGCCTCATGAAGTCGGATTTCTCCACTCTCCGGAAGTCAATGGAGAATCCCAGATCGAATCACCTCTCTATCGACACATTCCAAAGAATTGGACAGGGGAGGGCCAAAGAAAAACGAGTTCAAGGAAGATGGCTGGCCAATCGTTGCCGATCTCCTTCTCGGCAGACTAGGAGGCGATTTTACCTCCGGGCGCTCCGGCTGCATCGCAGAACCTTGAATGACAATGGCAATTCATATTCATCGGTCTCATTCCTCAATCTCTCTCGAGCGCGCGAAACGAGCACGGGCCAGATCCCTTTTTAACGACGAACAGAGGAAACACGGCTCTGATGCGTCTCTACCGTCAAAGCCTTCCAGCGGCACCAGCCTTACAAGGAGTGGATTGCGCGAGCCTCACTGGTTTGAACGCTTTTGGACAATATGCCGATAGAACTGGATCGGCCGGGTACTGCCGATGCCACTTCAGATGACCGTGGTCGGTAGAGCTGCGGAAATGGGGTTTGAGAAGAGGATCATGGACAACATCAGTGCGGAAGATCAGGAAACTATACGGGAATTTCTGGTCGAAAGTGATGAGAATCTCTCGCGCTTGGATCTCGATCTCGTGGAACTTGAGAAACACCCTGGAGATACGGCTCTGCTCGGCAGCATCTTCCGCACCATTCACACCATCAAGGGCGCATGCGGATTCCTGGCCTTCACAACCTTGGAGAAGATCACTCATCAGGCTGAGAGCCTTCTGAGCCAGTTGCGCGACGGCAAGAGGGAACTCACCCCGGCGCTCGTCTCTCTGATCCTCGAAACGGTGGATGCTACGCGGAAGGTGCTCGCCTCGATCGAGGCCAGCGGCAATGAGGGCCCTCTCCGTTTTGAAGATTTGACAGATCGTTTACGCACGGCTGCGCTTTTGCCCGCGGCTGGTGAGAAGCCTGCCGCTTCAATTCAGCCTGCGCCAGTTCAGCCGGCGCCAGTCCCAACGGTTCAAGCTGCTCCAGTACCCGTCAAGGCTCCAACCCCGAATGCAGAGCCCCCAGCCGTTAAGCCTCCTATTCAAGAGCCTCTCGACGAGCAAGTGGAGAACGAGCGGAAAGTCGCAGAGAGAAGGGTTGAGGAACAAAGACGAATCGAGGAAGAGAGACGGCAGGAAGCCGGACGCAGGGATGAAGATCCCGAACGTCATTCCTCGGCGGTTGACGCCAGCATCCGGGTGGGAGTCGGGCTTCTGGACAAGCTTATGGACTTGGTTGGAGAGCTGGTGCTGACTCGCAATCAGATTCTCCAGTTCAATACCGAGCGCGAAGATCCGGCGCTCAACGTCACCTCGCAGCGTCTGAACTTGATCACCACCGAGTTGCAAGAGGGAGTAATGAAGACCCGCATGCAACCGATCGGCGTGGTGTGGAACAAGCTGCCGCGGGTGGTGCGCGATATGGCCGTGGCCCTCGGAAAGCAGATCCAGCTCGAGATGGATGGCGCGGAGACTGAACTGGACCGCACCATCATCGAGGCCATCAAAGATCCGCTGATGCACCTCATCCGCAACTCCTGCGATCATGGCATCGAGTCCCCAGAGAACCGCATTGCCGCGGGCAAATCGCCTGAAGGGCGGCTGACTTTGCGGGCCTTTCACGAGGGCGGGCAGGTCAACATTGAGATTGGCGATGACGGAGCGGGCATTGACGTTGCGCGCGTCAAACAGAAGGCCATCGAGAAAGGACTGCTACGGCCTGAACAGGCAGAGAAGCTCAGCGAACGAGAGGCGCTTGGGCTGATCTTTTTGCCGGGATTCTCGACAGCGCAGACCGTGACCAACATCTCGGGGCGCGGGGTTGGAATGGATGTGGTCAAGTCCCACATCGAGAAGATTGGCGGAGCGGTCGATCTGTTCAGCCGGCCGGGCGAAGGCGCTACTGTCAAGATCAGGATCCCGCTGACTCTGGCCATTATTCCCGGTCTCATCGTCGCGTCTGGCGGAGAGCGGTTCGTAATTCCCCAGGTGAGCCTGCTCGAACTCATTCGCATTGAGGTTGATTCCGCCGGGAAGCAAATCGAGCACGTCCACGGGACGCCAGTCTATCGTCATCGCGGGACGCTTCTTCCGATCGCCTACTTGAATCGCGTACTGGATCTGAAGGCTGCAAGCGACCCCGAGGCGGTTAGCATCGTGGTCCTGCAGGCGGATGACCGCCAATTTGGCCTCGTCGTCGACGGCATCAACGATACCCAGGAGATCGTGGTGAAGCCTCTGGGAAAGCAGTTGAAGGGCCTCACCCTCTACGCCGGCGCGACGATTATGGGCGACGGCCGCGTTGCTCTCATTCTCGATGTGCTTGGTATTGGCGAGCGAGCCGGTGTTTTGGGCAAAACCCATGAACAAGCGCGAATGGTTGAGAAGGAAAAAACGCTATCGAAGACAGAGAAGCAGCGGCTGCTTCTCTTCCGGACGGGTTCCTTCGAGCGTCTGGCAATTCCGCTCTCTCTCGTTGCTCGCCTCGAAGAGTTTCCGAGGTCGGCGATCGAACATGCCGGTGGTGGGCAGGTTATTCAATACCGCGGTGGAATCCTCTCTCTCGTCTCTCTTCGGGCGGTCCTGGAACCGGGTGTTATCGACAGCGGTTCGCTGCCTAATCCGGTAGAGGTGGTCGTGTTCAACGATGGCGATCGCAGCGTAGGTATGGTCGTCGACGAGATCGTGGATGTTGTCGAAGAGGCAGTTGCCATACGGCGGAAGTCTGCACGCAAAGGCCTCCTCGGATCTGCGGTCGTAGGTAAGCGAGTCACCGATTTCCTCGATCTCAACCATGTGATCGACGCGGCCAGGGAACAGTGGGTCAATGGAACTGACGCTTGTGCGGGTAGCCATCGGATCCTGATCGCTGACCCCTCGGCGTTTACGAGAGGCATGATCCGGAGCGGCCTCGACATCTCCGGATACACCGTGTTTGAAGCCGCGAATCTGGAAGAGGCTCTGCACTGCCTGGAGAATCAGCCGGTCAACCTCGTGCTGACGGCCCTCAATCTCTCCGCTGGGTCCTCGCCGTCATTGCTCAGTGCGATGCACCGCCGGCCCGAGTGGGAATCGATTCCGGTGCTGGCAGTGGCCGACTCAGCCGAAGAGATTCAGCAGGCGAAGTGGCGTGCGCAGGGATTCAAGGATTGCCTCACCAAGTTTGACTCGGCTGCAATCCTCGAGTCGGTGGGCAGGTTTGTCTCGATCGCATCCTCAGAGGAACTTGACTTTGCCGGGGAGGTGAGATGACCATGGCGAGCAATACTGCGATCACGACATCCGAAAGGCAACAGGCCAGTGGTCAGTTCTCGACCTTTTTCATTGCTGACCTCTTCTTCGGCGTCGATGTTCTCGAGGTCCAGGAGGTTCTCCGCTTTCAGCCGATGACCGCTGTGCCACAGGCGCCGGATGCTGTGGAGGGGCTCATCAACTTGCGCGGCCAGATCGTTACCGCCATCGACTTGCGCCGCCGGCTCCAGATGCCAAAACTTCTCGCAGACCAGCCCCCAATGAACATCGTGATCAGCACTCCCGATGGAGCGGTCAGTCTGCTGGTCGACGAGATCGGGGATGTGTTGGATATGGATGAATCCACCTACGAAAGGCCGCCGGACAACCTCGACCCCGCGGCGCGCGAGCTTATTCGTGGTGTCTACAAGATGAAGGATGGTTTGTTGCTCGTTCTCGACACCGAGAGAGCCGTCGAAGTGGGCAGCGGCCTCGCTTCGATGAATTCTAAGGTCGATTCACATTCTGGAGAGGCGATCGCGACTGGAAGACGCGCCAGTTCGCCGGATCCCGATCAATCGCCTGCAGAAGAGGCGCGCTCCGACCAGCAGCAAAACTCCAATGGAAAAGGAACGAGAAAAGTATCTGCCAAGAAGACCAACGGCTCGCCGCGTGTTGCCAGGGCCGGGCCGGTGTAGTGCCGGCGCAGCTGATTGAGCAATTTGAGACAACTGGCCGATAACAAGGTGCTGGATGCAACGACTGAGATCGGATGCGCCAAGGGAGCATTGAGGGAGCCTGGCAAGACAGGGCAGTGAGAAACGGCAGGATGGCTTTCGAAGAAGCGGGACCACCCGGAGGGAGCAAAGGCAATGAAGTGGATGAAATGGTTTTACGACATGAAGATTGGCAACAGGCTTCTCATGGCTCTGATCTTCGGTGGAGGCATCACGGCCGCTGTGGGTTTTGTGAGCGTCTCGAGACTTGCCAAGGTTGCCGATCTATCCAAGTCATCTTATGAACGTGAGACCGTTGGGCTCGAGTACCTCAAGCAGGCTGACATTGATCTGATCGAAGTCGACAGAGCTGCCAAAAACGTCATGCTCTCCAATTCCTCCGATGAGCGTGAACAGTACAAGGCTCAGGTAGACGCGTACACCGGTCTTGTCACCGATGACCTGGAGAAGGCCAAGCCGCTCATTAATACCGAGAAAGCCAAGGACCTGCTGGCGCAGGTCGAGCAGGCGTGGAAAGATGATCAGCAATCAACCAGCCAGATTGTAGCCTCCGCTATGAAAGAGCCGCTGAGCAAGAAGAGGGATTCGGTCGAGCTCTCCTTTGGCTCGGGGCGCGCAAAGGCAGATGCTGCCGAGGATCTGCTCGCGCAGTTGGCGACCGTCAAGGGAGACGTCGCCAAGGAATCCGAACAAGAAACAGAAAAGACCTTTCGTAGCACACGCTTCCTTCTGCTTGTGCTGGTCGCGTTGGGCGTCATTGGCAGTCTCGGGGTCGGCATCTTCATCGCGCGCGGCATCTCCAAGCCGCTCGCACTGATCGCAGAGATTGCGAGGAAGATCGCGCATGGCGAAGTTGAACAGAAGATTGAATACCACTACAACGACGAGGTCGGCGTGTTGGCCGAGTCCTTCCGTGGAATGGTCGAAGCGGTGAACGCATTGACGCGGGACGCATTTATGCTCTCCGAGGCGGCCATTGAGGGAAAACTGTCCAGCCGTGCTGATGTCAGCAAGCACCTGGGCGACTATCGCAAGATCATTCAAGGCGTCAACGACACGCTCGATGCGTTCACCGGGCCAATCAACATGGCCGCCGACTATGTGGACAAGATCGGCAAGGGCGTCATTCCGCCGAAGATCACCGCAGCCTACAATGGCGATTTCAATACCATCAAACAGAGTCTCAACGCCTGCATCGATGGTCTCGGCGGCCTCGCGGAAGCTGATTCCGTCCTGAAGAGAATGGCGAACAACGACTACAGCCATCAGGTTGAGGGCAGCTACGAAGGGATTTTCGCAACAGTGGCACAGTCCGTCAACGGAGTCAAGCAGCGAATGGATCACTTCATCGCTACGATTATTGACGTCTCGCACGGAAACCTTCAAGAACTTCCCGAACTGAAGAGGATCGGACACAGATCGGAAGGCGATGAACTGATGCCGTCAATGATTGCGATGATGGAAAACATCAAGGCCCTGGTTGACGACGTAAACACGCTGACGATTGCAGCCGCTGACGGACAACTATCGACGCGCGCTGACGCCACAAAGCACCACGGCGACTATCGAAAGATCGTTGAGGGTTTCAACGGAACGCTCGATGCAATCTGGCTGCCCATCCAGGAGGAAATTCACGTTCTGAGACAGATCCGCGGCTGCAACCTGCGAGAGATGGTTCAGACTGAATGCAAGGGCGATCACGAGAAGATGAAGAATGCCGTGAACGGTGTCCATGACTGGCTCACTGACCTTGTGGCCTTTGTTACCAAGATCGCCAACGGCGATATGACCGCGTCAATGGCCAAAGCCTCGGATCAGGATCAGATTTACGACTGGCTGTCGCTGATGAAGCGCAACATCAACTCGCTCGCTGCCGACGCCACCATGCTTGCCGGCGCCTCAGCAAAAGGAAAGTTCGATATCCGTGCGGACGCCAGCAAACACAACGGCGATTATCGCAAGATCATCGAGGGCGTAAATCAAACCTTGGATGCCATCGTCGCGCCGCTCAGAACAACTGCTGAGAACGCCAGTTCGCTGGCCTCCTCCTCGGAGGAACTCACCGCAGTGAGCCAGCAGATGGCCGGAAACGCGGAAGAGACAGCTTCCCAGGCCAACGTGGTGTCGGCAACCAGCGACCAGGTGTCGAGAAATGTCGCTTCGGTCGCAACGGCTGCCGAGGAGATGCAAGCTTCGATTCGTGAGATTTCGAAGAATGCCAATGACTCCGCGCGGGTGGCCAAGAACGCGGTCGGCGTGGCGCAGTCGACCAATGAAACCATGCGCAGGCTGGGTGAATCCAGCCTCGAGATCGGCAACGTGATCAAGGTGATCACCTCGATCGCGCAGCAGACCAACTTGTTGGCGTTGAATGCCACGATCGAAGCCGCGCGAGCCGGCGAAGCGGGCAAGGGCTTCGCGGTTGTGGCGAATGAGGTGAAGGAGCTGGCCAAGCAGACTGCCAAAGCGACCGAAGAGATTAGCCAGAAGATCGAAGGGATGCAAGGCGTGACCAAGGGAGCTGTCGCGGCGATCGAAGAGATCGGCGCGATCATCAATCAGATTAACGACATCTCCAACAGCATCGCTTCGGCGGTTGAAGAGCAGACCGTGACGACGAACGAGATCGGGAGAAGCGTCGCTGAGGCGGCTCAGGGAGTCAACGACATCGCCAAGAACATCGGTGGGGTGGCAACGGCGGCCCAGAATACCACGCACGGAGCCAACGACACACGGTCGGCTTCGCTGGAGCTCAGCGAGATGGCGGCGCGCCTCCAGGCGTCGGTATCGAAGTTCACGTTCTAACCGGATCAAGGGCAGAAAGTGCCCAGCGAGTGGATCACAACTCGCCGGGCATCTTTCCAAACATCGAAGGTGGATCACCGATGAGCAAAGTATTGGTTGTGGATGACTCCAGGACAATTCGCACCATCATTCGCCGGATACTGATCGAACTCGGGTATGAGGCTTGCGAGGCCGGCAACGGTATCGAGGCGCTGCGAGTTATCGAGACGGAAGGGGACGCGGTGAAGCTTGTTCTGGCCGACTGGAACATGCCGGAGATGAATGGTCTGGACCTGCTCAAGCAATTGCGCCAGGATCCTGCCCTCGCTTATTTGAAGATCATGATGGTAACCACTGAGACCGAAATGGACCACATGGCATCCGCTCTCGAAGCGGGAGCCGACGAGTATGTCATGAAGCCCTTTACCAAAGACATTCTCGTGGAAAAGCTCGAATATATCGGATTCTCTCCTATGGCGAGGGTGTAAAGATGGCTTCCGTCAACCAGCGTTCGCTTCATCCCGGTGAAAGAATTCGCGTCCTGGTCGTGGATGACTCGGTAGTCATCCGCAGACTCGTCGCGAACTCACTTGAGATGGATCCGATGCTCGAGTTGGTGGGCACCGCTTCCAACGGCGTGATCGGAATGCAGCGGATTGAACAGCTGAATCCCGATGTCATTACGCTCGACATTGAGATGCCGGAGATGGATGGTCTTGAGATGTTACGCCGCATTCGGCACGAATTTCCAAAGTTGCGCGTCATCATGTTCAGCACGCTTACTGAGCGCGGCGCCGCGAAAACACTTGAGGCGCTCACTCTGGGCGCCGACGATTATGTGGCTAAGGTCTCCAATCAGGGATCGATCAACTGTTCAACCGATCGTCTGCGGGAGGAGATGATCCCGAAGATCAAGCAGTTCTTCCGCATACCGGACCAAGCTCCCGTCGTATCAGGGCCGGTAACGACCACTGCTCCGGCGTCATCGGTGGGGCGCGAAACATCCGGGTTCCTGAAGATGAGCGTGCGGCCCAAGGTGGTCGTGATTGGCGTCTCCACCGGAGGTCCCACCGCCCTGGGCGCAATTCTGCCCTCACTGCCCGCTGACTTTAGCCTTCCCGTCCTCGTGGTGCAGCATATGCCGCCGCTCTTCACTCGTTTGCTCGCCGAGCGCCTGAACGCCACCTGCAAAATCCCGGCCGAGGAGGCAACCGATAACAGTCCGGTAGGACCTGGCAAGATCCTGATTGCCCCCGGCGATTTTCACATGAGGGTGGCTTCAAACGGGAACGCCATTCGAATCGTTCTCGATCAGGGTCCGCGACAGAACTCTTGCCGTCCGGCTGTCGATGTGCTGTTTACCTCTGCCGCAGAGGTCTTCGGCGGAGCAGTTCTTGCCGCAGTTCTTACCGGGATGGGCCAGGATGGCTTGCGAGGCGCCGCAAGACTCAAGGCCCTCGGAGCTACCGTGCTTGCGCAGGATGAATCCTCCAGCGTGGTCTGGGGCATGCCCGGCGCTGTAACTGAAGCCGGCCTTGCCGACCGCGTGCTGCCGCTCGAAGGGGTCGTGCCTGAGATTCTTCGAATCGCGGAAAGGAAATAAGAGAGAACCGATGGATAGCCAAACACAGGTCAAAGAGATCCTCCCGGAAAACTACAGATTCCTGCAGGCGCATGTCTATTCGCAGGTCGGGATTGTTCTTGAAGACAATAAGCACTATCTCTTCCAAAGCCGTCTCGCGCCCATAGTCCAGCAATTCAGCCTCGGTTCCATCAACGACCTGTGCGCCCTCATGCTTGCCAAACGCAATCCGGAGATCGGCCAGCAGGTCGTGGAGGCCATGACCACCAACGAGACCTACTTCTACCGCGATCCCACCCAATACGAGGCCATACGCACGGTCCTGGTCCCGAGATTGATCGAAGAACGAAAGACTACCAGAACCATGCGCTTCTGGTCTGCGGCTTCATCGACGGGGCAAGAGGCCTATAGCCTGGCCATGTTGCTGCTTAATGAGGGCCTGAACGATTGGAACATTCAGATATTAGGCACTGACTTCTCTTCCAAGGTGATCGAACGGGCCCGCACCGGCATCTATCAGCAGCTTGAGGTGAACCGAGGTCTCCCGGTTGCGCAATTGCTGCAGTACTTCCACCGCAATGGCCTCGAGTGGCAACTGTGCGAGCAGGTGAAAAAGATGGCTCGCTTTGAAACGATCGACCTGCGAAAAAGCCTCCGCGCGCTGGGTCCGTTCGACATGGTGTTCTGCCGCAATGTCATGATCTACTTCGACAACAAAACCAAGATGGACATCATGAAGGAGCTTCACGGAACAATGTTCCGCGGCGGATGGTTGCTGCTTGGCAGCACCGAAGCGGCTTTTGGCCTCGACGAGTGGTTCGAACGGAAAACAGTCGGAAATGTCACGGTATTTGTAGCCCGATGAAAGGACGCTCATGTTAACCGAAGTTAGTATGGAAATGCTGTCAGAGATCGTAAAATCCGTCTTCCTGACAATGATGGATCTCGAGCTGTCAAACAGCGATAAACCCTGGCACCCAGGTGGGGACCGGTTGACGTCCTTTGTGCAATTGACCGGCGAATGGAACGGAGCGGTGATGCTCGAGTGCAGCCGAGACCAAGCGTGTCACTTTGCTGGCCGCATCCTTGCCATGGACCCGCCCGAGACCGTCGATGATGATGTTCGCGATGTGATCGGCGAATTGGCTAACATGATCGGCGGAAACATGAAGTGCGGCATGGCGCCCGGTGTCCGCCTCTCCATGCCTACCGTCCTCAATGGCAGCGACTATGACTTGCGCGTTTGTGGATCGCAAGTCCAGGAGAGAATCGCATTTCAGTGCGAAGACAAACCTTTCTGGGTTACGGTTCTCTCCGACGGGTCCTCGATACCGGTGAACTAGGCGGCCAATTCAAACTCCCCGCCGGTCCTTTAGGATCACGACGCTGTGCATTGAACCCTCGAAGATCGCCGTCCCGAGCCAGCTTGATCCTTATCGTGTCAAAGGCGCGACGGCTTTCCATCGGAAAACAACCGTCGCCGCCCTGCGCGGTTTCAGAATGCAGAACGGCGGCCTATCGGCTAATCGCAAGCACCCTGTTTCGCCGTCATCTTTTCCGCGTCAGGCAGAGTTTTCCGCCGACGCTTCACGTTCGATTGAAAAACCAATCGCTCTCTGCCGATAGCGGATGTGAAGTAGATTCACTTCGGAACCGAATGGGGGAATTATGCAGATTGCGGCCATCCCAGAAACCGCCTCTTCTTCAGCCCAGTGGCGCTCGGCTCAGCCCCAATCAAAGTCGGCAGTGCCGTCATTCTCTGACGTTCCACGGAATACCTCTGGGTCTTCTGCAAGTTCATCCGTACCTGCCAAGACTACCCCACCGGCTCAAGACTCCACTATCAGCTCTCAGATTGCGACAATCGCTGCAACCTATTCCACAACCGTGGCGGGTAAAAGCTATGCCGCAAGCATAGAAGAGTCGGGAGGGATCTATACAGCCTCCGTTCCGATCCCTCCTGGGGTCAGCGCCAGCGGAGCCAGTATCGAGTCTGCGGAGATCAACCTCAACTTCGTTCTGGATACTCTCGCCTGACAGCCTTCGAAACAATCTTTTATCTTATTTTACCGATCTGCCCAACGCCAGGACGAGGAAGAATCGGGACTGTATCTCAGCACTAATTTTAAGGTTGATTGTTACTGGCCTATTTCGAAGTTGACCGACACCTTCACCTTGGCCGTGCCAGCTCCTGATTCGAACTTCCATTTCCTCACTGCATCCTCTGCCGCGGGCGCCAGAAGCTTGTTGCCTGAGACGGTCTTCGCATCGCTCACATTGCCGGCCGGATCCACTGTGGCCTCGATTTCGACGGTACCGGTGGCGTGCATGCGTTTGGCGAGCTCTGGATAGATCGGTGCTACTCTTGCTTTAATCGCGCGGTCGTCCCCCGCTCTTGCGAGCATCGCCAGCGTCATTACAAGCACCAGGGCCATTGCCTGGCAAATCCTCACTGCGACCCGGCTGAAACAAATTGAACCCTCTCGAATCCAAACCCTCGTCATGGACCTTCCTCCACCTCCGCTAATGCACATCCGCTTATCGGCCTGCGTGGGGCTGCTGTTCATAGCTCTGGATAATCTTCTTGCCAGACCTAAGGAGCGATGAACAACTTTACGCGGAGAGGCGATCCAACCACCTGAACCTTTCCCGTCGTGACCGACAGTGACCTTTACGCGACATTCTTCCAACCAGGAGAAAGCAGCTCAGCCGTCAAGCCTCCATTGAAACTCTGCTGCGTTGCTGCGCAGTTCCGGGTTGCAAGTATCCATTTTTTGGATTAGTTCTCCAGATTTTCATAATATGTTGGCGTTTGTGCAGCGGCGATGTCTTGATCAAGTTGCTTGTTTTCAACGTATTAACCGAGTTCGTGTTTAGGGTTAAAGAATGGCAATCGACCTGCAAAGGCGTAAAAGATAAGTCAGCATGTGGCTTTTTTAAGATCTAGTCTCCCATTTCTTTCATTCGATAACGCCGACGCGCAATCAGCAGAAACACAACGAACGGATCGAGACACTCCACTTGAGTCTTTCGGTCCCAACAAAGCACAATTGGAGGAGCTCTTCGATGCGAACCCCCTTTCTCCGGATTCTTGTAGGTACGTTAGCTGTAGTGTTGCTGGCCGGTGCAGTTGCCAAGGCCCAGGTCGAGAGCGGACAGATAGCTGGAGTTGTTACGGATCAATCCGGGGCGATCATCACTGGCGCAGATGTCACGGTTAAGAATCTTGGCACAAATGCGGTGCGTACCGTGCGTTCGTCTGCAAACGGAACCTACACTGTGACGGGTCTTCCGCCTGCTCGGTACGAGGTCACGATCACTTCAAGCAGCTTCAAGCCCTTCACCGCCAATGTGGAAGTGACTGTGGGCGGGCATGCCTCTGTTGACGCCAAGCTTTCGGTCAGCGCCTCTACAACTGAGGTTCAGGTAATCGCGGAGGGCGGCGTTGAAGTGAACACACAGACCCAGGAGCTTTCGCAGGTTGTAGACTCGCAGCAGTTGGCGCAGCTGCCTAGCCTCACGCGCAACCCCTATGATTTTGTCGGAATTTCCGGCAATGTGAGTAGCGGGGACAACACCACGGGCAGCAGCAACAGCGGCCAGAATCTTACCGATCGGGGCGTGGGCTTTGCCATCAATGGGCAACGCGAGTCGGGCACTGAAATCCTGCTCGACGGCGTCGAGAACATAGCTGTTTTCAGCGACGGCGTTGGCCAGGACATTCCGGTCGATGCGGTGCAAGAATACAGCGTCATTACGAACAACTACTCGGCAGAATTCGGGCGCGCTTCGGGTGGCGTGGTCAACGTGACGACAAGACCGGGCACCAACGCCTATCACGGCTCCGTCTGGGAGTTCAATCGTCTCTCAGCCTACACGGCGAATACCTACGGAAACGACGCGGCCAACTGGGCTGCCGAGCAAGAGGGTTTACCGATTACTCCGAAAGGCAACTACACCCGCAATCAGTTTGGCTTTCAAGGTGGAGGTCCCATTTTGAAAAACAAGCTGTTCATCATCGAGACCACTGAGTTTACGCGGGTGCGCAGCGCAGCCACGGAAACCGAGGAAATCTTCGATCCATCTTTTATTGCATTGCTGCCGGCAAACGCGAAGGCCTACTTCAGCAAATACGGTGCCGGCGCCCTACCCTCCAGCAGTGTAGCTGCTACCGCCGGCCAGCTTGTCTCTACTTGCTTTTTCGGTTCCACTTCTACAACGTCCTGCGTTCCTCTGCCATTCTCTCTGATAAACGGCACCACGGCAGTTTCCGACGCGCAGCCGGTCTTCGATACGGTCAACTTCTCCGCTCCCTTCGACGCTGGCGGCGGTCTGCCCCAGAATACCTACACTCTTGTCGGACGCCTCGACTATAACCCCACCGACAAGACGCAGATGGCCTTCCGTGCCGGCAGGGAGAACGTTGACGAGTTCATCGGTTCTGGCTATTACACGGCGTACCCGCAATACGATGTGGGTACTACCGAGCTGAACCAGAGTTATCTCTATTCTCTCTCCCACACCTTTACGACCAATTTGTTTGCCAGCGGGAAGGCAAGCTACACGCGCTTTAACACCGTGGACTCTTTCGACGCGACGCAGACCTACATTCCAAATCTGATGTTCGTCTCGCCCAACGATCCTTATACCGGTGGCACCCTCACGATGCCGGGACTGGAAAACTACTCAGAACCCGGCGAGGGTGGCTTGCCGTACGGCGGACCGCAGAACACCATCCAGATCGAGCCAGACTTGTCATGGACCAAGGGCAAGCACAGTATGCGTTTTGGTGGTCTGTATACCTACATCCAAATGAACGCAGCCTATGGCGCCTATGCCCAGGCCGTGGAAGAGCTGGGTGCGGGCGCGTTGGACAGTATGAACGATCTGGTGAATTCGGATGGAAATCCGGGAGGAAGCCAACTCGTCTCATTCCAAGCAAGGGTTGATCCGCAAGGCGATTTCCCGTGCGTCGCCAACCCGGGATTCTGGTTAACGAACGATAGTGATGACTTGAATAAGACCACCGGTTGCGAGGTCACTCCGCCACTCGCTTCGGCATCCTATGCGCGCAGCTACCGTTACAATGATTGGGCGATTTATGGGCAGGACAGCTACAAGGTGACATCTAAGCTCGCCTTGAACTACGGCTTGCGCTGGGAGCATTACGGCGTCCAGCACAACAACAAATCGGCACTGGATTCCAACTTCTACTTCGGCACCGGCAGCGGCATTGAGCAGCAGGTAAGGAACGGCCAAATGTACATAGCGGATCAGAGTCCCGCTGGGGGGTTCTGGAAGCCACGGTGGGGCACGCTTGCGCCCCGCGTCGGATTTGCCTACGACGTCTTCGGCAACGGTAGGACGAGCGTCCGTGGTGGCTTAGGCATCAGCTACGAGCGCAATTTTGGCAACGTCACCTTCAACGCGAGCTTCAACCCGCCAGCCAGCGCGGTACTGAGTTCGGTTTGCCAGGCGTCGGTCACCACGTGCAACACCCTAGTTACCAATAATGACCTTGGCCCGCTTGGCGTTGCAGGTCCTTCCTCACCGCTGCCTCCCGCTGAGTTGCGCATGCCAAACCCGAACATTGAAGTGGCTCAAACGCAGTTCTGGAGCCTTGCCGTGCAGCACCAACTGGCCCGTAGCACAGTGGTACAAGCGACCTACAGTGGTGCCCATGGTGTCCACCTATATGATGTAGAAAACATCAACCTGCTCGGCGCGGGACAGGCCTATCTTGGAGATCCGCTGACCTTCGCAGCATCTCCCGACTGCCCTTCTCCTTGCCTCAACCGCCCGAACAATCAGTACTCGAATATCAACATGCGCGGGAGCATGGGAGGTAGCAGCTATCAATCCTTGAATCTCGGAGCGCAGATGCAGAACCTTCGCAGTACGGGCCTCGATCTGGTTGCGAACTACACGTGGTCTCACTCACTGGATGATTTGAGCTCTACATTCGGTGACAGCTTGCAGGGTGGTTCGGGCTACATTGGTTCCCTTGGTTACACAGACCTGCTCGATCCGAAACTCGATTGGGGAAGTTCAGATTTCGACATCCGGCATCGCCTTACGATCTCGCCGATCTGGACGACTCCCTGGTTCAAGACAGGAACGGGTCTTCAGCGTGAGGCGTTGGGAGGCTGGCTCGTGTCGGGCATCGCTACGGTTCGTACGGGGATTCCGTTCTCCGTCTTCGACTACGACAACGACTTCAATTTCTATACTGTTCCCCGTTTAACCCCCTCCACCCCAATTACGCAGTACCATGTGGGCTCACCGAAGGCCGTTAACCCGGTGACGAGTCCGAACCAATACTCCGCGCTGACCATACCTGGACCAGCCAGTTATGCGCCGCTCAACACTGAGCTGGGCATCTCGGACTTCGGACCCTATCCAGCCAACATGACTCACCGCAACGCTTTTGGTGGGCCAGGCGCATGGAACATCGACATGGCGCTCGACAAGAAGTTTCCGCTTAGCGAGCGGATTGGTATGGAGTTCCGCGCTGAGGGATTTGACATTCTCAACCACCACAACTATTACGTGAACACGACGACCCTCGCTTTCTTCTCGCCGCAAGCCTCGATGCCAGTCATTGAAGAAAAGGGTGGTCTCGGTTCGCTTGCCACTGGCGGCAACCACGACGAGCGCCGCTTTGGGCAGTTCGCTCTGAAGATCAACTTCTAAACCCAATCGGCAACCAACGCAAGGGCGTCCTTCGGGGCGCCCTTTGTTATTGCTCCGAGACTTGTATGAACCTGGGTTGAGCGTTAGAGACTCTCGCGAAGAACTCTAGAGACACTGTCGAAACAAGCTGATTTGTTTGCCGAAAACTGCACTGATACAGCGCATTTTGGAGATGCTACCCAACAGCATCAGCACAGGAAAGACCTCCGAAGACATCGAGAGCTGCCCGTGTTAGGGCATCTGGCGGTTCACGCTACATGGGGAGAAGCTGAAAGGCGGCTGGACTCTTGCCAGGACGAACATCTCAAGAAATGCGCCGCGATCCATCCTGGACCCGTCTCATGCACACCCTCGAACAGCAGGTTCGACACGCTGCGATCCTCCATCTCGACGGTTTTACGAAATGGCGCAGCACGGCAGCAGGGTCCTTCCGGAAGAGCATGGCTCAATAACACTTCATTAAACTCAAGTCCGAGATCGTAGTGGGGAGGTCTTGCGTGATGCTTTTTTGTAGCCTAGGCGCGCTGACGGAAAGGTTGACGGCTGACTGCGGATTCAATGTCGCAGCATCTTCCTCCTCGGTTACAGCCACCGTATTGCTTTTGAGCAGACAGCTGACATGTGAAGTGTCCACTTCTTTTTCAAAGCTTTCAAGGTTGAAAGCAAATCAAATAGAAGAGGGACTCGTAGAAGAGTCCCTCATTGTGTTCTTTGGTTATCTTGGTCTTTAGAAGGTGAAGTGAACTGCCAATTGCGCGCTGCGTGGACCGCCGCCCCCAAGGTATGGGTTGCCGCTGCCTACGTCCGGTGTCGCTGTCGCTGTCAGGAACTGGCCTGGCGTACCCGTTCCCGTGCCGGCAATTACGCGATTGTTCTCGATGTGGTTGCTAAAGAAGCCGTCGACGCCAAAGCCCGGCAGCAGAGGATTGCTCATATTCGGGTGATTGAAGATGTTGAAGAAATCTGCGCGAAGCTCCATCTTCAGCTTCTCAGTCAGGTTGGTGCTCTTGGTTAGAGAGAAGTCGAAGTTGGTGAAGCGTGGCGCATTGAAGGCGTTGCGGCCTTCATTGCCGGGGTGCTGCGTTCCGGAGATGCAACTTCCATAGGCCGCGTCTTTCGGGTTTCCGTCGACTGTGCATGGCGCGGCGAAGGCCTCCAGGTTCAGCAGGTTGATGCCGCCTGCGCCTGTGCGCGGATTACCGATGATGTCCGGCCGGCCAAACCACTCGCCGCTACCGTTATAGTCGTCTTCGTAAATGTAGCTGACCGTGTAGGGCTGGCCGGAGGCGAAGTTGAACATGCCGTCGAGCGCCCATCCGCTGGTGATTTTTTCAGCGCGGTCGAGCTTCGGAATGTTATAGGTCCAATACCACTGGAAGCGCTGCCGCACGTCGAAGTTGGAACTGGCGCGCTCGGCGTGAGGATTGAAGCTGTCGTCGGGCTGCGCGGCGTTGGGCACAAAATCCAGGCCATCGCTTGCGGTGTCGATCGAGTGCGCCCAGGTATAGTTCACCGTCGAGGTCAGGTTGTGCCAGTTCTGCAGCTTCAGCGTCGACTGCAGCGAGTTGTAGTTGGAGATTGCGCTCGTCTCGACTTGATTCAGGTACACAAGAGAGATGTCGGTGAAGGATCCGATCGAGTAGGTCGGATAGCAGACATCGCCCGGCTGAATCGTCTGGCCGCCGGCGCATGTTACAGGGCCGGACTCGTTATTCACCTGGTTGAGGTCGCGGAAGTGATAGAGGTGGCGGCCCTGCGAGCCCACATATCCGAGTTCGAGAGCGACAGCTTTGCTGAGCTGCGATTGAACGTTGAGAGTGTAGGAGACGTACCTGGGTGTGACCAGATGTTGATCGACCGTGAAGGCGCTGCTGGGCTCGTAGTCGCTGAAGATCGCGGAGCCGTCGGTGGGAACCGTCGGAGCGATGCCAGCTGCGAATCCGATGCCGTTGAAGGCCGGCCCAGCCTCGGCCGGATTCGTGTTCCACGGCTGATTGCCCACAAAGAAATCCTGCGAGGCCCCGTCGTAGAAGATTCCGGCTCCGGTTCTGACCACCAGCTTGCCAGTTCCAAGCAGATCGTCGGCGAGGCTGAATCGCGGCGCGAAGTTGGTCAGGTCCTTCGGATAGAGTGACGAGGGACCTCCCGAAGCACCCACCGTCTCCAGCACTCCAGTCTTTACGTTGAAGATGCTGAAAGCGTCGTTCTCGGCGCCGACGACACCGTAGTAATCCCAGCGCAGGCCGTAGTTCAGCGTGATCTTGCTGTTCAAGTGCCACGAGTCGAGGAAGTAGACACCACCGCCGTTCTGATAGGAGTAGCGCGTGCCATTCCCATCCGCCGAGTTGCCGCCGTCGATGGTGCCTGCCAGAAAATCGTCGAAGCTGTCGAAGGTTAGTTTGCCGCGATGTCCGGAGTCGATGAAGCTGTTGATGAAAGTTCGCCGCCACTCGATGCCGGCCTTGTAGCTGTGCCGTCCCTTGATCAGCGAGACGTTCCCGAAGAGCTGATAGTTGGTGTCGATACGGCCGCGAGAGTCGCTGCCTGTGGCGCCGATCGGGCTCAAGCCGCTCACGGCGATCGTCGGTAAGCCCAGATCGCGCGACGAATAGCCCGGAGGCAGAGTGTTCAGATCAAAAGCCGTCACGGGATTGAGGCCCATGTCCTGCGGCAGGAATTGCTGCAGAAAGCGGTTATATCCCCCGCGAACCTCAAAGATCAGATTTGGCTTGGGAATCGAGGTATACGAGAGCGAGACGATGTTGACGTGCGTCGGCGTCGATGTGTTGAAGCCGGGCGCTCCCGAGCCCGTGTAGAGCATTCCCAGCGGGAAGCTCTGCATGCCATGGGCATAGAAGTAGCGTGCGGTCAGCAGGTCGCCCGCGCTGAGCAGCTTCAGGTGATGATCCACCTTGGCGATGATGTTGTCGCTGTTATTGCTGAAGGGCGTTGTGAAGGTCACCTGGCCGCCAACCTGTGGAAGCGGTCCCCACGGGTTGCTGTTGAGCACCTTCTGGATTACCGGATTGACGGGCCCGAGTGTGGACACATGGTTGGCAATGTCGGCAAGCCCTGGCACGAAACCCTGCTGGGGCAGACCGCCTTTCTCTCTCTGCCCTTCGTAGGCCAGAGTGAAGAACGTCTTGTCTCTCAGGATGGGGCCATCGACCAGGCCGCTGAACTGATGGTTGGTAAAGGAGTTCTTGGGCAGGTCGACAGTATTGAAGTAGTTGCGCGCACTGAGCGCGTCATTGCGATAGGACTCCGAGGCGCCGCCATGATACTGGTTGGTTCCACTCTTGGTCACGATGTTGACGGTCGCACCAGAGCTGCGGCCGAACTCAGCCTCGGCGTTGCCGGTGACGGGGATCTCGGCCAGTGCGTCTGTGGGAAGAATGGTCGAGGGGCAGCCCCAAACGCCAGCCTGATTGACGGCAGGCAAGTTGCGGTAGCCGTCGTTCATGTCAGTGCCGTCGAGCAGGTAATTGTTCGAGCGGCCGCGATTGCCATTGAGACTGAAAAGCCCGTACGAACCGGCCGATTCGGTCGATCCCACTGGATCGCTCGTCGCGCCCGGAACCAGTTCCAGTAGCTTGGTGTAGTCGCGTCCGTTCACCGGCAGCTCGGCAACCTGAGATGCCTCGATCGCGCCGCCGGTGGTGTTTGTCGTCGTCTCCACCATCGGAACTTCGGCGGTGACCTGGACCACCTCCTCAACCGCACCCGCCGAGAGCCTGGCATCGGCCCGTGTTGCGGAGCCTACAGTGACCGGAATGTTGGTCAGCGTGGTTGAGCGAAAGCCATCTCTCTCGACGGTGATGTTATAGGTGCCCAGCGGCAGTTCCGAGGCCACATACCCGCCGAGGTCATTGGTGGTGACCATGCGGGTCAGCCCTGTACCAGGGCTGAAGACCTTTACTTGTGCGCCGGGGATCGCCGCTCCCGAGCTGTCTGTGATTGTGCCTTGAATACTGCCGCGGAAGGTCTGCGCGCTTCCATTACAAACGAAGACGAGGGCGAAAAACACCGACAATACGGCAATCGAGAGGCTTCTCATGAGGCTGTGCTCCTAAGATCTTTTCTTTACGAGAATGCAAAAATTCTAACACGCAGAAGAGGCAGGCCAGATAAGGATCGCATGAGGATTTCTGGCCTCAAACTGAGCAAAAACAAGGTCCGGGTCACTTTTGGACACGGACGAAAACGGCATCACTTCGACGCCATCCGTTCTATTTACAGCCGCACATCGCGGATGTAGACTGCTGAGTGTCGGTAAACGCTTACTTGGCCGTGCTGAGAGCGGCCCTTCTCTAGAGAGGAAGATCGAAAATGAGCAGAAAAATGAGAGCCAGGGCGTTGCCAGGCTTAGTGAAGACTCCTGAACGTTTTGGGCCAAGCCGCAGGGAGTTCCTCGCCGGGGTTGGAGGGACCGCTGTGCTTGGCGCACTGTCCGCCTCAAGAACGCTGGCTCAGGCGCCCCAAAGCGAGGTCAACATTGCCCGTGTCGCACTTCCCACAAGTCTGACGATGGTAAGCGAGAACAGAATCTCCGCCTTGAACGACGGCTTTACTCCCGCTAACTCGTTCGACCGCAGCCACGCCTTCTATCCCGTTTGGGCCGACCCTGAGGCGGGCAGGCACACGAGCTGGGTGCAGTACGAGTGGAGCGAGCCTGTTAGCGTCAATCGAATCGAGATCTATTGGGCCGTCGATCGCCCGCGCGCCGGCGATATACCGGGTAGCTACGGGCAAATGGTTGCAGTGCCCGAGAGCTACAGAGTTCTTTATTGGAATGGCAGCGACTTTGTGCCGGTCTCTCAGCCGCATGGTCTTGGCCTGGCCCTCGATACATTTAATGCGACAACCTTCGAGCCCGTGACAACAAGCAAGCTGCGGCTCGATGTGGCGCCTCAAATGAGCCGCCCGGCGGGAATCATCGAATGGAGAGTCTTCAACTACGGTCCTGTTCCATCCCTCCCGCCGGTGGTCGATGCCGGCGTAGACCGTTCAGTTGTGAATGATGGCAAAACCTGTCTGTCGGGCAAGGTGACCTGGCTCGAAGACGCCGGCAGCAACAAGGCCCGCTGGGTCAAGACATCGGGACCGGGCGCCGTCGTCTTTGCCGGCGCTGCCTTAGTGGGCACCACTGCGACATTCTCCAAACCCGGTGATTACATACTGGCGCTTGAGGCTTCGGGCAGCAAAAACCCGGCGCCCACAATTGGCGTCCATGTGGAACCGGCGCCTCCGCGCGATCGTCTCAACGTGGTGTACACGCGGAAGTATGCGATCGACAGCCCGCTCTGGAATGAGCGCGCCAAGGCTCTCATTGTGAATTGGATTCCGTTCTGCGTTGCGATGTGCGAGCGTACCGATATACCTCCCATGCGTGGCGATGGCGGAATCGATAACTTTATTGAGGCGGGAAAAGCCCTCCGTGGCGAGCCTCACGCTGGCCACAAGGGGTTTGTCTTTTCCAACGCATGGGTTCACCAGACAGTTGAGTCGATGTGTATCGCGCTTATGGTCGATCCGCAGGGCGATCGGGAGATCAGCAAGGCGCAGGAACAGATGCGCGCGACTCTCGATCGCTGGATACCGATCATCCTCGCTGCTCAGATGCCTGATGGCTACCTGCAAACGGCCTACATATTGGCTGACCGCAAAGATTGGCCGGAGCGCTGGTCGCCCGATCGCCGCGGCAATCATGAAGGCTATGTCTCGGGCTACTTCATCGAGTCGGCTATCAATCACTACACCCTCACCGATGGCAAGGATCTTCGCCTCTATAACGCGGCCAAGAGGCTGGCCGACTGTTGGGTCGCGAACATCGGCCCCGGCAAAAAGGAGTGGTTCGACGGGCACCAGGAGATGGAACAGGCGCTGGTGCGCTTCGGCCGTTTCGTCAACGACCAGGAAGGGAATCGCCGCGGAGATGCGTATATCGCTCTCGCAAAGTTCCTTCTCGACTCGCGCCGCGGCGGGTCGGAGTACGACCAAAGCCACTTGCCGCCGGGCCAACAATATGAAGCCGTGGGCCACGCTGTGCGCGCAACCTATTTCTACTCGGGGATGTCGGATATCGCAGCCGAGACTCAGGATCGCGATTATCAGAGCGCTGTAATTTCGCTTTGGGATAATATGGTCAACAAGAAGTATTACCTGACTGGCGGCATTGGAAGCGGAGAGACCTCCGAGGGCTTCGGGCCAAATTACTCGCTGCGCAATGAGGCTTATTGCGAAACCTGCTCCAGCTGCGGGCTTGTGTTCTTCCAATACAAGCTCAACCTTGCATATCACGACGCGAAGTACGCCGACCTCTACGAGCAGACGATGTACAACGCTCTGCTTGGCGGAGTCGCGCTTGATGGAAAGAGCTTCTGTTACACCAATCCCCTCGTAAATACCGAGCGCGCAAAGTGGCATGTCTGCCCTTGCTGCGTTGGGAACTTGTCCCGCACATTGCTTATGATTCCGACCTGGACTTATGTGAAGAGCAATGACGGGCTCTACGTCAACATGTTTGTCGGCAGCCGGATTCACGTTGGCCAAGTCGGGGGCACGAATGTAGAGATAGTGCAGAAGACCGACTACCCATGGAAGGGATCGATTTCGATCACCGTGAATCCCGAGGAGGCAAAGACCTTCTCGGTCTTTGTGCGAATCCCGGACCGGGCGACAAGCAGGCTCTACAAGGAGACGCCTGTGGTTCGAGGTGTAAAGCGATTCGCCGTCAATGGAAAGGAACAGACCCCCGAGATTCTCAAGGGGTACGCTGTTGTCACGCGTGAGTGGAAGCAAGGCGACCGCATCGAACTGGAACTGCCGATGGAGCCGCAGCGCGTCGTCGCGGACAGCCGCATCAAGGCTGACTCTGGCCTCGTTGCTTTGAGATACGGCCCGCTCGTCTACAATGTCGAGACAGCCGACAACGGCAGGATTGACCGCAAGCTGAGTGAATCGGTGCTCCGCGCAGAGTGGCGTCCTGACCTGCTTGGCGGCGTCATGGTGATCGCGGGCGCGTGGCAGGATGGTGTTCCCATGCTCGCGGTGCCCAACTTCGCGCGTATGAACCGGGTCGGGCCTCCACACGACTATCCGGGCTCAGACGAGGACCATGCGGCCGGATCCGAAGCCTCGATCAATTCAAAGGTGTGGATATAAGAAAACCCCCCGGCGACGCAAGCCGGGGGACTTTCACAGTGCCGCGATGGCATGCGCACGAGCCGAGGAGCAGTGAGGCAGGCTTCACCTTTCCGTCAACGCTTGCTGGGGATGCGGACCAGAACGGTGAAGATCGTTCATCGTTCCTGACGGATATGCGGTCGATTCGCGTACGACCAGCCGTGTTTCGATCAGATACTCGCGCTGGGCTTCAGTCCCTTCCACTCGGGCTCGAAGAGCGGCGACAGCCGCGTGAGCCAGCTCAATACGAGACATTTGAATGGTTGTGAGTGGCGGAATAATGACCTGCGCCATGTGAATGTCGTCAAAGCCGATCAGCGAGAGGTCGTCAGGCACGCGCAAACCGGCCCGATAAGCTTTGTGAAGAACGCCGAGAGCGGTCATGTCATTCGAGCACATGAGCGCGGAGGGTCGCTTCTCGCCGCACAGGATCTTTTCCATGGCCAGCATGCCACCCTCAATGGTGTGATCGCCCTCGACCAGCCACGCTGAATTGGGAGTAATTCCGCATTCATTGAGAGACTTGATGAATGCGTTCTGGCGAGATTGAGCAGAATGCAGCCGCGCCGGCCCGGAGATGAAGCCGATGTTCCTGTGGCCCAGAGCGGCCAAGTGTTGAACCCCCTGCCGGATGCCGTGGTGATAGTCGATCTTCAGAAGACTGATGCCCGGCTGGTCAGGGCCCATATCGATAAAGACCAGAGGGATTTTGCGCGAGGCCAGTTGTTCAAGGAGCGGTTCTTCAATTCCGAAGGTCATCACTGCCACGCCTTCAACCTTGCGCTGGATCATGCGCCGAATACAACGGGTCATTCGTTTCGGGTCATAGTTGGTCGAGCTGACCAGAATCTCATACCCGCTGCCGACAGCGACATCCTCGAAGCCCTGAATCAACTCCGGGAAGAATGGATTGGTGATTTCGGAGACGATCAGGCCAAGAATTCCACTTCGGCCCGAGACCAGAGCTCGCGCCTGAGTGTCTGGCAGATAGTCAAGACTGCTGATCGCATCCCATACGCGTTTGGCCATCGCGGGATTGACGGTCGGAATCCGGTTGATCGTTCGCGAGACCGTGGCGACCGAGACATTGGCGCGCTCCGCAACCGAGCGGATATTCACGAGTTGATTCGTTTTGGTAGGGCTTCTTCTCGCCTTTGGCATGGGCTAGAGCACTGCAGTTCCCGGAAGAATGCGTTTACACGACCATACCACTTCTTTTAGGCCAATGTCGAAGATTTGACTCGAAGCGCTGAGAGAACTTACTGTATGATGTATCAGCAAACGTTTACCATCGCTGTTGCCTGATGAGAGTTGAATGGGTTTCCATTGGGATGCGGCGCAGGCTCCTCCGGGAGGAATGATGCTTTTGGAGCATTTACGGGCCGGCGTACTCACCGCGAATCTGGAGCTGGTGGGCCGTGGCTTAGTTTTGTACACGTTCGGCAATGCGAGCGGAATCGACCGTGAGTCAGGGCTGGTGGCGATCAAGCCTTCGGGCGTTGCCTATGAAGAGATGACGCCGGCCCACATGGTCGTCTGCGATATCGAGGGGAAGATCGTCGAAGGCGCGCTGAAGCCGTCTTCGGACCTCGATACTCATCTGGAGCTGTACCGGGCCTTTCCCTTGATTGGTGGTGTGGTCCACACGCACTCGGAGTTTGCCACCTCATGGGCGCAGGCCGGCCGCAACATCCCAGCCTTTGGCACCACGCACGCCGACTACTTTCACGGTCCGGTGCCGGTGACCGAAGAGCTGAGCGACTCGGAGATCAAGGGCGACTATGTGCTGAACACCGGCAAGGCAATCGTGCGCCGTTTTAGCAATCTCGATCCGATGGCTGTGCCGGGTGTGCTTGTCGCCGGGCACGCGCCCTTCACCTGGGGCAAGAGCCCGATGGAGGCCGCGCACAACGCCGTAATTCTGGAGACAGTGGCGCGCATGGCATTTTATACTGCAACACTGTGCCCGAGCGGTACGGGCGTGAGCCAGGCGCTGCTGGATCGGCATTACCTCCGTAAACACGGCGCGAACTCAACCTATGGACAGAAGTAGCTCTCTGCGCGGGCCGTGCCGTGCGGGCCGCGTCAGTCAACTTGTAATGGAAGGGCCGCCCGCGGGCGGCGATCGAGGTTCGATATCGTGATAGTCAACTGTATGACCCACATTGGTCTGC
>Ga0181535_10000368_pt1 | contig 69647 bp, 66 predicted proteins | sample PEATcosm2014_Bin_44_FD_119774 | JGI IMG/M metagenome (GOLD analysis project Ga0181535, IMG submission 119774) | Peatland microbial communities from MTU Mesocosm Facility, Houghton, MI, USA - PEATcosm2014_Bin17_30_metaG | ecosystem: Environmental > Terrestrial > Soil > Wetlands > Peat | place... | reverse complement strand
TGTGCCCTTGCCCGCCGCATAAGCGGCCAAGAACTTCCGTCGTAAATCGTTTTCAAATGGTCGCGGCATAGCGTCCGCGAAGATGCACAGAGCATCATTATAGTAACACTAGAAATGCTCTAGCCCGTACATAAAGCCAGAGGAATCAATGGGCTTTAGAGCGATTCCAGAATGGCTATACCCTGCAACCTTCTTGCCAGGTCGTCGCTCGCTGGGGCTCGCGCCGACTTGAATGCATGGTTTCTGGGTACTCCAATTCTGGAATCGCTTTAGCCCCTGAGGGGAGGTCGGTTCTTAAAAGGCGCACTTAATCGGAGGTTTCTTAGAAAAGGGCCGTTCGCACTGGTCCTGCGCTCTGGTCCGCAGTGTTCTCAAAGCCCTAGCGCGTTGGCTGATAGGGAGTCACCCGCAGAAAGTCGCTCAGAATGCCTCGTTCTTCGGGGGTAAAGGCGCCCTGGTAGCGGCCGGAGTTCAAGACCGTCGGACGCTGCTCGATGGGCACCGCGCGCAGATCGCGGAAGGCGTTCTTCAGCAGCACCTGGCGATCCGGCGCCAGTGCGGCCCAGCGGCGTCCGGAGGCGTTGATCTGCATCCGCTCCTGCGGCGAGAGCCGTTCCAGCATCTCCGTCCAGGCCAGGCGGCGCTGTCGCTGCTCTTCGTTCATTTCATTGACCTGATGCAACTGCTGCACCAGCCTCTGCTGTTCGGCGGAATTGAGCCGTTTGAAGCTGGGATCGCTGCGCAGCATCCGCTCCTGCTCCGGGGTGGGCAAGTTGCGGTGCTCGTTGAGCCAGGCGCCCAGATGGCCGGCCGGCAGCTCCGCCGGCGGCGCGTAGCCCGGAACCACCGGGCGGGCGTAGCCAGGACCCAGATACGGAGGCCCAGGATACGCAGGTCGCGGCGAGATTGTCGTTCCTGGCGCTGCCGGCCGCACCGTACCCTGCGGCCCCTTCGGCTGCGCAGGGTGCGTTTGCCCACTGCGTACGGGATTGCTGGAATTCTGACTCGGGGGGTGGGAAGGCGCCGCATGAGGCGCCGGAGTACTGGTCCGCGGCGCGGCGGCAGAGTGCGCGGCAGGGGCCGAGGACTGGCCATGCGCCCAGGCCGCAGTGGCGCTCCCCAGCGCCATGGCCGCCGCCAGACATCCGACCCATCCCGCCGTACCCTTCCCGCTCCTCATCGCATCCTCTTTCCGTTCCTCATCAACGGCCATCCCGAGCGCCTCAATCGCCGTTGTCGCCAGGGTTGGACATGGCCTCCAACTGGTCCAGCAGTTGGGCATTGTTGTCCATCAATTGCAGGTCGTGCACCACCGCCGCCGAGGGTCCCGGCTGCGGCAGGTCCCGTTCTCCGCCGGTGACGCCCAGATAGGTGCTGCCGCCCACCAAGAGAAAGATGGTCATGGCCATCGCCGCCAGTGGACGGACCGGGGCGCTGGCCCCAAAGCTCAATCGATCGCGCAAGCGCGCCAGCCAGCGCGCCGGCCAGGCGGCTGGCTCCTCTGCCCGCGCCTCGCGCAGCCGGGCCTCCAGACGGGTCATGAAGTAGGGTGTAGGTTCGGGAGCCTCGAAGCCGTCGAGCAAAGTCATGGTGGCGCGCAGTTCATCGAGCGCGCCGCGGCAGTGCGAGCAGCCCTCGACGTGCGCGCGAACCTTGGCCGGCGCAGCCGCGGCGTCGAAGAGCATCTCCGCCAGGCGCTCTTCCATCCCCTTGCACGTGTTCTTCATCCGATCATCAGGCAACTCAATCATGACCTACCTCACTCCCTGCCGGTGTGGCCCGGCTTGCACGTCCTAAACAAAATCCTTCAACTTCTCGCGCAGCGTCTGATAGGCGCGAAAGAGCAGCGACTTGGTCGCCGACTCGCTCAACTTCAATACCTCGCCGATCTGCCGGTAGTCCATCCCCTGGTATTTGTGCATCAGCACCGCCAAGCGTTGCCGCTCGGGCAGGTCCATCACGTGTTTGCGGATGGCCGCCCGGCGCTCCTCGCTCAGCAGGCGCTGCTCCACCGAGAGATCTTTGCTGGCCACCTCGGGCGTCATGCCGTTCTCTTCGTCCGGCGCGTCCAGCGAAACGTTTTGCGCCGCCCGTTCGTGGCGCGTGTCGCGGGCGTGATTGACCGCCAGGTTGGTGGCGATGCGGTAGAGCCAGGTGGTGAACTTGGCCTCTGCCCGGTAGCTCTCCCGCGAGCGGTAGACGCGCAGAAAGACCTCCTGCGCCAACTCCTCGGCGACCGCCTGGTTGCGCACCATGCGGAAGAGAAAGTGGATCATGGGGCGGTGGTATTTCTGCACCAGGTAGTTGAATCCAGCCTCATCGCCTGCAGCCGCGCGCAGCATGACGGCTGCGTCCGATGCCGGGTCCAGTCCCCGGCTCAGCGCTTCCACCCGCTCCACTGCTGTCTGCGGAGCGCCGCCCACCCCCAGAGCCGTGTTGTCCAGGACAAGGGTCGCCATGATTTCTCCAACCCCATCTGTGCCGGAAGGTTGCGCTGGATCTACATTATCTTGAAGGGAATTTAAGCTGGAGTCTGTGTTGGGAACGAAGCGGGAAACCAGATGGGAAGAAGGATGGGAACCTGCCGCCGGGTCAGCCGCGCGGAGCGTCTCCTCGCCTTCAGCGGTGAAGGCGGCGTCCCGGCAATTCGGACTGGCTCCAGCGTGCATCGATCGGCGGCTGCGGCCGTGGAGAGCGGGATTTGGCCTCCAGGCTCCTCTGGTGTTACTCTAACCTACGGGATGCCCCACTGGCTCGTCCATCGCCAACCCCAGGGGCGCTTAACTCAGCGGTAGAGTGCCACCTTCACACGGTGGAAGTCGCAGGTTCGAATCCTGCAGCGCCCACCATAGATAGGTTTAAAGCAATCCACTGTTATCCCCACATCACAAATAGATCGCCTTTCAACAAAATCCCTCGCAAATAGGGGAACTTTGGCCAAATGCCTAGCATAACCATAGCCGAACTGGAGCCGCCGCATCCCGAGACCTCGCAGCCGCGCTGGGCGTTGCGCGACTTGGTCGCGGGCGCAGTGCTGTTTGCAGCCACGGCTGGCGTGGTGCTGTGGCAGAACGCGCACGTCGCCGTCCTCTTCGACCTGAGCTACATTCTCAATACCGCCGAGCGCATTGCCCTCGGACAGGTTCCCTACCGCGACTTCCCCCTGGCACACGCGCCCCTCACGTTTCTCCTCCAGGCCGCGATCATTCGCCTGACGGGACGGATAGTTCTCCACCACGTTCTTTATGTCGCAATCACCGGGGGGCTGGGTACGGTGTTGACGTGGAGGTTGGCGCTCGCCCTGCTGCGCGGGCGTGTCGTAGCTGCCTGGACGGTGGCTCTGCTCACGGCTGCGCCGCTGGTCTTCCTGGGCATCTACTGCATTGTCCCCAACCCCGAGTACGACTGCGACGGTGGCTTCTGGCTGCTGGTTGCTTTGTGGTTCTTCGCGCAAATCGAGCCAAAAAAAGGCGCGGCGCTGGCGTTTGCCGCTGGAGTTGCGGCCTGCGTTCCCATGTTTTTCAAGCAGAATATGGGCGGGCCGTTTCTTTTGGTCGCGGTGGGCGCGGTTCTGCTGGTACTGGTTCAAAAGCGCTTGCAAGGTGGAAATGCTCCGGCGTCTGTTGTTGAATCACGATCGTTGCGGGCGTTTTTAACCGGCGTTTGCGCAGGATTGCTGACTGCACTTCTAGCGCTCGAATGCACTGTAGGTCTGGGCAACTATCTGCACTGGACCATCCAGTATGCAGGCCAGCGGCGGCTGCCGGGGCTCGGCTTGATGCTCTCCGTCTACAGCGATCCCTCGCTTGCCTGGACACTGCCGTGCGTCGCAGGGGCGTTGCTTTTGCTCGCACTGAAGCAGCGAACCAGGGTGCCCCATCCTCGCCGCGATTTTGTTTTTGCGGCTAAAGTGGGGTCCTCCCGCTGGCCGGCGATGGCAGCATTCGCACTGCTGGCTGCTCCGTTTGTCTTTACGCTTGCCTCGCTCGCACGGTACGACGACGCCGACGAGCGCGGCGACGCCCTGCTGGCGCTTTGGCCGCTGGTGCTGGTGCTTGCCGCCGCACTGGCGCTCGCCCATCTTGTCCGGTTGCGCCGCCAACTGACTCTGCGCGCCTTTATGCCTTTGCTGCTGCTGGCCGCCATTCACGGCACGTTTCTCTCGCAACAGCTTTGGGGATCGACTTACGGCATCTGGCCGTTGCTGGTTTTGGCAATTGCGGAACTGCTGGCGTTTCTTGGCCCGTTCGCCGCTCGCGAAGGTGGAAATCGCTGGTTCACGCCGGCACTGGCCGCGGTTATTTCCATCACCCTGCTGGTATGCGGAGGGTTTTACACGGCGAGCGAGGAGCGGCTCAGCTATGCAAACCTTCCGGATGGCCCCGCGGCGCACTCCGCGTTTCCCGAGCTGGCCGGCCTGGCCACTCCGGGACCCTATCTACTGGAGATCGACGAACTGCTGCGCTACGCCCAGGCCAATATTCCCTTCGACGACGGAATCGTTCTCCTCCCTGGAGAGGAGCCGTTTTATTTTGCGACGGGTCGTGCGCCGCGCTTTCCCGTGCCGTTCTTCGATCCCACCATCGATCCCTACACGCCGGCCGAGATCGCCGCGCTGGTGCGATCCCGCAACATTCGCTGGCTGATTGTGAAGACCGATGTGCAAACCAAAGAAGACCCCACGCCCGATCGCGCGGCAGTGATGCAGTTGCTGATGCAGGAGTTCCTGCCCGCTGCGCATTTGCGCGGATACGATGTGTACCGGCGGTGACGACGGCGGTGCGTTCCAGCCAAAGCCACAACCGGCGCGGCTGGTTGGCTGCGCCGGTCGGAACGCTGGATCTTGATTTCCCATCTCACTCAAAATGGGTTTGCGCACTTGAAGATAGATTCATTCTCCAGCGGGTTTGCTATGCGTTTACTGGACTGCCAGTTGCAGCGGCGCTTGCAGCCGGATGTCGCGGGAACTGGCTCCCACTTGAATCTCAAAGACGCCCGGCTCGGCTACCCAGGCTTTTTCTGCCGGGCTCCAATAGGAGAGCGCTGCGCGGTCCAGCTTGAATCGCACGGTTTTGCTTTCGCCCGGCTTTAACTCGACGCGCTGAAAACCCTTCAATTCGTGGCTGGGGCGGTCGATCTTGGAGTGGCCGTCGTGCACGTAAAGCTGAACCACCTCGGCTCCGGCGCGGCTGCCGGTATTGCGCACCTGCACGCTGACCTCGACCGCCTGGTTGCCGGAGAGTTTGCCGGGAGTGACGGTCAGCCCGCTGTAGGCGAAGGTGGTGTAGCTGAGCCCGAAGCCGAAAGGGAACTGCGGTTCGACGTTTTTGGTGTCGAAGTAGCGATATCCGACGTAGATTCCCTCGGCGTAGTTCACGTGCAGGTTTGTGCCGGGATAGTTGGCTGCGGCCGGGGAGTCTTCAAACTTCTTGGGGAAACTTACGGGCAGCTTGCCGGAGGGGTTGGCGTCGCCAAAGAGGATCGAGGCCAATGCGTGGCCGCCCTCCTGGCCGCCGTACCAGAGCTCGACCAGCGCAGGGGTCCCGTCCAGCCACTTGCCCATGGTCACCGGGTCGCCGCTGTTGAGCACAACGACGGTATGCGGATTGGCCTTTTCGACGGCTTGAATCAACTCATCCTGGCCGGCGGGCAGGTCCATGGTCTTCACATCGAAGCTCTCGCCCTCCAGCTTGGGGTAGCGGCCCACCACGACGACGGCTACATCGGCGTGGGCGGCAACTTCAACGGCCTCCTTGAGTAGGCGGGCGCGGGCTTCGGGAGTGTCCAGCGTGGGGTCTTCACCTTCCATGCCGACGCCGAGAGCGGAGGAGACCGCGATGCTCTTTCCCACACGCTCCTTCAATCCGTCGAGCGGCGAGATGGAGTATGCGGGCCGCACCAGCGAACTGCCCCCGCCTCCCGTCCGCGCCACGGCGGCGTTGGGTCCGATTATGGCGATGGAGTGGATCCTGGTGGGATCGAGCGGCAGCAGTGCACCGGCGTTCTTGAGCAGCACGATCCCTTCGGTCGCTCCCTGGCGGGCGACGGCGATCTGCTCGGGAGTATCGACGATGCCGGTAGCCGTGTGCGGATGGTCGAAGAGCCCGCTGACAAAGATCACGCGCAGAATGCGGCCGACGTTGTCGTTCAGCGTGGACTCGGCGATGTGCCCGGCCTTGATCTCGGCCAGCACCTTCTCTTGGGTCAGCCAGCCGGCGCCGTTGCCCGAGGCTTGAGTCTTGGGGAGGACAAACCACGCCTGCATCGGCGCGCCGCCCGGCATCTCCAGGTCCATTCCAGCGTTGACCGTGGCCGCAGTCGAGTAGGTCGATCCCCAGTCGGAGATGACGAAGCCCTTGAAGCCTAACTCCTTCTTCAAGATGTCGTCGAGCAGCGCCTTGCTCTCGGCGCAATGCGTGCCGTTGACCAGGTTGTAGGCCGACATGACGGTCCACACATCGGCCTCTTGTACAGCCGCTTTGAAGGCGGGCAGGTAGATCTCGTGCAGGGTGCGCGCGTCGACCGTCTCGTCGATGCGGTGGCGCTCGAACTCCTCGTTGTTGGCGGCAAAATGCTTGAGCGAAGGGATCACGCCCTCGCCCTGTACGCCCTTGATGTAGGCCACGCCCAGCCGTGCAGCCAGAAAAGGATCTTCGCCGTAGCCCTCGAAGTTGCGTCCCCAGAGCGGCACGCGGTTGATGTTCACCGTGGGGCCGAGGATCATGTCGCGGCCCAGCGCCTTGACCTCCTGCGCAATCGCCCGCCCCTCACGGCGGACCAGGTCGGAATCCCAGCTGGCGGCCATGGCCACACCGGCGGGGAAGCTGGTGGAGGTGATCTTGTGCGGATCGTTGGGGCCGCTGGTTATGGCCGAGCTGCCCGCCCAGGAACGCACCCCCATCGGCCCATCGGCCATCTTGATGGCGGGAATGCCTAGCCGCTCAATGGGCATAGACTCCATCCAGCCGGAGCCGGCAACCATGCTGGCCTTCTCCTCCAGCGTCATGCGGGCGAGCAGGTCGGCAACACGCTGGTCGACGGGAGTGGCGGGATTCTTGTAAAGCGCGTCGGCGTGGACGCCCGAGACCGATCCAGTCTGCGACCGCACCGGCAGTGGCGTCAGGGTGATGGATGCAAGCAAGGCAACGAGCAGGGAGGTGCGCAAAGACTTCATGGAAGACTCCTGGGCAGGCGGCGGTTCGCGGGCATTGCAGGCGCCTCCATCCTGCGCGGCTCATGGTAATTGATTCAGGCAGGGTCGAACAACCCGGCCAACGCCGGCATGGAAAAGCCACTATTCCTTCAAGTCAAACGTTTTTGTTGTCCGCGCGCAGAAACGGGCCGAGGGCTGCGGCGACACCCTTCCCTGTGCAGTAGGGAGGCCGTGATCTCTGCCTCACTTCTTGATTGAACAAGGGCTAAGGCTGCGTCTTGGAGCTTGAAAGCAATAAGCTATCCCTCGATAACACGGAAATCGTGTACACTGTTTTCGTATGAAAAATATCACCTTGAGCGCGGATGAGGACTTGATCGAACGGGCGCGGCTGATCGCTCGCGGGCAGCGCAGAACGCTGAACGAGGCCTTCCGGGAATGGCTTGCGCAATTTACCCAGAGCGCCGGAGACGTTCAGGGCTTCGATGCGCTGATGGGCCGCTTGCAACACGTCGATGCAGGCCAGCGCTTCAGCCGGGATGAGTTGAATGAGCGATAGATTCTTTCTCGATACGAATATCTTCGTCTACTCCTTCGATCAAAGCGCCCCGGTAAAGGCGCATCGCGCCGCGCAACTCATCCGCGAGGCGCTGACGACGCAAAAGGGAGTCATCAGCTATCAGGTAGTACAGGAGTTCTTCAATGTGGCCCTGCGGCGCTTCTCCCAACCGATGCAGGCGGCCGATGCCGAGCAATATCTGCGTACCGTCTTCCGACCGTTGCTGGGGGTGCAATCGTCCCCGGCGCTCTGTGCGGAGGCCTTGCAGTTGCACGCCCGCAGCGGGCTTTCCTGGTACGACGCACTGATCGTCGCGGGCGCAATGCAGGCCCGGTGCGATCTGCTCTATACCGAGGACCTGCAGCACGGTGAGCGCTTCGGAAGCATAAGGGTGATAAACCCGTTCCTTTAAGTTTTTTGAGAGAGATTGTTGAAATTGCAGTCGATAAAAGCTGGATCGGTTTGGCGGGACCGGCGGTCGGGGCCAACCGGATGGCGCCGCAAGCCTCTCACAAGGGGCAGACTTTGAGACCCATGGTGCATGTTTTCCGCCTGCTGGCGCCTCCTGTAGACAGACCATCTCCGATTCCCATTTGCTACCATTGACATCAAATGAAGGCGGGCGCAGAGAATGTATGGAGTGTAGTCAGGTCATTTTTTCCCGACATGCAGTAGAGCGAATGTTTCAGCGAGGAATATCGCCCGAGATTATTTCGGATTTGCTTCAGTCAGGAGAGATCATCGCCCATTATCCTGAAGACCGGCCCTACCCCAGCGTGCTGCTGTTGGGATTTGCGCTGCATCAGCCCATACATGCCGTGGTTGCACGCGATCCAGCAAAGGGCGCATGTTACTTGGTGACCGTTTACCGGCCAGACCCTCTTCTGTGGGGATCTGACTTCAAAACCAGGGGTTAATCATATGGAGGCAAGCATGCAATGCGTTCTCTGCAAGACTGGCCAAACTCAGCCCGGTACGGCGACGGTTACGCTGGAGCGAATCCCCACGGTGGTTGTTTTCAAGGACGTTCCCGCAGAGGTCTGCCAAAACTGCGGCGAGTACTATCTATCCGGCGCCGTCACGAAACGGATCTACCAGCAAGCCGAAGAGGCCGTTCAGCGCAATGCCGAAGTGGAAGTCCTTCGTTACGCGGCGTAACTCAAAAAGGGATCTTTGTGCTGTCTCAAAAAGGTTGAGTTGGGCCACAGCCAGTCTTTCCGGGGAGGAGTATCCCCGAAGCCGGGCCTGAACCTGTGACGCTGCTCCAATGGCTTATAGACATACAAGCCCAAAAGCAAAAAAATTGGCGACCTCCGCGGCGCTGTTCGCATCGGAGTGAGAACTGGCCATTCAGCACCCGGCCGTCCTGTAAAGGAGGAATCGCCATGAGAAAGATCGTCGCCATTCACCATGTCACGCTCGACGGTATCGTGCAGTCGGGCGGTGGGCCGGAGGAGGATCCGACAGGAAGTTTCACCCAGGGGGGCTGGCAAGTGCCCTTCCGATCGCCGGATGGCTTCGCAGCCTTGACCGAACTCATCTCCCATGAGTTCGACCTGCTCTTAGGACGCCGTACCTACGAAATATGGGCGGCCTTCTGGCCCTTTGCCGGCGACCATCCCGTCGCGAAGTCCTTCAACAAGGCAGCGAAATACGTCGTGACGAACAGTCTCGACAGCTTCGACTGGGTGAACACGCATCGCTTGAGCGGCGACGTCGTTGCAGCGGTTCGCCGGCTGAAAGCATCCGACGGACCGGAGTTGCACATCTGGGGGAGCAGTCAACTGCTTCAAACCCTGATCGCCGCGCAATTGGTCGACGAGTTTCGCGTCTGGATCTACCCAGTGATCCTTGGCAAAGGCAAGCGCCTCTTCGCAGAAGGCCTGCCGCCACTTGGTCTTACCCTGGTGGAATCGCGCCCCACATCTAAGGGCGTCCTCCTGAAAACCTACCGCACTGTCGGCCCTTTCACAACCGGATCGCCTCAACCCGACAATCCGTCGGACGCGGAACAGGCACGGCGCAAAAAATGGGCGGCAGAGGATAGGCCGGCTCGATTGTAGGGCCCTTGCGGTTGGGATTGGCGCGTCTCAAGATTCGGCCTCGGGGATGAAGCGGGGCCGTTCCGGCAATGGCCGCTGCCTCTTCGCCGGTGGGCGGGGTGGGAACACCTCACTGGTCTACAATGGAAGATGGGCCAAGGCCAACATTTTTTGCGCGCCGAGCGCAAGCACAGCAAGGAGCAACCCCCTTTATGGCGATTCCCGCCACTCAAATGCGTCCGGGCATGATCATCAAGCACAACGACCAGTTGCATCTGGTCTTCAAGGTGGAGCACCGCACTCCCGGCAACCTGCGCGCCTTCATTCAGGCCAAGCTGCGCAACCTCAAGTCGAACGCCATGTTCGAGCACCGCTTTCGCTCCGCCGACGCCATCGAGAAGGTCTCGGTCGACGAAGTGACCATGGAGTATCTCTACAACGACGGCGACGACTACTACTTCATGAACCCGGTGGACTACGAGCAGACGGTTCTCAAGGGCTCGCTGCTGGGCGACGCGGTCGAGTACCTGACCCCCAACCTGCAGATCGAAGTCAGCTACATCGACGGCGTCGCGGTGGGCATCGACCTGCCGACCTGCGTCGAGTTGACGGTTGTCGAGACCGAGCCGGGGCTGAAGTCGGCCACCGCCTCCAGCGTCTCCAAGCCGGCCAGAACCGAGACCGGCCTGATGGTGCAGGTGCCTGCCTTCATCAACGAAGGCGAGAAGATCCGCGTCGACACCAGCGAAGGCACCTACATGAGCCGCGCGTAAGCAGTCGAGCCTTTGTCAAGGCCAAATTGGTCCGGCTGGTCAAAATGGGCTATTTGGCGACAAAACAACGACCTAATCTGGACAAGCTGCAGATCATTTTGTCGAATTTCGGCCTACTAGGCACTAGCGTACCGGTGCCTTTTGCCGATACAATTGTCAACTCAGAGACTGTTCAGGTGCGTGTTGATTCAGATTCTGAGGGATTTGTTGCGGTTGTTCTCGATGTGGAGTCGAGATGCACCCGGATTTGGGTCATGCAGAATTGCCCATTTTCGATGAAACGCGGATATGGAATTCTACGTCCAAGATCCAGATGGGCAAGCTCGGAGGGAGCAGTACAAATGAAAATCACCAGACGCAGCGTAGTTTCTGTGGAAGACGCAACAGCAAAGCTGGATGCGCTTGCTCGTCGTTGCGGAATTGAGAGTCCGCGGTATGACGAGTCCGAAGCCGATTCCATGACGGAATTTGACGCTTTGAAGTGGATTTCCCTTTGCTCCCAGCGCAACGCTTTGGAAAAGCGTAAAAAGGGGAATTGCTCTCGCAGTTCTTTGGTCCCGAAAATCTACGCGCAAAAACCAGGCTCTACTGCAATTGAGCTTAAGAATTCCGAAGAGGGAAGCTTACCACTTGCGGCCTGAAAATTGCCAATTAGCAGAGTATGAAGCCTGGTTTGAGAGTGAATGTAACAAACTTACTCTCGATCCGGGCTTTTCTGTAGTTGGTCCATTCATTGCTCCTCGTGGTATCCCAGGATTTCCCCCTTGGCATTCTGATTTTGCAATCATCTATCCAGACCATATGTATATACGTGTCGCGGAGTACTACGAAGAATCGTCTCAACTTTACAGGATTTGTGGGTATCGCAGGTATTTTGCGTACCACTATGGCAAGTGTTCTGATCAACGCGACGAAGATGGTTTTCCGTGCCGGATAAAGGCTGTCAACCTGCGAATTGAACAAGATAATAAAAATGGATGCCATGCACACCATTTAAACCCAAACCACATTCCTCAGTCGAGGCTTCCGGGTCTGGATTTTGACAGGATCGATCCATTCGAGTTCATCCGAGCAGTTGACGAGCATCGGAGATCACTGAGACCCTTGCATGAGATCCTAGGATTTAACTGGAGTTAGCGAAATGACGGACAAATTCATTTACCCGACCGAGTATTTTCTCCAGGAGGGCAGGGAGAATTTGGATCAGTGCCTTCAGGCAACCTTCGAGGCAGCGGTGGATCACAGTATTGACAAAGTGATCATCTTCACCGCTGCGGGCGTAGGGGTGATGAAGGCTATTCGCGACTACCGCTCTCAAGATCAATTTGCTGAAATTGAGTTGATCGCTGTGACGTATCCAAGTCAAACACAGTTCACTACGGATGATCCCTCTGAGTACACCATGTCGAGTGAAACATGCAAATTCTTGGCAGATCAGAAGGTCCCAATAGTGCGTGCCCATTTGCCATTCGATCCAGTTCGCTCCGAATACAAGGGACACGGCGTTCTAGGACAGGACTTCGGCCTGATCGGCAATACGCTGCGCATTTTTTGCGGCAGCATGAGTCTTTGTGTTCAAGCTGTGTTGATGGCCTCAGACGCCGGTTGTGTCAAACTGGGTGAGCACGTGATCGCGATGACTTCCGATACATCCATTCTAGTCCGTGCAGCAGGAACCTCACGGTTCTTGACAGACCTCATTGTCCGCGAAATCCTCTGCAAACCGGTTTTATTGACAATTGGAAAGTCTGAAAGGGCAGAATCGATTTTGAACGATTCAACAGAAGAAGCCCAATCGACACCGGAATTATTACCTCCTACGTAATCCCCTTGGTTATCAACAACAAAAAACCACCGCTGGTTGGCGGTGGTTCTCTGCTTGCGGGGGAGGGCCGCAGGTTGCCCGGAAGCTAGAATCCTGCTTCGGGCAATTGCACGGGCTTGGCTTCGATCAGGGCTTCGATGGTCTTCAGGGCCTCGAGCACATCCTTCGAGACGGGCGCGTCCACCTGCACTACGGCCAGAGCCTTGACCGGCTTGACGCCGGCGCGTTCGCGGCCCAGGGTGAAGTTGGCGATGTTGACGCCCTTCTGGCCCAAAATCGTTCCGATCTTGCCGATGACGCCCGGTACGTCCTGGTTGCGGCAGACCAGCAGGTTGCCTTCCAGCGGCGTCTCGATGTCGATGCCGTCGAATTGCAGCAGGCGGGGTTGCTCGCCGTGAATCACTGTGGCCGAGGCGTGGCTCTTGCCGGCGGCCGAGTGCAGTTCGATGGTCAGCACGGTGGTTGCGCCGCCGCGGGTGCTCTCATGGCGCTCTTCGTGGACGCGGATGCCGCGCTCTTCGGCCACCGCGGTGGCGTTGATGCGGTTGACGTTCTCCACGCCCTGGAGCAGCCCGGCGATGGCCGCGTTGCGTACCAGGTCGACCTTGGCCTCGGCCAGCGTGCCGCCGTAGACCAGATTGATGGCTTCAAAGCCCGCGCTGTCGCCGCCCTTGCCGGCCTGCGCCAGGAAGGAGCCGAGACGGCCGGCCAGATCGATGTAGGGCGCCAGTTGCACGTACTCCTCGTGGCTCAGCGAAGGCAGATTGACGGCATTCTGCACCACGCCCAGCTTGAGATAGTCGCGCACCTGGCGGGCGATCTGAATGCCTACGGCCTCCTGCGCTTCAGCCGTCGAACCGGCGATGTGCGGGGTGAGGATCACGTTTTCCAGACCGTGGAAAGGAGTCTCCTTGGCCGGTTCCTTGGCGTAGACGTCGAGCGCCGCGCCGGCTACCTGGCCGCTCTGCAGCGCTTCCACCAAAGCCGCGTCTTCGATCAACTCGCCGCGGGCGCAGTTGACGATGCGCACACCCTTCTTCATGGTGGCCAGGGTCTTGGCGTTGATTACGCCGGTGGTCTGCGGGGTCAGGCCCACGTGCAGAGTCAGATAATCCGATTGAGCAAAGAGCTCTTCGATGGAAACCAGCTTGATTCCGTTTTCGCGAGCCACGGCCGGGGAGACGAATGGATCGCTGCCGATCAGTTCCATGCCGAAGCCACGGGCGCGCTTGGCCACTTCCAGGCCGATGCGGCCCAGGCCGAGAATGCCCAGCGTCTTACCGCGCAGTTCCACGCCCTGCAGGTTCTTCTTCTCCCATTTGCCGGCGTGCATGGTGCTGTTGGCCAGGGGCAGCTTGCGGGCCAGGGCCAGCATCTGGCAGATGGTCAGCTCGGCCACGGCCACGGCGTTGGCGCCGGGGGTATTCATGACCACGATGCCGCGGCGGGTGGCGGCTTCGGCGTCGATGTTGTCCACGCCTACGCCGGCGCGCCCGATGACGCGCAGCTTGGGACCGGCGGCCATCAGCGCGTCGTCGGCCTGCACCGCCGAACGCACCACCAGGCCATCGGCGTCAGCCAGTGCGGCGGGCAGCCCGTCCGGCAGTTGATCGTGAGTAAGAACTTCCCATCCCGGTTCGGCCGCGAAGACGGCCAGTGTTGCCGGGGATACCTTCTCTGCCAATACGATCTTCATTGCTTCTCCCTTGGCTTCCTGCGCGGGTTGATAGTCGTCGAAGCGGATGCCCTGCTGCTCGCAGAGCAGATCGAACATCCGCACCACGGATCCCTGTGGCTTGCCCTCGCCCCGCTCGTACTTGGTGATCGAGTTGGGGTGTACGCCCAGCCGTTCGGCCATCTCATATTGAAAGAGATCCATCTGCTTGCGCGCGATCAGCAGCTTCTCTCCAAAACTCAGTTCGGGCATTGATTCCTTCCGGCGTTAAGTGCTTTTGCCCCTCAACGAGCGGCGTTAGCGGGGATAGCGGAGTTGGCAAAGTTAGTTGAGGATTCGCCGTACAGCGATGTACTTGCTAACCCCGCTAACTCCGCCTGCCCTTGCCAACTCCGCTAAATTCCCACTTACTTTGCCTTTTCTTCTGCGTAGACCTTCTGCGCCGCGGCCACAGCCACGCCAAACTCGACGGGCAGACCCAGCACGTCCTTGGCGATGTGCTCGGCCGCGCCCAGGAAGGCCACCGTGTCCAGATAGTCGAAGTAGCCCAGGTGCGCCACGCGGAAGATCTTGCCCTGCATGGCGCCCTGTCCGTTGGCGGTGACCAGCTTGAACTGGCTCTTGAGCGCTTTGACTACCGTGCCCGAGTCCATGCCTTCGGGAACCGCAACCGCGGTGGCCGCGGCCGAGGGCGAAGTCGGCGCAAACAGCGTAAAGCCCAGCGCAACCAGCCCGGCGCGGGTGGCCTTGGCGTTGACCTGCGCATTGTGGATGAGGGCGATACGGCCCTTTTCCAGATCGCCGCCGGCCTGCCCGGCAATGTAATCGAGCGCCGCGCCCATGCCGGCCACCAGCGCCACCGCCGGCGTGTAGGCCGTCTCGCCCTTGACCTGATTCTTGCGTTCCTTGCGCAGGTCGAAGTAGTAGCGGGGGTTCTTGGAACTCTCCATGGCCTTCCAGGCCTTCTCGCTGACACTCAAATAAGCCAGGCCGGGAGGAATCATCAGCGACTTCTGCGAGCCGCCGATGAGAACGTCGATGCCCCAGCCGTCCACGTCAAAGGTCTGCGTGCCCAGGCCGGTGATGCCGTCCACCACCAGCAGGGCCTCGGTCTCCCTGACCAGCTTGGCGATAGCTTCCACATCGTGGCTGGCCGCGGTCGAAGTCTCGGAGGCTTGAAGGAAGACGGCCTTGTGCTCGGGCTTCAGCGCCGCCTTCACCGCCTCGATCGCAAAGGTTTGTCCGTAGGGAACCTCGAGCACGTCGACGGCGCAGCCAAAGGCCTTGGCCAGATCCACCCAGCGCTCGCCGAACTTGCCGGCGGTCAGCACCAGCACCTTGTCGCCCGGCGAGGTCAGATTCGAGACCGAAGCCTCCATGGCGCCGGTGCCGGAGCAGGAGAGCAGCAGCACATCGTTCTGCGTGCCGACAAAAATCTTCAACTGCGCCAACACCTTCTGAAAGAGGGCGCGGAACTCGGGGGTGCGGTGGTGGATGTCGGCCGCGGCCATGGCAAACTGGGCAGCCGGGAGCAGCGGGGTGGGTCCCGGTGTGTACAAACGCGTCTTGCTGATCATGGTCTCTCCTTGATGCGGACCGTTCGCGGGAGGGAGTTCGCCCTTTGCGCCGGTTCAACAATCACAGAATACACAATTGTGTGGCTTATGTGGATTTTTTCTTGCAGAATTCTGTCTGAAATCCGAATCGGGAAGAGGCGCCAAAGCGGTCCGCCCACCCATCTGCCCAAAAATCGGTACAATTCTCCTTTACATAGAGTTGGGTACAGATGCCTGCCTGCTTTCACGCCGGGTCCCCGATTTTTCGGCTGGAGCGGCTCACGCATCGCACCCGATTCACCGCTATGAGGAAGAAACCATGAGTGAAGCAGGCGCAATTGAAATACTTGTCAACCAGCAGATCGCGCTGGCCATGAAGGCGCACGACGCGGTGCGCACCACCACCCTGCGTCTGATCAAGAACGCCCTCAAGAACAAGGCCATCGAAAAGCGCGAAGCGCCAACCCAGGCGGAGAGCGAGCAGGTGCTGGCCACCATGATCAAGCAGCGCCGCGACTCGATCGACCAGTTCACCAAGGGCAATCGCCCCGAGCTGGCGGCCAAGGAAGCCGCGGAGATCGTCGTCATCGAAGAATTCCTGCCCAAGGCGCTGGACGAGGCGGGACTGGCCGCGCTGGTGGCCGAGGCCTTGGCTGAAGCGACGGCTGCGGCAGGCAAAGCGCTCACCCAAAAGGAGATGGGCGTGGTGATGAAGGCCGTGCAGGGCAAACTGCAAGCCTCCGGTGCCCGCGCCGAGGGCCGGTTGGTGAGCGAATTGGTGAAAAAGGCGCTGGCGGGATAAGGCGTTTTAACCTTGCCGGCAATCGGCCGGGCGCCTCCGCGGTTCCTTTCTGAGCGTGCGGTGGAAAAGATTTTCGCAATGGATCGCCTATTTTGCGCTGGTAACGGTAAGATAAGGGCGCTATGAGCCTACTGCATCAGGACTCACCGGAAGAGATCGACGACGCGGCGCGCGGCGAGGAATTTACCAAGGGAACCAGCCACGTGGTCTGGGCCAGCACCATCGCCACGGTGCTGGTGACCCTGGCCATTGCCTTTTATGTCTGGTCAGGGCAGAAGCCGCCTGCGGCCGCAGGGGAGATCGTGCAGGTCTGGGCGCATCCGCTGCACACCGAGACCTCGGGTCTGGACGCCAACGGCGCGCCCATGGCCAAGGAGAGCTACGACCAGATGCTGGTCTTCGCCCATGTAAGGCTGCACAACCAGAGCCAGCAGCCGCTGTTTCTCGGCGGGGTGCTGTGCAACGCGGTGCTGGACGACGGCATCCACTCCAGCTACGTGGCCAGCCCGGTGGAGTACAACCGCATCTTCAACGCCTTCCCAGATCTGGCCGCGCTGCGCGGCAAGGCGCTGCCGCTGGAGTCCACACTGTCGGCGGGGCAGAGCGAGGAAGGCGATATCGTGGCCACTTTCCGTATCTCCAAGCAGAAGTGGGAGGCGCGTAAGAAGCTCGACTTCACCTTCGGCTTCCGCTACCAGCCGGAACTCCGGCTCACGCCGCAGACTGCGGTGATCGAGCAATAAGGGGATTCTCGGTTCTCCATCCTGAAAACCGGCAAAGAAAAGGCCACCCCTTCCAGGGCGGCCTTTTCTTTGGGTGCGATCGGCACATCTCAAACGATCGATTCCCGCCTACGGCACGTTGGGAGGAACCGGTGCGCCCTTGGGAGCGGAGAGGTAGCCGGAGATCTGATTCTTGCTGTTGATGGTGTTCACCACCACCTCATAGAGCATCCGCTCTTTGCCGCCGTAGAACTGCAAGGGTTCGTTGGTATTGCGGTCCTTCTTTTCGTAGCTCTTGTCGTCGGAGTAAATGACCAGGGTGAGCTTGTTCTTCTTGGCGTCGGTCTTCTTCAACTCCAGGCTCACCGTGCCCACCGGCTTCTTCTCCCCCTTGTTGAGGGTGAACTCGTAATAGTTGCGGTCGCCCTTGTGCTTGAGCAACTCGAGTTCGTCGTGGTTGCGGGCAATGAGTCCGCTATGGCCATCCAGATCGCCCTTCATGGATTGCAATTGGCTGATGGTGGTGGCCAGTTCGGTCTGCGTCTTGGCCACGTCGTTCTTCACCCCGCCGACGTCGGTTTTGACGTTGGAGACCTCGTTGGAGACGCTGCTAACCTGTTGTGCGGTCTGCTTCTGGGCGGCTTCCAGACGTTGGCTGTTGGCTTCCTCGGCCTGTTCGCGGCGCATGATGTCTTGGGCCTTGGCTTCCATCTGCTTCTGTGTCAATCCCATGGAAGCGCCCAGTTCCTCGGTGGCAACTTTGAGGCGGGCATCGGTCTCGCGCAGTTCGGCAGCCAGCTTTTTGTTCTGGTCCTTGGCTTCGTTCAGCGCGACTTCCTGGTTGGAGAGTCTACCGCTGAGGGCGTAGCTCCAGATCAAGCCGCCTAAGCCGGCCAGAAGGGCCACGGCGATAGCCGCCAGCAGTGCACCGGAATAGGTTCTGGGGGTATTGTCGAATTCACTCATCGTTTGCCTTTCTTCTCCTTGGCGGCTGCAACTTCCGAGAGCCGCTCATGGCCACGGTATCGGGCCGGACACAATGCGGAGTCTACTCCACTTTCCCCAATGGGAAAAGATCCGGATGAGCCATCCGCAAGAAGACCCAAGCCCAGCCGCCGCACATTGGAGGCTGCAATGCCTCCGGGCGGTGGGCGCCGTGCTCTCTCCATTAGACGCCATCTTGGCGCTTTGCGCCTTCTCTTTGCGCCTGGAATGAACGAAGAATCTCTGTACGGGGCGGCCAGACCGGGCGGAGTGGATTTTCCCTGCCTCCGGTAGCGGAGCCTCTCCCCAAACCGCAAAGTGAGGTAAAAGCGGCACTTCCGTATTCCTGCAGCCCACACTGGAACGCCTTCTCGGGCTTTCTCGCCAGCCCCCGTCCCATACTCCGTGACAACCATGGAATCGTTCCGTTATAAACATGCTTACTGCATTTTTTGCAGGTTGCGTCCCACGCACGAGCCGGGACGACCGCCGTATCTACCATCAGCAATCTCACAGGCAAGGGGAGCACGGAAAGGTATGTCGACAGCGGGCGCGGGTAAGGGACTGGAAGGCATTGTAGCGGCGAACTCCGGGATCTGTTGGATCGACGGAGATGCGGGTGTACTCGCGTACCGCGGCATCGACATTCACGAGTTGGCGGTCCACTCGGATTTTGAAGAGACCACCTATCTGCTCTGGAACGGCATTCTGCCCAACGAGCTGGCGCTGCGCGATTTCACACAGCGTCTGGCTCTGGCCCGTTCGCTGGACGCTCGCATTATCGACCTGTTGTGCCGGATTCCGCGCACCGCCACGCCCATGGAAGTGCTGCGCACAGCGGTCAGCGCCCTGAGCTTCTTCGACGCCGACGAAAAGGACAACTCGCACGACGCCAACGTGCGCAAGAGCTTCAACTTGACCGCGCAGATCGCCATGATCGTGGCCATCTACGACCGCCTGCGCAAGGGCAAGGAGATCGTCGCCCCGGACCGTTCGCTGAGCCACGCGGCCAACTTTCTGTGGATGCTCAACGGCGTCCTGCCGTCGGAAACCGCCGTCAAGACCATGGACATGGCCCTGGTGTTGCACGCCGACCATGAACTGAATGCCTCGACCTTCGCCGCCCGGGTCATCGCCGCCACCCTCTCCGATGTGCATTCCGCTATCACCGGGGCCATCGGCGCGCTCAAGGGCCCGCTGCACGGCGGCGCCAACGAAGGCGTGATGCGCCTGCTGCTGACCATCGACAAGCTGGGCGCCGACCCGGTCGAATACGTCAGGAATATGCTGGCCGCCAAGCAGAAGATCTCCGGCTTCGGGCACCGTGTCTACAAGACCGAGGATCCCCGCGCTACCCACCTGCGCGAGATGAGCAAGCAGTTGGGCTACGACTCCGGCGATCCCAAGTGGTACGAGATGTCCAGGGCCATCGAGCTGTACATCAACGCCGACAAAAAGCTCAACGCCAATGTCGACTTCTATTCCGCTTCGACTTACGCCACTCTGGGCATCGATATCGACCTTTACACCCCCATCTTCGCCATCAGCCGCATCTCCGGCTGGGCCGCGCACGTCATCGAACAGCTCGACGACAACCGCCTCATTCGCCCCCGCGCCGAGTACATCGGACCCGTCTACCCCGCCCCCTACATTCCCATGGAGGAGCGGGGATAAGGCAGTAGTCAGTTGCCGGGAAGATGCCTGTGAATTCGGCTGGCGAAAGACAGCGCTGTTCCCAGTGAAAAAACTGCGCGGCGGAATCGGGATGGTTGTATCCTGGGGTAGATATGGCTCACTCCGTCATCATTACGACACCCATTCCAACATGGGACGAAACTGTCGAGCGGCTCGGTTTATCCAGCGCCGACCAGAAGTTCGTGGCAGGCCTCTTCGCGGAAGAAGGCATGAAACGGTCGACGATGGTTGCCTTCAAGCCCCGCTCCGCATCCGGGTCTGCGTTGGTGCACCGGTCGAAGAATGGTTCCGGTCGAGTAAGAAAGTCAGAAAGCCGTGCGCGTAAAACCGCCTGAAAGCTTGAAAAACTCGGTCTTTCTCAACATCCCCTACGACGACAAGTTTCGCAGGCTTTATCTGGCGTACATAACTGGCCTGGTCCATCTTGGGCTTGATCCACATGCGACCATTGAGATACCGGGCGGCCGGAACCGGCTGGATAAGATTTTCGAGCTTATTCGCAGTTGCCGCTATTCTATTCACGATCTTTCCCGTGTCGAGTTGGATCGGAATCCGCCCTTTACGACACCGCGGTTCAACATGCCCTTTGAACTGGGACTCGCAGTGGCCTCGAGCAAAGTTGCTTCTGCGACGCACGACTGGTTTATCTTTGAGACCAAGCATCGCCGCATTTCTAAATCGTTAAGCGACTTGAGTGGCGCCGACGCCAATATCCACAATGGAACGATTGAAGGCGTGATGCGGGAGCTTTGCAACTCCTTCCAGCGCCGCTCGCCTGGCGAGCGGACATCGGTCGCTGAGATGTTGAGAACCTACCGGGCGGTTGCTCGGCATGCCGTTGAGATACAACGAAGGACCAGGGCGCGAAGTCTTTTCGAAGCGAGTACCTTCCGGCTGATTTACTCGGCCGCTCGATTGGCCGCAGCCTCCCTGAAATTCAGCTGAATCGAAGGACTTTGCCCGAGGGTTTCCCATGCTGCGTCGCGACCTGCTCAAGTCCACCTTGGCCACGGGATTGGCCAGCGCGCTTTCCCGCTCCGGTTCGGTCGCGGAGTCGCCCGCGGCCGGGAACTCCAATGACCGGCGTTTCTGGCTGGAGCAGATGCAGCGCGTGGCCCATCCGGTGTTGAACGCTCTCAGCCAGGGCCGGCTGCGCGCTGCAATGCCCGTCGAGACGGCGCCTCACGCCTCGGGAGACCGGCGGCTTACCTCGCCGCTGGAGGCCTTCGCCCGCACCCTGGCGGGTATTGCGCCCTGGCTGGAGCACGGCCCTGCCAGCAGCAAAGAAGGCGAATTGCGCGCGGAGTATTGCGCTCTGGCGCGGCAGGCTCTGGCCACTGGATTCGATCCCCAGGCTGCGGATTTTCTGCATGTGGGCGTCAATGGTCAGACCCTGGTCGAGGCCGGCTTCCTGGCGCTGGCGGTGCTGCGCGCTCCTCAGGAGTTGAATGCGAAACTCGACGCCGGGTTGCGCGCGCAGTTGGCCGAGGCGCTGCGCTCGACCCGGCCGCTGCTGGCGGTCTTCAGCAACTGGCTGCTCTTTGCCGCGGCTGTGGAAGCGGCGCTCTGTGCGTTGGGCGAGAGCTGGGATCACATGCGGGTGGATTACGCCCTGCGCCAGCACATGCAGTGGTATGTGGGCGATGGCGCGTATGGTGACGGCCCGGCCTTCCATTGGGACTATTACAATTCCTACGTCATTCAGCCCTTTTTGCTGGCCATTCTGGAGGCCGTCGAAGCGCGGGAGGAGGCCTGGAAGCCCATGATTCCCAAGGTGCGCGCGCGGGCCAGCCGGTACGCTCAGGTGCTGGAGCGGCTGATTGCGCCGGACGGCAGCTATCCGGTGCTGGGGCGGTCCATCACCTATCGCGGCGGCGCATTTCATCTGCTCGCGGATGTGGCGCTGCGTCGTGCGCTGCCCGACAGCGTCACGCCCGAGCAGGTGCGCTGCGCTCTCTCGGCCGTGCTGGATCGGACCCTCGGCCCGGCTGCCAGCTTCGACCCAAATGGATGGCTGCGCATCGGTCTGGCCGGAAGCCAGAATGCGCTGGGGGAAGGTTATATCTCCACCGGCAGTCTTTACTTGTGCGCGACGGCCTTTCTCCCCCTGGGATTGCCGGCCGAAGATCGCTTCTGGTCGGCCCCCGCGGCTCCCTGGTCTTCGCAGAAGGCGTGGCGCGGAGAGATGCTCGAAGCCGATCACTCCCTCGATATTTGAACGCAAGAATAGTGCATCGGTGCCGGTTTTGATACGTTCGATTCCGGGAAGAATCGTACGATCGAGATCGAATGATCCGCTCACTGGGATCGGCGACGTTCCGCTTCTCCCTGCATCGAATTCTGAACAGACTACCTAATTTCGCACCTGCTCTTTCGGGATTTTTTGCGGTATCTCACATCGCTCTTCGCGCTCCGGGTTTAAAATTGGCGACTGATTAGTTTAGCTATCCAACATCAACCCACAATTGAATGGAGAGACGACATGGGACGTACTGTTCGCTATGTTTTCTACCTGCTCCTTCTGGGCAGTTTGGGTATTTCAGTCAATGCTCAATCCCAGGGGGAAATTGCAAATGTCGACTCCGGCACGGCGATGAATGCCGTTTTGTCGGCGCTGGCGGAGGTGCACATTTCCGCCGTCGATCGGAACAGTCAGCGTATTCTTTCCGATTTTTTCCCTTACTCGGCACATCTGATGCAGTATCGTGCCCGCTATGTATTTGAACTGCAAGGTACCACGCTTCTAGTCTCGCTTGGTCAGAAACAGCAAAACACAAGTTCGGGTTGGAAAGATCAGTTACTGCCCGCCAAAGGGGCGGAAGATAAGCTGATCGCACAGATGACGGATCGGGTGCGGGGGGCGTTAAGTCAGGCGGCCGCGCTTGCCAAAACCCAGCCAGATACGCCGTCGCCGGGCGCGTCCGCTTCGGATCATCCCACCGGAACAGCGGCGCCAAAAGCGCCTCGGCACAATCCAGACCCAAGCGATCAGCCCTTCCCGGATATTTCCAAGGCGCCGCGAGTGGCCTTCGACGATAGCAGTGAGTACCGCTGCAGCGAGGGCCTCTGCGCCGTGCGTCGCGACAACAAGATCGGCTTTCTCGACGCCACCGGTAAGTTGGTCATCCCCTTCCAGTTTGTCTATGTCAGTTTCAAGCCCATGCCCGCCTTTCACGACGGCATCTGCCGGGTCTTCTTCCCCAAAGAGGGCAGCAGCTACACGATTGGATATATCGACACCCAGGGTAAACGCGTCTTTCCAGGACAGGAATTCCTGGTCGCTTATCCTTTCAACCACGGTGTCGGACTGGTGGGTAAATCCGGCGGTTCTACGATGGCCACGGCCATGGCGCCGCAAAGCTTGCAATGGGTCTTTATCGACGCCCATGGAAAACCTCTTTCGCCGGGATTGACCTTCCTTGACCCGCACGACGAGGGCAAGACAGAGAACTTCGAAGACCAGCTTCCACTCAACGACGGGCTGGTGCGCTTTTACTATGCGCGCACCACCATGAACGGCCCGCCGCACACCGGATTCGGTTATCTGAATACTGCCGGCAAGTGGGTCGTCGACCATCATTTCGATCAGGCGCGCTCCTTCCACGATGGCATGGCCTGGGTCTTCGATCAGGGTGAGCAGAAGTGGGGCGCAATCGACAAGACCGGCGCGTTACTGATCCCCTTCACCTATCAGAACGAACCTGGTCCATTCTCCGAGGGACTAGCTGCCGTCTATAACCGTGAAGGCAAGGCCTGCTACATCGACAAGACGGGCGCTATCCGCGTTCCCTGCCAGTATGACGGTCCGGTGAGCCCCTTCCGGGATGGTCATGTCATCGTCCACTGCAATGCCGAGCGTCACACCTATGTCGTCGACAAGGATGGCAACCGGGTCAAGACCCTCGACTGGGCGGTATGCGATAACACCACCATGCGCTCGGACGGAATGTATTGCACCGCGCAGTGGACGCGCACTCTGCTGGGGCAGCGGCCCGTCGTTGGGCTGCTCAAGCCGGATGGCGAAGTGGCGATTGCCCCCGGACACTTCCTTTTCATCGGCGAGTTCCACGATGGATTGGCGTATGCCTCCCTTTCGCCTCAGGAGGGCCGGAGCCTGGTTCAGGGCTTCATCAACGACAAATTTGAATTTGTAGTGATCCGCCAGGATCAGCAGTTCTGATTTGTCGGCCATGACCGCTCTCCCGGTATCGTTCTTGCCGGGAGGGCGGCTGGCTCTTCAGAAAACCGGAATGCTCTTTATTTGCAGGTAGATTGCTCTGCCTGCCGGCTCTTCCACAGCAGGTAGAGTCCCCAAGCAGAGAGGGTGCAGTTGTCGCGGATCTCGCCGGCCAGCATTTTTGCTTCAAACTTCGCCACCGTGAGGCGATGTGCGGTCAGGTCGTGCTCTTCGGCGTCGGGATCTTTGCCCACAGGCGTCAATCCTGTGGCCAGAAAGACATGCTGGAGCTGGTGGGTGAAGCCATAGGCGATCCACAGAGAGCCGAGGTGGGTCATGCAGGCGGCATCCAGGCCCAATTCCTCGCGCAGTTCGCCGCGAGCCAGCTCCTCGGGGTCGGCGATAGCCATCTCCCAGCCGCCCTGGGGCAGCTCCAAAGCGCGCTCCTGAATGGTGTAGCGGAACTGCTCGACCAGCCAGATGCAGTCGCCGTCGAGAGGCAGGATGATGGCCGACTCGTCTTTGTCGACCACACCGTAGATGCCCTTTTGCCCGTTGGAACGCAGAATCTCATCCTCGCGCACGCGCATCCAGTGGTTGCGATAGACTTCGCGGCTGGAGAGGGTGGTGATGGAACGGCCGTCGCCGGCGGGAACTGGGTTCACGAGTCCTCTTCTGCGCGGAATCGTGCGCCGCACCTCTCCATCATCGAGGAACAGGCAGGTGGGCGGCAAATCGGCTCCGATCTCTTCCTCCGCCGCGCAGATCCGCCCGCGGGATGCGCCACGCCGGCTCAAGATCTCTTCTTCCGTTCTGTAGATGTAGGGTCTCCAACCGTTTGCCATGATCGGGCCTCTGGCTGCGCGAGCGAGCGGCGCTCCGGCAGACGCAGGATTGGATGGGGAAAGGCCGCGCTCGGTTGTCCGTGCGGGTATTCAAAATCAATTTGAACGCTTAATCTTGTACGGCTTCATGGGGATCGGTGGGGAGGCGGAAGCGGCGCAGGCGTCCCAGCAGAGAGGCCGGGCCGCGGACGGAGAGGCGTACAGATTCGCCTTCGTAACTGCGGCGGTGCACGATCATTCCGGCCTCGATGGCCGCCAGCGCCGCACCCTCCTGTTGAGGGACGCACAGTTCCGCCTCCAGCACCGGGTCGGTGTGCAGCGCCCGGTCAATGGCCGCGAGCAGCGCTTCCATGCCCTCGCCGGTACGCGCCGAGACCACCAGTTCGCCGCGGGCCAGCAGACCCTGGCGCTCATGCTCCTCCAGCAGGTCGCTCTTGTTGAGGACCTCGACGCGCGGTTTGCCCAGGGCTTCGAGCTCGCCCAGCACCTTTTCAACCTGCGTCTTCTGCTCCTCGCCATAGGTGGAGGAGCAGTCGCGGACGTGCAGCAGGACCTCGGCCTGCTCCACTTCTTCAAGAGTTGCACGGAAACTGGTGATCAGCGTGTGGGGCAAATTGCGGATGAAGCCCACCGTGTCGGAAAGCAAAACCTTGCGCCGGCTGGGCAGTTCGATCGCCCGCAACTTGGGGTCCAAGGTGGCGAACATGCGGGCCGATTGCAGCACCTGTGCTCCCGTGAGTTGGTTGAAGAGGGTGCTCTTGCCGGCATTTGTATAGCCCACCAGGGCCACGGTAGGAACAGGAACCGACTCGCGGCGCTGGCGCTGCTGCTTGCGCACCCGGCGCACCGCCTCCAACTCGTCCTTCAGGTGGTCAATGCGGCTCTGAATGCGGCGGCGGTCGGTTTCCAGCTTGGTTTCGCCCGGCCCTCGGGTGCCGATGCCGCCGCCCAACTGGGACATGGATTTGCCCTTGCCGGTCAACCGCGGCAGCATGTATTCGAGCTGCGCCAGCTCCACCTGGAGCTGCCCCTCGCTGGTCCGCGCGTGGCGGGCAAAGATGTCGAGAATGAGTTGGGTACGGTCGAGCACGCGGCAGGGCAGGGCGGCTTCGAGATTGCGCAGTTGGGTAGGCGAGAGATCGTGGTCGAAGAGCACCAGGTCGGCTTCGACGCTGGCCGCGATGCCGCGAATCTCCTCGATCTTTCCCGAACCGATCAGGGTGGCGGGATCGGGCCGCGCGCGCCGCTGCATCACCTCTGCGGCCACCTCGGCCCCGGCGCTGGTGACCAGCTCGCGAAACTCCGCCAGAGACTCGTCGGCGTCCAGGCCGAAGGCTTCCTTGAGGACCGATGGAAGGGAGTCTTCACCCGCCTCGGGAAGATCCGCTTCCGGGCGCACCAATCCTGCCCGCGCACCGGAGTTCGATGTGCGGCTGCCGCGGGAGCGGCTTGCCAGGTCCACTCCCACCAGAACTGCCTTTTCCGGCCGGACTCCGGTGTTGCTCATCCGGCTTTCATTGGCTGCCAAAGTTGCCTGTCTCCGTCCGTCCCCGTTACTCCGCCAAGGCGGGCGCCAGCGCCGGTCCAGGCACTGATGTCAGACCATTGCTGACAAACGCGGTTGCCGGACGGTGTTCGGTGTGCATGATGCTGCGGTTGCTGACCACCGTCGAAATGGCGTGTTTGAAGATCAATTGCTCCTGGCTATTGTTTTCCAGAAGGACGGAATACTTGTCGAAGGAGCGGATCTTTCCGGTCAGCTTGACGCCGCTCACCAGATAAATCGTGATGGGGGTTTTGTCTTTGCGGACCGTGTTCAGAAACGTGTCCTGGATATTTTGTGCCGGCTTGTTCTCCATTTGCCGATCTCCTACTTTCTTTCGAGTGGTTTGGATGGTGCGTAACGTGCGCTACAGGTACAAAAACCGCGGGCACGGCGCTGGAAAGCCCTTCGCCGCCTGGTCCCGCAATGTGAAAACATTATAGGGCTTCCAGGCTGTTTTTAACTGCCGTCCCGCACGGGCGGGCAGAAATGGGAAAGGAAACTGCGCATTTCCCGCTGATAAAAGCCGGATTTGCGCATCAAACTCTTTATCGTAGAGCGAACCTGGATTCCTTTTCGTTGTGCGGAATGGGACGCGGCGCTTGCGCTGACTGCTAGCATATTTCTGTGAAAAGAAGACCCGCTGCTCCTAGTACGTCCGCCACTGCCACCGCCTCCGCCGCCCTTCTGCCCGCGCCCATGCCCGTACCCATGCTGGACCTGAAGCGCCAGTATCGCCCCCTGCACCAGGAGCTTCTGGAGGCGGTGGGCCATGTTTTGGAGACGCAGCAGTTCATCTTGGGCGAGCCGGTCGCGGCCTTTGAAAAGGCGGCGGCGGCTCGGCTGGGCGTGGCGCACGCGGTGGGCTGCTCCTCGGGCACCGACGCCCTGTGGCTGGCGCTGGCCGCCGCTGGAGTGGGTCCGGGACAAGCAGTCATTACCACGCCCTTCAGCTTCTTCGCTTCGGTCAGCTCGATTCTGCGCGCCGGCGCCGTTCCGGTGCTGGCGGACATCGATCCGGCCACCTTCAATCTGGACCCCAAAGCCGTCGAGAGCGTACTCGATAGCCCCAGCGGCGCAGCGGTACGCGCGATTCTGCCCGTCCATCTCTACGGCCAGGCCGCCGACTGGACGGCCTTCGGCAGTCTGGCCAAGACCTTCAGCCTGGAATTGATCGAAGACGCCGCCCAGGCCTGGGGAGCGGAGTGGCAGAGGAGCAAGGCCGGAGGGCTGGGAACCGCCGCCGCCTTCAGCTTCTATCCCACCAAGAACCTCAGCGCCGCCGGCGATGCCGGCATGGTGACCACCAACTCCGCCGAGGTGGCCGAACGCCTGCGCATGTTGCGCCAGCACGGCATGCGCCGCCGCTACTATCACGACGAAGTGGGCTGGAACACGCGCATGGACGGCTTTCAGGGAGCGGTGCTCTCGGTCAAGCTGAAGTACATCGACGGCTGGAACCAGGCGCGTCGCGCTGCCGCCGAGCGCTATCACGAACTCTTTGCCGCCGCCGGGCTGGCCGAGGCCGGACCTTACCCCAGCGATGGCGTGGTTTTGCCGCATGAGGTCCGGGGAAGCCATCATGTTTGGCATCAATATGTGATCCGCACTCAGCGCCGCGACGAACTGCGCGCCTTTCTGGCCGAGCGCAAGATAGGTTCGGAGATCTACTACCCGGTTCCGCTGCACCTGCAAGAGGCGCTGCAGCACCTGGGCTATGCGGAAGGCAACTTCCCAGAGGCCGAGCGCGCCGCCCGCGAAGTGCTGGCCCTGCCCATCTTCCCCGAGTTGCGCGAGGACGAGCAGCAGACCGTGGTCGCGGCCATCGCGGAGTTTTTGAGCTGAGCGAAGTGGGCAACGCGGGCGCAGCCCGACTTGATTCAGCCCCAAGCAGGGGCTTGCTTGCGCCCTGTAGACCTCATCGCGCCCGATCCTTGTTCCCTCGTTCCTTTGTTCCCTCGTTCCTTTGTTCCCTTGTCCCCTTGTTCCCTCGTTCCCTTGTTCCCTTGTTCCCTGCCGCTATAATCTCCCCAGTATGAAATGTCCTTATTGTGGTTTCGGGCAAGACCGGGTGGTCGACTCGCGGGAGAGCAAAGAGGCCGACGCCATTCGCCGGCGGCGGGAGTGCGAGAGCTGCAATCGCCGTTTCACCACCTACGAACGCATCGACGAGATTCCTTACATGGTGGTCAAAAAGGACGGCCGCCGCGAGCGCTTCGAGCGCCAGAAGGTGCTCAGCGGCCTGCTGCGCGCCTGCGAAAAGCGCCCTGTGCCATCGAGCAATCTGGAGGCCATCGTCGACGCCACCGAGAGCTACCTGATGGATGCGCCGGAGCGCGAACGCACCACCCGCGAGATCGGCGAACTCATCATGGAACACCTTAAAGGCCTGGATACCGTGGCCTACATCCGCTTTGCCAGCGTCTATCGCGACTTCAAGGACGTGCGCGAGTTCAAGGAAGAACTCGAGGGTCTACTGGGCGGGGGAAAGAAGAAGAAATAGGGACTAAGGGACTGAGGTGTAGCGCCGGCCTCCCGGCCGGCTGTAGTGCGGACGTCCTCGTCCGCGCTTGCTCGCGATGAAGAATCAATTCCTCCAACCCCAAACACCAGGGACTGGGAAACCAGGGGCTGAAAAATCAGGGTCTAAGGGACCAGGGACTAAGGGACCAGGGACTAGGGACTAGGGAATCAGGACAAGAAAATACAGATTTGGGAAGTATGCAGATGAAAAGCAAATTCTTCTTGTAGCGGAAGGCGTGCGGCGGGAATCTCATCGGCATGGGAGATTCGACGTTGACACAAGCCACCACGCACAAGGTTACCCTGATCCCCGGCGACGGCATCGGGCCGGAAGTCACGCAGGCCGTCCTGCGCATTCTCGAAGCGACCGGCCTGAAGTGGGAGTGGGAGCGCTTCTCGGCGGGCGCCGAGGCCTTCGAGCTCTATGGCGAGTACATTCCCGCCGAACTCAGCAAATCCATCGAACGCAACCGGGTAGCGCTCAAGGGGCCGGTGACCACGCCCATCGGCGGCGGCTTCAAAAGCATCAACGTCACCCTGCGCAAGCAGTTCGAACTCTTCGCCAACTTCCGCCCCATCAAGAACCTGCCCGGCATGATCTCGCACTGGCCCGGCGTCGACCTGATCATCGTGCGCGAGAACACCGAGGGCGAATATGTGGGCCTGGAGCACGAAGTCGTCCCTGGGGTGGTCGAATCCATCAAGGTGATTACCGAGAAAGGCTCGACGCGCATCGCCAAGTTCGCCTTCGAGTACGCTCGCAAGCAGGGGCGCAAGAAAATTCACTCCATCCACAAGGCCAACATCATGAAGATGAGCGACGGCCTGTTTCTGCGCTGCGCGCGCAAGGTGGCCGAGGGCTATCCGGAGATCTTTTACGGCGAGCACATCATCGACAACACCTGCATGCAGTTGGTCATGAATCCCTACCAGTACGACACGCTGCTGCTGGAAAATCTCTACGGCGACATCGTCAGCGATCTGTGCGCGGCCTTTGTGGGCGGATTGGGGCTGGTGCCGGGAGCCAACCTGGGCGCCGAGTGCGCCATCTTCGAGGCGGTGCACGGGTCGGCGCCGGACATTGCCGGCAAGGACCTGGCCAATCCCACGGCGCTCTTGCAGTCGGCCATTCTGATGCTGCGCCACATCGACGAAGACGCCGCCGCCGACCGTGTGCACACGGCGCTGGAGACGGTCTATGCCGAGCGCAAATTCCTTACCCGCGACGTAGGCGGAACGGCGGGAACGACGCAATTCGCCGAGGCGGTGTTGGCGGCCATGGGCTAGTTCCGTGACCGCCTGATTCGGTACCGGAATTCCATTTCAATGGGCGCTTCCGGTCTAGCCTTTGAGAGCGGGGATGGAATACCTCCACCCGGTCACGGAACCAGGGCCTGCCGGAGAAGGCTTCAGGCCTCTTCCACACGCCGCAGGTTGCAGACCACCCCAATGGCGGCGCCGCTCTTCTTGTCGAGCACCGGAGCGGTGCGAATATGCAGGCGCAACTTGTGGCCCTTGCTGCCGGGAATGGTAATGATGCCGCGGGTGCGCCTCTCCAGCGTGGCGGAGTAGTTCATCTCGTCTCCTTCTGGAGAGCTATAGTCCAGCACCGGAAGAACTTGCTCGATCGTCTGGCCCATCGCATCTTCGACCTTGCAGCCCAGCAATGCCTCCGCTGCGGGGTTGAAACGTTGGATGAAGCCCATGGTGTCGGTGATGATGACCGCCGCGGGCGCAGCCTCGAGCGAACACTCCAGCCAGCGCTGCGCGACCCGCATCTCCTCCAATTCGCGCCTGATATCCGTCACGTCGACGCTGAGGATCCTCATGCCGATGGGCTTGCCGGCGGCGTCGCGAATCAGACGGCGATGCATCTCGAAGGTGCGGAATTCGCCGGAAGCGACGTAGATGGAGCGGAGTACGGGCGGCGTCTCGGCGCCCGTCTCCATCAGCATCAAATAGGCGGCGCAGTTCTGCTGCTGTTCGTCGGGGGGCATCGACTCCCAGGCCAGCAGACCGATCAGGCTGCCTTGCTCGGGAGGGTGCAGGGCATAGGTGGCGAGGTTGGCGCGGGTGATCGCCCCGTACGCATCCAGTTCGAGGTAGGGCAGGGGCAGTTCTTCGATGGCATCGGCGGTGGCGTCGACGAAGACAGCAGGTCTGGTCACAGGGTCGTTGTTCATCGGTCTCCCTACTTGCTCGGGCGCAGCCAAGAGAGTTTGAAGAGGTCGTCGGCACTGCGCAGCCGCTCGATGGAGGTCAGATCGAAGGAGATGGGAATGCGCACCATGACGTTGCGCCCGCCCATGTTGATGTTGGTCTCTCGGTTAGACATGACGACGCGCTGCAACTCCGCGGCCAGAATCTGTTCGCTGGCCCGGCCCTGCAAAACGGCCAGCAGCGCCGCATCGCTCCAATGGAAGATGGCGTCGTCGCTGTGCAGGCTGGCGGTAAGAAAAGAGGAGACGGACATCAGCGCGTCCTGCACCGCGTCCGGGCCGAAGCGCTGGCGGATCACTTCCAGGCAACTGAGACGAAAAAGGACCACAAACCCCCGCCCGCCACGCTCAATGATCGCTTTGATGCGCTCGACGGCGGCGCCGCTACCCGGCAGTCCGACGGCGTTATCGTTGCTGGTGGAGCGGTTGGCCGATTTCTCCAATGCCGCCACATCGGCGGTTGCCGGCCCTGTGGTGGGACGCATGACCGTCTCCAGCATGGCGCGAAAGGCCTGAATCTCCTCGCCGGTAGAGAGCTCGGCGGCCTGCTTGAGCAGCAGAGCGGCATTGGGCTCGCTCACGTCCACGCCCATCTGAATCATCAGATCGCGCGCCATCTTGGCGGTCAGCGATCGCCAGCCCGTCACCCGCTCGCGCAGCGCCTTTACTGACGCGGTGTGGTAGTTCTCGAATTCGTGGACAATCATCCGCAGCAGGGTGAGTTTGTCCTCGGTGGTTCCTGGGTCGGGAATCTGCAAGGCCAGACGGTTCACACTGGTGCGGAATTCGCGGTAGCTGGTGGCCTCAATCTCTGGAGCCTTGAGCATGGCCCCTTCCAGCAGCATGGTCACACAGCGCTCGGCAAAAGGGATCTCCTGCGATTCGTGCTCCGAGGGCGGTCCTTGTCCCCACGCAGTAAACCGCTTCAGATCCATCGTTTGCTCCTCAATGCCTTTATCGCCTTAAAGTTGCGATCCCATTAGAGAAATGCACCAAAAAGAGAAGATTTTGTGGATGGAAGGCAGCCAGCGGCGCTCCCTTTATTTCCGATTGAAATGGGAATCAACGCCGCATCTGTTCCGCAACCCCCTCGGGCGCGGCGCAAAAGTACTCCAGCCAGCGTCCGCTCCTGTACACTGAAGTGTTCACAACCATGAAAAACAAAATCTCCATCGGCATTCTGGGTGCGACCGGCATGGTCGGCCAACGCTACATTCAGCTTCTCGAGGACCATCCGTGGTTCGAAGTCACTTGGTTGGCCGCCAGCGACCGGTCCAGTGGCAAAACCTATGGCGAAGCCGCCAAGTGGCGTCTGGATACGCCCCTGCCCGACCGCATCGCCAGGATGACGGTCTCCGCGGCAGAACCGGAAGGCGCGCCGAAGATCATCTTCGCCTCGGTCGATGCGGCCATCGCCCGCGAGATGGAGCCCAGGTTCGCCGCCGCCGGCTGCGCTGTGCTGTCGAACTCGAGCGCCTTCCGCATGGCGCCCAATGTGCCTCTGGTGATTCCCGAGATCAACGCCGAGCACCTGCACCTGATCGAGGAGCAGCCCTGGCGCAAGGAGTCGGGCGGCTTCATGGTCACCAATCCCAACTGCTCGACCATCGGGTTGGTAATGGCCCTCAAGCCACTGGAAGAGGCCTTCGGCATCGAGCAGATCTTTGTGACCACCATGCAGGCCGTCAGCGGCGCCGGCTACCCCGGCGTGCCCTCGATGGATATTCTGGGCAACGTCGTCCCCTACATCGGCAGTGAAGAAGAGAAGATGGAAGAAGAGACTCTCAAACTTCTCGGCAAACTCGAAGGCCACGCCGTCACCCCGCTGGCCGCCAAGATCACCGCGCATTGCAATCGCGTAGCGGTCATTGACGGGCACACCGAGTGTGTTTCCATCAAGCTCCGCAAGCCGGCTACGCGTGAAGAAATTCTAGCCGCGTGGGCGGCGTACAAACCGCTGGCCGGCAAGGATTTGCCCTTCGCTCCCCAGCAGCCGGTGCACTATGCCCCGCAGCCCGACCGTCCCCAGCCGCGTTTGGACGCAAATCGCGAAAAGGGCATGGCGGTCACCGTCGGCCGTCTGCGCCCCTGCAATCTGCTGGATTGGAAGTTCGTGGCGCTCTCGCACAACACCGTGCGCGGCGCCGCCGGAGCCACCATCCTCAACGCCGAATTGCTGGCCAGCCTGGGAAAGCTTTCTTAGCTTCTAGCTGCTAGCCTCTAGCTTCTAGCTCGTTGGTTGTGGCTGCGAGTTGGAGCCGCATCGGCAAGCCAATGATCGACCAACGGCTGGACGCCATAGGCCAGCAAAACAGAGCTAGCAGCTAGTAGCTAGAAGCTAGAAGCTCTTCAGGAAAAATCATGAGCGTGGTAGTCATGAAGTTTGGCGGTACGTCGGTCGAGGATCCGGCGGCCATCGGTCGCACCGCGGCCATCGTAGCCGGACGCGTCGCCCTGGGCAAGCAGCCCGTGGTGGTGGTCAGCGCCATGGCCAAGGTCACCGACCAGTTGCTGCGCGCCGCGGCCGTAGCCGCGCAGGGCGACCGCGCAGGTACGCTGGCCATCAGCTCCCGTCTGCGCGTACGCCATCGCGAAACCGCCATTGGCTTGGTGCAGAACCCCGCCGACCAGGCCGCGCTGCTCGAAGTCATTGACCAGAAGTTCGACGCTCTGGACGAAATCCTGCGCGGCCTCTCGGCGATTCTCGAACTCACCCCGCGCATCTCGGATCTGATTGTCAGCTTCGGCGAGCGCATATCGAGCCGCATCGTCGCCGCCGCCTTCCGCGAACGAGGCATCGACGCGGCGCATGTGGACGCCCGCGAAGTGGTCATTACCGACTCCCAGTTTCAAAAGGCTGTGCCTCAGGATGCGCTGATCGAGAAGCGCGCCGCCGAAAAGATTCGTCCGCTGGTCAACCAGGGCAAGGTGCCGGTGATGGGCGGCTTTATCGCTTCGAACGAAGCGGGCATCACCACCACCCTGGGCCGCGGCGGCTCCGACTTTACCGGAGCGCTGATCGGCGGCGCACTGACCGCCGATGCCATCGAGATCTGGACCGACGTGGACGGCATCCTTACCGCCGATCCCCGCGTGGTTGCGGAAGCGCTGCGGGTCAAGGTCATCAGCTTTGAAGAGGCCGCCGAACTGGCCTACTTCGGAGCCAAGGTGCTGCACCCGGCCACCATTCTGCCCGCGGTCAAAAAGAACATCCCGGTGCTGGTTCTGAACAGCCGCAACGCCTCGTGCGAGGGCACGCGCATCATCTCGCTGGCGCCGCACTGCAAGAGCCCCTTCAAATCCATCGCTGTGAAAAAGAAGCTCAGCATCATCGACGTGGTGGCCAGCCGCATGTTGATGACCCATGGCTACATGAAAGAAGTCTTCACCATTTTCGACAAGTACCAGTGCCCGGTGGATATGGTTTCGACCAGCGAGGTCTCGGTCTCGCTCAGCGTGGATTCGAACGACAAACTGCCGGCCATCGCCGCCGAACTGGGCAAGCTGGCGGATGTGAAATACGAGGGCCGCAAGGCGCTGATCTGCCTGGTGGGCGAAGACATCCGCGGCCGCAACGGCATGGCCGCCCAGGTCTTCACCGCCATTCGCCACATCAATGTCCGCATGATCTCGCAAGGCGCAAGCGAGATCAACATGAGCTTCATGATCGACGAGGACGACGCCGACGAAGCAGTGCGCTCGTTGCACGCCGCCTTCTTCCAGGACCCCGATCCGGCCATCTTCGACGTAAAAAGCAGCCTCTAGCTTTTAGCTGCTAGCTTCTAGCTCCTTTGCTGGTAGTTCAAGTCTTACTCTGGGACGAGAACAGGAAAGCTGGAGATTGAGAGCTAGAGGCTTGTAGCTAGCAGCTAGGAGCTCTATGAATATTCTCGTACTCGGCAAAGGTAAGACCGGCTCGCTGGTGGCGGAGATCGCCGCCCAGCGCGGACACAGTGTACGTTCATTGGACATCGCAGAAAACCAGCACGCCGCGGCGCTGACCGCTGTTACACTGGCCGGCGTAGACGCGGTGATCGACTTCACCGCTCCCGAAGCGGCCGTCGAGAACATCACCGCCGTGCTCAACGCCGGCGGACGCATCGTGGTCGGCACCACCGGCTGGTATGCCCATCTGGATGCCTTGAAGCCTCTGACGCAGAAGGGCGGAGCCCTGCTCTACGGGACCAATTTTTCCATCGGAGTGCAGAAACTCTTCCGCCTGACCGCCGACCTGGCCAAGCTCGAAGGCTATACCTTCACTATCGATGAGACCCACCACGTCACCAAGCTCGACGCGCCCAGCGGCACCGCGATTACTCTGCGCGAGATCATCGAAGCGGCGCAGCCGGGAACCAAGGTCGAAATCACTTCGCACCGCATCGCCGACGCCAAAGGCGAGCACGTGGTGACAGCCACCAGCGAGATCGACACCCTCACCGTGAGTCACGATGCCCACAGCCGCCGCGGATTCGCTCTGGGCGCCGTCCGCGCCGCCGAGTGGGTTGCGGGCAAGTCCGGCACATGGGAGTTCCGTGAGATCTTCGACCATTGCATGGAGCAGGCACCTGCGGCGCGGCAGACTGCTTCGCCAGGCCCGCGCCAGTGAAAAGGCGCGAGATCTGGCTTTCTCCATTGCGTTACTGCTCGACTGGTAGCATTCTAGGAGCAGGAGGAGCAAGCCATGCCGCTTGTGACCAGTCCAGCAACGGATGATCTCGCCTTTACTTTGGCCGCTCTCCGCGGGCAGACGCCCGACGAAGCCGTGGCGTCTGCTTTGCGTGCGCAACTGGAAAGCCCAACGGAGGCGTCAGCACCAAGCGCTCACACGCAACCAGAACCTACAGTTGAGGAACTCCTGACCTGGGTGCGCAGTCTGGGACCATGGCGCGGGCCCAGCAGCACTGAACTCATCGACGACCTCTACGATGCCGATGGCTTGCCTCGATAGCGGGTGAAGCAATGGTGATCGATTCCTCGGCCTTGCTGGCGATTCTCCTGAGCATCATCCGCGCCGCCGAGTGGGTCGCGAGCAAATGCAGCGCGTGGGAGTTCCGCGAGATCATTGATCAGCTCTGAATCTGGTAGTTACTTCGTCTTCTGTAAAAGTACCTGCCTGGCAGCGGATTCATCGATTCCTCTTTGAATCGCAGCCAGATTCTCTGTGTTGAATGGGATCAATCCACAATCGTCCATCGCCAAAAATCGATGATCAGCGCCATAGGGTGAATACACTCCAGCCACAATATAATCTCTATCCGCCTGCATATCCAGGGCGCTCCAACCCTTGATTCCTTCGCCGCGATCAAAAACATCTACCAAGATCGGAAAATGTTCCCGCCATTTGAAGTCTCCCTTCAGCGTTTTTTTGATTTCCACATCCGCAAATATTTCTTTACCGATCGCATGGCCTACATCGCCATAAAGGCGCGTTACGCGGTTGATACGCAGCAGTGCAAACTCGGAATACTCCCGGCCCCAGAACTCCAGCGGCACTTTACATTGCTCGAAAGCCTCGTTGCGCGCATCCCTTCCAGAAGACTCCTGCTCGAATTGTTTTCCTGCAGCCGGCAATATCTCCGTTTCCTCACTGCAGTCAGACCAGCGCGTGATGCAGGAAAAGTTGAAATCGGTGAGTTCCATCATCTTTTGCCGCCCGGCAAGGGGCGTAAAGCCTGTGTAGAGCTTGATACAACCTTCGCAGCCGCCGGGCTTTCCAATCCAATACTCGGGATGTAAAAGTCGTTGCTCCCGGAAATCGTAAGGATCGAATCCCTTCATATATTCCGTAGCTTTGCCGACCAGTCCGCTTGTTTCATCCATACCCAAGGGGATTGAAGGCCGGCCAAGAATGAACAGTTTGAAACTGGATTCCAGAACGACGCCATTTTCGATTCGTAGTGAGGCGGTTACATCAATCAGACGGCCTCGGATCAGTGAATTGAGTACACCAAACACATCCCAAAGAATCGGATGGTCTGGATATGCACTCCTCAGTTGAGAAAGGGTATCCTGTAGTTCAATTCCGTATTGGCACTCCTTTTCGGAACAATCTGGCCCCGAATAGCTCCATCGTTCCTAGCGCTTCATGAATCTTGACGCGCTCGTCCAGTCTCCTTCGCCCATCTGGATTTGGCGGATGTCGGCCAGCAGGCGCTCCGCGCGCCAGCGCAGGATGTGCTGCTGAATCTGCACAAAAGCCGCCAATCCGGCCAGCAACACCAGAAACGAGAGAGCCACGACCCGCAAAATCCTGCGCCAAGGCAATCGGAAGGTCATAGGTAGGTAGACACCGCCAATGCCGGGATTGTTCCAGTAAAAACAAGAAAGATAGGGATTGAAATGCCAAATCTTAGGTTTTGCGAGGCAATGCTCAACCTTGACAAAGTTTGTTATCGGCGTGAGGATCAGGACAGAGGTGTATTTCATGAATGTTTCGCTGACGCCTGAATTGGATCGGTTTGTTGCCGGGAAGGTGGAATCCGGGCGGTACACCTCGGCCAGCGAGGTGGTGCGCGAGGCGCTGCGGCTTCTCGAAGAGCACGACCGGGCGCGGTCGGCCCAGCTTGCCGCCTTCAATCTGGAGCTTGGGGCTAGGCTGGCTTCACTGGACCGTGGCGAATCCGTCGATCCGGCCTTGGCGCTGCAACGAATCGAGCAGAAATCACGTGAGCGGAGAAAGCGCATCGCATGAGCGAGTTTGTACTCAGCATCGATGCCGAAGTGGATCTGGACGATATTTGGGAGTACATCGCTCAGGACAGCATTGGTGCTGCAGATCGCTGGGTAGCCAAGCTCTTCGATGCTTTTGCAGTTTTGGCGTGCAACCCAGGGATGGGGCATGTGCGGCGCGATCTGACCGACTATCCCGTTCTGTTCTGGCCGGTGGGCGCTTACCTCGTCCTCTATCGCATACAAAAGAAAAGCATAGAGATTGTTGCCGTTACCCATGGAGCACGGGATGTTCCGTCGCTCTTGCGGCGACGCAATGGATAATCGCCGTTGCCGAATTACCACTGGACACATCGACGAATTGACCCAAACAGACGAAGTGACAATTCATAACTTGTCATTTCGTAATTGGACTCACTGCTGATCCTGGCAACTGGAGCGCTCGAAGAGCGCCGCTACGCCGCATTCCGAGGTGACCATCTTGGGGCCGGAGTGGCCTACGCCGGGGACCAGCCAGAGGTGCTGCCGCCAATTCTGGGGATGGCGGCGGTGCAGCCAGGCGTAGAAGATGCGGCCGCGCGCCATGCGGGTGGGGCCTTCCATCTCGCCGGCGCAGGTGATGTCGAGGTCCTTTTGCTGGGGATCGGTGTCGTCTGTGCCCAGCAGATAGACCACGTCTTTGGCGGCGTAGGCGTCTTCGAGCGGTTTGACTCCGGCGGCTGCACTCTTGCGGACGTACTCCTCGGGAATCTCGCCGAAGCCGTACTTCCAGCGGTCGAAGTTGCGGCAGAGCAGTTCGTTGCCGGGAGCAAAACTTATGCTGTCCCCCTTGAATACCGGCCGCTCGGGGGTGAAGTAGACAAAAGACGAGGGATTGGCGACCACATAGCGCAAGCGAATGCCGGGCGCGACCAGGCGCTCGGCGCGGCCCACCACGGCGTAGCGCTGCATGGCCTGTCCGCCGCCGGAGTGGCCGGCCAGCACAATAATCTCAAGGTTGGGGAAGAGCCTGCGGTCGCTGAGATGGGCGACCAGGGCGTCGATCACCTCGTAGGCGCTGAGCGGAGCGGGATCGACGGCCTCGATGCCTGCCTCCCAGGTTCCCTGACGCCAGCGCAAGACCTCTTTGGGCAGGTGGTGGGCGTGAGCGTCTTCTTCATTGAGGAACTGCGGGGCGACAAGCAGTGAAGTAGAAGCGGCATCGCCTCCGGCCTCGCCCGCGGCATGGCGCAGGGCGCGGTAGTAGCCGTCCACATCGCGGCCCTTGCCGTGAAAGATGACCACGGCGCGCTTGACCTGCGGCTGAGGACGATCCCAATCGAGAGATAGATCGATGGGCAGTTGCCCGCTGCCGTGCGGGGTGACGACGGTGAAGCGTTGATCGGCCACAATCTCCACGGCCGGCTCGTGCTCGGCCGCCGCGGCCAGCATTCCGCTGCCGAGAACCACGGCCAAACCTAGTCCAAAAACCCGTCGTTTCGCAGTCTGGAGCATCGTTCTTCTCCCAGTTCAACTCAAATGGCGTGGGCCATTGCAGCCCCCCTACCAGAATGCACCAAGCGGTTGGGGAGATATGTTGAATTAACCGGGATTGTTCCAGGAAGTATTGGCTGCACCGAAGATGTAGTCCGACGCACGCAGAGCCATTCGCACAAAAAACAAACCTCTCGCGCGCCGCACGAAAGGAGGCAAGGCCATTGATCCCAAATACTTGCGACAATTGTCGCAGATTGTGACAAGAGGCTGGAAAAGAAGCGCACTCAAGGCGGACCGCGTGTGAGCGGTCTTGAATGGTGTCGTAGGGTTCGCGCCGTCCGTGCGCACACAGAGATTCAGCAGAGGAGGCAAAAGCTGGTGCAGGCCGTCACGTCCAGTTGTTCGTGCCGACACAGCCTACCGGCTCTGTCCTCCACCGTCTCCGTAACTGCTCAGGCTGCGTTATGTGCAGTATCCCGCAGCCGGAGCACTGCATCCGCCTGGGGCCCTTTCTGACCCTGGACGATATCGAACTCGACCTCATCGCCCTCTTTCAAAGTCTTGTATCCGTCCAATTGAATCGACGAGTAGTGGACGAACACATCCGGCCCGTCTTCGCGGCCGATGAATCCATAGCCCTTGGCGTTGTTGAACCACTTGACCTTCCCTTTGTACTGAGCCACAGGCTTGCCTTCCTTACTGCTTGCTGAGATGCCGGCGAACGGACGATTGGGGAAAAGTCTGCCGGTAACCGATAAGACGACAATTTAAAGGAAAAGGTTGAAGTTTTTTTCTATCTCTCACGCATAAACATTACGGACCAGCCTGAATGGGCTGGTCCGTTTGGGTGGGACAGGTTGGAGTGAGAGGCGGCCGCAGCCAACCGGCAGCGTTATTTCTTGTGCTTACCACCCTGTTTGCGAACGTAGAGCAGAACGCTGGTCATGGTTTTGCCATCCAGAATCATGCCCTTGTCGATCATTTTGACCACGTCGGAGAGTTTCACCAGGCGGAACTCGATCTCCTCGTCGCCCTCGGGATGGGCGTCGCCGGCGATCAGCCCTTCGGCGATGAAGACCTTCATCGACTCGCCGAGAAAGCCGGGGCTGGCGTAGTACTCGACCAGCGGCTTCCACTTCTTGGCGCTGTAGCCGGTCTCCTCGGCCAACTCCCGCTGAGCGCCAGCCAGCGCATCTTCGCCGGGATCGAGCTTGCCGGCGGGCAGTTCCCAGAGGTATTGGCCGGCGGCATGGCGGTACTGGCGCTCGATGACGATCCAGGGATCCTTTCTGCTGTGGGTGAAGTCCATGGCCAGAATGACCACGCTGCCGTTGTGGCGGATGACATCGCGCTCGTTCTCTTTGCCGCTGGGCTCGATCAGCTTGTCGTGCAGTACGCGGAAGAGCGGGCCCTGATAGACCACCTCGGAGCTGAGAATCTTCGCGGTCTGGGGCTGGACGGCAGGCTTGGCGGCCTTCTTCACCGGCTTCTTCGCCTTGACTTTGGCTTTGACCTTCTTCTCGGCTTTGGCTGCCTTGGTCTTGACGGCTTTCACCGGCGCAGTTCTAGTTTTGACGGTCTTTGCCTTTGCCTGCTTGACGGTTTTTGCCGCTTTCTTGACGGGTTTCTTGGCAGCTTTTTTAGCGGCCGGTTTGGCGGCCTTTTTGACCGGCTCAGCGGCGGGCGGCGGTACGGTGCTGGCAGTATCGGGCGCCGCGATTGTTTCCGGCGCGGCGGGCGGGGCGATCTTAACCTTTGTAACCATGACGATTGCTCTCCTCCATGCACGCAGAAAAAGAATCTGCGCAGTCAGAGAAAGTATACGCAGAGTGGAGCTTAAGCGAGTGAAGAAGTGCAGGGAACTGCATCGAATGTGCCCGGCGTGGCATCCTTAACAGAGCCGAATCTGGCGTCGAAGCCTAGTTTTGAACCGGAAGTGAACGCGTTGCCCACCGCCGAATGGATTGCGATAGACCGTGTGCCGGGCCTTAGCCGGCTCTTTCTCGACCACAGCGCCGCTGCCGCCGCAGTGCGGCCCTTTTATCCGTCGATGGCTGAGGCAGGGGAGGGGTTGACCCGTCCTCTGCTGCCCGCCCATTGGCCGGAGCTGGTCGATCTGCTGGCAGAACAGAATCGCCTGCCCTCCGCCGCGCCTGCTTTGGAGTCGCTGCGGCAGGGTGCGGGCGTAGCCGTCACCGGTCAGCAGGTGGGCCTCTTCGGCGGGCCGCTCTATACGCCCTTGAAGGCCGCCACCGCCCTGGCTCGCGCCCGTCAGGCTACGGTCCAAGGCCGGCCCCACGCTGCAATCTTTTGGCTGGCCACGGAAGATCACGACTTTGCCGAGATCGACCATGTGGTCTTCCCGGCGCGGCGCGCACTGCGAAAGTTGCGTTACGCGAAAGCGCCTACGACGCCGGTGCCGGTGGGCAATGTGCTGCTCGACGAGACGATCGCGCCGCTGATCGAAGAGGCCGGGGAACTGCTGGGTTACTCCGACGCCATGACCGCATTGGAGGAGGCCTACCGGCCGGGCCACAGCTTTGCGCAAGCCTTTGCGGAGTTTTACTCCCGCGCCTTCGCCGCCCAGGGATTGCTGGTGCTCGACGCCGGCAGCCGCGCAATCCACCGTTTGGGCGCCCCGGTCTTGGCCGCTGCGCTGCAACGCGCCTACGAGCTGCACGCCGCGCTCATCGAGCGCAACGCCCAGTTGCAGGCCGCGGGCTATCACGCTCAGGTTGCGGTGGGAGCGAACTCCAGCCTGCTCTTTCTCATCGACGAAAAGACCGGAGCGCGGCAGGCGCTCAAGCGCACCGCGGCAACCGCGACCGAGCCGCAGGGGCTGTGGCAGGCGGGACGGCAGAGCTATTCGACCGATGAACTGCTGGGAATTCTGGCCTCCGCTCCCGAGCGTATTTCGCCCTCGGCACTGCTCAGGCCGGTCTTTCAGGATTATCTGCTGGGGACTTCTGTTATTGTGGGCGGGCCGGCGGAGATCGCTTACTTTGCCCAATCCGCCGTGCTCTTCGAGCGCATTCTGGGCCGCGTCACACCCAGTCTGGCTCGCTTCTCGGCCACGCTGATCGAGCCGGCTATGGGCGAATTGCTACGCCAGCACGAGTTGACGCTGGAACGCATCTGGAGCCTGGATGAGCCGTCGCTGGCAAAGTTGCTGGCGGCGCGAGCCATGCCGGTCGAGGGCAAACAACTTCTCTCCAGCGCAGGGAGTGCGCTGCAGGCTGAACTCGATCCGCTGCTGGCCTGGATGCGCGCCGTCGACGCCGGGCTGGGACAATCGGGCGAGCGCGCGGCCAGCAAGATGCGCTACCAGATGAACCGGCTGCGCAACCTGGCGGCCAACTTCGAGTTGCAGAAGGAAGCCGCCCTGGGCCGTCACGCCGCGGCTCTGGCGCAGTCGCTCGCGCCGGGCGGCGTGCTGCAGGAGCGCGTACACGGTGCGGCCTACTATTTTGCCCGCTACGGCTTCGAGTTGGCCGAGGAACTGACCGTTCAGGCGGGAGTTTCGACTGCTGGGCACAGCGCAATCTGGTTATAACGATCAGTTCTCTTTGATCAGTTTTCGGGACCAGCTTGCCTGGAGACGCGTCAGGGCACGACTTCAGTCGTGCCGCAAATGGACCTTCTCAGATCTCGGCTTTAGCCGCTGCGAAATTGCAAATGCCTGAAAAGAAAACGTGCAGGGGCTAAAGCCCTCCAAAGTCTGGTGCATCTATGGCACGACTGAAGTCGTGCCCTGACGCGTTGTCTAGCCGGGCACTTTCTTTACGTGAGCTAGATTACACCCTTTTTTACGTGAGCCAGATTGCACCCTAAGATTTCCCGGAGGGTAGATAAATCCTTTGAGAAGTCAGTATGTCACGGGTCGAATATTGCGGCTTTTCAAGACTTGTATAATCCTTCCCTATGGCGGTAGATCGATGAAAAAAACCGTTGCAGTGTTGATGTTTGGATTGGCGGCAGGCCTGTTGGCGCAGGCGGCCCTGGCGCAGGTGCAGGCGCGCGTTCCGGAAAAGGAACAGCCCTGTACCCTTCCCGGCGAGAACAATGATTTTCTCGGGGTGCAGACCGTGCGTCTGTGGCCCGGCGACGCGCCGCAGGCCAAGGGTAAGAGCTGCGAGGATAGTCCGACGCTGACCATCTTCGATCCTCCGGCGGGCGCGGCCAACGGCTCGGCGGTGGTGATTTTGCCCGGCGGAGCCTATCTGCACCTGTCGGGGAACCTGGAAGGCCGGCAGATAGCCGACTGGTTCGCGGCGCGCGGTTTTCGCGCCTTTGTTCTCAGCTACCGGCTCAGCTCCCATGGCTACATTTTGCCCATTCCGCTGCTCGACGCGCGGCGCGCCATCCAGACGGTGCGAGCGCGGGCGCTGGACTATCACATCGATCCCAATCGCATCTTGCTCATCGGCTTCTCCGCCGGCGGCCATCTGGCGGCGTTGGCGGCTACCCAGCCCGTGGCGGGCAATCCCGATGCCGAAGACCCCATCGAGCGGGTCTCCAGCCGGCCGGATTATCTCGTCTTGGGCTATCCCTGGATCGGCGCGCTCGGCAGCGATATGTCGCACCTGAACTATTGCAAGATCCTCAACCTGATGGATCGCTGCGAAGCACTGCGTACCGCGTACTCGCCAGATTTGTTTGTTACAGAGAAAACGCCTGCGACGTTCTGGGTCCACGCCGCCGACGATAAGACGGTTCCGGTGGAGCAGGGACTGCGCTTCTACGAGGCGCTGGTGAAAGCAGGAGTTCCCGCCGAGGCGCACATCTACGCCCATGGAGGCCACGGCTTCGGCCTGGGCAAGGGCGATGCGGCGCTGCAAGAGTGGCCTGTGCAACTGGAGAACTGGCTGCGGACGCAAGGGCTTTTCACGGCTGAGACTGCCGCGCAGAAGCCATAATTGAAAGTCGATGCGAAAGTAGAAAGCGATTCTTGATTCTTCTGGAGGTTTTCCGATGAGAACAGTTCACCGTCTTACGCTTTGCGCGTTGTTTGCAGCTGCTCCCTTTCTTTTGCATCCAACCGTCTTTGCGCAGGAGGCGAAGAGTGCGGAGAAGCCCGCTGCTGTTGCCGAAACGCACAAGGACGCGGACAAGGAGAGCATCCCACCCGAGAAGTCCTCCGTCACGCATCACGAGATGACGCTTGCCGGCAAGACGCTGAAGTACACCGCGACCGCCGGCACACTGCTCATCCGCGACGAAGAGGACAAGGCCTACGGCAGCATCTTCTATGTGGCCTATACGCTGGATGGCGTCGAGGCCAAGGCGCGGCCGGTGAGCTTTCTCTATAACGGCGGGCCGGGCTCGGCCTCGCTGTGGCTGCACATGGGCTCGTTTTCGCCGGTGCGCATTGTGACCGACAGTCCCAATCCCACGGCAGGTCCGCCCTTCAAGCTGGCGGTCAACGAATACTCGCTGCTGGACAGGAGCGACCTGGTCTTCATCGACGCGCCGCTGACCGGCTACTCGCGGGCAGTGGGCAAGGGCACGGCCAAAGACTTCACCGGCGTGGACGAAGACCTGCGCGCCTTCGACCGCTTCATCACCCGCTATCTTTCCGCGAACCAGCGCTGGAATTCGCCCAAGTTCCTCATCGGCGAGTCCTATGGGACGACGCGCTCGGCGGCGCTGGCCGACATGCTGGGCAACGACGGCGTGCAGTTGAACGGCGTGGTGCTGATCTCGTCGATTCTCAACTACAACATCCGCGCCGGGGGCTACGACACTGTCTACGTGGCCAACCTGCCCAGCTACGCGGCGGCGGCCTGGTACTTCAACAAGATTCCCAACAAGCCGGCGGACCTGGCCAAGTGGGTGGACGAGGCGCGGGCCTTTGCCTCGGGGCCGTACTCCCAGGCGCTCTTTGCCGGCCATACCCTGCCCGCGGCGCAGCTCGACAGCGTGGCCAAGGATGTCAGCCGCATCACGGGGCTGAGCGTGGAGTACGTCAAGGAGACCAATCTGCGCATCTCCCCCAGCAGATTCCGCAAAGAAGTGCTGCGCGAGGACCGCAAGACGCTGGGCCGCTACGACATGCGCTTCGAGGGCGAGGACGTGGACGCGGCCGGCGAGTCGCCCAGCTACGATCCCTCCGACAGCGGCATCAGCGGCGCCTTTGTGGCCGCGCTGCACGACTACCTGGAGCGCGAACTGAAGTACGAGAGCACCGAAGCCTACCGGCCCAGCGCCAACAACATCAATCAATGGGAGTGGAAGCACAAGCCCACTTCAGGCAGCGGTCCGGGCGGCGGCGAGCAGGCGCAGCCCTACGTGGCCGGCGATCTGGCCAACGCCATGCGCAAGAATCCCCATTTGCAGGTCTTCTCGGCCAACGGCTACTTCGACCTGGCCACGCCCTTCTTCGCCACCGAGTACGACCTGGACCACATGAACCTGGAGCCGGAACTGCGCGGCAATGTGCACTTCGGCTACTACCCCTCGGGGCACATGATCTATCTCAACGTGGATGCGCTGCACCAGTTGAAGGACGATCTGGCGAAATTCATCGATCAGGCTGCGAAATAAGGGGCAAACAAGAAGCGGGCCGTTCACCGGGGGAGTGGAAGATTCCCTGGGTAAACGGCCCGCTGGACCCTGGACCGGGTCTAGGTGATACGGTAAGTTTAGGCTTGTTCCAGACAAATGCAAGTTCTTTTTGGTATGTGCTTGACCCAGGGGTGACCGCAGTCACAGGCTCATCCCGGAACGGTCCGTTAGGTTTGACTTGGCGGACGGCACTTGGTACAAAAGACGTGTTCTCTCCGCATGATCAAGGTTCATTTCCGACCGCACGCGCAACCTGGGCAAGCTGAACTGCCGGAACAGACGGAACCAGCATGGAAGAAATCATTCGACAAATCGGGGCGCTGGTGTTGGGCGCCATCCCTACGGTTCTGCTGTTCATCGTGCTGGTGGCGGCTTACCAGTGGCTGGTGCAGGGGCCGCTGAGCCGGACGCTGAAAGAGCGTCATGCGCGCACCGCCGGCGCGGTCGAGGATGCGCAGAAGGCCATCGCCCTGGCCGAAGCCAAGGCCGAAGAATACGCCGCCAAGCTGCGCGAGGCGCGCGCCGATGTCTACAAGCTGCGCGAGCAGCGCGTCAAGCAGTGGAACACCGAGCGCGATACGGCGCTGGACGACGCCCGCAAGGCCGCCCATCAACAGGTTATTCAGGCCATTGCAGAGATTGAAGCCGATGCCGCCAGGGCTCGCCAGAGTGTTCAGGCCTCGGCCCCGGAGCTCGCCGCCCTGGTGGTGCGCGTTCTTCTTCCCCAGGCTGCCGGGGGTTCCCGTTGAGAGATTTCATGTCGCTGACCCGTTTTTCCCATTGTTCCTTGCGTATTTTGACGATGGCGGCGCTGCTTGCCGCCGCTGCGCCGGTTGCTTTGCGCGCCGATCCTGCGCCCTCGGCTCCGGTTGCTGCTTCCCAGTCCGTTGAAAAGCCCCAGGAAGCCGCCAAGCCGGAAGGGAAAAAATCCCAGGAAGAGCAGAATCAGGCGTTTTTGCTCGATGGCCCCATCGTCAAATGGACGGCGCGGACGCTCAACGTGAGCCAGCAGACCGCCTCCAACATCTTTCTTTTTTTCAACTTTGGCGTTCTGGTCTTTGGCATCGGTATCCCGGTAGGCCGGTTGATGCCCAAGATCATTCGCAAGCGCGGCCAGACGGTGCGCGCCAACCTCGAAGAAGCCCGCAAGGCTACCGCCGAGGCCAATGCGCGCCTCAGCGCCATCGAGAGCAAACTGTCCGGGCTGGACGCAGAGATCGCCGCGATTCGCACTCAGGTCGAGCAGGAGAGCTTGCAGGATGAGGTCCGCATCAAGGCCAACATCGAAGAAGAGAAGCTGCGCATCGTGGCCGCCGCCGAGCAGGAAATCGGCGTAGCCGCCGCTCATGCCCGCCGCGGCTTGCAAAACTTTGCCGCCGATCTGGCCATCGAGCAGGCCGCCAAGCAGTTGATTCTGACGCCCGAGACAGACCGGGCGCTGATCGAAGAGTTTCTCCACGGCGTAGGAGGGAAGAACTAAATGGCAGCCTTTGTTTCCCGTTACGCCCGCGCCTTTGCCGATGTGGTGACCACGCTTCATTTGGATACCGCGGCCCTCGACGCGCAGTGGAACGACTTTCTGGCCACCTGGCAGGGCAGTTCGGATCTACAGGAACTCTTCGCCAACCCGGCCGTGCCCGCCCTGCAAAAGGTAGGTATTTTGGACAAGTTGAACGTCAAGCTGGGGTTGCAGAAGGAATTGCGCAACCTGCTGGCGGTGTTGATCGACAATGGCCGCATCGGCCAGGTGCAGGAAGTGGCCTCGGCCTACCGCAAAGAGATGCAGGAGCGGCTGGGCATTCGTTCGGCGGAGATCGTTACCGCCCGTGAACTGGGCGAGGCTGAGCGGACCAAGATGATCGCCGGCGTCGGCCAGTTGGCCGGCTCGCGCATCGAAGCAAGTTTCAAATTGGATTCTTCCATCCTGGGCGGGGCGGTGGTGCGTATCGGCTCCACGGTCTACGACGGCTCCGTGCGCGGCAGGCTGGAGAGGTTGAAGGAAGCGCTTATCGCGGTGTAGGGATTAGGGGTAAGGGGTTAGGGATTAGCCGTTTACTCGAAACAATGTTTTGTAGTTGGGAAGTGGGAAAAGAGAGTTGGGGCGCAAGCAGGAGATCCAGGTGATTTTCCTAACCCCTAACCCCTGACCCCTAACCCCTCAGAGGAAGAAATGGCTCAGATCAAGGCAGACGAGATTACGCAACTTCTTCGCGAGCAGATCGCGAACTACGACTCGAAGGTCCAGGTCGACGAAGTCGGCACCATCACCTCGCTGGGCGACGGTATCGCCCGCTTGCATGGTTTGGACAAGGTGATGGCCGGCGAGTTGCTCAGCTTCCCGCACGGTATCGCCGGACTCGCCCTGAGCCTGGAAGAAGACTCCGTGGGCGCCGTGGTTTTGGGCGACTACACCGAGATCCGCGAGGGCGACGAGGTCAAGCGCACCGGGAAGATTCTTTCCGTCCCCGTGGGCGAGGCCCTGATCGGCCGCGTGGTCGACGCGCTGGGCAATCCCATCGACGACAAGGGACCCATCGCTGCTTCGGGCTATCTGCCTGTCGAGCGCATCGCTCCCGGCATCATCGACCGCCAGCCGGTCCGCGAGCCCATGGCCACGGGACTCAAAGCCATCGACTCGATGATTCCCATCGGCCGCGGCCAGCGCGAGTTGATCATTGGCGACCGTCAGACGGGCAAGACCGCCGTGCTGCTCGACACCATCATCAACAACGCCAAGAACGATCTGATCTGCATCTACTGCGCCATCGGCCAGAAGCGCTCCTCCATTGCGCAGGTCGTTCAGACGCTCACCGAAGCCGGCGCCATGAAGCACACCATCATCGTGGCCGCATCAGCCTCGGAGCCGGCGCCCATGCTCTATCTGGCGCCCTACTCGGCCACCTCGATGGGCGAATACTTCCGCGATTCGGGCCGCCACGCGCTGGTGATGTACGACGATCTCAGCAAGCACGCCATGGCCTACCGCGAGATTTCGCTGCTGCTGCGCCGTCCCCCGGGCCGCGAAGCCTATCCCGGCGACGTCTTCTATCTCCACTCGCGCCTGCTCGAGCGCTCCTCGAAGATGAGCAAGGAGCGGGGCGGCGGTTCATTGACCGCGCTGCCGGTCATCGAGACCCAGGCGGGCGACGTTTCGGCCTACATTCCGACCAACGTTATTTCGATCACCGACGGGCAGATCTTCCTCGAGACCGATCTCTTCAACTCCGGCGTGCGTCCGGCGGTGAATGTGGGCTTGTCGGTTTCGCGCGTGGGCTTCTCGGCGGCCATCAAGGCCATCAAGCAGGTGGGCGCGACGTTGAAGCTGGATCTGGCGCAGTATCGCGAACTGGCGGCCTTTGCGCAGTTCGGTTCCGATCTCGATCCGCTGACCCAGAAGCAGCTCAACCGCGGCAGCCGCCTGACGGAGTTGCTCAAGCAGCCGCAGTTCCAGCCCCTGACCTGGCAGCAGCAGATGGTGATTCTCTTCACCGGCACGCAGGGTTACCTGGACGATCTGAAGCTCACCGATATTCGCGCCTTCGAAGACGGCATCTACAAGTTCTTCGACAACACGCAGTCCGCGCTGATTGCCGATTTGACCGCCAAGAAGGCTTTGGACGACGATTTGCGCAGCCGCCTGCACGCGGCCATCAAGGAATACAAAGCCAGCTTTCTAGCTGCTAGCCTCTAGCTTTTAGCTAGGGGTTGCAGACAGCAAGCTGAGACAGTCATCCGTATGCTGAACGAAAGAGCTAGTAGCTAGAAGCTAGGAGCTAGCAGCTAACATGGCAAACGTACTCGATCTACGGCGGCGCATTCGCAGCGTGAAGAACACGCGGCAGATTACCAAGGCCATGAAGATGGTCTCGGCGGCCAAACTGCGGCGCGCGCAGGAGCGGGCGATGGCGGCCCGGCCCTATGCCAGGATGATCAACAGCGTGCTGGCGTCGCTGACCCGCCGCGTCGACATCTTCGACGACGCCAGCGGCAATCTGCGCCATCCTCTGTTTGCGACGCGTCCCGAGAAGCGGGTGCTGCTGATCGTCGTCAGCGGCGACAAGGGTTTTGCGGGCGCATTCAATACCAACATTCTCAAGACCGCCTTCCAGTTCATCGGTGGCAATCCCGACAAGCAGATCGACGTCGAGGCGGTGGGCCGCAAGAGCCGCGACCTGATGCGCCGCCGCTACCCGGTCGCCGTTTACGTCGAGCAGGTGGACGATCAAGGCATCGCGCAGCAGGTGCGTGAGCGCAAGGCTCCGGTGGAAGTGACCGGCGACCATCCGGGCATGTTGCTGAAGCTGGAACAGAGCCGCGTGCAGGAGATGGCCGAGAGCATCATCCAGCGCTATGAGCACGAGGAGATCGACGCCGCCTACATCGTCTACAACGAGTTCAAGTCGGTGATCGCGCAGCGCCTGGTGGTGGAGAAGCTGCTGCCGCTGCTATCGATCGGCATTCCGCAGATTACGGGCGCGACCGAGCCGACCACGGAAGAGAAGGAACGCGCGGCGGAAGCAGCGTTGAGCGCCGGCATCGAGATCGAGGCCGTGGACACCGCTGAAGCCGATGAGGAAGCCAAAAAATTCGGCACCGCCGATGTGGACTACATCTACGAACAGCCCGCCGAGGAACTCTTCGCCGGACTGATTCCGCAGTACGTCACATCGATGCTCTATCACGCCATGACCGAGTCGGTCGCCGCCGAGCACGCGGCCCGCATGACGGCCATGGATTCGGCTACCAACAACGCCTCGGATATGATCGACGCGCTCACGCTGCACATGAATCGCGTGCGCCAGGCGGCCATCACCAAGGAGATCATCGAGATTGTGTCGGGTGCTGCTGCTTTGTAAGGGACCACCATGACTCTCCGAAAGCTTTTGCAGATAGAAATCTGGAGCAAACGGACGACACGAAGGATTTGGTTTTTTCTTCTGGTTTGTATCGTTGTTTTTTTTGTTTGGAAGTTGATTGATGCAAATTGGCTCACGCAGAAGGAACGGGTTGTTGCAAGGAATGCGCTTCATCGAATTGAAATTTTGAATGATGCGAATTCATCGGATGTTGAGGCGTTGAAGCGAGAACACCAGGAAGTGGAAACAGCGATTCAGAATGCAGAAGCCGTTGCTGTTACACAACGGGACAAACTGATTTCGATGGATTTGACGGCTTGTTCTATGGGGTTGGAATCGAAATGGATGGATTTGATCCGGCAGAAACTGATTCAGACGGAACGTATCAAGAAGTCATCAGCGGATAGGGAAGAGCGTGACAAGAAATTGAGTATCATGCTCCAAAGTGTTTCCCAGAATGCTTGCTTGAACCTGCACAAGGAATTGGATTAGTGCCAGTCGGTTTTTGAGAAATCAGAAGAACGGCAGAGAACATCTGCCGGGTGCGAAAAGCAAAGGCCCCGCAGGGGCCGCACGAAAATAGCCCAGGGTGAACCCTGAGCGGAGCGAAGGGGAAGCCCTGGGATAGGTCCACCCCAAGCTGGTTCGCCCCATAGGGGCGAAGCGAATCGAGGCAATACGATTCGGCTTCGGCCAGAAGGTTTTGTAACAGGGCACGACTTTAGTCGTGCCGAAGACGCGGTAAAAACTTGTTGGGGGCTTCAGCCCCCGAGGCAGGAAAATGGCAGAGAACATCGGCAAGGTGATTCAGGTTTCCGGTCCCGCGGTGGACGTGCAGTTCGAAGAAGCGACGATGCCACCAATCTATCAGGCGTTGCGCGTGACCAGCGATGGGTTTACCGTGCCCACGCCCATCAGCGTGATCCTTGAAGTCCAGCAGCACTTGGGCGAGGGTCGCGTGCGCACGGTGGCCATGCAGGCGACCGACGGCATGGTGCGCGGCATGAAGGCCATCGATCTGGGCGGACCGATCAAGGTTCCCGTGGGCCGCGAGACGCTGGGCCGCGTAATCAACGTGGTCGGCGAGCCGGTCGACGAGCTGGGCCCGGTGGGCGAACACAAGCGCATGCCCATTCACCGCCCCGCTCCGCTCTTCGACGAGCAGACCACCCATGAAGAGATGTTCGAGACCGGCATCAAGGTCATCGATCTGATCCAGCCGTTTTTGAAGGGCGGCAAGATTGGCCTCTTCGGCGGCGCCGGCGTGGGCAAGACTGTCGTCATCATGGAATTGATCAACAACGTGGCCAAGAACCACGGCGGCTACTCGGTCTTTGCCGGCGTGGGCGAGCGTACCCGCGAGGGCAACGATCTGTGGCTGGAGATGAGCGAATCCGGCGTCATCAAGCCCGGCGACTTCGCCAACTCCAAGTGCGCCTTGGTCTATGGCCAGATGACCGAGCCGCCTGGAGCCCGTCTGCGCGTGGCTCTGACCGGCCTCACCGTCGCCGAGTTCTTCCGCGACGAAGAAGGCGCCGACACGCTGCTCTTCATCGACAACATCTTCCGCTTCACGCAAGCCGGTTCCGAGGTCTCCACGCTCTTGGGCCGTATGCCTTCGGCGGTGGGCTACCAGCCCAACCTGGCCACGGAAATGGGCGAGTTGCAGGAGCGCATCACCTCGACCAGCAAGGGTTCCGTCACCTCCGTGCAGGCGGTTTATGTTCCCGCCGACGATTTGACCGATCCCGCTCCGGCCACCACCTTTGCCCACCTCGACGCGACCACCGTGTTGAGCCGCCCGTTGTCGGAACTCGGCATCTACCCCGCCGTCGATCCGCTGGCTTCCACCTCGCGCATTCTCACCGCCCGCGTGGTCGGTCAGGATCACTACGATGTGGCCCAGGGCGTCAAGCGCATCCTGCAGCGCTACAAGGATCTACAAGACATCATCGCTATTCTGGGCATCGACGAACTGAGCGAAGAAGACAAGCTGACCGTGGCTCGCGCCCGCAAGGTGCAGAAGTTCCTCTCCCAGCCCTTCCACGTGGCCGAGCAGTTCACCGGCATGGCGGGACGGTATGTGAAGGTGGCCGACACCGTGCGCAGCTTCAAAGAGATCATCGCCGGCAAGTACGACGACATCCCCGAGCAGGCCTTCTACATGCAGGGCGCCATCGAAGACGTGCTGGCAGCCGCCGAAAAGATGAAGGCGAGCGTGTAAACCAGCTTCCAGCTTCTAGCTCCTAGCCTCTAGCGAATCGCTGGAGACCGGGGCTAGCAGCCAGAAGCTAGCAGCTAGGAGCTGTTTTATGTCCGACGAAACAACACAACTCCGGGTCCGGCTGGTGACGCCCGAGCGCACCCTCTTCGAGCAGGTTGCCGACGCGGTGCTGCTGCCGGCCAAGAACGGCTACTTCGAAGTGCTGCCCGGCCACGCCCCGCTGATGGCCGAACTGGGCGCCGGCGACGTCACCATTCTGGGCGGTCCAGGTGGGGAAGCTGGCGGCGAGATGCGCTACAACGTCAGTTGGGGATTCGTCGAGGTGCTGCCCGAGCGGGTCACCATTCTCGCTTCCGACGCATTGAAGCCCGAGGAAATCGACGTGCCTCGCGCCGAAAAGCAGTTGGATCACGGCCTGGAACTCTGGAAGAAGGCTGGCGACAGCGCCGATGCCTACACCGACGCCCTGCGCGTTATCGCCGAAGCCGAAGCCAAACTGGCCTCCGCCGCCGACAAGCACTGAGTTTTTTCACCTTTCAATTTGTCGCCGCACAATCCGTAAATGAAAATGCCCTGCTCCGATGAGCAGGGCATTTTTTTGCAACGAAAATCTCAATCCTCGCCAAAGACCATCGTGAGAAATCCCCGGAGTTCGTCCTCGGGAACGCTTTCAGGTGCGGTAGCAAAGGACAAAAACGCCTCACCGTCCCCGCCTTCATCTGGCAGGGAGGGGTGCGAGAACCGGAAGATCGGAGAGAGGCGCTCAGTCGCCGTCGCCATCGGCGTAGGGGTCGACGGCAGCGGCGGCCTGGGCCAACTGGCGGCCCTGATCGCTGATAGAGACGGTGTCTGGCACCAGAACGGCTGCGCTGCCGCCCGAGGCCGGTGCATTATCGGGGGAAGAAACAGTCAGCACGGTACGCGAGAGTTGAATCGTGGCTGTACTGCTGGTCAGGGAAGAGATCATCCAGTGGTCTCCTTCGTATCCTCATTCCCTATCGGAAGCCTGAAGGAGAGAAAGAGAGAGAATCACTGCTGTGAAAATCCAGCGTCATTCAAAGAATTTAATTCTCCGATACGCTTTTAAGAGGAAGAACGCTTTCTCAGGTTGAATCCATCCTGTGTTTCGTTTCTGAATGGAGCATTTGTAATCCTCCCGAAGGGAGGGCGCGATAATAGCCCAGGGCCAGCGCAGCGCAGCCCTGGGTGGGAGCGAAAGAATGATCTTCCGCCCCGTGGGGGCGGTGCGAGTTTGCCTCGATGCATGTTCTTGTGCTGAAGGGTTCGCAGCGCCCCGACAGGGCGCAGGCAAAATTTGCCGGCCTACCCAGCACGTGGCTTCGCTCCGTGCTGGGCTATTCTCGGACCGCCCCTTCGGGGCGAATCTCGCGAATAATCTGCGTCGTCGGCAACACATACGCGGTTTTTTCATCACCCCTCTAGGGCAGGGTTTGTGCCCGTATGTATCCTCCCTAACCCCAGATGTAGCGCGGATCGTAGGCGATGCCGTGCTTGTTGAGCATGGCCACAAACTCGGCCTGAAAATCGCGCTTGCGATGATGCTCTGTCTGGTTGGCGATGTAAGCCCGAGTCGCCTCAATCTGCGCCATGCCGATGGAGAATGCGCCGTAACCTTCTTGCCAACCGAAATGGGGCATGTCGAAGGTTTGATGCAGCCAATGCGATGAAACACCCTTGATCTCGCGCATGGCGGTGGCCACAGGCTTGACCGCCGGCAAAGAGAGCAAAAGGTGGTCGTGGTCTTCCATTCCGCCTACCATCAGCGCCGTCATCGCGTGGTCGCGGGCGACACCTCCCAGGAAAGCCCAAAGGCGCTCTCGCATCTCCGGTACAAGCAGCGGCCTACGGTCTTTGGTCGAGAAGACGCAATGATAGAGCGAGAAGCAATAGCTGTGCGGCATACGCAGCCATCCTACACCCTGGCCGGTTACCGCTGGCCGTCGCCGCTGTCGTCCACGGCAGCCGAGGTTTTCATGGCCTGTTGGGCGGCGGGGCTGATGGTCACCCGGTCCGGCTCATAGGCATTCGAGGACGAAGCTGTCTCCCGGCTGCTCACAGCGGGCGCGGGCGGCGGAGTGTCGTTGACGGAGGGGGCGTTATAGACCGGAGAACTGAGCGGGTAAGCGCTGGTCATGGAAGGCATTCTCCTCTCTCACATACGATCTATCGGCGCGCGCAGCGCGCAGCATCATTTTTCGCAAGTGGTACTTTGGAGTTCCTCAAGCGCTGTCTGTTTTCGGGAACGAAAAAGGGCACACCTCAACCGCTCCCGGCGCTGGCGATAGGGGTGTTACTGGCGCAGAATCCAGCTCGACATCTTCTCCAGCGCCACAGGGGAGATGGTCTCTTCGATCTCGGCATATTCACTGATCGCGCCGGTCTTGGCGGTCTGGAAGAGGTGGTTGAGGCCGGGCAACTCGTCCACTTCGGCGTGCTGGTTGCCGCCCTCGGCAAGCGCCTTGCGGATGGCCGGCAAATTGAGCGCGGGCGGCACTTGCAGGTCCTTGGAGCCGTTGATGGCCAGCACCGGGCAGGTGACTTTGCGCAACGCCGTGGCCGGATCGTAGCTGAGAAAGTAACGGAACCAGGGCGAGGTGGCCACCTTGATCTGCGTGTCGATCTGTGCGTCGGAGAGCTTTCCGGCGAGTTTGGCGCGGAGTTGCTTGTCCAATTCGGCGGGATCCTTTCCGGTCTCGATCAGGGTCAGGATCTCGCGCTCCAGGGCGGCATTCTGCTCCGCCTTCTCTTTGTCCATGCCATTGGCTTCCTCGATCAGGCGGCCCTGCTCGACGATGATCTGGTCGCCGGGAACGCCGCTGCCGGCCATCAGGACGATGAAGGCAATCTTCTTGTCCTCGACGGCAACCATGGGGGCGACGATGCCGCCCTCGCTGTGGCCGATCAAGCCAATGCGATGCAGATCGACCTCGGGCCTGGTGCGCAGGTAGGCTGCGCCGGCCTCGGCGTCCTGGGCAAAGTCGGCGGTGGTGGCCTTGTCGAGATCGCCGGTGGACTTGCCCACTCCGCGCTTGTCGGCGCGCAGCACCACGATGCCCTGGCGGGTCAGATAGTCGGAGAGAACCAGAAAAGGGGAGTGTCCCATCAGGCTCTCGTCGCGATCGTGCGGCCCGGAGCCGACGATCAGCAGCACCGCCGGAAACGGCCCCTTGCCGGGAGGAATCGTCAATGTGGCGGCCAGCGTGTTGCCGGCCGCGGGATTGGTGTAGGTGACCTCTTCTGCGCGATAGGGATAGGGCTTGACGGGATTCTGCGGACGGTGGCGCTCCAGCGAGGATTGGTCCTTGACCCGCTTCAGGCTCAAGGGAAGGGGATTGCCGCCCTGGCTAAAGGTGCCGTCGATCACGTTGAGGGTGGCGTCGAGGGTGCCTTCATAGACAATCGCGAAGCCTTTCAAGACGATGGTCAGTTTGCTGCCCGCGCGGGTGACCGAGGTGGCGTCGGCCCAGGCCGGGCTCTGGTCGGGGCTCTGCATCTGGGCGGTGAGGCCGTCCTGGGTATTGACGATCTTGAAGACAATGCGCAGCTTTAGGGAGCCGGCGTCGAGCGTGCCCAGCCAGGCGCCGTCGATCTCCGAGGGCGGAGCCGGCTTGGGAGCGGGTTTGGCAGCTACCACGCCGCGCTTGAAGTTCAGCTCCAGCGGCTGGCCCTGCGACCAGGTTCCAGCGATCTCGGTGGCCTCCTTGTTGACCGTGCCCAGATAGCTTCCGTGGACGGCGTCGACGGTGAGGCTTAATTTGGAGTCCTTCAGGGTAATGGTGGTGATCGGAATGCCCATCGCGCCCTGATCGAGACTATCCATTGTCGCGGTGAGGGTTCCATCCTTGGCTGCGGCGATATGCAGGGCCAGACGCAACTCCATGCCGCCGGCGCTCAGGGTTCCCAGCCAATCTCCGGCAATCTGCGCCTGCGCCCGGCCCAGCAAGGGCAGGGACAGGGTGCAGAGCAGCATCAAGACGATCTTTCTTGCAACGGGATTCATCTGTCTCCTGTTCTTTCGTACAAGGCGAGAAAGGCTTCAGCGACGCTGTTCTGGTCGAGGATGGCCAGCAGAAACACAAGGGCGCAGGCACACGTCGCCTGCATTGACTACGCGACGGGGGCGGAAAAAGTTCAATGCCGCGGCCAGCCGCATGGCCCGCCAAGGTTCCTCTTACCAGATCGTGCGCGGATAGTGGCGAGCGATGACCTCGTCGGCGGAGATGAGCCAGGCGAGGCCGTTGGCCTTGGCATGGGCTACAATCACTCGGTCAAAGGGATCGCGGGTCCACTTTTCGTCCAGGGCGGCGCTGGCGATGGCGGAGAAGGGCAGATCGCAAAGCCGTACGGCGAGCTCGTACTCGACCTTGCGCTGAATGTCACGGGCGGGTTGCTTGAGGCGCTTGATCTCGTACAAAAACTCAAGCTCAAGCAGTACCATCGGTGAATACAACAGATCGGCCTGTTGCAGCAGCCGGGTGACTTTGGAGCCGATGCGGTCCAAACTGCCCTGGGCCAGCAAGACAAGAGCCTGGGTATCGAGATAGGCAATCATGGTTCGGCCCGTGGGGAAGTGGAATCGCGATCCGGTGCTGGACCAAAGTCGCGCTCCCAATCCGCCTCCCAACTGCGGGTCATCTCTGCCAGCAGAGCCGGGTCGTCAAGAAGGGACTCACCGGGACAGACGATTTCCATGGGTGTAATCCGGCTGAGGCGGCTGACTGGCTGGCCTTCGGGAACGATCTTGACGCGGCGACCCCGGTGCGTCAACCAGACCTCGCCGCCCTCGAGCGCCAGATTGACGAGCGAGAAGATCTCGCGGCGGAATTGGGTGATGGGGACTTCCATGGGGAGATGTTAGCATATGTACGTTTAAATATGTACGTCCTGTACGCTTCATCGAGAAGCCTGTCGGAAAACCGTGCAAAGCGCGGCGCAAACGCATACAATCGGGGATTGAAATGGCAAAGACAAAAGAAAAGATGTTCGAATTGGCGTGTCCCGATTGCGGGGCGATGATGAAGATCGACGCTGCGACCGGGCTGGTGGTCAGTCACACTCCGGCGCCGCGCAAGCGGATGTTCGAGGATTTGGAGACCGCGGCCCAGGCCATGCGCGAGCAGGAAGAACGCAAGGAATCCATCTTCCGCCAGTCCATGGACGCGGAGAAGAACAAGGAAGACTTGCTGGCCAAGAAGTTTGCCGAGGCGCTGCGCAAGGCCAAGGACGCCCCCGAGGGCAAGCCGCTGCGCGAGTTCGATCTGGATTAAGAACCAGGGACCATGGGACTAAGGGACTAGGGACCAAGGGACTAGGGACTAAGGGACTTAGGGACTAGGGACTAGGTCTTTGACCGCATAGTTTTGTACCACTGAGGGTGCCCCCGGTCTCGATTTTGAGACCGGGGAAAGTACAAACTGAAATTCATCTTCATGCGGTCAGAGACTGAGGGACTGAGGGAATTGCAATGCAACGGGACCCGATACGGTCCGGAGAGGAAGGATATCCGATGGCAGTGGTTCCGCTCTTGAAGAACAGGTTTGTCGAGCAGGCGCAGCAGAGCGCCGCACAGGGGGAGGGGTTGACCTGGATGGATATTGCATCCGGGGCAGCGCTGGTGGCGGGAGGATTGCTTCTGCTGGCCGGCAAACGCCGCGCCGGGACCGTGGTCGCCGCTTCGGGCGCCGCGCTGGTGCTCATCGAGCAGGAGGCCTTGCTGCGCACCTACTGGGAGCAACTGCCCGTCTACATCGATCGCGTGCAAGAGGTCGTCGGCCAGGTGCAAGAAGCCGTCGAAGAGATGGATGAAAAGCGGGTAAAGCTGCACACGTTGCTGCATCGCTAACCGGGCGATGCAGGCGGGTTAGCACTCAGTTTTTGCGTTCGACCAGGTAGCGGGCGACGGATTTGAGTCCCTCGGCGCGATGGCCATAGGGAGTGAGCGCGGCAAAAGCCTCTTCGATGAGCGCGGCGGCATCGCGACGGCTCTGCTCGATGCCGAAGACGGCGGGCCAGGTGGCCTTTTCGGTGTTCAGATCCTTGCCGGCCGTTTTGCCCAGCGTGGTGGAGTCGGCCGTTATATCGAGAATATCGTCGGCGATCTGAAAGGCCAATCCAGCCTTGCGTCCAAAGGTATCGAGGCGGGCGACATCGCCCACTGTGGCCCCGGCATAGACGCCCCCGGCAACGACGCTGACGCGGATCAGCGCGCCGGTCTTGGCGCGATGGATGGCGTCGACCAGTTCGGCGGTGGGCTTGACGTGTTCGCTTTCAATATCCAAGACCTGGCCGCCGATCATGCCCTCGACGGTGCCCACGGCGTTGGCCACAAGAGCGATGATATGAACGGTTGCCGGGGGCGGGCAGTCCAGCCCGGCCAGCACCTCGAAGGCGCGGGTTTGCAGGGCGTCGCCGGCCAGAATGGCGATGGCCTCGCCAAAAGCCTTGTGGCAGGTGGGCTGGCCGCGGCGCAGGTCGTCGTTGTCCAGGGCGGGCAGGTCGTCGTGAATCAGGGAATAGGTGTGCAGCATCTCCAGAGCCGCGCCCAGGCGCTCGATGCCCTTGGGCAGTTCGCCGGCCAGGGTGATGGCCGCCTGCATGGCCAGAACCGGGCGCAGCCGCTTGCCGCCGGCAAAGGTGGAGTGGCGCATGGCAGCGTGGATCGAGGCGGGGACCGTCGCCGGGGTGGGAAGAAGCGCTTCCAGGGCCAGGTCGGTCAGTTCCGCGCCCGCTTGAATCATCGATCTTACGTCGATAGCCATCGCCTTCATGATACCTGAGTACGACTCGAACGGCGCTCGAAAAACCACAGAACTGTGAGCAGCAGCACAGCCGTCAGGCTGAGGGCGCGGCCGATCCAAACGTCGGGCGGGCTGGACCAGTCGATAGACAGATCGACAGCTCCCTGCGGCGCGGGCAGAGCCATCAGGCCGTCCGGGCGCGCAATCATTTTATCGACTTTTTGCCCATTGATCCGAATCAACCAGGCAGGGTAGCTGCGCAGGCGCAAAATCAAGAAGCCGGCGTGAGGCAAAACGGTTGTGAGACGGCGATGCTCGGGAGTGCCCGCCCAATCGGCGGCGACAGCCTCGCAGGAGTGCTGATCGGCATTCCAAATGGGCGTAGAGATTGCATCGCCCGATGCCGGCGGAGCCACGCTCAATACGGTGTCGGGTGCGGTGGCCAGACAGGCGGCGGGCAATCCGCTGGCCATCATTGTCTGATCGGCGCCTTGTGGAGCGTACTCGTCGGTGCCCTGAAAGCCGGCTCCGCTGCGGTAGACGCCCACCATCGAAGCTACGTTGTCCTGCTCGTCGCAGACTTGGTAGAAGGCGTGCCCGGCGTAAACAGTGGAAGCGATGCAGAAGACAGCACCCAGCGCTCCCAGCGCCCAGCGCCGCCAAGGCGGAGCGTTCTTGTCGGGCCAGAGGGCGGTGGCTACAAAAAGCGCCATGGGCGCCTCCAGCGTCACCAGCCAACGCCAGGGAAACTGCAGAAAGCGCAGCTTGGGCAGCAGATTCCACAGCGGCAGAGAGAGAGGAAGCTGCAAGAGCAAAACCAGCGCCGGAATCAGCGCCAGCGGTAGCCACCAAGCGTGGTGGGTGAGTCGTTTGCGCTTCCAGGCCAGGAAGATGCCGGCCAGCGCCGCCGCCAGCATGGCTGCGCCAATCAACGAGACGCGGAGCAGCACCTCATCGTGAAAGGCCAGCAAAACATCGCGGTGGCGGGCAAAAATGAAGCTATTCTCGATGCGTTCGCCGGGGTCGCCGGTGGCCTGGCGAATGTCGACCCAGCGCTGCTCCCAGGCGGCGGGGACGAGGTAGAAGGCGGCCAGCCCCAGTCCCAAAGCGGTTGCCAAGGCGGCGCGCAGCAGCGGAACCCAGGAGCGCGAGGCGAGAGCGGCGATCAGCGCCACAAAGGCCAGCAAATAGCTGGCCATCACCCCCAGCGGAGCGTTCGCGAGCCAGGCCGCAGCCAGAATCCAAGCCAGCGGAGCGGCTGAGCCGTCGAAGATTTGTCGCAGCACGTGCGAGGGAGAAGAGCGCACCTCAGGGGCTAAAGCCCAGGTTGTTCTTGCGGCATCTATGGCACGGCTAAAGCCGTGCCCCTTCAAGTCCCGATGGCGCAGGGCCAAGAGAAGCAGCAGGGGAATGCAGATGCCGCCGGCTAATTCTCCGTAGGCGGTGCGTTCGTAGGCGGTGAAGAGCGCGTAGCCGGAGAAGATGGCCAGAATCCCGGTCATTGTCGATGGAGCCTCGCTCAGCGCCTGGCGGGCCAGGGCGCGGGTGGCCAGACCGGTTCCGGCCAGCAGCAGAAAGGTCAACGCCGCGGGAACCAGCGTCCAGGGCAGCGCAAAGCCCAGCAGCGCGCCTAGCATCCAGGTCAGGGGTGGATAAAAGACGAAGCGCGGTTCGCCTGCGCCGAAGTTCGAACTGGGCGACCAGTGGGGATAAAGCAGCCCATGCCGCCAGGCACTCTGTACGTCCAGCCATGACACGAGGTGGAAGTCGAAGTCGTGGCCGCAGGAAGCGCCGTAAAAAAAGAGTGGGGCGCAAGCCAGCAAGGCCGCCAGCAGGAGCAGTGCCGGGCCGGTCAAACCACGAAGTTTTTGAAGGAAGATCATGTACTTGTTCTGCGTTCTGTTTTTGTTTGCCCACCCTAGCCGCAAAAAGTCACAAAAAGCAAATTCGTCGACTTCGTTACGCTTCGATCCTAATGACAGCGGCGAGGGTGGGGCGCCCGCATCATCCGGTCCTCGCGGCTGAAAAACGCCGTGAAAAATGGCGCGAATAGGATTCTAGTCCCTCAGTCCCTCAGTCCCTCAGTCCCTTAGTCCCTTAGTCCCATAGTCCCTTAGTCCCTTAGTCCCATAGTCCCTCGTTCCCTTAGTCCCTCGTTCCCTCGTTCCCTGTCTTTTCACGGCACCAACCGCAGCGTGTGCAGGGTTTGAGCGGTTACGGCGGCGGGGGTGAAGGGCAGGGCGAAGGTGGTTCCGTTGTACCATTCGTTCCACTGGTCGCGGAAGTAGGGAGAAAGAGGATTGCCGCTCTCGCCCAGAGCAATGTTCTCGGTCGAGCCGTCAATGTTGCTCCAGTCCATGGTGAAGCGCTGCGAGGGGCCGAATTCGCGGCCCACCTGCTTGACGGTGTTGGTGTCGCCGCTGAGGGGTTGGACGCCGGTCGAGGCGATGCGGCCGATGAGGGGCAGGAAGCGGCTCAGCGGGTGCTCCAGATCGATGGTGTGCCAACTGCCGTAGTTCCAGCGGGCCAGGTTGTAGGGGGCCTTGCCGTCTTTCATCCCGCGGCGCACGGCGGCGGTGAGCAGGGCGTCCCAATTCTTGACGCCGGGCGGCAGCCAGGCCGGGTTGCCGTGCATGACGATCTCTTCTTCGGCGAAGTTCTTCGAGGCCCAGGTGTAGGTGCCGGCGATCTCCTTGCCCAGCTTGGGTTCGAGGATCATGGGCCAGAGCGCGCCGCGGGTTTGGGTGACCAGCGAGGCGGCGGGAGAGTCGACGGTGAGGCGGCCGTCCCAACTGCGCATCAGGTTGGCGGCCTGACGCAGGCGGGCGTCGGCGCCGGGGGTGTGGTCGATGGCGTAGGCAAAGCGGTGGCCCATCTCCTGATCGACCTCGCTGTAGATGTCGGTCTGCACCGCCAGCATGTCGGCTGCGGTGAGCCCGTCGCGGCCTTGCAGGAGCTTGTAGATGCGCTCGGTGCGATAGGGGTCGATCCAGTCATTTGAGAGAGGAAACGGAGCATCGTCGGTGGTGACGCGCGAATTTGCCGTGGCCAGGAATCCTGACAGTGGATCGAAGGCGTTGGGCATCCAGTCAAAGGGGATATAGACCGGACAGATACCGGCGCAGACTGTGTATCCCCAATATGAAAGCGGGTTCTTTACGTCGTGCGGCAGTGGCACATCCGATAAGCCGATGCCACCCCCACGTATCGGTACCCGGCCCACGGCGTGGTAGCCGATGTGGCCCTGATCGTCGCTGTAGACCAGGTTGAGGGTGGGCCAGCACCATGCGCCCAGAGCAGCGGAGAACTCCGTCCAGTTGGAGGCGGTGTCGATCTCGTAGATAGGCATGGCGTTTAGCGTGGGATCGTAAAGGGTCCACTTGAGCGCAATGGGACGGCTTTCCTTGGGAAGGATGGGGTTGAGCAGCGGTCCGTGGGCGGTGGACTGGACGTCAACTACCACGTCTTTGCCGCCGCGCACATGAATCACCTCATGGTCCACAGTGAGCGGCTTCCACTGGGCGTTCAGATCTTGGTAGTTTCCTTTGCCGTCGAGCTTCTCTATGTAGAGGTCCTGCACGTCGGCGTAGAGAGCGGTGATGCCCCAGGCGATGTGCTCGTTGTGGCCGGCCAGGACGCCGGGAACGCCGGGCATGGCGACGCCGGCGACGTGATAGCCGGGCGCCGAGAGGTCCACCATGTGCCACAGGATGGGCACTGTAAGGGCCAGGTGCATGTCGTTGGAGAGGAGCGGCTTGCCGCTGGCGGTGTGGCGTCCGGCGACGACCCAGTTGTTGGAGCCGGGGGCGCATCCTTGGCAGGCGGGTAGGCCGAGCGCGGCGCGCAATGCGGCGAGGTCTTCGGCGGCTGCGGGGGAAGGCTCATTGAGTAAAGAGACAGTGGAATGTTTTTGCGGTAAAACCAGCGCCTGGCTGCGGTCGTCGTCCTCGTCGTCCTCGGCAGGGGGGGAGGGCGGCTGGGGATGAGGCTGGCTGAGGTCGAGTTGAATGCCGGTGGGGGGATGGTCGCGCCAGGAGCCGACCGGGTAGAGATCCTTCTCCAACTTCTCGTTGTTCAGCTTGGCGGAGATGCGGTCGCGGGTGAGCTTGTCGTCGAAGTGGGTGTCGAGCACCTGCACCATGACCAGGCCGACGCTGATGGAGTCGGCGCCGTTCCAGGGGCGGGGACGATAGTGCATCAGGCGGAACTCAGGGGGAAGGGAATTCTGGAGCTGGGCGATATAGAGATTGACGCCGCCGGCATATTCATCGAGCCGGGCGCGGTCGTTCGGGGAGAGGTGGGCGTAGATGCGCTCGGCGGTGCGGCGAACCTGCAGGACACGCTGCGCCTTGTCGTGGGCCAGTTGCGCGGGGCCGGCGACCTCGGCCAATTCGCCGTTGGCGTTGCGGCGCAGCGCATCCATCTGCCAGAGGCGGTCCTGAGCGGTGATGTAGCCCTGTGCGAAAAAGAGATCAGGTTGCGTGGCGGCATCGATGTGAGGCACGCCGTGGGCGTCGCGGCGCACCGTGACTGGTGCGGAGAGCCCGGCCAGGTGAATCTCGCCATCGAGCTGCGGCAAGGCGGCGCGTGTTACGGAACGAAGCCACACAACAAAGCAGCCTGCGGCCAACAGCAGCAAGGCCAGCAGGCCGGCAGAGGTGAAAAGAAAGATGCGCCGCCGGCGTCCGGGGCGGCGTGGAGGAAAGATGGCGGGCAAGGGAGAGGAAGCGTCGGCGTTGATCATCGGTCAGGTTCAGGATAACTCCCGAGCGCTCGCGCCGGGCTGAGAGCCAGTACCGAGACCTTGTGAATCAGAAACAAATTCCATTGAAATGGGTGCCCCCGGTCTCGATTTTGAGACCGGGGAGGGGATATTTCAACGCGGTCATGGTACTTGACCTCTGACCGCATGAAAATATATTTCAGTTCATACTTTCTCCGGTCTCAAAAACGAGACCGGGGGCGCCCTATGTGGTACAAAACTATGCAGTCAAAGACCTAGGTTGTTCAAGCGTCGGTGGGTGGCGGTTGGCGACTGCGCGCGTGATTTCCCGCGTCCGTAGAGCCCCAGCAGCAGCGCCAGCAGCAGAGCGATCACCACCAGCACCAGCAGGCTGCCCTCGGGGCCGTCTGCGCCGCCGCTCCACAGCGGATTGCCGGCGGGGTTGGCGTTGAGCAGGTGTCCAGAGGCCGCCAGACCGCTGTCGGCGGTGCCGTAGAAGTAAGTTTCGGCCCAGTCCCAGGCGGCATGGCAGCCGATCGCCCACCAGGCCGAGCCGGTCAGGCGCACACTCACGCAGAAGACAAAGCCAATCGCCGCGGCGGCAAAGATGCCGATCCAGTTCTCGCCGTTATTGCCGGTGTGGATAAATCCGAAAAGCGTTGAAGTCACCCAGGCTGCCTGCCAGAAGGGCGCAGAGGGCGTCTTCTTCAGTTGCAGCAGAAAACATGGTACAAGTCCCAGCAGGGCAAAGGCGTAGACGCCCCAGTTGCCGTTGCCTTTGGTGAGGGTCGGGGCGCTCATCCAGAGTATGGCGAAGAGGTCCACGCCGTTGGCTTGGGAGCGCAGCAGCAGGTCCAGGCAGAGGCCGGCCACGATGGCCAGCGCCCACCAGAAGTTGACCCCGCGGGTAAGGATCGATTGCAGGGAGCAGCGAAACGCGCCCTCCTCGAAGCAGCCGACAAGCAAAAAAACGAAACCCCAGAGCAAGGCAAAGCCGAGACTCTGCGCGATGGAAAGAGAGGCGGCTCCAAATTGCAGCCAGCCGCCCGCGGCCATCGCCGCCACCAGCGCCGAGAGCGCGGCAAAGCCTATCCCCAGGCCCTGCAGAAAATGGACCAGGCGACGCGGGCCGTCGAGGTTGTAGCTGATCAGATTGCGTTGCTCGAGGCGCGCCACCAGGAGCATCGCGCCCATCAGCGCCAGCAGCGGGACCGCTTCCGCGATAAGCGCCGGGATGGGCGAAAAGTCGGCCTTCGCCAGCCCGGGATCGAAGCCAACGGCGATGGTTCCCAGAATCGTGGAGAAGACGCGGTAGAGCAGCGCCAGCAGGAACAACACCCAACCCGCCCGCAGGCCGCGATCGCCGATCAGAGCCCATTCGATCCAACGGGATTCGGGGAGATCGCGCGGCGGGGCCGACGGCTTGTGGCGGAAGCTGGAATCTTCGGCGAGATGCGGCGCTGAGGGATGCGAAGGCTGCCTTTCTGGGTCCATCAACTTGCTTGTGTCTCCTGAAACAGAAAAACCTGTCTGCCGATTCTACTGGAGAAACGCTGCGACTGGCGCTGGGCGGGGACAACCGCAGGAACCTTTTCCATCCTCTCGGTGCGCTTGATGCCGCCCATTCTGGCCCGAGCCCCGCAGCCCAGGCGGGACTTGCCGTCGGGGCTTTCGTTTTCAAGGCTCGTATACAACAGCCAACTCCGAGCCGTTTATCCGGCACGGACCAGCCGAAGGCGATCGGAGCGCCCACGGCGCCTTGACACAAGGGGCTGCACCCTTGATCCTTAACAGTTCCGGTTCTTCGATTTTTTCGATGCAGGGGGATACAGGCTTGCGGGTGCGCGTCTTCTATCACGACAAATGTTTCGACGGAGCTTGCTCTGCCTCTCTCTTCACGCGTTTCCACCGCGAGTGCATCGCCGCCGGCGCCAGCTACGAGTACCACGGCCTGGTGCATCGCGCCGGAGCCCTCTTCGACGAGAGCGATTTCACCGGCGACGAGAACGCCATCGTCGACTTCAAATACTCGACCTCGCCCAGGATCACCTGGTGGTTCGATCATCACCTCTCCGCCTTTCTGACCCCCGAGGACCACCAGCACTTCCTCGCTTGCCAAAAAGACCCGGTGTGCGGCAGCCGTAAGTTTCTCGATGCGACCTACACTTCCTGCACCAGCTATCTGGCTCACATCGCCTCCACCCGCTTCGGCTTCGACACCGCGCCGGTAGCCGAGCTGATCCATTGGGCCAACATGGTGGACGGCGCGCTCTATGAGAGCCCCCAGGCCGCCGTCGAGATGGCCGCCCCGGCGATGAAGCTGACCCTGATCATCGAGTCCATGCAGGACCCGGCCTTTATCCCCCGCCTGATCCCCCTGCTGACCGAGATGCCGCTGGCCGAGGTGCTGGCCCAGCCCTTCGTCGCCGACCTGCTGCCGCCGCTCCTGGAGCGCCATGAGCAGGCCATCGAACTCATTCGCGAACGCAGCGTAGAGCGCGACGGGACCATCTTCTTCGACATCACCGACCATCCGCTCGAGGGCTACAACAAGTTCATCCCCTACTACCTGCACCCGCGGGCGGTGTATTCGATTGGCCTGTCGAAGTCCAGCTTCCGCAACAAGGTCTCGGTGGGCTCGAATCCCTGGACCAAGGTCGATCACTCCACCATGGTCAACCTGGCCAAGGTCTGCGAGCGCTATGGAGGCGGCGGCCACGCCCGCGTGGGCGCCATCAGTTTCCCCCCCGATCAAGCCGAGCAGGCCCGCCAAGCCGCTGCCGTGATCGTGGAAGAACTGAGAGCCACCAAGCCGCTGGGGTAGCCTTAAAGGTTTTCAATTCGGTTTCCGGCTGGGCATTCCCTGGCCGGAAACAAGCCAACGATCCGTTTTGACCAGTTTATCTGTAGTTCTAAGAGCTATAATTATCTCCTGATGTCCAGCTTCACCAAAGCGCTTCGGGTCTTTGCTTCCAAGCCGTTCATACGCTTTGCGCGGCGATCTGGTATCAGCGATGCCGAACTGTGGCAGGCGGTCAATGAAAACTTCGATGCGGATCTGGGCGGCGGAGTTTACAAATTCAGGCTTGCGCGGCCGGGAGAAGGAAGCAGCGGCGGAGCTCGCGCCATTGTTGCATTGAAGGCCGGACTACGCGTCGTGTTGATCTTTGGCTTCGAGAAGAAGGATAGGCCGAACATCGAAATCCACGAGCTGCGGGCCTTCCGCAAGGCCGCTCGTGTTTACTTCGCTTACAGCGAAGAGGAAATGACGGTACTCGTCCGGGCTAAATCCCTTTCGGAAATTGCCAGACCACGCTCAGTAAAAGGAGAAAGAGATGGCAAAGGCGTATAAAAGCGAAGCCCTCGCCGCAGTGCATGAAAGCATGGCGGATTTGCATCAGGTGGGCGCAATCGACAGTAAGACCATGCGGGAGTTCGACCGGGCCTGCCTGACTCCTCTGCTGAAGCTCACACCTGCTGCCATCCGCCGCATTCGCACCAAAGCAGCGGTGAGCCAGGCGGTCTTTGCAGCGCATTTGAATGTGACCACCGGGGTCGTCAGCAAATGGGAGCGGGGAGAAAAAGAACCGCGCGGCCCCGCCGCAAAACTTCTGACCCTGGCCGCCAAACACGGGATCGAAGCAATTGCCTGAAGAGAATGCGGTGGCCAGCCGCAACGTTTTTTCTTTATCGCCCAGCACGGCATCGCCGGCAAAAAGGGTCTGCGCAATCGATATGAGGCGGCAGGCGCAGAACTGTGCGCCAGCCAGTTTCCGGGATTTTCTCGATACATTTCGCTGTAGTTTCTGCTGTCTGCCGTACTGATCCTCATCGCGTATCAAAAAACGAATCAAATAGAGCTATAATCGATGCAGGTTTAGGAGCACCCATGCGCACAACTGTCACCCTCGACGACGCTTTGCTCAAACAGGCGCAGACCCTGAGCGGATTGCAGGAGAATGGACCGCTTCTCAAGGCCGCTTTGCAGGCGCTGATCCATCGGGAGAGCGCCTTGCGGCTGGCGCGACTGGGCGGATCGCAGCCGGATTTAGAAGACATTCCCCGCCGCCGTCCATCCAGCGAATGATGCGGGAGGACGGAAGATGATCCTGGCCGATACATCGATTTGGGTTGACCACATCCGAACTTCCAATCGCCACCTCATCGGACTGCTTGAAGCCGGACTGGTAAGGATGCATCCCTGGGTGGTAGGCGAATTGGCTTGCGGCAATCTTGCCGACAGGGCGCAAAGGCTCTACCTGCTGCGCTCGCTGCCGCAGGTCCAAGTACCCAGCGACGACGAAGTCCTTTTCTTTATCGAGAAACACAGCATTGCGGGCAAGGGCGTCGGCTATATCGACATGCACCTGCTGGCTGCCGCTGCGCTCGGCAACTTGAAGCTCTGGACCCGCGACCGGCGCTTGAATGAGGTTGCGACCCTGCTAGGGACGAATGCCGAGCCAACGCTCTCAGGCGACCGCGGAGTTTTGCGCTGATTTGGGCACAATGGGCGGTTTATCCTAAAAACGGCAGTCGAAAGCGCTGGAGCACGGCAAAGGGGCGTTTTCACTGATGATTTCACTGCTCCGCATCGGACCAAAATGGTGAAATCATCAATGTTTACAACCCTTTTGATTTGAACCAGCCAGCCATTATGACCATATTTCAACTGCCGTTTTTAGGTTTATAGGAGCGCTTTCGCTGCACCGTCTTGCGCAGCGGAATTCTCGCCGAGGCTTGTGGCTTCTGAGCCTCGGCGATGGGCGTCACGTTGATCGTCACCGCCAGATGCAGGCTGTGGGCAAACTGCAGCAGTTTGGCGATGCTGAAGCGGGTGATTTGTCCGCGCATCAACAGGCTGGCATCGGGCTGGTAAACCTGCAGGATCTTGATCAACTGCTTCTGGGTAAGTTTGCGGGTCTCGATCTCTGTTCGGATTGGATCCCACAGATCGTGCTTCATCTCCATCTCTCGAATCTCGTGGGGAGAAAAGCCCAGATCTTCCAGCACATTTCCCGTCGTGATGTGGCCGGGTTTATTGGCTGAATTTGGGGGCGCAACCATAAGCTCTCCGCAACTCATTTTAGAGCAAAATTGCTATAAAAATACGCGCAATCAGCAGTCGCAGCAATCCAGAAAAACATCCTTTCCATTTCACGTCTAGTCAAGTCCCAAAAGTTCTGTAGAATCCCATTCCTCAGGGTAGTTGGTTCTTGTTTTTGTTGGTTGAGGGGGGCGGCTTGCGAAGGGTGTAGCCCGGAGCAAGCCGCCCCTCTCAGGCGGC